>ERZ1023888.299-NODE-299-length-15318-cov-127.176898_pt1 | contig 15318 bp, 9 predicted proteins | sample MGYA00380396_ERZ1023888 | MGnify/ENA primary metagenome ERZ1023888 (study PRJEB33179, sample SAMN07448998) | human gut metagenome | biome: Human-gut; feature: Human associated habitat; material: Faeces | host: Homo sapiens | place: India: Bhopal | collected... | reverse complement strand
CGATGTGGACGTGACCGCCGAAAGGCGGCATTATAATACTCATCGCCCTGCGGGCGATACCACAACCCTCGGGGCGAAGCCCCGTCAACCCTCACGCCGAAGGTGTGTCCCACTCATCACTGACATTTCATGGAAAGGGGAGTATAATGAAGCAATGATAGACTGATATTCTTTTTCATATTATGGTCAATATATGGTTATGGTCAAAAGGAGTTTCTTATGAAAAGTACATTTTTCCCCCATTTCACTATCGGCACCGATGCCTATGATGCCATTCCCGGTATCTGCCGTGAGTACGGGAAGACGGCGGTGATTGTGGGCGGCAATAAGTCCAGGGCTGCAGCGGAACCGCTGATCCGGAAGGCCTGCGAGGGGACCATCGAAATCACGGGTTCTTTTCTTTACGGCGATGATGCCACCTTTGAAAATGCCGAGGCCCTGACGAAGATTCCGGAAATCCAGAAGGCCGATATGATTTTTGCGGTAGGCGGCGGACGGGCGGTGGATACGTCCAAGTGGGCGTCCCATCTTCTGAAGAAGCCTCTCTTCACGTTCCCCACGCTGGCATCGAACTGCGCTTCCGTGACGGCGGTGTGCATTATGTACAATCCGGATCACAGTTTCCGGGGCTCCATTTACCGGGACCGCAATGCCTACCATACGTTTATCAATACAGAAATCATTGCCCACTCTCCCCGGGAATATTTCTGGGCCGGACTGGGCGATGCCCTGGCCAAGCAGTATGAAGTCCCCTTCTCCGCCCGGGGCATGGATCTGACCTGGGTGCAGCAGACAGGGGTGCGGAATGCCCAGAATGTGGCACCGGGGATTTTGAAATACGGCAAGGAAGCGCTGGCAGCCGTGGACCGGCAGGAAGTGAATGACGCCCTGGAACCGGCCATTCTTTCCATCATTGTGGCACCGGGCATGGCCTCTGTGTGCATTGAGGATGATTTGGATTCCTCCCTGGCCCATGCCATTTACAACAGCCACACAAGGACGCCCCATAAGGGAAATCATCTCCATGGCGCCGTGGTGAATTACGGCCTTCAGGTGATGCTCACCATGGACGGACAGCTGGAGGAAAGGGATAAGATTTACAATTTCGCCAAGTCCATCGACCTGCCCCACTGCCTGGCAGATATCGGCATCGACCCGGCCCATCCGGACGAACTGGTGCAGAACTGCCTTCACACCAAGGATATGCGGGTGAAGCCCTATGACATTACTTTTGATATGGTGTACAAGGCCATGATGGATCTGGAGAAATTAAATCACTGATTAGCAGGTGGTCTCAGATAGCGAAAAAAGGGGCGAAATTTCTTCAATTTCCCCTTTACAAACCGGTAGAGTCCATGTATACTATTTCCAACTTCAATTTTGAATAAAGCTTCACAGCACACTTGTGCATGAAAGACAAGGAACGGAAGCGAGTGAACCGGCTTTCTTACAGAGAGCTGCCGCAGGGTGGAAGGCAGCAGGAGGTCCTCACAGAGTCGTCCGCAAGTCCTGTATCTGAACAGAGTAAGATATGGCGTTTGGCACCGTTACAAAGCCGCATGAGTATAGTGCGAGGTGGTACCGCGTAGATGTGACGCCCTGGTTGATTTTGATCAATCAGGGCGTTTTTTGTAGTATGGCAGGCTGGTACAGCTTGATTTGAAATGGGGAACACAAATGATTTTTATTAAAGGAGGATTTCACTATGGGTATGTTTAAGAGAAGTCACAAAGTAGTTTTAGCAGGTTTAGCAGCCCTTGCCATTGCAGGCGTGATGACAGGATGCGGTATGTCCGGCGGCGATCAGAAACAGGCCGCTGCCTCCGGCAATGGACAGAAAGTGGAATTGAAGCTGGCTTACCAGCTCCCTGCAGAACATCATTTGTCCAAGAGCGTTGAAAAATTTGCGAAAGAAGTGAACGAAAGATCCAAGGGCCAGATCGACATCAAAGTCTATCCGGCAGGCCAGCTGTATAACGACCAGAACATGAACGACGCCCTCATGAGCGGCGGCCTGGATATCGGCATGAACTCCACCGCCCGCTGGTCCATGGTAGTGCCGGCACTGAAAGTACTGGATATGCCTTTCGTCCTCACCTCCTATTCCGCTGTAGATAATGCACTGGACGGAGACCTGGGCAAGGCACTGAACCAGGAAATGGAAAAGAAAGGCGTTCATCCGCTGATCTGGGCAGACTACGGCTACGTACAGTTCTGCAACAACGTGAAGAAAATCGAAAAACCGGAAGATTTCCAGGGCATGAAGATCCGTTCCTACTCTGAAACCTCCGCCGACATCATCCAGGCTCTCGGCGCATCCCCCACGACCATGAGCTCCTCGGAAGTATACATGGCCATCAAGAACGGCACCATCGACGGCCAGTCCTCCGGCCAGACTGCTATCCTGTCCCGTAAGATCTACGAAGTGGCCAAGTACCTCACTGTGACCAACAACTCCTACGTAGAATTCCTGGTATCCATGAACGACAACTCCTGGAAGAAACTGACACCGGAACAGCAGAAGATCATCACCGACACCGCCAAAGAAATCCAGGATGAAATCCGCAAGGAAACCAAGGCAGAAGACGAACGCTGCCTGAAAGAACTCTCTGACAAGGGCATGGATGTCTATGTGATTCCGAAGGATGAAATCCACCTCTGGCAGGAAGCTACCGCTCCGGTAGTGGCCAAGTTCGAACAGGAACAGGGCGACTTCGGTAAGAAACTGGTAGATGACTGCCTGAAAGCCAGCGCTGCTGCGAAGGACTAAGGTGACACGCCCGTAAGGGCGTGAAGGTTGACGGCCCGCTGGGCCGAAGGTTCTTAAGGGGCTTAAGTTTGACGCGCCTTTGGCGTGCACAGCGAACATGATTTGAAGGAGCAAAGCGACGCACAAATCATAGTGAGTCGTTTCCCCTTTAGGGGCGAGGGTTATTGTAGGGCGCCTCTAATTTATAGATGGCGCCCTCTTATAAAAAAACCTTTACAACCGCCCTGCGGGCGTCGGAAAACAGGCCAACCGCCCTGCGGGCGTGGAAAATGCATTCCCCCTTTGGTGGCTGGCGCCACAACCTTCCCCCCACTTCGTGGTGGGACTATGGATGCTTAGCCATGGGGCCATGCCTCTGCAGGAAAGCATAGAAACCTATTCTGCCCCCTGCATAGGGGGAAGTCCGGCGCAGCCGGATAGGGGGAGGCGAGCGCAGCGAGCCAATCCGCAGAATGCTTACTATGCCATATGACACTGAAAGTAAATCCCGTAACGCTGACTTTATACTCATCGCCCGTAAGGGCGATACCACCACCCTTTGAACCAGCCTGCCAAAGGCAGGCCGAACCCTCTGAACCCTTTGAACCCGGGCCGCGGAGCGGCCCCCTGGGCCCATCCATCTTAAGAACCTTTTATGTCCCACTATTTCACTAGCCCACTAGCCCACTAGCCCACTAGCTCACTAATAAATTATTTCACAAAGGAGGGCTGTCCTGTGCGTTCTATTTACCATATATATGACCGCATTCTCGGTTATATCACCAATTTTGCCGCAGCCATTGCAGGGCTTGCCATTTTATTGACAGCCTTCATGATCTGCTATGAAATCATTGCCCGCAGTATTTTCCACAGTCCCACCGTATGGGTCATGGAAATTTCCACCTACCTTCTGGTGCTGGCCGGCTTCTTCGGCATGGCCTACACCATGAGGAAGAACGGGCATATTACCGTTGATTTTCTCTACAGTCGTTTCCCCAGACCCCTGCAGCGGGGACTGGACATTGTCACATCCATTCTTTCCCTTTTCGCTGTGTACGTATGCATGACCGAATCCACCAACTACATGCTCATGAGCCAGGCCATGGGAGTGGTTTCTCCCTCCCTGCTCCGGGTACCCATGTGGATTCCCCAGACCTTTATGGTCATAGGCTTCGTACTGCTGTTTCTGGAAATCATCAACCATCTTTTGGGTGATTTCTTTAAAGAAGAAAAGGAGGGAAAATAAATGGTTCTGGCAGGTTTCGCACTGTTTATCATTGCCCTCCTCATTATAGGCATGCCTGTGGCCTTCACCCTGTCCCTGGCAGGCATTCTGGGCATTATCCAGTTCGTGGACATGTCCACCCTTTCCCAGGTACCGGTGATTGCCTTTAAGACACTGAACTCCTACGTACTGACGTCAGTGCCCCTTTACATCCTCATGAGCCAGATCATGCTCACCGGCCGGGTGGGCAGCGGGCTCTTCGACCTGGGCAGCAAATGGATGGGCCACCTTCCCGGCGGCCTGGGCATTGCCACCATCTTTGCCTGCGCTATTTTCGCCGCCATTTCCGGCTCCTCTGTGGCCACTGCCGTCACCATCGGCGCCATGGCCATTCCGGAAATGCTCAAACGGGGCTATGACCGGAGACTGGTGGTAGGCTCCGTGGCTGCCGGCGGCACCCTGGGCATCCTCATTCCGCCGTCCATCCCCATGATTCTCTACGGCACCATTACCGATGAATCGGTGGGCAAGCTCTTCATGTCCGGTGTGGTGCCCGGCGCCCTTCTCACCCTGGCCTTCGTGGCCTACATCGTCTTTGCTTCCTGGAACAAACCCCGGGAAGAAAGGGCTTCCCATGAAGCCAAGATGAAATCCCTTCGGGAAAACATCTGGGGCCTCCTCCTGCCGGTCATCATTATCGGCGGCATCTACACCGGCATCTTCACCCCCACCGAAGCCGCTGCCGTAGGTACAGTGTACGCCCTCATTATTACCTTCTTCATTTACCACAGCATAACCATCGAAGACATGCCGGCCATTCTCCGGGCTACCATCAAAACATCCTGCATGATTTTTGCCATCATGGTAGGCGCCATGCTCTTCGGCTACATCCTGACCGTGCTCCAGGTACCACAGGCCCTGATGTCCCTGGTTACCAATGGACACTTAAACAAATGGATCGTCCTCATCGGCATCAACATCGTCCTTTTGATTCTGGGCTGCGTGCTGGAAACCGTTTCCATCATCCTCATCACCCTGCCTATGCTCTACCCCATTATCAAAGCCCTGGGCTTTGACCCCATCTGGTTCAACGTAGTGCTCCTGATCAACATGGAACTGGCCCTCATCACACCGCCGGTAGGCATGAACCTCTTCGTCATCAAAGGCATCAGCGAAGACAGCTCCATTCAGGACATCATCGTAGGGGCCGCGCCTTTTGCAGTGATTATGGTCCTGGAAATCGCCCTCCTCTGCTTCGTCCCCGGCATTGCCACCTGGCTGCCTTCCGTTCTGAAATAAGGACAATCAAAAAACCGACACGAAATGTGCCGGTTTTTTTGATTGCATGGATAGATTTAGGGACAAGCCCCTATGGGGCTTGAGGGTTCAAGCGCCTTCGGCGCTCGGGTTCTATCATTCGTGTGCTGCGCACCGAACGATGGGTTCGGCCCACAGAGCGGGCTGGTTCAGAGGGGAGTTTTATATGCCGCTGCCTGGGGCAGCGAAAACCGTACAACCGCCCTGACGGGCGTGGGAATGCATTCCCCCTTTGGTGGCTGGCGCCACCACCTTTCCCAGTGGGAAGCATATCACTGGATTCGCGGGTCGCGGGGCTCCCCTATGAATCCAGTTCCTTTGCCACCCCCGCAGTTCGGTGGGGCGGCAAAAGGAAAGCGCCTTAATGGGCAGGCTAGGCGCCTTACTTCGCCCCACTTGGAGGTCCTATGCAGGACCTCCACAGTGGCACTATAACCCTTGCTTACTGTAGAGCCATTTATGAAGAGAGTGTTTCGCGGCGTTTTATTCTGCCCCCCTGCATAGGGGGAAGTCCGGCGCAGCCGGAAAGGGGGAGGCGAGCGCAACGAGCCAATCTGCAGAATGCTTACTATGCCATATGACACAGAGAGGTGAATCCGTAACGCTGACTTTATAAGCATTGCCGCAGAGCGGCAATCCACAACCCTCGGGCCAACGGCCCGTCAAACTTAAGAACCCTTGGGCCGAAGGCCCATCCATCTTAAGAACCTTCACACCGCAGGTGTGTCCAATGAACCCTCGCGCCCGTCAGCTCTTCAGAAACTGTCCGATTTCCTTTACCGGAAGGGTATAGAGGAACCCTTTTCCGATTTCCTTAATCAGGGTGATCTGGATTACATCGCCCTTGATTTTCTTGTCATGCTTTACAGCCTCATAGAGGATATCATAGGGCACCGTGGTGCTGACAGGCAGGGACAGGGACTTCAGCACATACTCCAGCCGGGACGTGGTGCCCCGTTTAGTGAGGCCCTCCAGCTCCGAACGGCGGGTAATGAGGTACATACCGATGGCTGTAGCCTCGCCGTGGGTGATTTCCGAATCATTATACCGAAGGCACCGTTCGATGGCACCGCCGATGGTGTGGCCGAAATCGAGGATGCGCCGCTCTCCCTTGGAGAAAGGATCGATTTCCACATAATGAGCCTTGATGGCGCAGCAGCGGCGGATGATTTCCGGAAGCACCCGGTAAATATCCATGTCCGACGACACCTGTTCAAAAAGCTCAAACAGCGCCTTGTCTGCCACGCAGCCCAGCTTCACCGCTTCCCCCAGACCGTTGTGGAAATAACGGCGGGGCAGGGTTTTTGCCATGCCCGGGTCAACGAATACCGCCTTGGGCTGGTAGAAAGTACCTACCACATTCTTCCCTGCCGGGATATCCAGATCCAGGGTCACCTTGCCGCCGATGGAACTGCCGATCTGGGACAGCACGGACGTGGGGAACTGGACATAGGAAATCCCCCGGTGGTAGGTAGCCGCCGTAAAGCCGGTAATATCGCCCACCACGCGTCCGCCCAGGGCGATTAAAGTATCGCTGGAACCCAGGCCGAAATCCACCAGAGCCCCGTACACCCGGCGCACCACCTGCAGCGTCCGGGATTTTTCACTGGAAGGCACTACGATCATCTGGGTGCGGACCCCCGCCTCCTCCAGAGACTTCACCAGACTCATGCCGTAAAGCTTATCAATGCCGTCCTCCGTAATAATGGCCGCCTTCTCCGCGCCCGTCAGATCCCGGATAGCAGGCCCCGCCTTGCGCACCAGTCCTGTATCAATGAGGATGTCGTAAGAATCCTTACCAAGGTTAATATGAATTTTATCCATATCCGAAGCACCTCTTTCAAATACTCTTAACTTACCTATATTATACATCATGGGAGAGAGGGGACGATAGGGGGCGAAAGGTCCCCGTTTTCCCGTCGGAACGGGCAGCTTCGCCGATGTTTTTGTTCTGGTCGCCTCTTACATCCCATAAATCCCAAGTGTTATAGTAATGAAAGAAATCGGATAACCGGGAGGCAGAGCATGAAACAGTCAGTGAGCCATTACATGATGCCCTATGACAGGGAAGAAGACATAGAAAAGACCCTGAGGAAGCTCCATCTGGATGGCATAGAAAACCTCATATACAGCACGGAGCCCGCACTCCATCCGGCGGACAGAATCACCCTGGGCTGCCATCTGGCCTATTGGCCGGACTGGATGGATTTCTATCTGGGAAAAAAGGATTTCTACGAAAAAGATTTCCCCACGAAGCAGTCCCTGGCAGACACCTTCGGCGGCACCACGGTGGAAGATTGGATAGAGAAAATCCGCAGGAATATCCGCGCCGCCCTGGCGGAAAAACCGGAATACCTGGTATGGCACGTAGCCCACTGCTCCCTGGACGAGATCTGGACCCGCCGCTTCCGCTACAGCAGCCATGACGTGTTGAAAGCGGCGGCCGAAGTGTATGGCGCCGTGGCGGAAGAAGTGCCGCCGTCGGTGACAGTACTTTTTGAAAACATCTTCTGGCCCGGTCTTTACACCCTGGAGCCGGAGGAAGTGGACTATTTCTTCTCCCTCCTTCCCGGAAAGAACACCGGCATTATGCTGGATACGGGACACCTGATGAATACGAACCCCCGCCTTGCCACAGAAGAAGACGGAGCCTGCTATGTGAAAGACGTGGTGAACCGCCTGGGCTCCATGAAATCCCTCATCCTGGGCATCCACCTCAGCTGCTCCCTCTCCGGCGCCTATCAGAGAAGCCTCCCCGGCACCATCCCGGCCTCGGTGACACCGGACATCATCAGCCGCCACATTATCTCCATAGACCAGCACCGCCCCTTCACCACCAGCGCCGCCAGGGACATCGTGGACTGCGTAGAACCCCGATACGTGACCCACGAACTCTTCGGCAGCGATTTCTCCATACCCGAAGACAAAGTGTGCCTCCAGATGAAAGCGGCCGGCCTGTGGAACAAGTCATGAGAGGAACCCGCATCCCTTTGGACTATATGGACAGAGAGGCGAGGGGAGCCCATCCCCGGCCGCCAGATCCCGCCAGCGCGCAACCATGGAAAGCGGGATGACCGGGCATCGGAATGTCCGCTTCTCTACTCAGCCGGCTGAAAAATATAAGAAAAATGAAAAACTTCCTGAAACTTCGGAAAACCAGGTATCCTTCGGTGCCTGCCTGGGACATCTGGAGATTTCAGGAAGTTTTTGTGCGTTACAGGGGCGTTCTGCGCGAAGCAGAGGAAGATGAAATTTGTTTTTCTGTTCCTTCCCTTGGGGATACAGAATATTTGTCCTGCTATTCAGATTAAATTTTTATAAAAATTTAGATTTTGGGGATGGAGTGACAGGGCATGTCATGCTGATGCGTATAATAAAAATAGAAGGCGTCATATGTGAATGAATCAAAGACGCAGACTGAGCATACATGATATAATGGCTTTAATGATAAATTGAGTTCATAGCAAATCCTTTTTTATGCATAGAGAAGGGATGATTATAATCATGGCTAGAAAAGCAGAAAGGAAACAAAGACGCTTTTTCAGGTTCTGTTATTCATGTTTTTTGAGATATGAAATAACGGGACCTTTTATTGTGGCTCAAATCGGGCAAATAAAAAGAACTCCCGAAGGAGCTCTTTTATCCACACACTGTGGGGTCACCGAAGTGACGATTTGAATAAATTTTTATTTGAACTTGTGTTGTGATCGGATAGTGGTAAGTTATCCTGACATCTACAGGATACTCCATTTCAGGGAGGGTGTCAATGATGAAAGAAATTAAAAAAATTTTTATCGGTTTGGATATGGGAACGACATCCGTAGGATGGACAGTAACGGATGAAAATTATGAAGTCATCAAGAAAAATGGTAAGGCTCTCTGGGGCATCCGTCTTTTTGATGAGGCCCAGACTGCGGAGGACCGGAGAATGCATCGCATTGCCCGCAGGAGAATCGAGCGAAGGTCCCGGCGCATCGATCTGCTTCAGGAATTATTTGCCCAGGAAATCTGCAAAAAGGATCCCGGCTTTTATGAACGACTGAATGAAAGTGGGCTGTATGAGGAAGACAAAACGGTGCACCAGACAAACAGCCTTTTTAATGATGTGGATTTTAACGACAAAGCTTATTATAAAAAATATCCTACCATTTACCATCTTCGCCATGCCCTGATGACGGAAAATCATCCTTTTGATGTGCGGCTGGTTTATCTGGCTATCCATCATATCCTGAAACATCGCGGACATTTTTTATTTGAAAATTTCCAGACCGATGAAAAGGGCACCTCTGGGTTTGATGAAAGCTTTGCAGCCTTTGGCAGTGCATTGGATCGGATTAAAGGAAGCTCTCCGGATGTTCGCAAGGCAGACAGCATGAAAGATATCTTAAAAGACAAGAAATTAGGGGTGAAAGAAAAAGCGGCATCCCTGCTGCAGTGCCTGGGCCAGGGAAAAGAGAAGGACTTCAAAGCCATGATGACTCTTGCTGCCGGAGGAACGGCTTCACTCAGCGATATATTTAACGATGAAAAGCTTAAGGATTTTGAGAAAAATAAAGTGAACTTTTCCAGTGCCCAGTTTGAAGAAAACGAGCCGGACATTATGGCGGAACTGGGAGACCGCTATGATCTGATTGCAGCCCTTCATGGGCTCTATAACTGGTCCCTCCTGGCGGAACTGATGGGTGAGCACCATTATATTTCAGAAGCAAAGATAGCCGTTTATGATAAACATAAGGCTGATTTAAAAGTACTAAAAAGGGTACTTAAGCAGCGTCCGAAAGCCTATGCAAAGATTTTCAGGGAACCGGGCAGCAGTGCCAATAAAAATTACAGCGCCTATGTGGGAGTATGCAAAGTTAAGGGGAAAAAAGCGGCTATTGAGAAATGCAGCTATGAGGATTTCACAAAAACACTGAAGTCCTGCATGAAAGACATGCCGGATAGTAACGATAAAGACTATATCAGCCGGGAACTGAATATGGGGACCTTTCTGCCCAAATCCGTGTCCAAGGAGAATGGTGTCATTCCCTACCAGCTGCATCTGCAGGAATTAAAAATCATTCTCTCCAAAGCGGAAGCCTATCTGCCCTTCCTGAAAGTAAAGGATCAATACGGTACCGTGTCCGACAAAATTATCAGCCTCTTTACCTTCCGCATTCCTTACTATGTAGGACCCATCAATGAACATGCAGGCAGCTGCTGGGTGGTAAAAAAAGACAAGCATGGGAAAGTGTACCCCTGGAACTTTACTGAAAAAATAGATATTGAAAAATCGGCAGAAGGTTTTATCCGTAATCTGACCAATAAATGTACTTATCTCATTGGTGAAGATGTGCTGCCGAAAAATTCCCTGCTCTATTCTGAATTCACAGTTCTGAATGAGCTGAACAATGTAAGAATCGGGGAAACCATGCAGAAACTGCCGCTCAGTCTGAAAGAGAAGGTGATGGACCATCTTTTCAGTCGCTATAAGCATGTGAGCAGGACAAAATTTATCAAATACCTGGTATCAGAAGGCATAGATAAAAAAGAAGCAGAATCCATCTCCGGACTGGATGGAGATTTCAAGAACAGCCTGTCTTCCCTGATTGACATGAAACATATCCTGGGAAATGATTTTAGCCGTGAAGACGCAGAAAAGATAATTAAAGACATCACCATTTTCGGCGGGGATAAGAAGATGCTGAAAAACCGTCTCCAACGTGAATTTTCCTATCTGACCCCCGAACAGCTGACATCCCTTACCCAGCTTTCCTATGACGGATGGGGAAGACTGTCCAAGGAATTTTTGGTCAATCTCCTGCCGGCGGAAGGAAACAGCTGCGAAGTTCTCGTAGATCATACCTCAGGAGAAGTACTAAATATCATTTCAGCCATGAGACAGACCTCCTATAATCTTATGGAACTTTTAGGCAGCCGTTTTGGCTACGGACAGGCCATTGAAGAAAGAAACAGGAAAGAAGAAGGACAGGGCAGGATTACCTATAAGGATGTAGAAGATCTCTATATTTCGCCGGCCGTCAGGAGACCGCTCTGGCAGGCACTGAAAATTGTGCGGGAAATCGTGAAAATTACGGGGAAGGAACCTTCAAAAATCTTTATCGAAATGGCTCGGGAAAATGGAGAGAAAGGCAAAAGAACGATTTCCAGAAAAGCCAGGCTCCAGGCACTTTATAAAAAATGCAAAGATGATACCAGAGACTGGACCAAAGAACTGAAAGGAAAACCAGAAGAAGATTTCCGGAGCGATAGACTCTACCTTTACTATACCCAGATGGGCCGCTCCATGTATACAGGAAAGCCCATCGATATTAACCGGCTCTTTGACCGCAACGTATATGATATCGACCATATCTATCCCCAGTCCCTTACCGGTGATGACAGCCTGGACAACCGGGTGCTGGTAGAAAAGACGGTAAATGCCAAAAAAGGAGATACCTATCCCCTGAGCAGCGCCCTGGACGGCTGCTATATCAGCGGACAGCAGATTCGCATTCAGGATATCCAAAAAGAAATGAGACCTTTCTGGCATATGCTCCTTGAAAAAGAATTGATTTCCAAAGAAAAATACAATCGCCTCACTAGAACGATACCACTTTCCGATGCAGAAAAGGCAGCCTTCATCGGCCGCCAGCTGGTGGAAACCAGGCAGAGCACGAAAGCCTGTGCAGAGCTTTTGAGCAAAGCCTATCCACAGACACGGATCGTTTACACCAAAGCAGGTAACGCATCCCGCTTCCGCCAGTATGGCGGTTTTATCAAGGTACGTGATATGAACGACTACCACCACGCTAAGGATGCATACCTGAATATTGTGGTAGGAAATGTCTTCGACACTCGCTTTACCGCCAATCCCCTTCACTTTCTGAAAGGGAATCATCCGGTGTACAGTCTGAATACAGAAGCCCTGTATGGACACAAAGTCAGCCGCAGTGGTGTGGATGCCTGGATCCCTGCTGAAAAAGACGAAAAAGGCCAGGTGATGGCTGGTCATGAAGGTACCATGGGAACCGTGCGAAAATGGATGAGAAAAAATAATATCCTTTTTACAAGAATGCCCTATGAAGGCAAAGGCGGACTTTTCGACCAGAACATCATGAAAAAAGAAAAAGGACAGGTGCCCATTAAAGGAGATTCTCCGATATCGAATATAAAAAAGTATGGTGGGTATAACAAAGCGAAAGTAGCCTATTTTGTGTTAACTCAGTCAAAATTAAATAAAAAAACAGTGTATACCCTGGAAGCGATTCCATTAATTTTGAAAAACAGTATCCAAAGTAATAAAGATAAGGAAACTTATATACAGAAACAGTGGAGAAAAAATGGTAAAAAGATGGAGCATCCAATAGTCTGCCTTGGACATATCCCTGTGCAGTCCCTTCTTGAAATTAATGGGTTTAAAGTGCATCTTTCTGGGAAAAATGGTAAGGACATTTTATTAAGAAATGCAGAACAGCTTTGCATTAATAAGGCTGACACTGCTGTATTGAAGAAGATTCTCAAGTTTAATCAAAGAGCAGCCATGTCTAAAAAGGGGGAGGAGATTTTCATTAATTCCTTTGATAACATACAGGAAGAAGACTTAAATCGGTTATATCATGTATTTGAGGATAAACTGACAAACCAGATTTATAAAGTCAAACTGGGGAAACAGGCAGCTGTACTGAAGAAGGGAGAAGAGACCTTCAATCGCTTATCGCCAGAGCAAAAATGCAAACTTATTGGAGAAATTCTCCATTTATGTCAGTGCAAAGCCACACATGCTGATTTACGTTTGATTGGCGGAGCTAAAAAAGCGGGTATCTTAACCATGGGCACACAGATTTATCCCAAAGACCACGTGTATCTGATAGAGCAGTCTGTCACCGGATTCTTTGAAAAACGCATCTTATTGGCGCCCTTTGGTGAAAAATGAGCTGGCGCACGGTGGTTCTTACCAATCGGGCCAAGGTGGAATACAGCATGGGGTACATGGTGATTCGTGAAAAAGAGGTGCACCGCGTTTTTATGGATGAAATCGGTACCATCCTTGTTGCCACCCCGGCAGCCGCCTTTACGGGCGTATGGGTGAGCGAATGCTTGAAACGGAAAATCAAGATTATCTTTTGCGATGAAAAGAGAAATCCCGCAGGAGAAGTACTGCCCTATTGCGGCAGCTATGACTCCAGCCGCCATATTCGCACTCAAATCCGGTGGGATCTGGAAAAGAAGGCACAGGTCTGGAAAGCCATTATCAGGGAGAAAATCAAAAACCAGGCCCGGGTACTGATGGCATATGGCCACCATAAGGAAGCTGCCATGCTAAAGGCCTATGAAGAACGTGTAGAAGAAGGAGACAGCACCAATAGAGAAGGCCATGCGGCCAAGGTGTACTTCAATGCCCTCTGGGGCAGGGAATTTTCCCGCCGCGAGCCTTCCGTGGTGAACGGTGCGCTTAACTATGGATATGCCATCATCCTTTCTGCCTGCAACAGGGAAGCGGCAGCATCCGGGTATATGACCCAGCTGGGGCTGTTTCATGATAATATATTCAACTCCTTCAATCTGGGAAGCGATTTAATGGAGCCCTTCCGGCCCCTGGTAGACAGGGAAGTGTTATCTATGACATTGGAGAATCAGCTCACGGCAGACAATAAAAAGGATCTGATCAATATATTGAATCAAAAGGTCATCATACAGGACCGGCTCACCACCGTCACACAGGCCATCGGTATCTACAGCCGCAGTGTATTCCGGGCTATGGAAGAAAAAGGTCCGGACACCATTGCCTTTTATCGACTGCCTGATGAAGGGTAGATTCATGAGAGTCATGGTGCTGTTTGACCTGCCTGTGGAAACAGCAGAAGAAAGACGGGCCTACACGGGTTTCAGAAAACAGCTGATTCGTAAAGGCTTCGTGATGATGCAGGAATCAGTATATACCAAAATCGTGCAGAACCCTCCGGCGGCCAGAGCAGTGATTTCCTATATCCGCTCTGTCAGCCCGAAGGAGGGGCTGATACAGGTGCTGGTGATTACAGAAAAACAATATGCCGGCATGGAGCTCATTATAGGGCATGTGCAGAAAGAAATTATTGATACCAATGAAAAGCTGGTGATTCTATGAAACTGGTACATCAGGACTGGGAAAAGGCTGTGATTCTGAATGATGAAAAGGTGCCGCTCATTTCCATCGAAAACCCGCAGTGTTTGTATCATACGCTGAAGGAACTGGAAGAAGAAAGCCGGACAGGCATTGGGAATTTCGTGCTCAGCGAAGACAGTCAGATTCTGGATATGAAAAAGCGGTTTCTTTTTGTGGCCAGCCCCTGGGATATGGATCTGAATGACCGCAAGCTGACCACAAAACTTCTCTTGCGGCTTACCGGAGAGGCACAGAATGAAATATATGAACGGAAATCGGAAGAACTATGCAGTGCGATCCAAAACTGGCTGGAAGAACTGACCATGGACATGCCCCTACCCGTGACTTATGATCTGGATGTGGATCTGGAAGCTCTCTTGAAGGCTTTCCACGTCCACCTGGAAGAGCAGGGGGAAAGTTTGGCAGAGAAAATGCTTATCTTCATGAAGTCCTGGGACATTCTCTGCGGAGAAACGGCCTTCGCCTTTTATGGGTTTCGTAATCTCATGGCTCCGGAAGAAAGACCGTTGTTCTATGAAAACGCCAAAGAAGAAAATCTCAACTTTGTTCTCCTGGAAGGGCCCTGCCATGATACAATAAAGGCGGAGGACCTCTTCATTATTGACAAAGATTTATGCCAGATTTTTGAATAATGATACACTGTCAGGAACTGCGCCGCCTGGTGTAAGCGGATACACTTGCAGAGAACTGCTGCATGAAAATGCAATTTGAGGTTTGAGAGTGTTGTGATTCTTGATAGTGGTAAAACAACCGCCTTCAGCAGGTGCCGAAGTCTGCGGGTTTGAGAGTGTTGTGATTCTTGATAGTGGTAAAACACGGGACAGGCGGGCGATGGCCGGTATTATGTTTGAGAGTGTTGTGATTCTTGATAGTGGTAAAACT
>ERZ1023888.298-NODE-298-length-15335-cov-7.932919_pt1 | contig 15335 bp, 15 predicted proteins | sample MGYA00380396_ERZ1023888 | MGnify/ENA primary metagenome ERZ1023888 (study PRJEB33179, sample SAMN07448998) | human gut metagenome | biome: Human-gut; feature: Human associated habitat; material: Faeces | host: Homo sapiens | place: India: Bhopal | collected... | reverse complement strand
GCTCAGGAATAATGGATATCTGGCCGTTACGCTCGAGAATAGCGAATTTGATCGCTTTCAATTCATAAATGCCATGGTGCTGCCTGGCCGCCAGCAGGATATCATCGACAGAGATATTGACGAGCTTAATCTTCTCGTCGATGACAGCACCATTTTCCACCACGATAACCGGCGTACCATCGAGAAAATTTTCTGCCTGAGCAAATTTTTTCTTAATATAGCCGAACAAAATATCAATACTAACCAGGGTGACGATAGTCAGCATCGACCCGGTAACCGAATAGTCTGTGCTGAGCATCGCCTGCTGGGTGGCTTCGCTGATAATCAGCAACAGTATCAGGTCAAAGTTGGTTAATTGCATCAGGGTTCTTCTGCCGGCAATCTTAAAAATAATCAACAGGATCAGATAGATTGCTGCGGCTCTAAGGACCATTTCCATAGCGACTCCTACGGATAGACAAACTGCTGCCAGGTTACAGAATAGCGATCGTTAACTACCGCCTGCAGAGAGATATTACCGGCCGTTTTTGGGGTAACGGCTAACCACACAGATATCGGTTAAGGCGCGTTCGACCGTTGATAGACGAGATGTAATTTCCCGTCGGCGCTATACATTTTATCCGGCTGCGGACGGATATCACCGATCTGGTAGCGGGTTAATAACGGGGCGGCGAAGCTGATAATGGTGTCGCTGGCCGTATCCGATTTAATCTGAATATTAAGCTCGGTTTCACTCATCAGCCTGGCATAGCGCTGATAATCGACGCTTAATTCGCCTCCACTGGTTTCCCGGTGTGCTTCACTGAAATAACCGGAGGACCACAGGCCGCTTAACGCGGTAAGAATGATGAGACTCAAAACAATTATCCCATAGCGGCGGAAGCGATATTCAAAGCGTAAGGAGCGTTCATTCTCATCGACGATAGGACAAGGCTGTTGATTCTTAATCATTAATATTTTCCCCGCGTTTCGTTTCGCCAGGAGCGTAACGATAAGGACATTCTTATATTAGACGATATCAGAACAATTGACTTTGTAAAAATGGCCAGCCTCAGCCAGGCTTTATTCTCATCGTCAGCAAAAAACGGAGGCATGATGAAAAAACTAGCATTGGCCATGGCATGTCTGTTTGCCGTAGGCGTCGCGCAGGCGGACGATAAGGGAGGGTTTAGCCAGGATGCCGCGCCGCCGCCGCCGCACAAACTCGATGACGGCTATCGCGGCGTCGAGGATGGCCGGATCATGACCGTTGAGCAGGCGAAAACCATGCACGATGGCGCGACCGTTTCGCTGCGCGGCAATCTGCTCAAGCGGCAGGGAGATGACCGTTATCAGTTTCGTGATAAAAGCGGCACCATCACCGTTATTATCCCGGTCGCCGCGTTTAACGAACAACACGTAGAGCCAGACGATCTGGTCAATATCAACGGCAGTCTGGATCGCAAAATGACGCCGCCGGTCGTGCGAATCGATCGTCTGCTCAAGCAGTCGCCTAAGTAAGCGGAGCACGTCGATATGAGCACCTTTTCTCACTCGCAAGACGAAGAGCGCGGTAAGCAACCTGCCCGTGAGGCGCCCGGGGAGCAGGGCGAAGTTCCGCGTAAACGGGACGACAGCAAGGATGACAAATCCGATCCCTGGCATCCGCATGATGGCCGATAGCGTCACCAACGACACGAAAACCAGGGGAACGTGGGGGCCAGAGGCTGCGAAAAGACGCAGCTTCGGCATCACGCACTATACTTTTTGTTCGACATCACTACAGGAGGAATCAAATGGCGATTCATAAGAAAGGGCTAGCGCACTGGGAAGGCGACCTGAAGCATGGCAAAGGCACCGTGTCGACAGAAAGCGGGGCGCTGAGCCAGCAGCCCTACGGATTTAACACCCGTTTTGAGGGGGTGAAGGGCACCAACCCTGAGGAGCTGATCGGCGCTGCACATGCCGCCTGCTTTTCGATGGCCCTGTCGCTGATGCTCAGCGAAGAGGGATATACCGCAACGTCCATTGACACTACCGCAGTGGTCACCCTCAATAAAACCGACGGCGGCTTTGCGATTACCGATATCGCGCTGCAAAGCCAGATCGTCCTGCCGGACGTGTCTCCGGCGGCGTTCGATGAGATCATCCAGAAAGCGAAAGCAGGCTGCCCGGTATCGCAGGTGCTGAAGGCCAACATTACCCTCGATTACCAGCTGAATCCGTAAGCCGTCGTGCCCGCGTGCTGCGGGCACTCTTTCCGCAATATCTCTCCCAATACTGTCCAACAGTGGTATCTTTTGTCCTTTAGTTGCACGTAAGGGATACCATCATGATCGGCATTCGCCGGATGATCGAGGCGCAGGTGCTCGGCCTGACCGGCATGGCGCTAAAAGAGATCGACTTTGAACGACCCAAAGGAGAGCCGGGGCTGTTTGGTCCCCAGTCGGCCATCTGGCAGGTGCACGGCGATTTTACCTCGATGCTCTGCGGCGGCATTAGCGCGCTGTTGCTGCAGATGCTGCATCCTCTGGCGCTGGCCGGCGTCTGGGATCACTCTCGTTTTCGCGAGGATATTTTGGGCCGCCTGCGCCGCACTAGCCAGTTTATTTCTGCCACCACTTTTGCCACTACCCCCGACGCCGAACGGCTAATCGCCAAAGTACAGGGGATCCATCAGCGGATCGCCGGGGTGGATAAGGACGGAACCCCGTATCAGGCGAGCGACCCGGCGCTGTTAACCTGGGTGCACGTCGCCGAGTGCAGTTGCTTTATGGCCTCCCACCTGCGCTACAAGCGGACGGTGGTCAGTCCCGAGCGCCAGGAGGACTATTTTCGTGAGTCGGCGGAAATCGCCCGGCGGCTGGGGGCTCGGGATATCCCTCAGACACCGCAGGAGGTGGCGGACTATCTCAAGGCGATGCGCCCGCGACTGCGCTGCGACGAACGTACCCGGGAGGTAGCCGAGGTGCTGCTCTCCACCCGTCTGCCGGGGCGGATGAGCCAGCCGGTCGGCCGGGTGATGATGAACGCAGGAATTGACCTTTTGCCGGAATGGGCGCAGGAGATGCTGGGATTGTCGCTCACGCCGCTGCAGCGGCGCACGACGCGCCTGATGGTGCATGGCGTGGCCCGCGTACTGCGCGCCTCGGTACGCAACGGCGCCTGGCATTGCGCCATGCGCCGGATGACGGAGGCGTGATTCAGTTCGCTTGGCCCAGGTGACCGGCAATCAGCGCCTGCAGACTGCCATCCGCCCGCCACTCGCTAAGCGCGTCGTTTACCGCGTGAAAACGGTCCACGTCCGCCCGGGCGACGCAGATGGCCTGCTGGATCTCGGTAAAATTATCCGCCAGTACCCGCACCCCGGCGTGCTGACGGGCTGTCGCCTCCAGCGGCTGGCGGATGCCGGCGACCATATCCCCTTCACCGGCGAGGAAGGCGTCGATTGCCTCCTGCGAAGAGGGAAGGCGATGCAGGCTGGCGTGCTGCAGATGGCGGGTTAGCCATAGATCGTATGCGGCGTTTTGTCCGACGTTAATGGTGGTTGCCGGGCGATCCATGTCGGCCACGCTCTGGCAGGGCGAATCAACGCTGACCAGCGCGGTACCCTGGATGGTGATATAGGGCGAGGTAAAGCGCAGGGTGGCTTCCCGCGCCGGATCGATGGCCAGAAAGGCAATATCCCAGTGCTCGCCACCGGCGTCAGCCACCACTTTACCCGCGGCAGGATAGGGAACGAATTCGGCGCTGACGCCCCAGCGCGTCGCCAGCCGATGGCTGAGCTCGACGGTGATGCCCGCTGGCTTTCCTGTCTCCCCGAGATGGGCCAGGACCGCATTGCCCAGATTAATGGCGAAACGCAGCCGGGATGGTTTGTTATGTGACATCGCTGACTCCTGTGGTGGCTAAGCTAAAGTGGCCCGACCTGTGGCCACCCTTCAAAAGATAGTTCATAGGCGCAAGGTTGCAGCGTTCCAACGGCACATACAGTAAATAGTCATTACCGACCGCCGCGATATCGTTAAACGGCAAGGCAATGGCTTTTATATTGTTAAGCATAAACTCAGTTTGTCAGTTTATTCTTCCCGCTCACAAAGGGAGAGAAATAATGACACAACATAATTTTGAAAATGATAATAAATATCATGAGCGTTCGGTGCAGGCGCGAAAGAGTACCCTTGTTAGCGTGGTGGTTAATATTTTCCTTTCTGCCTTACAGGTAGTCGTGGGAATATTTTCCGGCTCTCAGGGATTAATTGCCGACGGAATGCACTCTTTTTCCGATCTGGTCGCCGATGGCGTGGTATTGATGGCGAATAAAAAGAGCCGTCGACCGTCTGACCACGATCACCACTATGGCCACTGGCGCTATGAGAACGGCGCCTCCCTAATCATCGGCGCGATGCTGCTGCTCGTCGGGGGTGGCATGCTATGGTCCGCGGCGGGCCATCTCGCGCAACCGCAAACTATTCCGCCGGTGCACAGCGCGGCGCTGTGGATGGCGCTGGTGGCGCTGGCCGTCAAGGAGGGGCTGTTTCGCTATATGCTGGCGGCCGCCAGGCGGCTGAATTCGTCGCTGCTTATCGCCAATGCCTGGCATGCCCGCTCTGACGCCGCATCCTCCCTGGTGGTGGCCCTGGGGATTATCGGTAATCTGGCCGGGTTCGCCTGGTTCGACCCGCTCGCCGCGCTGGCGGTGGGGCTGCTGATTGCGCGCATGGGCTATCGTTTCGCCGTCAGCGCGCTGCATGATTTAATGGACCGTGCGGTTGATGAAGAGATGCAGCAGGCGATCGCCGATACGCTGCGAACCACGCCGGGCGTGGCGGGCCTCCACGATCTGAAAACCCGTAAGGCGGGGGATCTGGTGCTGGTGGATGTCCATCTCGAGGTGGCTGGCGAGATGTCGGTAGCCGAAGGGCATCAGATTGCCCGTCACGCGCGGGAGCGGGTGCTGGCGCAGCATCCGGTGCTTAATGTGATGGTGCATCTCGATCCCTGCGAAGCGCAGGGGTTGACGAAAGCGGTCTGATACACCCGGTAGCATAAGCGGAAAAATGAATTGGCTCAGCGGTTATTTTTTCTTCTGAGCCATTATTGCTGGCGCATTGATTGCCTGAAATATAAAAAAGGCCCATACTAAAAACGCCATTACCATCGCTAAATAATGGCGCAGATCTGCCCATCGCAGTTAACGATAAAATAGACCAATCGGCTCATAGATAATCTCTATTCTGTATTCAGAGATAATGACCAGAGCGGTAATTCAGGAAGTCAGACAATGATCATTCGGCCAGAACAACACTGGTTTCTTCGCCTATTTGACTGGTACGGCTCCGTGCTGTCGAAAATCATCTTTCGCCTGCTGCTAAATGTGCTGATGTCGATCATCGCCATTATCAGCTATCAATGGTACGAACAGCTGGGGATCCACTTAACCGTGGCGCCGTTCAGCCTGCTGGGGATTGCGATTGCGATTTTCCTCGGCTTTCGCAACAGCGCCAGCTACAGCCGCTTCGTCGAGGCGCGCAATCTGTGGGGGACGGTGCTTATCGCCGAACGCACGCTGGTGCGTCAGCTGCGCAATATCCTGCCGGCGGAACACGATGCCCATCGCCGCATCGTCAGCTATCTGGTGGCCTTTAGCTGGAGCCTGAAGCACCAGCTGCGCAAAACCGATCCGACGCCTGACCTGCGGCGGTTGCTACCGGAGGAGAGGGTGACGGAGATCCTCGCCAGCTCAATGCCCACCAACCGGATCCTGCTGCTGGCCGGCAACGAAATTGGCCAGCTGCGGGAGGCGGGCAAGCTCAGCGACATCACTTACGGGCTGATGGACAACAAACTCGACGAGCTGGCGCACGTGCTGGGCGGTTGTGAAAGGCTGGCCACCACCCCGGTGCCTTTCGCCTATACCCTGATCCTGCAGCGTACCGTCTACCTGTTCTGTACGCTGCTGCCGTTCGCCCTGGTCGGCGATCTGCACTACATGACGCCGTTTGTCTCGGTCTTTATCTCTTACACCTTTTTATCGTGGGATTCGCTGGCGGAAGAGCTGGAAGATCCGTTCGGCACCGCAGCCAATGACCTGCCGTTGAACGCGATGTGCAATACCATCGAGCGCAATCTGCTCGACATGACCGGTCAGCATTCGCTGCCGGAGACGCTGCGTCCGGACCGTTACTTCAATCTGACCTGAGCCTGGCCCACCGGGCGGTTTCGCTGCCCGGTCATCACTTTCCGTAGAAATTTATCCGTCACAGCACCGCAGTGAAAACCGCAAAATTTGCAAATAAGTTAAATTTAACACCTGATAGATAACATCAATTATACAGAATTGTGGTGTATGTTATTATTCAGTTAACAAACGCAGTACCTACGCTTTCCCATCGTACTATCCTTGAGAAACAGCATTCTTTTCAGGTGACGCCATGCGATTCACGCTTCGTCGCCGGGGTTGTCGTACGCCTTTTTCGGCTAGCGACAGCCAGAACAGAGCAGCAGGAGTAAAGAGATGACCAATAAAAGACGCGCGGTTCCCGGTGTTCACCCCTATGACGGTCCGGCAGGCGGGTGGGGCGCGTTGAAGGCCACGGCCATCGCCGTGCGCACCCAGATGGATGCCTTTGAGGCGCCCGCCACGCTGCTGCGTACCAACCAGCCGGACGGTTTTGACTGCCCGGGCTGCGCCTGGCCGGATAAAGAACATAAATCGACCTTCCAGTTTTGCGAAAACGGCGCCAAAGCCGTGACCTGGGAGGCGACCACCAAACGGGTGACGCCCGCATTCCTCGCGGCAAATACCGTATCTTCCCTGCTGGCAAAAAGCGATTTTGAACTGGAGGGCTACGGCCGCTTAACCCATCCTTTGGTTTACGACCGGGACAGCGATACCCTGCGCCCGGTGGCGTGGGAGCAAGCCTTCGCCCGTATCGGCGAGATCCTCCGCGGCCTGCAGCCGGATGAGGTTGAATTCTACACCTCTGGCCGAGCCTCCAACGAAGCGGCGTGGCTGTTCCAGCTGTTTGCCCGCGAGTATGGCACTAACAACTTCCCCGATTGCTCCAACATGTGTCATGAATCCACCAGCGTGGGCCTGCCACAGTCGATCGGCATTGGTAAAGGCACCGTCTCCCTCGACGATTTTGACCAGACCGAGCTGGTGATCTCCATCGGCCATAATCCGGGCACCAACCACCCGCGGATGATGGGCACCCTGCATGAGCTATCCCGCCGCGGCGTGCCGATTATCGTTTTCAATCCGCTGCGTGAACGGGCGCTGGAGCGTTTTGCCGATCCGCAGAACGTAATGGAGATGGCGACCCGGCGCTCGACGCCGATCGCCTCGACCTACTACCAGGTACGGGCCGGCGGCGACGCGGCGGCGCTGAAAGGGATCGCCAAAGCGCTGCTGCAGCTGGAGGAGGAGCAGGGCAATGTGCTCGACCACGCGTTTATTGCCCAACATACCCAGGGATTCCCCGCCTTCGCCGATGACCTCCACGCCACCCGCTGGCAGGACATCGAACAGGAGTCTGGCCTGACGCGCGAATCCCTGAACCAGGTTGCGGCGGCTTACGCCAAATCCAGGGCCACCATCGTCACCTACGGTATGGGCATCACCCAGCATAACAAAGGCACCTCCAACGTGCGTCTGATTGCCGACCTGCTGCTGATGCGCGGCAATATCGGCAAGCCGGGGGCCGGGATCTGTCCTTTGCGCGGTCACTCGAACGTCCAGGGTAACCGCACTGTCGGGATTAGCGAAAAACCCTCCGCGGCTTTCCTCGACAGCCTGCAGCGGGTGATGGGGATTACGCCGCCGCGGCATCATGGCCACGATGCGGTAAAAGCCCTGGAGGCCATGATCGCCGGCGAAGCCAAAGCGCTGATCTGCCTTGGGGGCAACTTCGCCGTGGCGATGCCGGACCACGAACGCGCCTTCCCGGCGATGCGCGGCCTTGAGCTCAGCGTTCACGTCGGCACCAAGCTCAACCGCTCACATCTCCTGACGGCGAAAGAGACCTTTATTCTGCCGTGTCTGGGCCGCACCGAGCTTGACCTGCAGGCCAGCGGCCGGCAGTCGATCACCGTCGAGGATTCGATGTCGATGGTGCATGCTTCGTCGGGCAAGCTTAAGCCCGCCTCGCCGATGCTGCGCTCGGAGCCGGCGATTGTCGCCGGTCTGGCGAAGGCCACCTTGCCCGCCAGCAAAGTGGACTGGCAGTACCTCGTGGAAGACTACGATCGCATTCGCGATCTGATCGAACAGACCATTCCTGGGTTCGAGGATTATAACCAGCGCATTCGCCATCCTGGAGGCTTCCGCATGCCGCTGCCGCCGACCGAGCGCATCTGGCCTACCGCCACCGGTAAAGCCATGTTCTCGGTATTTAAAGGGGTGCATGAGAACGTGGTGGTGGAGGGTGAGGACGTGATGCGCCTGGTGACGCTGCGCAGTCATGACCAGTACAACACCACCATCTACGCGATGGATGACCGCTACCGTGGCGTCTTTGGCCGCCGCGACGTGCTGTTTATGAACGAGCAGGATATGGCCGCCCAGGGTCTGGAGCATGGCGATCGGGTGGATATCCATACCGCGCTGCCGGGAAGCGCGCTGACGCTGGAAGATATCACGGTGGTGGCCTACGGCATTGCGCCGGGCACCGTCGGCGCCTATTATCCGGAAGCCAACGTGCTGGTGCCGCTGAACTATCTCGATGAAGAGAGCGGCACCCCTTCGTATAAGTCGGTTCCCGTTCGCCTGACGCTGCGCTCGAAAGAGATCCGTCCGCTGGCCGGCGGGCGCTAAAAAGGTATAGCGCAGAGCGGCGTCGCGCCGTCCTGCGCCCCGCAGCACCTCGTGGTGTCCTCGCTTGAATTTATCGCTAGCGAAACTAACATTCTGGTAACCTGTGCGCGGCCCCGGGGGTGAACGGCGGGGTTCAAACGGGAAAGAGAATGGATATTAAGCAACTCAAGTATTTGATCGCGCTCGATCAGACGCGCCATTTTGGCCAGGCGGCGGCGGCCTGTCATATTACCCAGCCGACGCTCTCCATGCGCATTCGTAACCTGGAAGAGGAGCTGAACCTGACGCTGATCCAGCGCGGCCAACGTTTTGAAGGTTTTACCCCGGAGGGAGAGCGGATCCTGGCCTGGGCGCGGGCGGTGCTGGCCGCTCATGACGGCCTGGCGGCAGAGGCGGCCATCTGTCGCGGGCAGATGGTCGGCCAGCTGCGGGTCGGTATGGTGCCGCTGGCGAGCCTCAATCCGATGCAGTTGATTAAACCCCTGGCGGAGAAATATCCGGCGCTGCAGTTCAGCCTGTTGTCGATGACCTCGGAGCAGATTATCGATGGCGTCAGCCGTAATCAGCTGGATCTGGGGATCTGTTATCTGCAGCATCTGGATGAAGGTCAGTTCAAGATTGCTCGCTTGCCGCAAACCCGGATGGGACTGCTGCACGATAAACGCCATTTCGACTTCAGCGCCGGGACGCCGGGATGGGAGACGCTGGCGACGCTGCCCCTCGGCTTTCTGACCAAGGGGATGTATTACCGGGAATCGATTGAAATCAGCTTTAAGGCCAAAGGGCTAACGCCAAGGTATGTCTTTGAAAGTGATTCGACGTTTCAGATTATCCAGGCGGTGCAGGCGGGGATCTGCTGCGCCATTATGCCGCTTAACAACGGCCTCGAAGCGCTAAGCGATAATCTTGAAATTCTGCCGATCGCCGAAACCCATGTTGATTCACAGCTGGCGCTGATTATGCGCCAGCAGGAACCAGTCTCGACCCTGGCGGAAAAATGCTTCGCCGAGGCGCAGGGGATATTTGGCTGAGGCCGGGCCGCCGACCTGGCGGCTTGTCACTAAAATGCCTAAACGCCCCTCTGATGGGAGAGTGTCAATATAGCCCCGGTGATGCTGGACCGTTGGTAAAAGTGGTATTGCGGCGCCGCTTAATGCTGTCCAGAAGTTACAAGCCTTAATGACAATTTTTTATCCCTCCTGCAGTACACATCACAAATATTAACTATGGCAACAGCCGTCATTCACTCAACAAGTAGGGAAACCGTATGGATATGGAAGCAACCGTCATGGAACTCATCATTAACGCCGGTGAGTCCCGCAGTCTGGCGATGCAGGCGCTGCAAGCCGCCAGAAAAGGAGTGTGGCAGGACGTTGATAGGCTGATGCAGGACGCCGCAGATGCCGCAAAACGCGCGCATGATGTACAAACCATGCTTATCGGTATGGATGAGGGCTGTGGCAAAGTACCGGTTAATCTTATTCTGGTACATGCCCAGGATCATATAATGACCTCTATGCTTGCGCGGGAGTTGATCGCGGAGCTTATTGAGGTTCAGCGCCAACTGCAACATCGCAACTGATAAAATATGTCGCCGCCGGCACCCTCGGCGGCGACCGCCATCAGATATTCTCCAGACGAATGCCCCGCGTTCTCGGGCCGAAGATCCCCACCGACAGCATCACCATCAGCATACTGACGACGATAAAGCTAATTACTCCCGGCGTGCCGGCGTATTGCAGAATAATGCCGATCAGAATGCTGGTCACCGCGGTCGAGAGCCGGCTGAACGAGTAGCAGAAGCCGACGGCGCGGGCGCGAATATGGGTCGGGAAGACCTCGGCCTGGTAGGCGTGGTAGCTGATGGTCAGCCAGGCGTTGGACCAGGTGATCATAAACCCGCAGATCACCAGCAGAATCGGGTTGTTTTGCAGAGCGAACAGGGTGCCGAAGATAACGGTCATCAGCGCGGAGAGGACAATCTGCCACTTGTTTTCAAAGCGATGCACGAAACGGGTGCAGAACAGGCAGCCCAGCGGATAGGCGAGGGTGATAAAGAAGGCGTACAGCAGGCTATGGGTGATGCTGGCGCCCTGACCGGAGAGCAGCGCCGGCAGCCAGTTGCCAAAGCCGAAGAAACCGATCGCCTGGAAGAAGTTCATCACCATCAGCATCAGGGTGCGCTGCCGATACTCCGGCGCCCAGATTTCGCGGAAGGTGCCGCGTTTGACGACGCTCTGTGCCGCATGCGCATGCTTCGGCGACGGCGTCAGGCCGCAGCGGGCTTCCATCTCACACATCACCGTATGCGCGTCATCATGCCGCCCTTTGCTTTCCAGCCAGCGGGCTGACTCCGGTAGCTTTTTGCGGATAAACCAGATCGCCAGCGAGAACAGTGCGCCAAAGATGATCACCCAGCGCCAGCCGCTGAGGCCGAACAGGGTGGTCGGCACCAGCATCCAGGACATCAGCGCCACCGCCGGAACCGAGAGGAACTGGATGAAGAAGGCAAAGGCAAAGGCTTTATTGCGCAGATGGGTTGGCACCCATTCGCTGAGGTAAGTATCAATGGTCACCAGCTCAATGCCGAGGCCGATCCCCACCAGAAAGCGGAAGAAGATCACCCCTTCCGCGCTACTCTGCGTCGCCATCAGCAGCGAAAAAAGACCGTACCAGGCGAGCGCCACCATAAAGGTCAGGCGGCGGCCCAGTTTGTCCGCCAGCGGCGCCAGCAGACTGGCGCCGATAAACAGTCCCATAAAGGTGGCGGAGGCGAAGGCCGCCTGGTCGGCGATGCCGAAGATGCCCGCCTGTCCGGTGTGGAAAATGCCCTCCGCCAGCAGGCCCGCGCTGATATACCCGGTCTGGAAGAGATCGTAGAGCTCAAAGAAGCCGCCAAGTGAGAGCAGGGTAATAAACGACCATAACCCAAATGAGGCGGGCAGCGCATCAATGCGTCCGGTTAAGCTGGCGTGCGGTTGTCCTGGCGAAGCATAGGGCGTTTCGCCGAGAACCTGGGTGGTAGACATGGTGTTGTGTTCCTCAGGAAGAATGGTTTGCCTGCTAATGTTAATTGATTGTTAATAGTTTTAAATTTTTAATCCTTAGCCTTAGCGACATTCTTTAGCGTAAGATCGCGCTGGGGAGACATAAAGATGATATTCATGCTGGTTTTCGCCGCATCCCAGCGACGGAATTGAAGTAAATCACCGCTGACGGCATTTTAGTCGCCTGGCGATGTCACGCTACGCAGGACCCGCGAAAGACAAACTAAACGAATCGTCACCGGCGGCGTTTTCGTGCTTTACCCATCATTACCCAGGGCTATAATGTGCCCACTTTTATTCAGGAGTCATACGTTGGACAGTCACCCTTATTGCGATTTTCCGGCAAGCTAACGCGATCATTTCGCTGCTTGCCGTCCCGGCGGGCAGCAATCTCTCAGTTCCGGATTGCCTCCCTCAATAATTTATGCGTCATTGAGCGCGAGAGGCAGCGTTATGTTTATGTTTTGCAGACCCTTATTTCCTCCACCATCATCCACCCGCTAATCGCCCGGCGCGGCTGAGCGCTACATCTGTAATTTTTGGCTTTCTGTTTTCTGGAGGAAGGCGCGATGGTATTTCCTTATATGACTCATTTACTCGCGGCAATGTTGTTGGGGGCGCTGATCGGCGCGGAACGACAGTGGCGGCAACGTATGGCCGGTTTACGCACCAATGCCCTGGTGGCCACCGGCGCGGCGGTGTTTATTCTCAGCGCGATGTCGGCCTCGCCGGACAGCCCGGGGCGTATTGCGGCGCAGATCGTCTCCGGTATCGGCTTCCTTGGGGCAGGGGTGATTATGCGCGATGGCATGAACGTCCGCGGCCTCAATACCGCCGCCACGCTGTGGTGTTCGGCCGGGATCGGCGTACTCTGCGGCCTGGGACAGTTCTGGAACGCGACGGCGGCTACGCTGATTATTCTGTGCGCCAATATCCTGCTGCGCGAGGCGGCGCAGCGCATTCATGCCTTGCCGGAGGCCGGTGACGAAGAGAAACGCTATGTCTTACGCGTCACCTGTCTGCGCGAACATGAAAATGCCGTACGTCAGCTGTTGCTGAATATTGCGCAGCAGCAGCGGTTTACCCTGCAGGGATTGCAGTCGGCGGCGGCGGACACCGCGGACCATCTGGAGATTTGCGCGCAGCTGATTAGCCATAAGCAGCACCAAAAAACGCTGGCGCAAATTATGGCGCAGATGGGCGTTCAGCAGAACGTCACATCGGTGCACTGGCGTGTCGGAGAGGCGTAGGGCTGGCGGCGGAGCAGCGGAAACGGCCGCTCGTCGCGCGATTCGCCATCCCGCGGGAAAGCGGCTAGAATGGCCTCCTCGCAGGAGGTTATAAGAATGTTAAATAATGGATGTGTACCCTCGGAATTTGGTCCCACAGAGGTGACGGCTAATTTTCGTTTTACCCGCGTGATGGCCGAGCAGGCGGCGCGGGCGCGTCTGACGCTGGACGACGATCAGCTGTCACTCATCGCCCGCCTTGACGCCCTCGGTCAGCAGTTGGTGTCCACGACAGGCAGCCCGCAGGGGGTATACGTCTGGGGACGTACCGGGCGAGGGAAAAGCTTTATCCTCGACCACTTTTTCGCCAGCCTGCCGCTCGCCGCCAGGCGGCGGGTCCATTTTCATCACTTCTTCCGCGAACTGCACCAGCGGCTGAATGCCCCCGGAGCGCCCGACCTGCAGACGGTGATGAGGCAGATGACATCCGGTTGCCGCCTGCTATGCTTCGACGAATTTCATCTGCATGACCCCGGCGACGCCATGCTGATTAAAGCCTTGCTGGAACATCTCTTTCAACACGGTATCGTGCTGCTGGCCACCTCAAACTACCCACCGGAGATGCTGCTGCCCAATCCGCTGTATCACGATCGCTTTTTACCGTCGATCGCGCTGATCCGCGCCCATCTAACGGTGGTGGCGCTGAACGGCGAGGAGGATTATCGCGAACGGCATCTGAGCCAGGATAACGCCTTCTGCAGCGGGCGGATGTGGGTTAATCCGAATGCACAACAGCGTCAGCTGTATGACCTGCCGTCGCTGCCTGGCGAACCGGTTTCGCTGACGGTAGGCTATCGCACGCTGCTGGCGGCCGCGGCGTCGCCCGCGTTGCTGCACTTCACCTTTACCCAGCTTTGTCAGGCCGCCACGGCGGTGATGGACTATCTGACGCTCTGCGAAAGCTATGCCGTCTGGCTACTGGACGAGGTGCCGCCATTGGCTACGGTGGGGCCGGCGGCCCAGCAGCGCTTTATTAATGTGATTGATGTGCTGTATGAAAAGCAGATCCGCCTGCTGTTGGTGACCCGCTGCGACCTGGAGACGCTGGTGGCAGGGGTGGAACTGGAGGATATTCAACGAACGCGGAGTCGCCTGCAACAGCTGCCGCGGGCGGTATAAGAAAAACGCCCCGGCGGGAGCCGGGGCGAGAGGATTACAGATCGAAGCGGTCGAGGTTCATCACCTTGGTCCAGGCGGCAACGAAGTCATGCACCAGCTTCTGCTGCCCGTCGGCGCAGGCGTACACTTCCGCCAGGGCGCGCAGTACCGAGTTGGAGCCAAACACCAGATCCACGCGGGTGGCGCTGTACTTCGCTTCGCCGGTTTTACGGTCGCTGCCGGTAAACAGCTCCGCGTTATCATCGGCCGCTTTCCAGACGGTAGCCATATCCAGCAGATTGACGAAGAAGTCATTGCTGAGCACGCCGACGCGGTCGGTAAACACCCCGTGTTTGCTGCCGTCGTAGTTCGCGCCCAGTACGCGCAAGCCACCGACCAGCACGGTCATTTCCGGGGCGGTTAGCGTCAGCTGCTGCGCTTTATCGATCAGCAGGGTTTCCGTCGAGACACCGCCTTCGATACGGCGATAGTTGCGGAAGCCATCCGCCAGCGGCTGCAGCAGATCAAACGACTCGACGTCGGTCTGCTCAGGCAGAGCGTCGACGCGGCCTGGGGTAAACGGCACATTGACGCTGACGCCGGCGGCAGCGGCCGCCTGCTCAACGCCGACCACGCCGGCCAGCACGATAATATCGGCCAGCGACGCTTTGCCGGAGGCGCGCTGGATCGCCTGCAGGGTCGGCAGCACCCGGCTGGCGATGGCGTTAACCGGCCAGTCTTTCTGCGGGGCCAGCGCCAGACGCGCGCCGTTAGCGCCGCCGCGTTTATCGCCGCCGCGGAAGGTGGAGGCGGACGCCCAGGCAACCGAGACCAGCTCACTGACCGACAGGCCGGCGCCGGCGATGGCGCTTTTCAGGCTGGCGATATCTTCCGCGCTCGGCTGATGGGTCGCTGCCGGCAGCGGATCCTGCCAAATCAGATCTTCTTTCGGCACTTCCGGCCCGAGGTAACGGGATTTTGGCCCCATATCACGGTGGGTCAGCTTGAACCACGCCCGGGCGAACGCCTCGTTAAAGGCCTGCGGATCGAGGAGGATACGTCGGGGGCTTTATTCAAACTCCGTGTCGAAGCGCATGCTCAGGT
>ERZ1023888.247-NODE-247-length-17246-cov-7.079111_pt1 | contig 17246 bp, 16 predicted proteins | sample MGYA00380396_ERZ1023888 | MGnify/ENA primary metagenome ERZ1023888 (study PRJEB33179, sample SAMN07448998) | human gut metagenome | biome: Human-gut; feature: Human associated habitat; material: Faeces | host: Homo sapiens | place: India: Bhopal | collected... | reverse complement strand
CGATCATATAATATGGCAGGGTTTTATTTGTCTGAGCAGAACAATTTCGATAAACATTGAATTATTCAAGCATCATAGCACCCTGAAAAATTCATCATCAGTAAGAGTGCCTCCTTTTGCAATAAATTCATTCATTGCGGCAATGAATTCCTTGTGCTGTCGCTGTTTATCAGCTTCTCGTAAATCCTTACCTGGCTGTTCTGACGCCTTCTGGACGGGTACGTCAGTGGGTCTTTTACGTAGCGTATTAATTTCATCATAGGCTCCTTGCGGTTGGTTCTGTGATTATTTACTTTACCCACTAAAAAATAAATACCAGCAGTAAGTTTAATATTTATTTTGCGAGACAGCTTCCAGAGGGAAGTAACAGCCTGAAATATTCATGGTTATGGTAATAAACCTGGCGCTGGTATTAACCAGCGCGACGGGAAATAATCAAAACTTCTCTGGAATGAAGCGGAAAGGAAAATTAGTCTGTTTCATTTTGCCAATTTTGCGCTTCGGCAGCGTCACAGGCTCCACCGGTAAAGCTTCATAGGGGATCTGCGACAGCAGATGGGTGATGATATTCAGACGCACGCGCTTTTTATCCTCCGAGCGGGCGACGAACCACGGCGCCCAGGCGGTATCGGTGGCGGCGAACATGGCGTCGCGGGCAGCGGTATATTCATCCCAGCGGTTGAAAGACTTAATGTCCATCGGCGAGAGCTTCCAGATTTTACGCCCGTCGTCGATGCGATCCCGCAGACGGCGCTCCTGCTCCTGCGGAGAGACCTCCAGCCAGTACTTGAGCAGAATAATGCCCGATTCGACCATGCCGCGCTCCACCATCGGCGCGCCGTCGAGGAACTTCTGCACCTCCTCCGGCGTACAAAAGCCCATCACCCGTTCGACGCCGGCGCGGTTATACCAGCTGCGATCGAAAATCACGATTTCGCCGGCCGCCGGGAGATGCTTGATATAGCGCTGAAAGTAAAGCTGGCTTTTTCGCGCTCGGTGGGCGAGGGTAAGGCGACGACCCGGAAGATACGCGGGCTGACGCGCTCGGTGATGGCCTTAATGGTGCCGCCTTTCCCGGCGCCGTCCCGGCCTTCAAAGACAATGCATACTTTCAGTCCTTTGTGCACTACCCAGCGCTGCAGTTTCACCAGCTCAACGTGGAGTTTGCGCAGCGCTTTCTCGTACGCTTTGTTGTCGAGCGGCGCGATTTTTGCCGCCGTGTCGACCGGATTACCGCTTTTCTTGTTGCCCATCGCCATGCTCCGTGTTGCCGAGGTATCCCTTTGAAGTGTAATCCTCCCCCGGCGAGGCGGTGGAAAATTATTCGCCGGGTTTTCCCGCCAGGATGACTTCCAGTCCCACCCGCTGCCCCCACGACAGCTCCAGGGTGTTACCGTCCGGGTCGGCAAAGAAAGCGAAATAGCCCACCGGATCGCCCAGCTGCTCCGGCTCCCGGCGTAAAACACCTTCCCGCCGTGCGAGGGCCACTTTCTCATCGATCTCGGCCTGGGTGGCGCAGGCGACGCCGAGATGGCCGAACGGTCCCAGCGGCGTATCGGCCGGATCGTCACTTTGCACCAGCACCAGGGCGAAAGGCCGGGTGCGGTCGCTGAGCCATGCCACTTTTCGCGCCGAGGGGAGGTCGGGCTCGCGCTGGTGAATGACGGTCATCGCGGTATAGCGGGTATAAAAATCGATGCTGCTGGCCAGACAGCGGACGGTAAAGGCGACATGAGTAAAACCGACATCAACACTTTGCATGGATAATTCTCCCAAGGTGAACGATGTTTTGACTTTACAACCTCAAGTTAACTTGAGATCAATGAGGTGTTTATCTCTTTGAGCTCACTGATTTTGATAGGGGATTGTTTCTACGAAACCACGCCGCCGGTATGCCACGCGGCTGGGGAACATGAACGAATCAGGCTGTTGTATGGAGGAAACTGCCGTCGGGCGTTTTTAGCTGGTGTGTCGGGGCGGGATGGTAAATAATGCCGGCCGGCTCTCAATACCCCTATAAGATGTATGAAAAAAACGATTTTTTCACTGGCGCTGGGCACCTTTGGACTTGGCATGGCGGAGTTTGGCATTATGGGCGTGCTGCCGGATATGGCGCACGATGTCGGAATATCCATACCCGCCGCCGGCAATATGATTGCCTGGTATGCCTTCGGCGTGGTGATCGGCGCGCCGATCATGGCGCTGCTCTCCAGCCGGTTTTCCCTGAAATCGGTGATGCTGTTCCTGGCTGGCCTGTGTATTCTCGGCAATACCCTGTTTACCTTCTCCAGTAGCTACGCCATGCTGGCGCTTGGCCGGCTGGTTTCCGGGTTTCCCCACGGGGCGTTCTTTGGCGTCGGCGCGATTATCCTGTCGAAAATCGCGCCGCCGGGGAAGGTGACCGCCGCGGTGGCGGGGATGATTGGCGGCATGACGATCGCTAACCTGGTGGGCGTCCCGGGCGGCACCTGGCTTGGGCATCACTTCAGCTGGCGCTATACCTTTGCGCTTATCGCGGTATTTAACGTGGCGGTATTTCTGGCGATCTTCTGTTGGGTGCCCACGCTTTATGACCGGGCCAGCACGCGGCTGCGCGAGCAGTTCCGTTTTCTTGCCTCCCCGGCGCCGTGGCTGATTTTCGCCGCCACCATGTTCGGTAACGCCGGCGTGTTTGCATGGTTCAGCTATATCAAGCCCTTTATGCTCAACGTCTCCGGCTTTGCTGAAAGCAAGATGATGCTGATTATGATGCTGGCGGGGCTGGGAATGGTGGTCGGCAATCTGTTGAGCGGCAAAATTTCCGGGCGCTACAGCCCGCTGCGCATTGCGGCCATGACCGACGGGGTCATTGCCGTGACGCTGCTGCTGATCTTTGCCTTCGGTGAACACAAAGTCGCTTCGCTGGCGCTGGCGTTTCTCTGCTGCGCGGGACTATTCGCCCTGTCAGCGCCGCTGCAGATCCTGCTGCTGCAGAACGCCAAAGGCGGCGAGATGCTGGGGGCGGCCGGGGGACAGATCGCCTTTAACCTCGGCAGCGCCATCGGCGCCTTCTGCGGCGGAATAATGATCGCCCAGGGCTTTGGCTGGAACAGCGTGGCGCTCCCCGCCGCCGCGCTGTCGTTTCTGGCGATGAGCGCCTTGCTCATCTATGGCTGTCATCAGCGGCGACAAGCTTACTAACGACGCCTACTCACGCCAGGGTTCGCCCAGGGTCAGCATCAGGCGGTTGGCCCAGGCGAAAAAGGCCGCGGACTGCAGCAGATCCAGCTGGGCCAGAGTATCTAAGCCCTGCTCATCAAGCGCCGCCAGATGATCGGCGTTTAATGCGGGTGGCGTCACCGATAGCGCGGCGGCGGCGTCGATTTCCGCCTGCCAGCGCGGCGATTGCCCGTCGCGCAGATCCTCTCCCGGCGTCACCGCCAGCAGCGTGTCGACGGCGATCTCGTCCTTCGCCAGCTGCGCCGCTTTGCGGGCATGCACCGAGGCGCAGTAAATACAGCCGTTGATTTTACTGGCGACCGTGGCGGCCAGCTCGCGTTCGGCGCGCGGCAATCCTCCCGCGGTATAGAAAATGCCCTTATCGGTCAGGGTCCGCTGCTCCAGCACCGGCTGGTTGCGCGCCAGCAGGCGAAAGTAGGGGGAGTCGCTATGGCCATATTTGGCCAGAATCGCCTGTTCTTCAGCGTTGAATTCCGCCAGCGGTTTATCGGCCAGCCAGGGTTCCCAGTGCAACTCGTCGCGGGTGAAGCGAACCGGGGCCGCTTTGCCGCTCTGCGCGTACGGGGTGGTATGCCAGTATCCGGCGACCAGCGGCGTATCTGCGCTGACGATGGGCTTATGGTTGAGCGCCCGCAGGCCCAGCAGTAGTCGGCTCTGGAAGCTGACAAAGGCTACCAGCTGCGCCAGGGTGACGATGCCCCGCAGGCTCCAGCCCGCGCTGGTTAAGGTGTGCAGCGCGCCGGGAGTGACTTCAACGGGGGTGAAGGTGAGCAGGCGGGCAAAGGCCAGCGCCGGGACCAGACGATCGGTGGTCGGATCGGCGAGGCCGAAACCGGCATAGTGCGCCGCCAGCGCGTCCGCCTGGTGCAGTTTCGCCACCTTCGCGGCCACCGCGAAGCGTTCATCAAGAGGAAAGTCAGCGTCCTGCTGGCGGAACAGCACTTCATAACTTCCCTGGGCGTGACGGGTGGCGGCATCGCGGACGACGCGCGCCTGATCGAGCGGGGAACCGGGGGCGATCTCCGCCAGTTCGGCCAGAATATCCTGACTCAGCGTCATGGGGACTCCTTATCTGATGTGGGGGGCAATATGCTGAGCGATCAGCTCAATGGAACGCAGCGTATCCCGGTGCGAAGGCTCGACCGAGTGCACCTGAAACGAAATATCGGTGGCGCGGGCCAGCACGCTGTCCTGCGCCAGGGAGGCAATAACATGCTCAGGATCGCCAACGTGGGCATCAAGCTGTTGCAGATAGTCGGTGACACTGTCACCTTCTATCGTATGACCCGCCGCCCGGTGCTGAGTTGCCTGCTTGCGCAGACCGGGCTCGGCGACCTGCAGGGCGTGGGCGAGACTGTCGGCGACGAAGGCGGTGCGCGAGGCGAGGATCCGCGGCGCAACGCCGTCCGGCAGCGCCGCCAGGTAGGCGTCGATGATCGGGTTCTGAATGGCGTCCAGCGGCAGGCGTGGCTCGCCGGGCGGCCGTGGCTGAGTGCGGGACAGCATCAACCCGTGTCCCGCCTGACCGGCGCGGATAGCGCCCTCCGCCGAGAAGGTGGCGATCCAGATACGCTCCGCCAGCTGCGGCGCCGGCGGATAGAGACGGTTGTCCGGGTGGCTCAGCGTGTCGCCGCGCCAGGCGCTATGGATCAGGTGCAGATGGTCGGCAAACGCCGCCCCGCGCTGCTCGCTGGTCAGGCCGAAGGGCAGAAACGAGGTTGGCGTGCCGCCGGAGCCAAAACCCACCTCCAGACGTCCGTCGGTGAGTAAATCCAGTACCGCTGCGTCTTCGGCGACGCGCAGCGGATTTTCCATCGGCAAGGTGATAATCGCCGTACCGAGACGGATCCGGTCGGTCTGCGCCGCGACGTGGGCGAGAAACACCAGCGGTGAAGGCAGGCCGCCTTCCTGTTCATGAAAATGGTGCTGGGCAATCCATGCGCTGTCGAAGCCCAAACGCTCCGCGTGGCGGATCTGTTCGGCCGCCAGCCGGTAGCGCGTTTGCGCGGAGCCCTGATCGAGCAGACGGGTAAAAAAACCGAGGCGTTTTGGCATTATGCGTTCTCCGTGTGGGCCTGTGCTAAGCGGGGGGAAACCTGGGGAATGGCGGCGATCAGTTCGCGGGTGTAGGCCTGCTGCGGGGCGGCGAACAGGCGGTTTACGTCGCCATGCTCCACCACCTGGCCGGCGCGCAGCACCGTGACGCTGTCGGCGATCCGCCTGACCGTCGCCAGATCGTGGGTAATGAACAGGTAGCTCAGACCCAGCTGCTGCTGTAGCTGCTGCAGCAGGGCGAGGATCTGCGCCTGAACGGTGACGTCGAGCGCCGAAGTCGCTTCGTCAAGGACCAGTATCGCCGGCTCGAGGATCAGCGCCCGGGCAATCGCCACCCGCTGGCGCTGGCCGCCGGAAAGCTCCCGCGGCGTACGCGACAGCAGCTCGGGGGCCAGGGCCACCCGGGCGGCAACGCTCTCCACACGCTGGCGACGCGTCGCCGCGCTGAGGCGCTCAAAGTTTTTTAACGGCTCTTCGATAATCGCAAACAGCGTCTGGCGCGGGTCGAGCGAAGCGAAGGGGTTCTGGTAGACAAACTGGATCTTGCGCCGCAGCTAACGCTGTGCCTCGCGGCTGAGATGCCCGGCGTCGATACCGTCGATGATGACCTGTCCGGCATCGGCGCGCTCAAAGCCCAGCAGGATCCGCGCCAGGGTGGTTTTCCCGGAGCCGGATTCGCCCACCAGCGCATGGGTGCTGCCGCGTCTGACTTCAAAGCTGACGCTGTCGAGCGCCTGCAGCGCCTGTTTGCCCAGCGAGAAGCGTTTGCTGATCCCCTCCACGCGAATGGCCGGCGTGGCCAGCGGCCGGTGACGAGCCGCCGCCAGCCCCAACGGCGCATCCAGCAGGTCGTGGAGCAGCTGGCGGGTGTAAGGATGCTGTGGACGCTGGACAATCGTCTCGGTGGCGCCTTGTTCCTGAATCTCTCCCTGGCGAAACACCATGATCCGGTCGGCGCGTTCGGCGGCCAGCGCCAGATCGTGGGTGACAAACAGCACGGCGGTACCCGACTCGCGACGCAGGATATCGAGCAGGTCGAGAATGCGCTTCTGCACCGTGACGTCGAGGGCGCTAGTGGGCTCGTCAGCAATAATCAGATCCGGCTGCAGGGCAATGGCGATGGCTATCAGCACCCGCTGTTTCATCCCGCCAGACAGCTGATGCGGATACTGGTCAAAACGCTGTTCCGGGTGGCTGAGACCGACTTTAGCGAGCAGGTTAAGGGCCTGCTGTCGGCGCTCAGCGGCGGAGAGGGACTGATGCAGCCGCAGGATCTCTTCCACCTGCTGACCAATGGTTTTTACCGGGTTGAGCGAATTACCGGGATCCTGCGGGACTAGGCTGATGCTCACTCCGCGCAGGCGGTTCAGGCGTTTATCCGACCAGTCGCTAATCACTTCGCCATTGAGGACAATCCGCCCGGCATCCCGGCGGGCATTATCCGCCAGCAGGCCGATAATGGCCTGCGCGGTGGTGGTTTTCCCCGAGCCGGATTCTCCGACGAAGGCCAGCATTTCGCCGCGCTGGATGGAAAAGCTGATGTTGTGCACCACCTCGCGCCATTCGCCCCGCGAGCGGTAGCTGATGCGTAGATCTTCAACGGACAGAACGGTCATGGGCGTACTCCACTCCACTGGCGGCTAAGACGATTGGCGGCAAGGACCACGGCGACCACGGCGAGGCCGGGGAAGGTGGTCAGCCACCAGGCGGTTGACAGGTAATTGCGACCTTCGGCGATCAGTAGTCCCCACTCCGGGACCGGCGGCGGAGTGCCGTAGCCGAGGAAGCTGAGGGTGGCCAGGGCCAACATCGCCTGACCGAACTGCAGCGTCGCGAAAGCAAGCACCGCAGTGAGCGAGTTGGGCAGAATATGGCGCCAGAAGACGGCGAAAAAAGTGCCGCCGCTGCCCCGGGCCGCCTCGACGTAATCGCTGTGGCGCACGCGTACCACTTCTGCTCGCGCCAGGCGCGCGAAGCTGGCGATAGCCGCGACGCCAACCGCCACCGCCGCATTTACCGTGCCGAAACCCAGCAGAATAATCACCGTGAGCTGCAGCAGCAGGGAGGGGATAGCCAGCAGGACATCGACCAGGCGCATGATGGTGGATTCCACGCGTCCGGCCAGCGCCCCGGCGAGGGTGCCAAGGGCGGTGCCCACCACCAGGCCGATGGCGACGGCGATCAGCGCCGCCGACAGGGAATGCACCGCGCCGTAAACCACCCGCGTCCACAGGTCGCGCCCCAGCTGGTCGGTACCCAGCCAGTAGTGCGCCTGCGGCGCCAGGCGCTGAGCGCCGGGGATCCCCTCCAGCGGGTTAGCGGAGGTAAACCACTGTGGGGCAATGGCCATTAACAGGGCGGCGATCATCACCGCCCACGCCAGCCACAGGCCAGGCTGCAGGCGCACTCTACGCCACTCCGGGCGGCGGCGAACCGCGATGGTATAGTCGACCAGGCTCATTTCGCACCTCCGGTCTGTAAATGGAGTCGGGGATCCAGTCGCGGCATGACCAGGTCGACCAGCAGGTTGATCAGGACGAAACCGAGGGCGGAGATCATCACCACCGCCTGTAGTACGGCGATATCCTGGTTATTGACCGCCTGCTGGGTCAGCTGGCCGAGGCCGCTGCGGCCGAAGACGGTCTCGGTGATCAGCGCCCCGGCAATCAGTTCGCCGAGCAGCAGCCCGGCAATATTCAGCGCCGGCAGCAGGGCATTCCCCATCACATGGCGCCAGAGGACGCCCGTTTCGCTCATGCCCTTGGCGCGGGCGACCGCGACGAAGGGCTGAACCGCCACCTGATCCATGCTGCGCATCAGGATCTGCGCCAGTGGGGCGGAAATGGGCAGTGCGACGGCGATAACCGGTAAAATCAGTCCTTCCAGTGGGCCGGGGTTGATCACCGGGATCCAGCGCAACTGAAACGAGAAGAGCTGGATCAGGGCGATACCCAACCAAAAGGTAGGTAGAGAGATAAACAGCACCGGTAGCGACTGCAGAAAATTGCTCAGCCAGCGCAGCCCCGGCAGCCGCGAGGCGAAAGCGAGGGCGAACGCCAGCGCCACCGCCAGCAGGAAGGCCGGCAGCGCGAGGCTTAAGGTATCCGGCAGGTTGCTGGCAATCAGACTGCTGACCGCCAGACCCGCCTGCAGGGAATAGCCGAAGTCGCCGTGCAGCATCGCCAGCAGCGTGTGCAGGTACTGGCGCCACAGCGGGCTATCGGCGCCGTAGGCCAGCCGCATCTCCGCAATTTGCGCCGGGCTCAGGCCGAGGTCCGGGTTCTGAAACTTGATCAGCACCGCATCCCCCGGCAGGACCTGCAGCAGGAAAAAGGTGAGGGTAAAGGCCGCCCACAGGACCAGCAGCCCCTGGCCGAATCGTCGCAGAAGATAAGCGCTCATAACCGGCCTCTTAGTGCTTGTCCAGCCACGCGCCGTAGAACGACGGACGACCGACGGCCTCGAAGCTGACGCCTTTGACCCACGGCGCGCCGGCGAACACCTGCGGCTCTTCGAAAATAGGGATCACATAGGCGTTATCGATCAGATAGCGCTGGGCGTCACCGGTTAACTGCAAGCGCTGCTGCGGCTCAACCGCCGCGGAGATGCCGGTCAGCAGGTCATTGAGCTTATCATCGCGGAAGCGCTGCACTTTATCGCTGGAGCCGCCTTTCTGCAGCAGCGCATCGCGGTTGTTGGGGAAGAACATACTTTTCACCACATCCGGGTCGGCGCGGCCCACTTCTGAGACGGTGAGCGGGGTTTTCTGCGGGTCGAGGTTATCCAGCGTACGGCTACCGGCATCCCCGGCTTTGACCGTCAACGCCACACCCACCTGGCGCCACTGCTGGGCGATCAGCTGCAGCACTTCCTTATTTTGCGGCTGCGGCAGCGACTCATAAACGGTCAGCGCCAGCCGCTGACCGTCTTTGCTGCGAATACCGTCGGCGGCGGGCTTCCAGCCGGCGTCATCCAGCAACTGCCGGGCTTTGGCCTGGTCGAAGGTGAGTTTATCGCTGAGATTGACATAGCCGGCGGCAGAGCTGGCCAGCACGGAGGTGGCTTGCGGGTAGTTAGCGGAGAACAGCGTCTCCACCACCTGCCTGGCGTTGGTGGCATGGAGCAGGGCCTGACGCACCCGCAGGTCGGCGACCAGTGGGTTATCCGGGCGGAAGCTCAGGCTGTCGTTTACCCCGCGGGTAGGGGCAGCGTAGATCTTAAATCCCTGATCGGTAGCCTGCTTTTCATCGTAGGCCTGCACCTGGCGAATAAAGCCCGCCTGACCTGCCAGCAGCGCGCCGATACGCACGCTGTCTTCCGGCGTCACAATATAGGTGATGCCGTCGAGGTTAGCGGGCCCCTGCTGGGCAATGTTTTTCGGCCCCCACTGGTAATCCTTGCGCGCCACCAGCGTCAGCTCGCGGCCTGGTTTTTCATCCTGCACGACGAAGGGGCCGGAGCCGATAATATGTCGGGCATCGCCCAGCTCTTCAAAATTACGCTGCAGGGTGCTGAGAGATACCAGACCGGAGCCGATGGTGGCGGTTCCCTGCAGGAAGCCCGGCGACGGCTTGTTGAAGTAGAATTTTACCGTCAGCGGGTCGATCACTTCGCTGCGCTGGTAGTTATTGATGACCTCCGAGACGGGCAGACGATGGGCTTTATCTCCCAGACCATAGGTATCGAAGTTTTTGGCGACGGCGGCGGCGTCCAGCGGTGTGCCATCTGAGAAAGTGACCCCTTTGCGCAGGTGGAAGGTGTACTCGGTTTTATCGGCATTGCTGGTCCAGCTCTCGGCGATCCACGGCTCAATCTCCAGCGTTTTCGGGTTCTGCCAGGTGAGCTTGTCGGTTATCTGATTGAGAATCCCGCCATTCGGGTAAAAGCCGCCGGCGGGCGGATAGAGATTGGTGTGCGGTTGCTGCTCCAGATAAATTAAGGTGCCGCCTTTAACCGGCGTGTCGGCGGCCCAGACGGAAAAGGCGCCGGTGAGAAACAGCGCGGCCAGCGCGGGCAGGCGAAAATGACGATGCATGGTGAATTCCTTTGTTATCTATTGTGTTGCCATCATCGGGCGCGGCTAAAAACAAAGGAACCAAGGAATTGCGCTAAGCATTTGCGGAAATTGCATTTACTTCCCGGGTTGGGAAGCGAGAGGACGTGCCAGGGGGATCGCCTCTCCCGGACGGGAGAGGCGCGGGTGATTAGCTACGCAGATCGATAACCATACGGCCGCGGATCTGACCTTGCTCCATCTCTTTGAAGATAGCGTTGATATCTTCCAGCGGACGCAGGGTGACTTTCGGCACCACTTTGCCTTCGGCGGCAAACTGGAAGGCTTCCACCAGATCCTGACGGGTGCCGACCAGCGAACCGACCACCTCGATGCCGTCCAGTACCAGACGCGGAATATCGAGGCTCATCGCCTCCGGCGGCAGGCCCACCGCAACCACGCGGCCACCGGCGCGAACGGCATCCACCGCCGAGTTAAAGGCCGCTTTAGCCACCGCGGTTACTACCGCAGCGTGGGCGCCGCCGGTTTTTTCCTGAATCACTTTCGCCGCATCTTCATTGCGGGAGTTGATGGTCAGGTCGGCGCCCATCGAGGCCGCCAGCTCCAGCTGTCCGTCGTTGACGTCGATAGCGATCACTTTGGCGTTAAAGACATTTTTCGCATACTGCAGCGCGAGGTTACCCAGCCCGCCGAGGCCGTAGATGGCGATCCACTGGCCCGGTTTGATGTGGGAGACCTTGACCGCTTTGTAGGTGGTGACGCCCGCGCAGGTGATGCTGCTGGCGGCGGCGGAGTCGAGGCCGTCCGGAACTTTTACCGCGTAGTTGGCGGTGACGATGCACTCTTCCGCCATGCCGCCATCGACGGTATAGCCGGCGTTTTTCACCGAGCGGCAGAGCGTCTCGTTGCCGCTGTTACAGTAATCGCAGTGGCCGCAGCCTTCGAAGAACCACGCCACGCTGGCGCGGTCGCCCGGCTTCAGGGAGGTGACGCCCGGGCCGACTTTTTGTACCACCCCGATCCCTTCATGGCCGAGAATGACGCCGGTTTTATCGCCAAAATCGCCGTTTTTCACGTGCAGGTCAGTATGACACACGCCGCAGCATTCCATTTTCAACAGCGCTTCGCCGTATTCCAGCGGGCGCAGCGTTTTTTCCGTGACGTTAACCTGATGGTCGTGGGTAACAACAGCTGCCTTCATGCCTGTCTCCTTGTGGGGGAATTGATTAACTTAATTAATGCAATAGTACCCAATAAGGATTAGACGCTGAGTGGTAAAATACAAGGCGCTTAGTACAGAATGTGGCTTTTTGCTACAGAGATAGCACAAAATTCAGACAATATCGCTATATTTGGTAGGTAATAATATTGACGCTGAATGGTCATGTTTTTGTCATCACTCGAATCTATTGTTTTGCGCATCAATTTCTTATAACAACAGAGTGATACAACAATGCATCTGGTAAAAACCATCCTCACCGCCGGTCTGCTTTTGTCCGCCGCCGCCCAGGCCCACAATGTGCTGGAATTTCCCCAGCCGGAAAACAACCCGGAAGAATTTTACGCCGTCACTGAGATCCCGACGGGCGGGATCATTAAGTACGAAACCGATGCTAAAACGGGGTTTATCGTCGCCGACCGCTTTCAGTCGATGCCGGTGGCCTACCCGGCGAACTACGGCTCGCTGACCCAGTCGCTGGCCGGGGATGGCGACCCGCTGGACGTGGTGTTTTATACCCGCGCGCCGATGGCCCCGGGCACGCTGATTAAGCTGCGGGCAATTGGTGTGCTGAAGATGATAGACGGCGGTGAGAAAGACGACAAAATCATCGCCGTACCGGCCAGTAAAATTGACCCGACCTACGACGACATCAAGACCATCTCCGATCTGCCGAAAATAGAACAGCAGCGGCTGGAGGCCTTCTTCCGGGTCTATAAAGAACTGCCGGAGGGGCGTAAAAAGGTCGAGCTGGCCGGCTTTAATGACGCCGCGGCCGCGAAGCAGGAGATCAAATCGGCCTGGGAGGCCTGGAAGGCGAAGAACCCGCAATAATATTCATCGCGGGCGCTGTCCGGCGCCCGCGGCATTCGCTTTCACGATCCCTATGGCGGCAAAATCACACGTCACACGACAACGCTTATCCCACCATATTGCATCTTGACGCAGGATGAAGGCGATGGTTGTATTGTACAACCATTTCATTTTCTGGACCCGCCGCCATGCCTGATACCCCCTTAATCCAACAGATTCGTACCGCCTCGCGGTTAATGGTGCGCGAGCTGGGCTTTATGAGCACCACGCTGGCCGCCACCCATTATTCACCTTCGGCGGTGCACACCCTGCTTGAGGTATCGATGAGGGGGGAGATGACGGCCGCGCAGCTGGTCACGTTGCTGGGACTGGAAAAATCAAGCGTCAGCCGGATGGTCTCTCGTCTGCTGGCGGCTGGTGAGCTGGAGGAGCGTCCTTGCGCGGAGGATGCGCGCGCGAAATCACTCGCCCTGACGGCAAAGGGGCACGATACGGTGGCGAAAATTAACGCCTGGGGTACCCGTCAGGTGGTGGAGGCGTTAGACCATCTGGATGAGACGCAGCAGCAAACTGTCGCCACTGGACTGGCGGCCTATGCCCGGGCGCTGGCGCAGTGTCGGGATAGCGCGCTTGCGGATACGGCTCCGCAAATTTCGCTGATGACCGGCTACCAGCCGGGGATGATCGGCCGGATAGCCCAGATGCACGGGGAGTATTACGCCCGTCATCATGACTTTGGCGCTTTTTTTGAAGGCAAGGTCGCCAGCGGCGTAGCGGAATTTGCCACCCGGCTCTCCTCCCCGGCCAACCAGATCTGGCTGGCGATCCGCGAAGGGAAAATCGTCGGCTCGCTGGCTATCGATGGCGAGGACCTCGGCCAGCAGGAGGCGCATTTGCGCTGGTTCATTCTCGATGACAGCTGCCGGGGAACCGGCATTGGCAGGCGGCTCCTCAGCGAGGCGATGGCTTTCTGCGATAGTCGCCAGTTTAGCGCGGTGCAGCTGTGGACCTTTAAAGGGTTGGACGCGGCCCGCAAACTGTATGAATCCTTTGGCTTCACGTTAATCCGCGAATGGCAGGGGGAGCAGTGGGGAAAGGTAATGACCGAGCAGCAGTTTACCCGGTCCGGAAACATCGGCTAAGGGTGTTGCGCCTTAGCCGGTGGGGGGACATGGAGATTACGTCAGTTGGTTAAGCAGGCGGGCAATCTCCTCTTGCCACTGTGCCTGCAGTGACGGCTTTTGATGTTTTGGCTTGCGGGCCATGTCGTCAGCCAGCCACTGCTCCAGGTCAATCAGCCGCGCCAGCAGCGCCTCCTCATCATCGTCAGCCCCGGCGGGTGTACTCTGCAAAGCGAGCCGACTGTCCGGGGCGGGCGCCACGGCCTGCAGACGGGCATAAACCGCCTCCAGGCTGTGCCACTCCGTTAGCCCGGCGCTGTCAATCAGCCAGAAGCGGTTACAGCTTTCGCTAATCAGCTGGCGGTCATGACTGACCAGCAGCACGCCGCCGGGGTAATCGCGCAGCGTCTGCGCCAGCGCCGCTTTACCCTCCATATCAAGATGGTTGGTGGGTTCATCCAGCAGCAGCAGACTGTAGCGCGCCAGCGACAGGCCAACGAACAGCAGCCGCGATCGCTCGCCGCCGCTGAGGGTGCTGACCTTCTGGCTATGTCTCGCCCAGCCAAACCCGGCGGCGATCAGCGCCCGTTTACGGGTGTCCGCCGACGGGGCAAACGGCGTCAGGGCCTCGAGCAGGCTGGCCTCGTCCGGCAACTGCGCCAGCGTCTGGTCATAGTAGCCGGGGTGCAGCCGGGGATGCAGGCGCAGCCCCGGGAGAGGCGATGCGTTGTTCATCTGCTGCCACAGCAGGCGCAGCAGGGACGATTTGCCGCCGCCATTACGTCCCATGATGGCCACGCGATCGCCGCTGCGCAGGCGCGCCACGCCGGTGGTGAAGAGGGATGGCTGACCCGGCGCGGGCGAGACGGGAAGGGTGTCCATCTCCAAAAGGCGGTCGGCCGGCAGGGCGTCCCCCTGTAACACCAGGCGCCACGGCGGGCCGACGCTGAGCTCGGTCTGCTCGTCTTTCAGGCGGGCGACCTGCTTCTCCATCTGTTTGGCTTTGCGGGCGAGATCTTCATTGTCATAGACCCGACCCCAGGTGGCCAGCCGCCGGGCGCTGGCGCTGACCCGGTCGATCTCTTTTTGCTCCGCCTTATGACGTAACGCGGCGCTTTCATCCTGCTCCTGCAGTGCCTGACGGGCAGCGCTGCAGGGCAAGGCGAAGCTGTGAAGCGTCTGGTCGCGGAGGATCCAGCTGGCATTAGTTACAGCATCCAGTAAGGTGTTGTCGTGTGACACCAGCACGAAGCTCCCCTGCCAGGTTTGCAGGAAGCTTTCCAGCCACAGCAGGGTGGGCAGATCGAGATGGTTGCCCGGCTCATCCAACAAGAGCAGATCAGGCTGGCGGATCAGCGCCCGGGCCAGCAGCAGACGCGTGTGCTGGCCGCCGCTCAGGGTGGCGGTCTGCTGCTCCATCACCGCCGGGGTAAAGCCCATTTGCGCCAGCAGGCGCTCGGCCAGCCAGCGCTGTGCTTCCCGCGCGTCGGCGGGTAATGGGGCCAGCACCGCCTGCAGCAGCGACTGCGTATGCAGCGCCTCCGGCAGATGCTGTTCAACGCGGGCCATCAGACACTGACCGGCGAGCGAGACGCTGCCCGAGGTGGGCGCGAGGGTGCCGTCCAGCACCTGCAGCAGGGTGCTTTTGCCGCAACCGTTATGGCCGATGAGACCGATCCGGTCGCCTTTCTTCAGGGTGAAGGAGAGGGAGTTAAACAGCGGCCCAAAAGCCGTCTCCACGTGGAGCGCATGGGCAGTTAGTAATGTACTCATAGTCAACTTACTCAAGAGTTACAGGCATGCAAATGCCTCGTCAAAACTCGCTGACGATAACCCGGTAAGCCGGAGAGAAGGGGTTGCGTGAAGAGTCTTCGCTCAAGCCATAGTTATCGCAGCACGATACCGATAACGCTTGAGCTGGCGCAATTGCCTAAGGCATGTGAAACAATAAACATTTCACAATACAGCATGGGGGGGCCTCCTTTTTTATTCAGTAAGTGGATGGGTGATGGCAGTGTAGTGGGGAAAGGGAAAGCGCGCCAGTGACAAAACTGGCAGGGGCCGATACCCACCAGTTTTCGTGTTCAGTGCCATTACCGGCGAGATATTGTTGGCGCAAAAGGCTAGTGTGTTTGCTAAAACGTAATGGGAAACCAGCGGGCGTGGTCGCGGGTATATTCCGTCATCGCCTGGGGATCCTTTATCGCTTGGCAGGGAGCCTCGAGAATATTCGGATACGAATCCGGATACCAATCCTCTTCGGTCGTTAAGGTAAAAAAGCGAGACTCCCGGTGGGTTTCACAGGTATAGGCGTTTTTAATATTGTCGACTTTGCGATATCCCCTGGGATCACGATATTCGATATACACGTTGTACTCAGAGCGGGTACCCCGCCACGCGCCAGGCTCCGGTTTCTGCCAGCGTATCGTCTGGTAGTAGCGCTCCCGCTCGCCGTAGCGATAGACAGGGGTTTCCCCGCCGGGAATCACGTCGGGTCTCAGGAAGAAAAACAGCAAACCCGCCAGCAGGAGTAACACCGATGGGAGAGTGTGGGTCAGCAGCCGCGGCGCCCGACGGTTAACCAGCAGCAGCCACAGCAGCGGCGGGATCGTGCTGACGATAAAAGCAAAGAGGATTTTCGCCGGCGTATAGAGTTCATGCACAGAGACCTCGCCGGCTTTCGCCGCGTAAAACGCCTGCTTATCGCCGAAATACCAGTACTCACCGTGAAAGGCGCTGATGGCGCTCACCAGCAACAGTCCGCTAAACAGCCCCAGCCAGAGGCGTAATATCGGCTGCAAAACCATTTTTTGCTGGCTCATTTACGGCTCCTGATGGTTTTAGTGACAAGCAGCTCGTCTTCAGAGACCGTATCCAGATCGGCAATCTGACTACACTGGTTGGCAAGGACCTGCGGATCGCCGTTCGGGAACCAGCCCTCATTGAATGACAGGGTGTAAAACTGGGTATGCCGCTGCACTTCACAGCGCCAGGCGCGGCGAAGATTATTTCTGTCGATAAGCCAGCGGGGATCTTTCGCTTCAACAAAGGTTTCATATTTTGATTGCTTAGCGGAATGACTACCTGACCGGGTTTTCATCCAGAATATGGACGCATAATAGGTATTGTGTTTACCGTACTGAATACTGGCATCCCGACCCGGGGTGACCTCCGGGTGGAGGAAAATAAATATCCCGGCGGCAATCAGTATTATCAGCGGTAATATAGGATGCTGTATCGGCCGCCAGGGGATTTTACGTACCGCCAACAGCCAGACCAGGGTAATAATAAACACGTAGAGCAGGGCGAGGATAAATTTACTCGGCTCATAGATGACGACATCCACCAGATCGCCGGTGGCGGGCTGATACTGCTCAGCGCGCGGGGTGAGCATCCACATATCGCCGCCAAACAGGCACAGGCCGGCGATGATGGCGGACCCGCCCGTAAGCAATAAAATAACACGGATCAGAATAGCGATCGTTTTATTTGTGCCTGGGGTTAATTTTTGCATTTCACATTCCGTTGTGAGAGGAGATGCAACTATTTTGCACAGCGGAGGGCGCGCGGCAAATGCTATCCGTTTTATATTCTTACGATGAATGAATATGGGCGAAAAAAACGTTTCTGTGGCTGGAGGTATTATTCTGACGTTATTAATAACCGGGCCGCTATTTCGACCCGGTGACAGCGATTAAATCGAGGTGCGGCGATAATTGCGATATTCCGGTAGCCAGAAATTATCGCTGATCGCTTGCAGCAGCGCTTCGGCGGTGGTTATCACCGCCAGGCCTTGCTCCTGGGC
>ERZ1023888.245-NODE-245-length-17271-cov-12.945748_pt1 | contig 17271 bp, 23 predicted proteins | sample MGYA00380396_ERZ1023888 | MGnify/ENA primary metagenome ERZ1023888 (study PRJEB33179, sample SAMN07448998) | human gut metagenome | biome: Human-gut; feature: Human associated habitat; material: Faeces | host: Homo sapiens | place: India: Bhopal | collected... | reverse complement strand
CCGGGGCGTCCCCGCCCTGCTCCAGCACCCGCTCAATATCCCGCGTCGCCACCGGGCCCGGCCGTTTCGCATCAAGGGCGGCCAGCACAATCAGTACCCGTCGCTGCAGCGGCGACGGCCTGCGGGAGGTTGTTACTGCTGCCATGAACGTTGTTCTGCTGTGGGAGCGCGCAGGAGCATTCCGGTGAGGCGCAGATGGTCCCTGTCGGCGACGTCTTCCGGGGCACGGCCCGCCATCGCCAGGTGGTACCAGAGTTCGATCGCGCTGCGTGCCCAGGCAATCTCCGCATCGGGGTCATTGCAGTCTGCGCGGCCGGCTCGTTCGAGACACCCGTTAATGAAGTCTTCCGTGTCGGCGGTCATCGTTTCATAGCTGAGGCGAAAGTATACTTTTTCATCCATCCTGCACGCTCCGTCTGATAATGTCTGGTTAAGTGTAAAGTCATATCATGTATAGTTTATTGCTAATCAATTAAACATCATATCAGATATGATTTTATAATTAATGAAAAATATCACATTCAGTATGATTTTATGTACTTGGCTTGATTATCATATCCTTTGCGCGTTTCCCGCCGTGCAGATCCGAAAATTGTCTTAAGCGGATCCGCACGTCTTCTTTTATGAATGGTAGTCCCCCTATACCGTAATTTTTCTGCCCCTCTGTGCATTACAAGCCGTTGTTTAACATTCTCAATCGTTTATGCTTTGAGGGTCTGTCAGCACAGCGACAGATACATCGTCCAGCCGGGCATTCTGTCCGGGGGACAAAACATCAAAACGATGGAGATTAAGCCTATGGCTTATGTTAATCCTTATATGAAAGGTGGTGGAAAATATGAGTTCAAAATCAGGGGTAAACCCAAACGACGAAGTTAATCAGACTGTTGAAACTTCTCTAAATGCAGGCATGAATGAACAGGACGTGGCATCTCTCGATAAAATCGGGAAGTTACAGGACGAACAGCTCCAGCGGTGCGGAATGACTGTGCCATCAGGAACTGAGGTGTTCCGGCTTCAGCTCGGTAGTCACGGCGGAAGCAGTGTCTTTTTCAATCGTAATGGCGAGGATTGCCGTTACAGTCTTAATGATGGTGAGAATGGCTCTATGTACGTGGCCAAAACTCCCGACACGGCAATGAAGGAAGTTTTTCAGCATAAAACAGGGCTCAGGGAATCAGATCTCGATAATTACATAATGGGTACAGTAGTCATTGAGAAAGATATTCGGGTCCTTCAGGTCAGTAAGCTGATTAAATGCAGTGATTTAAGGTTGAATGATGTAACAACTTCAACACGTGCAGTGACTCATCAACTGGCTGAAAAAGTTCATTCAGCAGGGTTTGATGGAATGGAGTTTCCGTCAAATGTCACCAGTGACCCATGCCTTGTGCTATGGCATGACGATCCGGCCGGAACCGGGATGGCCATAACCCGGAGCCAGACAAGTCTCAGTCAGTTTGAGTATCAGGGTAAGGAAGCGGCAGATATTCTTGTTTATGACCTGGGAATTCCTGTTGAGGAATAATTGATAAAGGGGGGGCAAGCACCCCCTTTCATTAAACGGCGTTCTGTGTGCCATAGTTGCGAGCCAGCCGGCGTAATTCATTCATCACTTTTTCATCCGGATTGCCTTTCAGAACCTCGGCGACGGTAAACGAACGCCCTGCAGGGTTCAGCCCATCCAGGACAGTATTTCTCTGTTCCATAAAGAAAGAATACTTCATTCGGTCACTGAAGCTGCTCAGCATAGTCAGCAGTTCGGCCACACCCCGGAGCACGCCTTTGTCCGAGATCCCTTCCTCATCAGTAAACTGAAACACCGGGTAGTAAAACTCACCGTCAATATCAAGAGCAAGTAACTGATCGGTATCTTTCCAGGTTTTAACTGTGGGTTTACTCTTGCCCACCATTTCTGCAGCTTTAGCTGAGGTGTAAACCCCGCCGTCATTTTCCAGTCTCTGAAGGAAAAGGGCCTTACTGTGTAAACGTCGCTGCTGACGTTTTTTTTCAGGCGTCAGGCTGTTAACTGCGCGATTTTCAAGTAACTTCAGGATGACATCCATGGTAAAAACCGCATCGGTATTCCCCATACTTTCAGGAGCAATCGGTGTTTTACCTGACCGAACTTCCTCTACCAGATCCTGAAAAAAATTCTCAAGACGCTCTGCAGCAATGCTGTTGTCCAAAAAATTATGCATAGTGGAGGAACGATCATTACCGTTTCGTTTTTGAGTTGATGTGTTCATAAAACCTCCTTTTCGATTTCATGCTTTATAGACTACGTTAAATCGTTAAGTTGTGCAAGTTTTGTTCTCACCCCACCTTTTATAGTTTTTAACTATTGATTATTGAATTTTCTTCGGTATTAATTATTTCGTCATTTGAGATCCGAAAAAAGGTTGTTCCGGATCTGATTCAGCCCCGCCGGCGCGCAGCGGCACCATGACACAACATGTAGCGGTGTTACCAGCTGACAACGACGCTATATGTTGTGTCCCTCCCCTGCCCCGTGACCGGCCGCTCACCACCCTAAAAGGGCGCTGTGGTTATTCCCTGACCGTGGTACACTTCCGGAAACTTCGCTGAGCGTAAAAAGTCGGATCCGGGCGGAACAGCCGTCAGGTAATTTAACGGCGTGGCTGTATGGCTGCTTGTTATCTCTAAGGTGATTATTTTGTATGTGAATTTCACGAAGTGAAATTAATGGCGACATAACAGTATGTTTCAGGCGGGCGTGTGTCAGCTGCATCCTTGCGCTATACTGATATGCATATCATTAGTATGTTTTCCGGAGTGCATTATGAAGCAGCGCATCACTGTCACCATAGACAGCGACAGTTATCAGTTACTGAAATCCGCAGACGTCAATATCTCCGCCCTGGTGAACAGGGCCATGCAGAATGAGGCCCGTCGTCTGCGTTCCGAACGCTGGCAGGCTGAAAATCAGGAAGGGATGGCCGAGGTTGCCCGATTTATTGAGATGAACGGTTCATTCGCCGACGAAAACAGGGACTGGTGAGATGCAGTTTAAGGTTTATGCCTATAAAAGAGAGAGCCGCTATCGTCTGTTCGTGGATGTGCAGAGTGACATCATCGATACCCCCGGGCGACGGATGGTGATCCCGCTGGCCAGCGCCCGGCTGCTGTCGGATAAGGTTTCCCGTGAACTCTATCCGGTGGTGCACATCGGGGACGAAAGCTACCGCCTGATGACCACGGACATGGCCAGCGTCACTTCCTCCGTCACCGGGGAGGAAGTGGCCGATCTCAGCCACCGGGAAAATGACATCAAAAATGCGATAAACCTGATGTTCTGGGGAATTTGACAGCCTCCCCGCCCTGAAAGACATCGAGGATGTCAAAACGAAGCATTGCCGCAGAGCTTAACCCTCAGCATGAACTGCCCTCCGGAGCGGATGCCCTGCAGGCTTTCGTGGGGTCAGCTTAAACGAACGGTTCACACAAAAACCCTTAAGCCAGTAACATTTACGCAACGGGACAAAAAGGCCGGTATGGAAGCGAAAACGGAAACCTTCATAAAAACGTCTGTTGATGATAACGGCATGTGGATGCTGACCGTCCCGGCGGGGAGTGCGGGCGACGAAACGGTGGTTGTGGTCGTCAGACGGGTGGAGGAATGTCGTTACGGGTCAGAGGACTCGCCAGGGGCACATGTGTCGATCACCTCCAGCCTGACGCTGTACGGTGAAGGACAAGGAACACCGCAGACCATTGTCGCGAAGTTCGTGCCCGGCACGGTGGAACTGTTCAGTGTCGAATTTATGCTGAAAGAATTTTTACCCCGTGGTCGCGGGGTGGGCAGCTGGATCATGCAGCAGATGGTGCTCTGGACCCGCTCCCTGCCGCCGGAAACGCTGGTCGGAAGAATCGACATCTCGTCCGTGGATGCGAAAAACATTCACAATCTGATCCGCCGGAGCAGACTATGGCGCGGGCTGGGGTTCCGGTTCCCGCCGGGGGATACCAGCTCAATGCCGCTGCGGGCAGACGAACTGCAGTTGCCGCGGGGCAGGTGTTCAACGCTCCGGGTGGAGCCCCTGGTATCCGCGGTACGCCGGCTGGAAGACTGTTATCGCGGGCTGCAGGAAAAAATCGTGCAGCTCGAAGGCAAAAAACGGTCGCAAAAACAGTTAATTACTTCACTTCAGAATCGTCCATTTTATCATCTGTTGCACAGGAAAGGGGGCCAGCTCCCGGACGAGAAATGTGACGCCCTGCCGCTGCGGGCAGAAAAACTGTCTCTGCCGCAGAGCGGGGATTCAGACCTGGAGGTGGCGCAACGGGCAGCCGGGGTCATCCGGCTGGCTACCCTGTGTGCTCAGTCGCAGAAAAGAATCCTGGAGCTGGAAAGGGAGCTTGCCTCGCAAAGTGAGGAGCTCGTTGACCTGCAGGCACATCCCTTTTTTAACCTGCGGGATAAATACCGCGACCAGATCCTGTTCTGGGGATGGGGGATGGGTTTTCTGTGCTTTATCTACTGGATGTTGGTGTCATGAATGTTCCCGTTCCATAGCAACCCACTGAAGAGGAGTGAAACCTGTGCCCGAAAATATCGTGTCTACCGTCATTGACGGGGTAGTTTTGTTTGCGACTTCGTCTGTTTTCTGGCTGGTTAGTCATCCTGACTCCGGTAATATTACGAAGAAAATTCTCGGCAAAGAAAAAAGTTAACAGAAATTATGAATAACCTGGTTCCAGTTGGATCTCCGGCATCTCCCGGAACATTGCTCCCGGTGGCCATCGATTACCCTGCCGCCCTCGCCCTGCGCCAGATGGCGCTCGTGCAGGATGAACTGCCGAAATACCTGCTGGCGCCGGAAGTCAGCGCCCTGCTCCATTACGTGCCGGATCTTCACCGCAAGATGCTGCTGGCAACCCTCTGGAACACCGGCGCGCGTATCAACGAGGCGCTGGCGCTGACCCGGGGGGATTTTTCGCTGGCGCCGCCGTATCCGTTCGTACAGCTGGCCACCCTCAAGCAGCGTACCGAGAAAGCGGCCAGGACGGCAGGTCGTGCCCCCGCAGGCAGTCAGATCCATCGTCTGGTTCCCCTTTCCGATCACCACTATGTCAGCCAGCTGCAGATGATGGTGGCGACCCTGAAAATTCCGCTGGAAAGACGAAACAAGCGCACCGGCAGAATGGAGAAGGCGCGTATCTGGGAGATCACAGACCGTACCGTGCGCACCTGGCTTAGCGAAGCGGTGGAGGCCGCAGCGGCCGACGGGGTGACGTTCTCAGTACCGGTTACCCCCCATACGTTCCGTCACTCCTACGCGATGCATATGCTGTATGCCGGCATACCACTGAAGGTTTTGCAGAGCCTGATGGGCCACAAATCGATTAGCTCGACGGAAGTCTATACGAAGGTGTTCGCACTTGATGTTGCTGCGCGGCATCGAGTTCAGTTTCAGATGCCCGAAGCGGATGCGGTAGCCATGCTGAAAGGGAATATTTAAGTACTTAGGAGAATGATGCTGGCGAACGTCCTGCTCGCCGGGGAGGTCTGTCAGACGTTATCTGGACCAGCTGACGGGAATATCTGCTCTGTATTCCTCATACTGCTCATAGATCGCATGCTGAAGCATCGTAATACGTTCTGACAACCTGTTGGCGTCCGACATATGCCGCCATTCCCCCTCAATAGTGGTTTTCTGTCCATCCGGGAGATTGAGCGTGATCAATACCTTTGTATCACGAATAATCACCCCGTCAGTGAAAGAATTAAGACCACTCCTTACGGTATTATCTATCTGTATAGTTTCAAGTTTCATCTTGTTACATCCTGTTGACCGGATCCCAAGCATAGATATCTGAATTCAAATTGCCTAGTGAAATGTCTGGATATGCCGCATTTTTCCCCTTATACAGCGAAGCTGGCCAAAGGCCAGCCCGCATGGATTTATCGCTTTTGCCAGTAGATCAGCATGGCAAGGAACAGGATTGTTGCCCCCTGAGAAGCGGGAGAAGCGGTCAGGAAAGTTTCCAGCAATGACATTATCGTAAAACTCCGCATTATTAATTTCAGGTGTGTGACTCAGGGGCCTTAGTCCCCCTTTTACAGGAAGTAGTGTTCTGTCACGACGGGAGCCAGGGTTAATAAAAACGATTCGAGTATGTCTGCAGGGACGATAGAAATCTTCGTGCGGGTTGTCTCGCTGTAGCGGGCTCTGGAGAGCGACTCGGGGGAGGAGTAGTATCTTCCGGCCACGGATATGATCGAGCCAGCAGTGCTCGCCGCAGCCGAGCGACAGGGCGAAGCCCCGAGTGAGCGAGGAAGCACCAGGGAACAGAACTCATAAATTCTGCATACGCTCAATGGCTGAAAAATCACCTCCCCTAGGGTTATCCACTTATCCACGGGGATATTTTTATAAGATCTTTTTTAATAGTTGTTAGATCTTTATTTTTAGAATGCCCACAGGCCTTTATCCATGCGGGTTCCAGAGAGGGATCTGTGACAAACCGCCCTTTCAGTGTGACAAATCACCCTCAAATAGCCGTCCTTTCTGTGACAAGTTGCCCTTAACTCTGTGACAAATTGCCCTCAGGAAGCGTTGCTTTTCACAAAGTTATCCCTCCCTGTTGACTCTGTTTTATAAAGTGTGACAATCTGAAAACCTGTCACACTTCACATGGACCTGTCATGGCGGAAATAGCGGTTATAAACCATAAAAAACGTAAAAATAGCCCGCGGATTGTCCAGTCAAATGAGCTGACTGAGGCGGCATATAGTCTCTCCAGGGATCAAAAGCGTATGCTGTATCTGTTCGTTGACCAGATCAGAAAATCCGACGGCTCCCTGCAGGAACATGACGGCATCTGCGAAATTCATGTTGCTAAATACGCTGAAACATTCGGGCTGACCTCCGCTGAAGCCAGTAAGGATATACGACAGGCTTTAAAAGGTTTTGCGGGCAAGGAAGTGGTTTTCTATCGCCCTGAAGAGGATGCCGGCGATGAAAAAGGGTATGAATCCTTTCCCTGGTTTATCAAACGTGCGCACAGTCCATCCAGAGGGCTTTACAGCGTACATATCAACCCCTATCTCATTCCCTTCTTCATCGGGCTACAGAACCGGTTTACGCAGTTCCGGCTCAGTGAAACAAAAGAGATTACCAATCCGTATGCCATGCGTTTATACGAATCCCTGTGTCAGTACCGTAAACCTGATGGCTCTGGTGTCGTGTCCCTGAAAATCGACTGGATCATGGAGCGCTACCAGCTACCCCAAAGTTATCAGCGTATGCCGGATTTTCGCCGTCGTTTCCTGCAGGCAAGTGTTGATGAGATCAATAGCCGGACACCTATGCGCCTCTCTTACATCGAGAAAAAGAAAGGTCGCCAGACGACTCATATAGTATTTTCCTTCCGTGATATCACCTCGATGACAACAGAATAGCCTGAGGGTTATCTGTCACAGATTTGAGGGTGGTTCGTCACATTTGATCTGGAAGGTTGAGGGTGATTTGTCACAGTTTTGCTGTTCCCTCCCTGGCATCCTGCGCTTACTCATAGTTTTTTTGGCTGTAACCGGTAGTGGAGCCAGAATTGAGGGCAATTTGTCACCATATCCTGAGGGTAGTTTGTCACAGTTAAATGAGTGCAGTTTGTCACACTAGATTTTCCCCCTCTTCCCGTTAGTCAAATGACATGAGGGCAAGTTCGACATAATTAATGAGGGCAGATTGTCACATTTGTTGCCCTGAACACGCTATCTGTGTGTGCCTATACATGTGGTGTTTCCCGCGGCCCTGGCCGTCCACGAAGTTGACCTGTTTCCCACAGTCCCGGCCATCCGCGAAGTTGACCTCCGTCCCACAGTCCGGGCCGTCCGCGAAGTTGACCTGTTTCCCACAGTCCGGGCCGTCCGCGAAGTTGACCTCCGTCCCACAGTCCGGGCCGTCCGCGAAGTTGACCTGTTTCCCACAGTCCGGGTCGTCCGAGAAGTTGACCTGTTTCCCATATTCCGGAGCGTCCATAAAGTTGACCTGTTTCCCACAGAGGATGGAAACCTATTCTTGTACTGGGCGTAAGAGCTATCTGACGGAACGGTGCCTCTTCGCTTCCTCGCCAGTTCGCTCGCTACGCTCGGTCACATGGCTGCGGCGAGCGCTGATACATACGGATCAGCATTGCGCTGGGTACATCTGACAGGGAACGTGGTAGGCAGAGTCTGAAACGGATACCACCCTGCCCCACCAGTTTACGCTATGGTTAGGCAGGCAGTGCCTGGAGGTGGGGTTACTAACCGGAACTATGCCAGATCGTCTCCTGTCAGACCGGTCATTTTCATTGCGGTATTGCGGACAATACTGTTCTGGGGCATGTTTCGGGCTATTTTCAGAGTCACTTCGTGCTCACCATTATTAATGGCCGTCCTGTCTCGCAAGACTGATGTCTTTCTCAAAACCCTTTTGTAGTAGTTGTTGCGTGATGATCATTGCTGCATCTGCGTGTTGCGCCACTGTGATTGAGAAGCCGCCCGTCGGGTTTCTCCGCCCCCTCCTGTTGAGAGCAAAATCAAAACAATCTGATTTTTTTCTTGCAACATGACTCTTTTTGTTCAAAATGACAAAAAACGTCATGAGGTGAATAATGGACAATATTGACCAGTTACGAAAAGTCGCTACACGTGCAGGTAAGCTTCTGACATCTTTGAGCGAAAGTATCCGCCAGCAAAAAGAGGAATTGAAGCTTACCGAGTTCTATCAGGAATACAGCAAAGCCGCACTCTATAAGCTGCCAAAACTCAGTAAAGGTAGTGTTGAGTATGCTGTGGCCGAAATGGAAGCCGGTGGGTACATTTTTAAAAAGAAACCTTCTGGCAATACGATGAAATACGCGATGACGATTCAGAATGTCATCGATCTGTATAACCATCGTAAAGTACCGAAGTACAGGGATCGCTTCGATAAAGCCTTTACGATTTTTGTATGTAATCTTAAAGGTGGTGGTTCCAAGACAGTTTCTACCGCTTCATTATCACATGCTTTTCGAGCTCATCCTCAGCTTCTGTTCGAAGACCTGCGTATTCTGGCCATCGATTTCGATCCGCAGGCATCTCTGACAATGTTCCTGAGCCATGAGAATTCAGTGGGCCTGGTTGAAAATACGGCTGCTCAGGCCATGCTCCAGAACGTGTCTCGTGAAGAATTACTTTCCGATTTTATAGTACCGTCTATTATCCCTGGTGTTGATGTAATCCCCGCTTCCATTGACGATGCATTCCTTGCTGAAGGCTGGAAGGGATTGTGTGAAGAACATCTGCCAGGGAAAAATATTCATGCGGTGCTTAAAGAGAACATTATCGACAAGCTCCAGCATGACTACGACTTTATTTTCCTTGATAGTGGTCCTCACCTTGATGCGTTCCTGAAAAACTGCATTGGAGCGGCAGACCTGATGTTGACCCCTCTTCCACCGGCGACGGTTGATTTTCATTCTTCCCTGAAGTTTGTGGCCAGCCTCCCTGCCCTCATAGATTCCATCGAAATGGATGGGCACACCTGCAATCTCATCGGTAATGTCGGCTTCATGTCCAAGATCCTGAACAAATCTGATCACAAAATTTGCCATAGTCAGGCCAAAGAGGTTTTCGGTGCCGATATGCTAGACATGGTTCTGCCGAGACTGGATGGTTTCGAACGCTGTGGGGAGACTTTTGACACAGTTATTTCAGCAAATCCAGCAACCTATGATGGAAGTACTGAGGCACTAAAAAGCGCAAAATCAGCAGCGGAAGACTTTGCGAAGGCAGTCTTTGATCGCATCGAGTTCATTCGTACAAACGGAGGTATGTGATGTCGAATGAGAAAAGAAAAACCATCGGCAGACAGTTAAATACCCAGGCGTCAATGGCGGAAATGACGGACACCGGTAGAAGCCAGGTATTTACCTTAAAAACCGGCAGGAAGGTAACGTTCAGGTTTGTTCGGGTGCCTGCATCTGAAGTTGAAAGTAAGACCTTCGTAAACCAGGAAAACAACGGAAGAGATCAACTTGCACTGACCAGGGAGTCCCTGAAATCCATTATCCAGACGATTAAGTTTCAGCAGTTCTTTCCCTGTATTGGTATTAAGCAAAGTGAAAGGATTGAGATACTGGATGGTTCAAGACGGCGAGCCTCAGCAATTTTTGTCCGTACAGGCCTTGATGTAATGGTTACCGAAGAACATTTATCAGCTGATGAAGCTCGCCAACTGGCTAAAGATATCCAGACAGCTAAAGAACATAATCTTCGGGAGATTGGCCTGAGATTGATCGCTCTTAAAGAGTCCGGATTTAATCAAAAGGAAATTGCTGAACTGGAGGGGTTATCTCAGGCTAAAGTTACCAGGGCGCTGCAGGCGGCGGCCGTACCGCAAGACTTAATTTCTCTGTTCCCGGTTCAGTCGGAGCTATCATTTAGTGATTATAAACTTCTTTTAGAAGTTAATGAAAAACTCAGTGAAAAGGGATTAACACCTGAAGAACTCATTCAGTCTGTATCAGCTCAGCTCGATGCAATTTTGAGTGATGGCGAGCGACCAGAAGACGAACAGAAAGCCAGTATTCTGAAGCTGATTTCTCAGGCATCTCAGGCATTGATAGATCCATCTCCCAAGGAAAAGTCAGTGGTTTCCCCACTCTGGTCTTTTGAAGAAAAGGACAAGTTCGCGCGTAAGCGTGTGAAAGGGCGCACGCTGACTTATGAGTTTAGCCGTATGTCAAAAGTGATTCAGGATGAACTGGACAAGGCTATCAACGAAGTCCTTGACAGAAATTTGAGTCAATAATTTCGCCATGGCGATTTCACATCTAACTTATTGTAATTAGGCAGTTTAGGCTGAGAATTTCAAGGTGAAATCGCCATAGTTTCACGCCAGTTTCGCTGCAGGAATATCTGACCATCGTGTCGTATAAGCAGGAGAAAGCATCTCCCGTTTCATCTGCCATTCCGGGGCCATACCCCGCCCCGCAAACCATACTTTACCCAGCCCTGAGTTGTTGATCCCGTCCAGAACCCTCATCAGCTCAGCACTGTGAGGGCGTGGCGGGCGTTCGTCGAACAGTTGCAGCTGCGAAACTCCGGAGCCGGTGAAGTCATTCAGCATAACTCCGGCTTTGGCATACCGGTGCCCATCCCTCCAGATACGCTCCAGAGCCGTTGTAGCGGCTGCAATGATGTCCCTGGTGTCCTGAGTGGGTGTAAGAAGTTTTTCCGTAGCCACGTTGCCGTAGTAAGGCTCTTTAATGGCGAACGGAGACGTTTTGATGAAAACGGAAATATGCCGGCAATACTGGTGCTCTTTACGCAGTTTTTCAGAGGCCCGCTCTGCGTGCTGACAGATAGCCTGACGGAGTGACTCGTACTCCGTGATCTTCACGCCAAAACTGCGGCTGCAGACAATTTGCTGTTTCGTCGGAGGGGCTTCCTCAAGCGAAAGGCAGCTTTCCCCGTTCAGTTCCCGTACCGTTCGCTCAAGGACGACAGAAAAATTTTTGCGGATGAAGGCCGGGTTCGTCAGAGCCAGATCGAGCGCGGTTTTTATGCCCAGCACATTTAGCTTGCGTGCAATACGGTTACCCACCCCCCAGATTTCTTCAACCGGCTGCAGTGAAAGCAGTTTCCGCGTCCTTTGCGGATTTCCCCTGGTCAGAGCGAGTACGCCATGAAACTGTTTCCACTCTTTTGAGGCCCACTGGGCTGATTTTGCGAGGGTTTTCGTTGGTCCGGCGCCCACGCCAATGGTCAGGCGGGTACAGTCATACACGTGCTGACGCAGCTGCCGGCCGAAGTCCTCAAGCCCCATACAGTGCTCCACGCCGGTCAGGTCGAGGAACATCTCATCAATTGAATACTGTTCCACCCTGGGGGCCAGTTCCTCCAGGCAGTTCATCACGCGCGCCGACATCGAGGCGTAAAGTTCATAATTACTTGAAAACGCATATATTTTTTCCGGGTATCTTTCGTTTTTTATCTGAAACCACGGAGTTCCCATTTTGATCCAGGGCTTCGCCTCGGCACTGCGAGCGATTACATTCCCGTCGTTGTTGCTCAGGACGACTATCGGCTTTCCTTTCAAATCCGGGCGGAAAACACGTTCACAGCTGGCATAGAAGCTGTTCACATCGGCCAGGGCAAACATCAGTACATCTCCCTCGGGCGGTGGATGATATGCGTGACGACGCCAAAGATATCCAGCTCGTCGGGATCAGGATAAATCGGCGACCAGGAGGCATTCATGGGCTGCAGCGTCAGTCGCGGCGTCAGCAGAAGCCGTTTCACCGTAAACTCCCCCTGTACGCTGGCGACAACGATATCGCCGTGCCGCGGCTTTTCAGCACTGTCCACAACCAGCAGATCGCCATTGTACAGACTGCCGTCGGCCATGCTGTCTCCGCTGGCACGCAGGTAGTACGTCGCGCTCGGATGCCGTATGCAGTAATCATGGAGATCCAGATCGGACTCGACATAGTCAGCAGCAGGGCTGGGAAAACCGCAGCTGGCCAGATCGGCAAACAATGGATGGGCCTGTGGCGGGATTTCTTTCCCGGTGCTGAAAAACTGTAGCTTCATCTTTCCTCCTGATACTCTAATTTTACTGGTTATGCATACAGTATATTTAACAGCGTGACGATAATCCAGATCGCCTGCCGCACGAACATCTTGAGTAAATAAAGGTACTCAAAATGCTCTAGTAAATCATTTTGATGTTTTTATATTGCTCATATTGAGAAATATTGTTTTGATTTTTTCATTTTGCTCTTATAATTGGTATCAAAATGAGTGTAATTAACGGAGCATATTGATGAATATTTACTGCGATGATGGTTCAACTAATGTTAAGCTGGCATGGTTTGAAGGCGATGAGCTTCAGACCCGGGTTTCTGCGAACTCCTTCCGGCATGGCTGGAAAGTCGCGGAATTCAGTGCGGCAACGTTCAACTATCAGGTGGGGACGCTGAAATACACCTGGGACAGCGTCAGTCGGGATGCCATCCCGACAACAAACGTGGAATATCAGTACGGTGATCTCAACCTGCTGGCCGTGCATCATGCGCTGCTGAACAGCGGACTGGAGCCGCAGCCGGTGAGCCTGACCGTGACGCTGCCCCTGAGTGAGTATTACGACGGGGACTGCCAGCGGAACGAGGAGAACATACGACGCAAACGGGAAAACCTGATGCGTGAGCTGGTTCTGAATAAGGGCAGGGCATTTACCGTAACGGACGTGAAGGTGATGCCGGAATCACTACCGGCGGCGTTCTCCCGTCTCGCGGAGCTGAAACCCGGCCCCGCTGAGACCACCCTGATTATCGATCTCGGTGGTACCACGCTCGATGCCGGTGTGATTGTCGGCCAGTTTGATGATATCAGTGCGGTGCACGGTAATCCGTCTGTCGGTGTGTCACAGGTCACCCGCGCAGCTGCAGGCGCGCTGCGTGCGGCAGACAGCGAAACCAGCGCCCTCATCGCTGACACTATCATCCGCAACCGCAATGATCGTCAGTATCTGTAGCGTGTGATCAACGATGCCGGTAAAATCGACGAGGTTCGGAACAAAATAACAGAGGCGATCACTTCCCTGGGGGCGCGTGTCACCAGTGAGCTGACGGCCTTCAGGAACGTTAACCGGGTATTCCTGGTCGGGGGAGGGGCTTCCCTCATAGAAGAAGCTATCCGTCAGGCCTGGCCTCTGGCTCCTGACCGTATCGAGGTTATAGGCGATCCGCAGATGGCGCTGGCCAGGGAGATTGCCCTTTACAATAAAGAGGACTAAACGTGCCGGACGGCCAGTATTCTTTCTATCTGCACAGCGACGATCGCACCGACATCGCGGCAATGGCAACCATCAGCACCATCTCACAGCCCCTGCGCGGTGAGTTCATCCGTACCGCCGCCACCGCCGGGGCGGTGGTATACCAGGTGGATGCCCGTTTACCGGCGCTGATCCCGGTGTTCTTTGCCGGGCAACTGAGCGCTGTCCGCCTTTGCGCCGTGATGGCCCTGGTCTCCGGAACCTGGTCCTCACTCACCGGCCTTCCGGATGAGCCCGAAAATGGTGAGGCAGCTCTGCCCGTGTCACCGGAGACAGAATACCAGCGCCGGCGTTACACCCTGACGCTTCAGAATGGCCGGAGTGGGGAACGGGTGGAAAGTGTGCTGACGGAAGCGTCATCCCGTCTGCGTGGGGATCTGCTGAGAAACCTGATTATCACCGGTCTTGCCCTCCACACGACGGCGCCTGAACTGCCGCGCCTGCTGGCCAGTATGCCGGTACCGCCCACCTCGGTCAGTGAGCTGCAGGCTCTGGTTCAGCAGATGGCCGGCACCGCTGACGTGAACAGGGCTGCAGCTGCAGTACCGGATACGCCGGCAGCATCTGCCGCGCCGGTGTCCGGGGCGGATACCCGGGAAATAAAGAAAAATATGCGGCGTGCATTCGGTGACTAACAGTACGAATCACATCCACTACTATACCGATTTCAAATGACTGGCATCCCAGGGAGGTTCTCATGTCACCAGGATTCAGAAATGTTCTCCGTCTCGCCCGCATTCCCGTCGACAGCAGTGAACCGGTGCGAAGAAAATTTGGCAGCCGGCTGATTGGCATTGTGACGGTATGTCTGCTTCCGCTTCTGGTTTTCGACGTTCCGCAGTGGGTTTTCATTTTGTCGCAGGTCATCTGGGGGGCTGGCGTCTATATTGGCCTGTCCCTGGCCGGGGATAAATCCCTGAACCGCTGATACAAACTTTCCGGTTGTTCAAAAAAAGAACAGACGTGGTGGCGTCTGTTCTCCCGCGCTTCTCCGTCGTTTGCCTTCAGGTTATCCACAATTTTAAGCCCCGGATTTGTGGACAGGTATGCCGGTAATTCCCCGTTCGCCTGGAGTTAACGCAAGCCTGCCGCCCGCTGCCAGTGTCTCGCGTCCGGTCTGGTACGGGACGGGCGGTTTTTCCGCTCCGGCCCGGCGTCGTTGAGAGTGTACGCCAGTCCCTCGCCCTTTTAAGGAACGCCCTTCAAGCCGCTTTCGCGGCATATCCTTGCCGTCCAAAAGACGGACGGCTGCGGTATTCCACGGTCGGCCTGACCCGTGACCGGACGCGATGAACAGGCAGCGTGCGGCAGGGAACGGTATCGCGGTGATGCCTCCTGCCCCCTCAGACTACAGGAGTGCTGCCATGTCCAGATTCATTCTCGGGAACTGTATTGATGTGATGCGCGGATTCCCCGACCGTGCCGTGGACCTTATTGTGACCGATCCGCCTTACCTCGTCGGTTTTAAGGACCGTCAGGGCAGACAGATTGCCGGGGATGTGACGGACGAATGGCTGCAACCGGCCACGCTGGAGATGTACCGCGTCCTTAAAAAAGACGCGCTGATGGTGAGCTTCTACGGCTGGAACCGTGTGGACCGCTTTATGGCCGCGTGGAAGGCGGCAGGATTCTATGCCGTGGGCCAGCTTGTGTTCACCAAAAACTATGCCTCCAACCGTCGTAACGCCAGGGCCCGACGCGGATTTGTGGACTACTGCCATGAAGGGGCTTATGTCCTTGCCAAAGGCCGCCCCGTGCCGCCCCTTAAACCGCTGCCGGATGTGCTGCCCTTCCCGTATACCGGTAATACCCTGCATCCGACGCAGAAACCAGTGGAGGCGCTACAGCCGCTGATTGAGTCATTCAGCGCTCCGGGCGCGATTGTTCTCGACCCGTTTGCCGGAAGCGGTTCGACCTGCGTCGCTGCATACCGTGCCGGACGCCGCTATATCGGCATCGAAATGCTGGCGCAGTACCACCGGGCCGGAACCGAACGACTGGCCGCCATGCACCGGGCCGTAAATACCCCGGCGGCGAACGATGAATGGCTTCCGGAGGCCGCGTAATGAATTACGACGGACACGAAGCCCTGCGCCGCGATATGGCCGGGCTGGCGAACAATCTTTGCGACCTGAAAACCACCCTGAAAGTGCTGGAAGACACGTACCACTACCGGTACGACGGACTGGCGGAACGGCTTGCCGGTATCAGTCTGCGACGTCTCAGCGTCCTGCTGGATGAGGCGTTCAATATTGCACTGATGCTCGATGAAAGCTTTCTGGATTGAGGAGAGAACATGTACGGAACCCGTGAAGATCTTTGCAGGATGCTGAATGAGCAATATCCCGCAGAAACCCCGCTGAACCTGATTATCTGGACCCCGGCGGATATTGAAGCACTGGCTGACGGGATGGAATATTCCTTTTCAGAACATGACGTAAGGGCAGTACTGGAACGCATGGACACTATACCGGAAGAACAACGGCTTGAGTCGGGCGTGTCAGCCGGCCTGGTGATGGCACTGATAGACCAGGTGAAAGAGAACGGGCAGAGGGTGACTGTGCCGGTTGACCTGCTTGAAACCCTGCTGATTACCGCCGAACAGGCATTGTGGGACAGGGAATGGACCGCACGGGATCGCAATCTCCCGGTGCCGGAAAGCGTAATGCGCCGCCTGGCGGATACAGCAAAAGTGCGGGCATTACTGAAAAGCTGACAGCAGATCGCCCCGCCACGCGGCGGGGTGATATAACCCGGACAGAGACGATAATGATGAAAAAAGAAACCCTTAACGCGCTTATTCTGCGTCACGGCGACCGGATGCTGCGCCAGGCTGGCTGGCCCGACACTGTTGATATGGCGCCCGTCGCCCCCGAAACCGTACCCGGCTGGCTTGCCGCCTGCGGCTCTCTCAGTGGCGTGGAAATCCTCACGCTTACGGAACAGCTTTGTCAGCCGCTGACGTATGGCCGGGCAGCGTTGTTGCTCGCCAGCGCCCGGCGGCTGGCGGGAACCCCGGCTCGTCTGCATCTCTTTCCGGTGCAGGCATATCCGCATCCGGAGCGGCTGGCTGACTGTCAGGTTATCCGCCTGCCTTACGCTCAGGAGTGGCTGACAGCGGCGGAATGTGACGATCTGCTGGCCTTCCTGAAAGCCTCCCTCACGCAGATATCGGAAATCGTCCACCGGGATACGAAGCGCATCGCCGCCGCGCTTACGCCGTCCGTCACTCCCCGTCTGATGGACAGGCGGATCGGTGACTGGCGCTTGCTGGCCGTGGAGTATGATCATGATAATTGCCTGGACGAAGACGAAACCGACAGGCTGGATCAGGTCCTCGATGCCATTCTTATTCGCGATGCGCGATTCTGCCCGGTCCTGCTCACCTGTATGGGTCCACCACATATTGCAATTTTTACTCTCACGTAAAATATAGTCCACT
>ERZ1023888.243-NODE-243-length-17325-cov-7.876144_pt1 | contig 17325 bp, 18 predicted proteins | sample MGYA00380396_ERZ1023888 | MGnify/ENA primary metagenome ERZ1023888 (study PRJEB33179, sample SAMN07448998) | human gut metagenome | biome: Human-gut; feature: Human associated habitat; material: Faeces | host: Homo sapiens | place: India: Bhopal | collected... | reverse complement strand
GCAGCCCGTATGGTGGCAGGCCGACTGGGCACAGTATTTGCAGTCTTCCCCACAGCGGCCGCTGCGGCCGTTGATGATGGTGCAGAAATCAATATGATTACCACAAAAATGGCGCTGTAAGACGCCGGCTCCCTGCTGCAATTCTTCCAAAGGTGCTTCCAGGAAAATCGATAAATCATCGCCGCGTCGGATGCGGTATCCTTGTATAATGCTATCGGTCAATGCTGCTATCGTATTCATTGTCAATCCACTTCCTATTTTTATTGTGAACTATGGGATTATTATACTCGCTGCGGCGATTGCAGTCAACTTTATTTCGTTTGTATCATGGTTAACAATATGAGTACACGATATCCTGAATCGCAGGACGATTCATTTCGGGGAATCCCACAAAGGGAAAATATAGGTATACACAATCATTCAGAGGCGGGCTCGCCACGTGCGAGCCCCTACAGGTGGAATGTTTATGAGGCTAAGAACCCCTCAGTCAGCTGCGCTGACAGCTCCCCTTCTCAGGGTAGCCATGAAAAAAGAGGCTGACCCGCGAAGCATGCTTCGTGGGACAACCTCTTTTCCAAGTGTTCTTGCCAATGAATTACCGACGTTCGCGGATACGGGCAGCTTTGCCTGTAAGACCACGGAGGTAGTGCAGTTTTGCACGACGGACGACACCGTGGCGAACGACTTCGATTTTAGCGAGGCGCGGGGAATGTACCAAGAAAGTACGTTCAACACCAACACCGTAGGAAACGCGGCGGACAGTGAAAGTTTCGCGGACACCGCCGTTCTGACGGCCAATAACGACACCTTCAAAAATCTGTCCACGTTCGCGATGGCCTTAGACAACCTTTACTTGAACTTTGACTGTATCACCAGGGCGGAATGCCGGGATTTCGTCACGAAGCTGTTCCTGTTCAAGTACGCTGATAATGTTCATTTCTTTTTTCCTCCTATAAGACATTCGTGCCCCCGTTGTCGCCACCTTTCACGACAATCGTGTTATCGAGCAGAGGACTGCCTAAATTAACAAGGGAATTATACCATAAAGCCGCGGTCCTGTAAAGGGGGATTTTTCCATTTTATAGGCATCTTCCGTAAAGGGCTGCTTAAAAGCACAGCAACCTCTCCGGCCCTTCGGGCCACCTCCAGCTCAGCTCTCCGTTTTGGCAACCGTCTTGTTCTTCCCTGCGGTCAGCACCTGACGGGCCAAAAAGGGCCTAATATGGGAGGCTTTTACGAGCCGAGGGTTACTCAAGGCGATGTTGTCCACCTGAGTCTGTCGCGGCGGGACGCCGCATCTGATTCCGAGGCGGCCTGCGGCCTGCGAACTGCGACCGGCGGGATGCCTATTGGGACAATTGGATTCACAGGATTCACGGCGGGCCGCCCTTTGGGACGGCCCCTACGGATGTAATGGACAGGGTCCATTACATCTGTACGTTGGGCATGAAGCTGCGGGACATGTGGGCGATGATGGCCTGGTACTTATCTTTTTTGCTGGTCGGATAGGTGACGGTGAAGGCCGTGTAGGTCTTGTTCTTGTCGTTGATGTAGAGTTCGTGGTAGTAGGACTTCTTGCCGTCCGTCCAGCCGATGGCATAGCTGTTCTTGGTCTTGATGTTGGTCGTCAGCGTCGGCGATCCGTTCATGCCCAAAGCCATGTTGTAGAGTTCATCGATAGTGAAGCCCATGGTGTTCTTGGCGGCATAGGTCATGTAGACGGCATCGTCTTTGGGATCCTGGAAATAGCAGCCATCGCCGTCGGCATTCATGTCGGCTGTCGTCGCAGCCCGGGGGATATCGACGGCATACTGATAGGCGCTGTTATAGTACTGATAGTAATTCTTGTCTTTAGTCGTCATGACCTGGACGACTTCATAGCTGTCGGCACTGGCGCTCTTGAGGCCCACCTTTTCTTCAGCCATGACGGTCGAACCGGCAATACAGGTAAGGGCTGCTGCCAACATGACGAGATTCTTCAATTTCATAAATGATCACTCCTTTATGGTAGATGCGGAAAAGAGGCTGTCACACGAAGGCAGCCTCTTTTTGAGTTTGAAGTTTGTAGTTTTTAGTTTACAGTAAATAACTCAAATTCAATCCTGTCATCTACAAACTACAAACTCTACACTACAAACTTGGACACTATTCATTATATCATATTTTTCATTTTTGGCCATTGAATTTCCGCTTTATCCACGGGATTCGCGGCGGGCCGCGAAAGTACAATCAACCTCTCCGGCCCGTTGGGCTAGCTCTGCTGACTGAGGGGTTCTTTCTCTACAATACGCTAAGGGTATGTCGTAAAGAACCCCTCCACCGCAAGCGGTCCCCCTCCCCTTCTCAGGGGAGGCTTTTTACGCGCCGAGGGTATCCCGAAGCGTCGTTGTCCACCTGAGTCTGTCGCCGCGCAGCGGCATCTGATTCCAAAGCGGCCTGCGGACCGTCCGTCAGGACGGCCCTTACGCCAATTTCTTGATGTCGCCCAAGGGCTGGATGAGGCTGTAGGTCAGGGCCAGGAGATGGAGACGGTTTTCTTTGACCGCTTCGTCTTTGTGCATGACCAGGACGTTGTCCAGGAAGTCGTTGATGGCGGCAATGCCTTCGGAGAGGACTTCGGCTACGCCTTCGTAGTCATAGACGGCGTATTTCTGCGGCAAGTTGACCTGCATGGCCTGGCAGGCGCTGTAGAGGGCCTTTTCTTCTTCCGTTTCAAAGAGGTCCGGATTGACGTCGGTATCGTCGGCGCCTTTGATCATGTTGCTGACGCGGGTGAAGGCCTGCAAGAGGTCGGTCTTGCCCATGATGTCGGCATCGATGAGGGCCTGGGCACGGCGGGCTTCTTCGTAGGCGTTGAGCGTATCCGAAGCCAGGACGCAGTCGATGATGTGGTAATCCATGCCTTTATCCTGGAAGATATTCTTCAGGCGCAGCGTGAAGTAGTCGTCGAGCTGACCCATGACTTTGGCTGCGTCTTCCCCTTCTACGCCAAGAAGATTGAGGACGAAGGCAAAGACTTCATGGCAGTTGAGATTCCAGCCGGCATCCATGAGGATGTTGAGGGTACCGATGGTCTGGCGGCGCAGGGCAAAGGGGTCCTGCGAGCCCGTCGGGATGAAGCCGCGGCTGAACATGCCCGTAATGGTATCGAACTTATCGGCAATGCCCAGGACTTTGCCCATGTCGGTCTGCGGCAGGACGTCGCCCGCAAAGCGCGGCTGGTACTGTTCGTTGATGGCTTCGGCCACGCCGGCATCTTCGCCGTCGATGAGGGCATATTCCTTGCCCATGACGCCCTGGAGTTCCGTGAATTCCATGACCATCTGCGTAGCCAGGTCGGCTTTGGCCAGGAGCGATGCGCGCTGCAGTTTGGCGTCATCCAGGCCGAGGTCGAGTTTATGATTGAGGAAGACCGTAATCTTTTCCAGGCGCTGGGCTTTGTCATAGAGCGTGCCCAAGCCGTCCTGGAAGACGATTTTCTTCAATTTTTCCGTGTAATCGGCGAGCTTATGTTTCTTGTCTTCTTCAAAGAAGAACTTGGCATCGTCCAGGCGGGCGCGGAGGACGCGTTCGTTGCCGTGCTGGACCGTTTCCAGATGGTAGTCGTTGCCGTTGCGGACGGTCAGGAAGAGGTTCATGAGCTTGCCGTCTTTATCGCGCATGGGGAAATAGCGCTGGTGGTCCTTCATCGGCGTGATGATGGCCGCTTCCGGCAGTTTCAGGTAGTCTTCATCGAATTCGCCGCAAAGGGCCGTCGGGTATTCGACGAGGTAGACGACTTCTTCCAGGAGGTCGTCATCCATGATGATGGTGCCGCCCTTTTCGTCAGCCAGTTTCTGCAGGCCTTCAAGGATCATCTGCTTGCGGACTTCCGGGTCGACGATGAGGAAATGTTCCTTGCACGTTTCTTCATAGGCTGCCGGGCTTTCGATGGTGAAATCGCCGGTACCCAGGAAGCGGTGGCCGCGGCTGACGTTGCCCGATTTGACGTTAGCCAGTTCAAAGGGGATGACATCTTTATCGAAGAGGGCGACGAACCAGCGGATAGGACGGACGAAGTGGAAGTCCAGACTGCCCCAGTGCATGCTCTTGGGGAAATTGAGACCCGTGACGATGCCCTTCATGAGGTCCGGCAAGAGGCCGGCTGTGTCAGCACCGACGCTGGTGACGTTGGCATAGACGTAGCCGTCTTCGACGACCAGGTCCTTGACGTCGATTTTCTGGCCCCGGGCAAAGCCCATGGCAGCTTTCGTCGGGTTGCCGTCGGCATCGTAAGCAATCTTGACCGACGGGCCTTTATGTTTGGCCGATACGTCGGCCTGTTTTTCAGCGACGCCCTTCATGATGAGGGCGATACGGCGCGGCGTACCGAGGGTGCGGATCGATTCATAGGCGATATGGGATTCGCCAAAGGATTTCCCGGCCAGGTCCCGGACCTGGGAAAGGATACTCGGCATATAATGAGCCGGGATTTCTTCAGTACCGATTTCAAGTAACAAATCTTTGCTCATCTTATTTTTCCTCCTTATTCAGCATCGGGAAACCTAATTTTTCACGCTGTTCCAAGTACGCTTTGGCGCAGGCCCGTGCCATGTTGCGGACGCGGCCGATGAAGGCAGCCCGTTCGCTGACGCTGATGGCGCCGCGGGCGTCGAGGAGGTTGAACGTGTGAGAGCATTTCAATACGTAGTCATAGGCCGGAAGGACGAAGCCGGCTTTGATGACCCGCATGGCTTCTTTTTCATATTCATCGAAGAGGTGGAACAAGAGATCGGCGTTGCTCAATTCAAAGGCATACGTCGACTGTTCGACTTCGTTCTGATGGAAGATGTCGCCATAAGTGACGTCTTCATTCCATTTGAGGTCATAGACGTTTTCGACGCCCTGGATATACATGGCCAGGCGTTCCATACCGTATGTGATTTCCGACGAAACCGGGGCGACGTCGATGCCGCCGACCTGCTGGAAGTAGGTGAACTGCGTGACTTCCATGCCGTCGAGCCAGACTTCCCAGCCCAGGCCCCAGGCACCGAGGGTCGGCGATTCCCAGTTGTCTTCGACGAAACGGATATCGTGTTCTGCCGGGTTGATGCCCAACGTTTCCAGACTCTTCAGATAGAGTTCCTGGATGTTGTCCGGCGACGGTTTGCAAATGACCTGGAACTGATGATGCTGGTACAGACGGTTCGGGTTGTCGCCATAGCGGCCGTCAGCCGGGCGGCGAGACGGTTCGACATAGGCAACGTGCCACGGTTCCGGCCCGAGCGTGCGCAGGAAGGTAGCCGGGTTCATGGTCCCTGCCCCTTTTTCTACATCATACGGTTCGTAGATGATACAGCCCTGAGAAGACCAAAAGCTCTTCAATGCAAATATCATGTCTTGAAAATTCATCGTATTCCCTCCTAAATACAAAAAAGTCCCTGTAACACATGACATGTTACAGGGACGAGTATACGTACCCGCGGTTCCACCCTGATTGGTCCAAAGACCCGCTTGATTCACCGGCCATACACATCAAAAGACTTCCGGCCGCGGCCTTCAGAGCGCCTTCCGCATCGGCAGCAGGCTCACACTGTCCCTGCTTCGCTGAGGATGATACGTACTTACTCTCCTGCATCGCCTATGTATTTGTACGTCCCCTATCATAGCAGAGATAGAGGGAAAAGTCAATTATTTTGTGGTTCGTGGTTCGTGGCTAGTGGCTCGTGGTTCCTGGCTAGCTGCGCCCTACGTGGCGCCCCTACAGAAAAAGGGACTGTCTTTGGGCGACAGTCCCTTTTTCATGGCAATGGTCTTTACTAGCTGCGAACAACTAACAACGAACCACTGGTATTTAATTATTGCTTGCCGTATTTTTCGGCGACGTCCAGGCGGCGCAGGGCTCTTTGCAGGGCCGCTTCGGCGCGGGTCGTGTCGATGTCGGCAGCGTGTGCAGCCAGGCGGTCTTCGGCGCGTTTTTCCGCCGATTTGGCACGGTCTACGTCGATGTCCTCCGGTTTTTCCGAAGCCGGCGTGATGACCGTGACCGTATTGTCATGGACTTCCAGGAAGCCCGACGCTACGGTGACGTACTGGCGCTTTCCGCCTTTGTCATAGCACAAGGGCCAAATCGACAGGGACGCGATGAGCGGCGCATGGTTAGGCATGATGCCCAGGTCACCGTCCAGGGCGCGGACGAGGACGAAATCCACGTCTTCATGGAGTACGGCAGCATCGGGTGTAATGACTTCCAGATGGAGTGTCTTTCCTGCTTCTGCCATAGACTATTCCCCTTTCAGTGTCTTAGCCTTTTCGTATGCTTCTTCGATATTGCCGACCATGTAGAAGGCCTGTTCCGGCATGTCATCGCATTTACCGGACAAGATTTCCTTGAAGCCTTCGATAGTTTCTTTCAGCGGTACATAACGGCCTTTCTGACCGGTGAACTGTTCAGCGACGGCGAAAGGCTGGCTGAGGAAACGCTGTACCTTACGGGCACGGGCAACGGTCAGCTTATCTTCTTCGGACAGTTCGTCGATACCCAGGATGGCGATGATATCCTGCAGGTCTTTATACTTCTGGAGGATTTCCTGGACGGCACGGGCCGTGTTGTAATGGTCGTCGCCGATGACATGGGGGTCGAGGATACGCGACGTCGAATCGAGAGGATCGACGGCCGGGTAAATGCCCAATTCAGCGATTTCACGGGCCAGGACGGTCGTAGCATCCAAATGAGCGAAGGTAGCGGCCGGAGCCGGGTCCGTCAAGTCGTCGGCAGGGACGTAGACGGCCTGGACGGACGTAATGGAGCCGTCTTTGGTCGACGTGATGCGTTCCTGCAGGGCGCCGACGTCGGTGCCCAGGGTCGGCTGGTAACCAACGGCCGACGGGATACGGCCGAGCAGAGCCGAAACTTCGGAGCCAGCCTGGATGAAACGGAAGATGTTATCGATGAACAGCAAGACATCCTTGTGTTCTTTGTCGCGGAAGTATTCTGCCATGGTCAGACCGGTCAGGCCGACGCGCATACGGGCTCCAGGCGGTTCGTTCATCTGGCCATAGACGAGGGCCGTCTTGTCGATGACGCCGGATTCCTTCATTTCGTTCCAAAGGTCATTGCCTTCACGGGTACGTTCACCGACGCCGGTGAAGACGGAATAGCCGCCGTGGCCGGTAGCTACGTTATGGATGAGTTCCATGATGAGGACGGTCTTGCCGACACCGGCACCACCGAAGAGGCCGATCTTGCCGCCTTTGGCATAGGGGCAGATGAGGTCGACGACTTTAATCCCCGTTTCAAAGATTTCCGTTTCCGTCGCCTGGTCCTGGAATTTCGGGACCGGACGATGGATTGGCCAGTAATCATCGGCTTCGACTTTGGCATCGACTTTATCGACAGTCTGGCCGAGGACGTTGAAGATACGGCCCAGGACCCCTTTGCCGACGGGGACCTTGATAGGACCGCCTGTATTTTCAGCAGCCATGCCGCGGACGAGGCCGTCCGTCGAGTCCATGGCAACGCAGCGGACGACGTCGTCGCCCAAGTGCTGCATGACTTCTACAACCAGGTCGATCTTCTGGTCGCCTTCGCCACCGGTGATGTGGATGGCGTTGTAAATGGCGGGCAAGTCTGCTTCCGAGGCAAACCGCACGTCGACGACCGGGCCGATGACCTGGACGACTTTCCCAATATTATTACTCATGAAGAGGTTCTCCTCTCTTTCAGAATCGTTGACAGACGGGCCTTACTGCAATGCGTTGGCGCCGCTGACAATTTCCGTCAATTCGTTGGTGATACCAGCCTGACGGACTTTATTGTACGTAACAGTCAGTTTATCGATCAGTTCGCCTGCGTTGTCCGTAGCCGACGTCATGGCCGTCATGCGGGCACCGAGTTCACTGGCAGCGGACTGAAGGAGGCTGTTGTAAATGAACAGATCCAGATACTGCGGCAGCAGGGCATCGAGGACGAGCTTGGCATCTGGCGCGAAGAGATATTCTTCCCGCGGGCCGGATTCTTGCTGGCCTTCCTGCTGGGAAATGGGCAGCATCTTGACGATTTTCGTGTCCTGGGACAAGGCCGATTTGAAGTGCGTATAAATGACGTAGACTTCATCGACTTCGCCAGCCAGGAATTTCTGCGTCGCCAAGTGGGCAATCTGCTGGGCGTGGCTGAACTGGGGCTTATCCGAAAAACCGGACCACTTCTTTTCCGGCACCAGGTGCAAGTGCTTGAGGTACTCAATGGGCTTGCGGCCGGCGACGAGAAGCATCGAGGCGTCGCGGGGCTTGTCCTTGAGGACCGAGACCATGGCCTTGTTGACATTGGAATTGAAGGCGCCAGCCAGGCCTTTGTCCGAACCGATGACGATGTAGCAAGTCTTCTTGACTTCATCATGCGGCGTGAACAAGGGATTGCCAGCATCAGGAGAAGCTGCAGACAGGCGCTGCAGCATGCCTTCCATTTTTTCGGTATACGGGGCGGTAGCCAGTGCCCGATCCTGTGCACGGCGCAGTCGCACGGAAGAAACCATCTTCATGGCCTTAGTGATCTGCTGGGTATTGGTGACGGATTTAATACGTCTGTTTATTTCGCGTGCACTCGGCATAGCTTATTCCTCCTCTTTGATCAGTTCGTGAGAAGCGCCGTACTGCTTAGTGTATTCAGCGATGGCTTTCTGAAGCGTTGCTTCTGCATCTTTGCCGAGTTCCTTCGTCGACTTGATGCTTTCGCCGACTTCAGGATAGTTGCTGTGCATGAATTTAATGAAACCGTCTGCAAACTGCGAAACTTCCTCAACCTGGACGGGCATGAGGTAATTCTTGACGGCCAAATAAATCTGCATGACCTGGTCTTCGACAGGCATAGGATGATACTGCGGCTGAATGAGGAGCTGCATCGTCCGTTCGCCGGCGTCGATCTGGGCTTTCGTGCTCTTATCCAAGTCGGAACCGAACTGAGCGAAAGCAGCCAGTTCACGGTACTGAGCCAGGCTCAGGCGGAGCGTACCGGCAATCTTCTTCATGGCCTTGATCTGGGCAGACCCGCCGACACGGGATACGGAGAGGCCGACGTTGATAGCCGGGCGGATCCCGGAGTTGAAGGCTTCTGTTTCCAAGAAGATCTGGCCGTCGGTGATGGAAATGACGTTAGTCGGGATATAAGCCGACAAGTCACCGGCCAAGGTTTCGATGATCGGCAAGGCCGTAATCGAACCGCCGCCGAGTTCATCCGACAATTTAGCAGCTCGTTCGAGGAGACGGGAATGTAAGTAGAATACATCGCCCGGATAAGCTTCACGTCCTGGCGGACGACGGAGGAGCAGACTCATGGCACGGTAAGCCTGAGCGTGTTTGGACAAGTCATCGTAGACGCAGAGGCAGTCCTTGCCCTGGAGCATGAAGTATTCGGCCATGGAAACGCCGGAATACGGAGCCAGGTACTGGAGCGGTGCGCCGTCGGAAGCCGTAGCGGCGACGACGATGGTATAAGCCATGGCGCCGTTTTCTTCCAACGTGCGGACGACACGGGCTACGGTCGAAGCTTTCTGGCCGATAGCGACGTAGACGCAGATGACGCCCGTATCCTTCTGGTTCAGAATCGTATCGATGGCGATGGCCGTCTTGCCGGTACCACGGTCACCGATGATGAGTTCACGCTGGCCACGGCCGATAGGGACCATGGAGTCGATAGCCTTGAGGCCTGTCTGGAGCGGTACTTTGACCGGCTGGCGGTCAGCGATGCCGAAGGCCTTGACTTCGATCAGGCGCGATTCTTTGGTCTTGATTTCCCCTTTGCCGTCGATAGGCATACCCAAGGGGTTGACAACGCGGCCGATCATGGCTTCGCCAACAGGGACACGCATGACGCGGCCTGTACGGCGGACCGTGTCGCCTTCCTTGATGAGGGCGTCATCGCCGAGCAATACGGCGCCGACGTTGTCTTCTTCCAGGTTCAGGGCCATGCCGTAAACGCCGTGCGGCAGTTCCAGCAGTTCCCCGGACATGGCTTTGTCCAAACCGTAAATGTGGGCAATGCCGTCCCCGACTTCCAGAACGGTGCCGACATCGTCGACGTTCATTTCCACATTATAATCTTCGATTTGTTTCTTGATTATAGCCGTTATTTCTTCTGGCTTCATTTTCATTATTCGTCCGTCACCCCATTCGTCACGTCAGCCTGGAGCAGTTTATGCTGCATATCGCGCAGCTGCCGCCGGAGGCTGCCGTCTATTAATTTGTCGCCGATCTGGATGACCATGCCGCCGATGAGCGACGGGTCGACGTAGTACAGCGGTTCGATGTGCTGCCCCGTCATGGCTTCCAGGCTGGCAACTAATTTTGTTTCTTCTTTCTTGGACAGCGGTTTGACGACGCGGATCTTGGCCACTTCGATGTGCTGGGCCTTGCGGGCCAAATCGATGAACCCGTCGATGGCAAGCAACAGGGCCGCTTCGCGGCGCCGGTCGATCATGACGTACATGAACTGCAGGACGATCGGCGACAGGCTGTCTTTGAAAATCTTTGCAAGTGTGTCTTTTTTAGACTGCGGCGGTACGAGGGGATGATTCAGGAATTTCCACAAATCGGGATTTTCCTGGAACGTGTCCCGCACGCCTTTCAGTTCTGTTCCGAACTCAGTAAGCTTCTTCTGTTCGCTGGCGATGTCGAACATCGCCTGGCTGTATTTGCTGTAGATCGTTTCGGGTATCATAAGATCAGTTCCCCTTTACGCGGTGCGTCTGGAGCTGGTCGATACAATCGGCTACCAGTTTTGCGTTCATGTCAGGATCCATGTTTTTCTGGAGCAGTTTTTCTGCCACAGCCATAGACAGTGTGACTACTTCATTACGCATTTCCCGGATAGCCGCTTCCCGTTCGTTGGCGATTTCCGTCTGGGCGATCTGTTTTTCCCGGGCAAGCTGGGCGCGGATGGCTTCCAGCTGGGCCTGGGCTTCCTTGTCGGCCTGCTTGACAGCTTTGTCGACAATGGCCTGGGCTTCTGCACGGGCATCGCGGATCTGGGCTTCATAATCGGCTTTCATCTTTTCAGCCGTTTCCCGGGCTTTGGCTGCGTTGTCGAGGTCCGACGCAATCTTGTTGCGGCGGTCTTCCAGGACTTTGAGCAGCGGTTTATAGGCGAACTTTGCCAAAATGGCAACTAATACGAAGAAGTTGATGAACTGGAACAGCAAGGTACCATTAATACTAACCAATGTACTTCCCTCCCCGGCTGTAGATTAGAATCCTCGGATTAGAGCAGGCTGACGAACGGATTGGCGAAGACCAATACGATAGCGATGACAGCTGCGATAATCGGCATGGATTCGATCAGGCCGATGGAGATAAGCATGTTTACGAGGAGCTTGCCGCCCATTTCCGGCTGACGGGCTGTACCTTCGAGCATCTTCGAAGCAGCGTGGCCGTCACCGATAGCAGCGCCGAGGGCTGCCAAACCAATACCTAAGCATGCACCAAATGCAGATAATGCCAATACAAGAGCTTTTTCCATAGTAAATAACCTCCTAAGTTGTAACCAGTATCTGAGCTTTCATTATTCTTCCGTAAAGGACGGTGCCAGATACGATGTAGTCAGAATGGTGAAGATGAATGCCTGGATGAGGCCGATGACGAAGCTGAACAGGAGCCAGATCATCGGGACGGCGACAGGCACGAGGAAGTACAGGACTTCGAAGAGGATTTCCCCGGCCAGGATGTTGCCAAAGAGACGGAAGGCCAAGGTCAAGGGCTTGGTGATTTCTTCCATCAGATTGATGATGACAAACGGCGCAAAGGGCTTGAAGAAGTGCTTGAAATGCTTTTTGAACCCCTGGTTCTTCAAGGCCATGAAATGGACCATAAAGGAAGAAACCAGTGCCAGGGCGACAGTCGTATTCAAGTCATTCGTCGGCGAAGCCAGGACATGCGGATTCGGCAGCATGCCCAATTCGTTAGCGAAGAGGATGAACAGGAACATCGTCAGCAAGACCGAGACGACCTGGCCGTATTTCGGCCCTAAGGTTTCCTTGAACTGGTCGAGCAATGCTTCGATGACGATTTCCATGGCGTTCTGAAGTCCTGACGGGACGAGGGACCGGCCCCTTGTCGCAGCGACAGTGACGATGATGACCAAAGCTGCGACCAGCCAGGTCATCATGAGCGTATCCAGGTTGACATTCAGACCCAGGAGCTGAACGACCATATGATGCCCTGCATGTAATTCCATACGCAATACCTCCTTTCCTTTACCGTCTGAGACGTGCAGTCAATACATCTGCAAAGACGAGGACGCGGTACGAAAAGATACCGGCCACGGCAGCCCCCAGGGAGATGGACGGGAACTGCAGGATGACGATGACGGCCAGGCAGATGAAGACCAGCCGGAACACGGCACCGCCGCGGATGAATGACGCCGCCTGCGGGGGCGGCAATTTTAAGGCTCGTACCGAACGGCTGCTGAGCATGAAAAAATAAACGATGTTCAAGCCGCTGCCGATACACCAGCCACTCATGTACTGCCACCAGCCGCCGGCAAAAAGGACGGCTGCGACGATACATGTAAAACCAATGAGTTTGTATATTGTTGCCTTTACATATGCATAGAACTCTTCCATAGGCTATCCTCCGTGATGCTCATTTGCCCTGATGCCGGCCATGGCGGTCCTCATCCTGCTGATAGGATAAGGCTTTCTTATACAAGGTCCAGAACCCGGACACGGCACCGATGAGGGAAAAGAGGATCAGTCCCCACGGCGACGTCCCGGCATGGACATCGATGAAGCGGCCCATGGCGACGCCGACACAGATACAGACGAAGAGAGACAAGCCCAGGGAACCGGCAATGACGACAATATCCCAAAGCTTCATGTGATTTAATTTGTCATCGTGAGAATCATCATGATGTCTCATATTACATGCACTCCTGCTCGGGCGATGGCAGTTTTCCCATAACCGTCAGGCATAGTATACATATACTGTCCACAACGATTATTGGCTTATTTTAGCACGGAAAATCGGGAAAAGCAATATAAATTTCAAGAAAATCAAACGTTATAGCTAAAAACAATTCTCAGTATAGCTACAGATAATCAAGACCGGCTGAAATCGTCGGGAAGGCCTTCTTCTCCGGCAAAATCGTGGAGGATAGCCTGGACGATGCGCTGCGAAGCCTTGCCGTCGCCATAGGGATTGACGGCGTTGCTCATGGCATCGTAGGCGGCCTGGTCGGTCAGGAGGCGTTTCGTTTCGGCATAGACGACGTCTTTGTTCGTGCCAATGAGGCGTACCGTACCGGCTTCGACGGCTTCCGGCCGTTCCGTCGTATTGCGCAGGACCAGGACGGGCTTGCCAAGGGACGGCGCTTCTTCCTGGATACCGCCAGAGTCTGTGAGGACGAGGCTGCTCAGGCTCATGAGGTTGGCGAAAGGTTCATATTCCATGGGGTCGATGAGATGGATGCGGTCGACACCGGCCAGTTCTTCTTCGACGACCTTGCGGACCAGCGGATTGCGGTGGACGGGAAAGACGATTTCCGTATCGGGGATCTCTTCGATGATGCGGCGCAGGGCCTTATAGATGTGGCGCATCGGTTCGCCCAGGTTTTCCCGGCGGTGCGTCGTCAAGAGGATGACCCGGTGGTTCTGGAAGTCGACGGATTTCAAGTCGTCGCCGAAGTCATAGTCAGCGGCGACGGTCGTCATCAAGGCGTCGATGACCGTATTACCTCTCACATAGATCTGGGACGGCTCCACAATTAGCGTGAGCAGGTTGGCCTTGGCCGTCGACGTCGGCGCAAAGTGGATGGCCGCGATGGCACCGGTCAGCTTGCGGTTCATTTCTTCCGGGAACGGCGAATAGATGTCCCCTGTCCGCAGACCGGCTTCGACGTGGCCTACCGGGACCTGCTGGTAATACGAAGCCAGGGCGCCGGCGAAGGTCGTCGTCGTATCGCCGTGGACCAGGACCAGGTCCGGTTTTTCCTTGGCCAGGACATCCTTCAGGCCCATGAGGGACTTGGTCGTAATGTCGTACAGCGTCTGCCCCTGGGACATGATATCCAAGTCATAGTCCGGCGTAATCCGGAAGAGATCCAGGACCTGGTCGAGCATCTGACGATGCTGGGCCGTAACGGCGACGATGGTCTGGATCTTGTCGGCATGTTTCTGTAATTCCAGTACGACAGGCGCCATCTTGATGGCTTCCGGCCGCGTACCGAATACAGTCATTACCTTGATCATAATCAAAAAACCTCCTTATAAGACAACCGATTCCACCCACTACTGCTTGTGGGTAGAATCGGTCGTTGATTTGCGCAATATGCCAATGCGTTTTGCCGAATAGATGATGACGGCAAGAACGACCAGGACAGTCACGATACCCGTCTTATAGCTCACGTTGGCTACAAAGAGGGCTACGATGCCGAGAATCATGCTGACAAAATACATTATTAATACAGCTTGCTTTTGTGTCATGCCCAGGGCCAGCAGGCGATGATGCAGATGGCCCTTGTCAGGCTGGAAAATGGGGACACCGCTCATCTTGCGGCGGATGATAGCAAAGGTCGTATCGAGGATCGGCAGGCCCAGGGCGATGATGGGCACGACGAGGGCTACGGTAGCCGCCGTCTTGACGAGCCCTAATACAGCCGCTACGGACAGGGTATAGCCGAGGAGCATACTACCCGTATCGCCCATGAAGATCTTGGCCGGGTTGAAATTGTACTGCAAAAAGCCCAGGGCTGCCCCTGCCATGGAGACGATGACCAGGGCCGGCAGGAACTGGTTCAGGTTATAAGCCAAGAGGAACATCGAAATGGATGCGATGAAAGCGACGCCGGCTGCCAGGCCGTCGAGGCCGTCGATGAGGTTCACCGTATTGGTGAAGCCGATGATCCAGAAAATCGTCACGGGAATCGCAATGAGCTCCGGTAAGACGATGATATCACCAAAAGGATTGGTCAGCCATTCGATCTGGATGCCAAAGGCGATGGGTATGCAGGCGGCCAGGATCTGACCGACGAGCTTGACCTTGGCCGGGATATTGCAGATATCGTCCCAGATGCCGACGGCGACGATGGCCGTGCAGCCCAGGAGCATCCCGACCAGTTCATGCTGCAAGGGCACGCAGAACAGGACGGCTGCCATGAAGCCGATATAGATTGCCAGCCCGCCGAGCCGCGGGATGACATGAGTATGTACCTTTCTTGCATTGGGCCGGTCCACGGCGCCGATCTTGATGGCCAATTTCTTGACGCTCGGCGTCAAAGCATAGGAAACGACTAATGCGATTACAAAGGGTACAACATATTGGAGCACAACACACGCCTACTTTCCATTAATCTATCAGTTCGTCAGACTGCGCATGGGCGCCGGGATACGGCCGCCGCGGGCAATGAATTCGTCCGACTTGTATTTATTGACGTTGATAATCGGGCAATGGCCGAGGAGGCCGCCGAATTCAACATTGTCGCCTACGTCCTTGCCCGGTACGGGGATGACGCGGACGGCTGTCGTCTTATTATTGATCATGCCGATAGCCGATTCGTCGGCGATGATGGCCGAAATGGTCGAGGCCGGCGTATTGCCAGGGATGGCAATCATGTCGAGGCCGACCGAGCAGACACAGGTCATGGCTTCCAGTTTTTCCAAGCTCAGGCTGCCACGGCCGACGGCTTCGAGCATGCCCTTGTCTTCACTGACCGGAATGAAAGCGCCGGACAGGCCGCCGACGCGGGACGAAGCCATGAGACCGCCTTTCTTGACGGCGTCGTTGAGCAGGGCCAGGGCTGCCGTCGTACCGCAGGCACCACAGCTTTCCAGGCCCATTTCTTCCAGGATGGAAGCGACACTGTCGCCGACAGCCGGTGTCGGAGCCAGGGACAGGTCGATGATGCCGAAAGGCATGTTGAGGCGCTTCGACGCTTCCATGGCGACGAGCTGGCCGACGCGGGTGATCTTGAAGGCCGTCTTCTTGATGGTTTCGGCAACGACGTCAAAGGGCTGGCCTTTGACCTGTTCCAGAGCGACTTTGACGACGCCCGGGCCGCTGACACCGACGCTGATGCACGAGTCGCCATTGGTGACGCCGTGGAAGGCGCCGGCCATGAAGGGATTGTCTTCGACGGCATTGGAGAAGACGACGAGTTTGGCGCAGCCTAAAGCATCCTGGTCTTTCGTCCGTTCGGCCAGGTCCTTGAAGACGCGTCCCATTTCAGCGACAGCGTCCATGTTGATACCGGCTTTCGTCGAGCCGACGGCAACGGAACTGCAGACGAGGTCGGTCACAGCCAGGCTTTCGGCGATGGAGTCGATGAGGATGCGGTCGCCTTTGCTCATGCCCCGTTCGACGAGGGCCGAGAAACCGCCGATGAAGTTGATGCCGATTTCCTTGGCCGCTTTGTCGAGGGTCCGGGCGACGTCGACGTAACTCGTCAGGTCGCTGGCCCCGGCGACGAGGCTGATAGGCGTTACGGAAACGCGCTTATTGATGATGGGCACGCCATATTCACGGGAGATGGCTTCCCCCGTTTCAACTAAGTGTTCACCGTATTTCGTAATCTTATCGTAAATATTGTTGCACAAGGTCTTGCCGTCGCTGGCGCAGCAGTCGAGGAGGCTGATGCCCATGGTGATGGTGCGGACGTCAAGGTTGTTCTTCTGAATCATCTGATTCGTTTCAAGTACGTCTTGGATTGTCAGCATATCATATCTCCTTAGCCTACACGATGCATTGCGTCAAAAATAGCCTGGTTCTGCGCCCGGATTTCAACGCCCAGGGCATCGCCCTTCTGTTTGAGCAAATCCTGCAAGGTATCTAAGGTGATGTCGGAATTGTCCATGTCGACGATCATGGCCATGTTAAAAATGCCATCCAAAATGACCTGATTGATCGTAAGGATATTGACTTTATTTTCTGCCATGATCTGGCTGACGGCGGCGATGATACCGGTACGGTCCACGCCAACTACGGTGATTACAACTTTCACAGCTGTCCACTCCTTTTTGTTATTAAATTCCATGCTTCCCTATTATAGCACAGGTAGCGTACTGATTTCCACTGTCTGCATACGAAATGATAGAATTGACGACAAACTGCCCTATACGGGGGCCTATCGCACGAAGTTTCCTGCCATCATGCCGAGTTTGATGTTTGAAGCTTGACGTTTGATGTGACGGTTTCTAATTTCACTCCATCTACATCAAACGTCAAACATATAACACCAAACAGACTATTTATTCAGGGCCTTGCTGATGAGGGCCTTGCCTTCTTCCAGGAGCTTGCCGGCCTGGTCCGGCGACTGTCGCTTATACACATGTGACGCTGCCGACGAACTCGAGGGTGTAGATC
>ERZ1023888.229-NODE-229-length-18021-cov-29.003729_pt1 | contig 18021 bp, 18 predicted proteins | sample MGYA00380396_ERZ1023888 | MGnify/ENA primary metagenome ERZ1023888 (study PRJEB33179, sample SAMN07448998) | human gut metagenome | biome: Human-gut; feature: Human associated habitat; material: Faeces | host: Homo sapiens | place: India: Bhopal | collected... | reverse complement strand
ATTGACACTCATATACTTTGTGCCTGATTCTGTATTCTGGTGCAAAGTTACGGGGCAGCTATGAAAGACCGTTTCACAGGTTGAAAATATTTTCTCCAGAGCAACTATTTTTCTCAACATTCAGCTAATTTTGGATATATGACCGATAGCCTCGCCATAGTATAGCCTTAACCATTAACTCCGTAAGCAACTTTTTAGCGAAGAAGCAATTTTAGCGTTCATCTATTCCATCAACAAGAACTTTACGACTATACTTGGGACACCATATCAGGAGATATGATATGGTGTAGATGGAATGTTAGCATGTTGTATATATGGTCTTTGTTACCATCAGTCTTTTTGAAATCTATGAATAGGACAGCATCTTAAAGAATATTTGTAAATTACAGGTTAATATAATGTAAAAAGAAGACTTAGGTGAATAACTTAAGGCATTTTTTTATATCTTTGCAACATAAAAATCGTCAAAACGTGAGAAATAGCCTACTATTATCCCATCAAAACGTGAGAAATAGGGCATAGATAGGTCGTCATAACGTGATAAACAGATAATTATGAAGAGAAAAATATATAATGAAATGCTGCAATGGAAGCAGAATTCTCAAGGAAAATCTGCTTTGATGATAGATGGAGCACGCCGAATAGGTAAGAGCTATATTGTAGAGGAGTTTGCCCAAAAAGAATATAAATCATATATTCTGGTTGACTTCAACAATGCAGATAGTGATTTAATGGAAATATTTGATAAGTATCTGAAAAACTTGGATCTGTTTTTCAGTTACTTGGCTTTGTATTTTAATGTAACGCTGTATCCTCGTAATACCGCCATTATATTTGATGAAGTACAGCTTTATCCAAAAGCACGTGCTGCTATCAAGTATCTGGTAAAAGATGGTCGGTACGATTATATTGAAACAGGCTCACTGGTTAGTATCAATAGGAATGTGAAAGATATAGTTATTCCATCGGAGGAATGTCGCATGAATATGTATCCTATGGATTTTGAGGAATTTCTATGGGCAATGGGAGAGGAGCAAATGATGCCGTTCATCCGCGATTGCTATGAGAAAAAGCAAGCTTTGGGGCCATTGCATCGTAAGGTAATGGATTACTTCCGACATTATATGATAGTGGGAGGTATGCCTCAGGCAGTTGTTGAATATGTAGAAACCCATGATTTCATGAAAGTGGATATGGTTAAGCGAAATATCCTTTCCCTGTATAAGGCTGATATTGAGAAGTATGCTGTGGGCAACGAAATCAAGGTAAAAGCAATTTTCGAGGAGATTCCTTCGGCTCTCAGCAAACATGAGAAGAAGTTCCGGTTGACTGCCATTAGCGATAAGGCTCGTTATCGGGAGTATGAATCTTCATTTTTCTGGCTGGCTGAGTCAAGGGTGGTAAACATCTGCTATAACTCTACTGCCCCTGATATCGGACTGCGATTGAATGAGGAACGCACCACCTTGAAGTGCTATATGGCTGATACAGGTTTGCTGATAAGTCATGCTTTTAACCTGAAGACGATTATGGGAAATGAACTTTACCTGAAGTTGGCTTTGGGAAAACTGGAGTTAAATGAAGGTATGTTGGTCGAAAATGTTGTGGCGCAGATGTTGAGAGCTTCTGGCTATGAATTGTTTTTCTTTTCGAAGAACTCTGCGACAAGTGCGGAAGATAGGATGGAGATAGATTTCCTGATTCCTAAGCCTGTCATCACGAATCGGCATAACATCTCTCCTATAGAAGTGAAATCAGGTAAAAGCTTTACCACGACCTCTCTTAATAAGCTAAGAGCCAAATTTGCTCCTATGCTTGCCGAAGCGTATGTGCTTCACCCAGGTGATGTAGAGGAGAAGGATGGAGTGATCTATCTGCCATTATATATGGCAGGACTGTTGTAGAATGAGATTTTTGATGTTATTTATATAATAGTGCCAATTCATCCCAAAGGCACGAACATCATTAAATGACGAGAAAACAGACTTCAAGAAAGGAATATTACCTTTTCCTCAAACTCATGATTAGACTGTAACTTAAACAGAGAGAGCAAGTCATGCAGAGAATCATCACATGTTCTCCTGTTTTCGTGTTTTCATGTTTTCAAACTCGAAAGAACATTGGAGATAGTCTGCAGATACATGTAGGATTCTATACATACCTTAATAATATATTTGAAAATGGTATGATGCTGGGCACTACGCACCCAGCATCATACCATTTCCTATATGAACTCTTACTCTCCACTTTTAGCTTCGCTTTGTGGCTGTCGCCCAGCGTGAGCCATGATGGCATTGTATTCTTTGTCAGACATACGCCCTGTATCGTGAAGGTTCTTCACGTATAGGTAAGTAATCTGGCTGAGCACCATCTTCACGCCATTATAGCTCATTTCGATGAAGTCACTATCGAACAGGTCAAGAGCAGTTTCCTTGCCGTCCTTCTTCGCCTTCATGGTTACACTGAACTGTTTCTCTTCGTCACCTTCTGTGAAAGTAAGTGATAACTCAAACAGTTCTTTCCCCTTTATCTCATTTTCATTCTGTTTCATATCTATAAATTTAAAACATTAAAACTTCAAAAACATATTAGCAAGTAGGTTTCATCTTTTCCTTAATATCATCAATATTGCTTTCGCAAACATCGATGATGTCCTGGAACTTCTGTTTGTCCTCAGCTTGGGCAAGCTTCTCTTCAGCCATAGCCTTGATAGCCTCGAACTGCTCTAGAGAGAACTCATCGCAAGATACCATTCCCTTCTTGCGAGCTGTCATCATTACTTCGTAGTCACCCTCACAAGTCATACCGAAGAAGGCAACAGCATTAGTGTCCTTGCACATTTGAATCAAACTTTTTACAGCACCTTCCTCATGCTTGGTAGGTGTGCATTCTATCTTGTTTTTATTCTGTTTCATTATATTTAAATTGTTACTACCCTACTTTGTTCAAGATGCCAAATTGGCATTTTGAACATAATCTATTATAATTATATTAGTGTTCTTTCATCCATTCATCCACGCTTTTATCTATGCGGAGATATGGAAGAAGTTTCTTTATCTCTTTCACGAATGCTTTGACAGAGCCTAAGGCATCATCACATTCACCTTCCAGGTAATTAAAATACTCATCGACATAATCACCTTCCAGAAAGCCTAAAAGACGACTGTCTTCATTATCTACCTCTCCAGCAATCTGAGGGTACACATCACCCAGACAGCACCCTACTACGTCTGTATCTCCACTCTCATAGAGAACGTAGAAGATTACGTCTGGTATCTCGATACGCCCATCATCGTGAGCTTTAATGAACTTCTTGTTCGTCTCACAGTTGATGATTTCCTTTATAATATCCATATTCTTTGATTTTAATCATTAATATCTAACCACAGCCACTTTCAAGCCTCGCTTGGTAGCGGTATCTATCATGTTCGTTGTGCCCCGGCTCTTACCATCCCAGAAGGCGATGAGAGCATCGGCACCAGAGGCATGACCACTGATGATTACAACATCTTCCTTCTTTTCGTCTTGAAGGAAATAATCACACTTCTCTTTCAACAACTCATAGTTATCGAAATCTCTGCATCCAGCAATGATGACTCTGTATTTAGAGATTAAATTATGATTAATTTGTTAGCTGCATCTACTTCTTCTATACTCATTATATTGTTTGTTTATAAGTTATACTTCAAGTTAAAGGCTCTCGTTTGTATCAAAGCCTTCCTTGCATAAACTATCCACCGAAAATCCAAGTTTGACACCTATTACATAATAAGGCATCATCTACAACAATTCATCTTTAAAGAAGAACAATATCCCTTTCATTCCAATATCAAAGTCCTTACAAAGGTATAAAAAACGAGAGTAATCGCCAAACTATTAGCTAATATTTTTGACTTTTTACACTTTCAAGATGATTAGAAGTTATCAAAAGAAAGAAACAACTAATAGAATACCAAATGTATCTGTATAACTTTAATCCTTGTTATAGTGGAAGATAGTCTCATACATATATAATGATAGATGTAACCTTTGATTGGGAATGTCTTAATCCTTATTGTAGTGGACAATGGTCTCGTACAAATGATTATGAATATCCTTATAATCATATAAATCGAGAGTCTTAATCCTTGTTGTAGTGGAAGAAGGTCTCGTACTTCAGCAATGTCTGCCTCACAGATTGAGGCAGCGTTGTCTTAATCCTTATTGTAGTGGACAATGGTCGCGTACCGAAGATCCGGCAGAATATGCCCGAGTTAAGCTACTGTCTTAATCCTTGTTGTAGTGGAAGATGGTCTCGTACAATAGTCAAGTGTGCTGACTATCTCCGTATTAAGGAGTCTTAATCCTTATTGTAGTGGACAATAGGCTCGTACTTGGTATAAAAACCAAAACAAAAAATATTAACAATGTCATAATCCTTGTTGTAATGGACAATGGTCTCGTACCTGCTATTGCGGTTTTGTTCCTTTCTTCAACGGGTCTTAATCCTTGTTGTAGTGGACAATACTTTCATACTGATTTACTTGAGCTTGAGTTTGCAGACGCTATGTGTCTTAATCCTTGTTGTAGTGGACAATACTTTCATACTCGACCTTATAAGACTATACTGATTATCAATAAGTTAAAGAGCTCAATTAAACAAACGTTCACTTTTCTTGACAGAAAACGAACAATTTCTTAGCAAGTGCAAAGTTACTACTTTTCTACGAGATATACAAGCCAATTATTCATAAAAATTTAAGCTAAAAGCCACATATTAACACCTATTCACAAAAACCATTAACCCAGTATCCCCCAAAAATAAAAGCACCACCTTAAACAGCCCCTAAAGCCATCTAAAATGGTGCTTCCAAATACTATATCTCAGACAAAACCTTCTCAATACCATCCAACAACTCCTCTATCTTTTCTATTACCTTTTTGGCAGAAAAAGGATTTTTCTTGAATCCTGCATGATTGTAGTCATTGCGCAATTCAACAATCTTCTGTAAGATGGTCACAAAGGCCTTGTTTCCCCAAACGCTATCATCTCCCAAAATCTTCTCAACAAGTTCCTTGTTCGGCTTTTTTTCTTCAGTATCCTTATTCTGTGTCTTAATCGATATGCAACCAAATATAGCATCACGATTAGCCATTTTTCGATAATCAAGTTGATAATGACAGCACAAGAGAGTACCCAAACCTTCTTCCAACATGGTGGTAGCCTGCTGATAAAGCTTATTGGCACAACACCATTTGGCAGCCTTGATACAGTTCAGCACATTCTCCTTGGCATCAAAATCATTCAATGACAGCTTAATCTTCTCAAAGATTGGCCTAAGCTGAACAATCGTCACTTTCTGTATTTCACTAGCTGTGCACTTTAGTTTTCTTACATTCTTACTGCCCACAATAGCATACCCGCGACAGGTCGTGCGTTCCTCTACCATCTCCTTCAACGTCTTGACAAAGGAACGTAACTTTTCCGCATCCTTCGTACGGGTTTCTGTATTCTTCAAGATAGGGATAAGTGAAGACTCTGACAACTCAAAGAGCTTCTCTACCTGACCATATCGCAAATAATCAGAAGCCGCCAACGTCCAGTCCTGCAGAACGGAAAGTGGCAACAGATCCATGATAGGCGCGATGTTGCTCTCCTTGTCACGTGCTTCGTAATTACCATAAAAGATAGCCTTTACCTTTACATTCTTAAGCAACTTGGCATAGTTGACAAGCACCACCAGCAGCATAGGAAGATAACGGAAGCTGTTGGTAATGTCAAGATACAGTTCGTCACCCTCATGAAGCTCATCAAAGATAACCTCAAATATCTCCCACATCTCATCACTATCCTTCCCATCCGGAATCGCTATATCCCGGTAAGAGAGATTCATATCCAGCAATATCTTCTCCAATCCCTGATACGCTACCTCCTTCTGAAGCTTAGCACAGAAACGGGTCTTTAGATTCCTGTCCCAGTTGTTCTTCCTTGCCAAATCCGTCAGGAGCATAAGAACCAGGTCGTTTTCTCCTCCCCAGTTCTCCTGCTGCTGTAGATATTCGAGTAAACTCTTCTGTACAAAAAGAGTCTCACTTCCCGTGAAATCATCCTTTCGGTACCGGCAAGTCTCATAGAAAGCCACTCCCAAGACAGATAAAAATACCCTTCTTCCCATAATGCTTAATCCTGATAATTCTCCAAAGCCTTTCTCAAATCATGAGCCATCTTGTCTCTTAAACTCTTAGGCTCCATGACAGTAACCGTGCTTCCATATGACAAGATTTTGCTTCTCAGCTCAAAGTTGTCATACACATATAAAGATACGTAAACATAATCCTTGTCGTCTCCGTATTCAGAAATTACTTTCTGAGATGCATGGATAGGCTTGCTCTCTATATATGGATACTCACCGCGTTCTATACGTAACTTCACTAAAATCGGTTCCGCACCATCCGGCTTGGTTACCCCCACCACATTTTCAAAGTAAACAGAAAAATCAACGTCACATTCCTTATAATGAATATGCTGGTTGGCCTCCATCTTGAGAATTCGGTCCAGAGCCAGGTTGTAGATTTTGCCCTCCACCTCGTCTCTGTGCTTGGTGGCAATGAGATACCATCGCTGGTTATACTGCTTGAGGAACTGAGGAAATACGGTCCACTCACGCTTACCTCTTCCAGGAACCTCATATCTAATGTCCATGGTCTGATGCTGTATGATAGCCTTGAGTAAAAGCTCTAGCAAATCATGAGGTTTCACCCTTCCATGAGACTCCAGTAATACTTTTTCAAAAGAAATGACAGGACGATTATTATCGTCATACCCCATGAACTTGTTGATTTCATCAGTCAGGGTGGTCAAGGAAGACTCCAAGCCCAATCCTAGGAAATCACCCAAAGCTTTCTTGATCTTATCTAAATTGCATATAACAACTTGATTGGCAACAGTATCACCCTTAATAGAGAAACCAACATTTTGATATACCAAACATTGGCAGCCATCTCTTTTCTGATCCCTGTTTATTTTACCACCTAGCTCGAATTCGATTTTTTCCAAGTCGTTACGATACGTACGATCTGTATACTGCACACCTAGTTTGTGATTACATTCGTAACAAATTTCCTTTACAGTCATTGGACGTTCATAATTGCGCAGACATTCATCAATGAGTTCCAAGCGCTTCTGATACGTTATGATACCTTTTCCCATAATCATTAAATTATTAGTTAATGTATTTACCCGCCGTAATAAGCGATGTTCTTAAACTTTCAATAATCTTGCCCGAAGAGAAATCACTCTCCAAAGCGTGTGCCACAACATTTCTGTTTTTGGTAATCTCGAAATATACTCCTCTCAACTCAAATGGTATGAACTCCTTGTCATTGCAAATAACATCCTTAATTTTCTGACGCTCATCCTTGTCAAAAGGGTCGTGATTTGCAAGCTGACAGGCATAGGAAAGAATGCTCTCCTGCAAGGAAATCAAGGCAGCCGTATAGTTCATGTGCTTAAACTGCCACTGGGCCAGCTGATATTGGAACCGTGCTGGATCCTGCTCTGTACCCTTGAAATTATTGAGAAAATCCTTCACCACCGGCTTCACAATCATTTCAGGAAGCATCGAATCAAAATCCTTTTTCATCAAAGCTCTCAAAGACTGGGTCTCCTGAGAGATGGCATACAGATGGTTGAGATTCATCACATCCGAGAAATGCTTCAAACGATTGGTCACATCCGGATCCTCCTGCTGAATGAGCCCTGCAATCTGATAGGCATTACCATACTGCTTGAAAGCCATGGCTCCCACAATCCAGTCATTGAGTTTGAGGATTTTCTTCAAATCCACAATCGGAGCATAACCATACTCCTTGCTCATCTCTATCATACCATAATATATATGAGAGATTCTGATATTCTTGCTGCTGACATTCCTCAGATAAAGAAGCAGATTCATGATGGTAATAGGCAATGAGCGGAAAGAATGGGTAACATCCACGATGAGTTCATCTCCCGTAGAGAGCAACTGGTTCAGCTGCAGGATGATGTTGATATTCTCATTGATTTCCTCCTCATTCACGCCATATCTTATGAGAGCAAGATGGGCATCCTTTCCAATAGCAGCCTCTATCTCCTTGACATGAGGGATATACAATTCACTCTTGCTGGTTGCCGCTTCACAATGTTCTGCGATTTCACAATAGACATCCTCGTCAACCACACCGCCGTTCTTCTCCTGAAAATAGCGATATACCTCTTCCCACATACAATGGGCAGTACCAATCAAGATGACCTTGTCTATATTCTGTGTTTCATAAAGAGCAGCTGCCATAAATGAGTATTCACCCAGATTCTCTTCACCCAGATGATAAGAAGCCCTGCGATATTCACGGGCAGACTTCTCCTCCCCCAATGTCCCCTTGTTCACCAGAGGACCTGTACCGATAAATGATATGAGTACCTTTGCCATAATATTACTGATTAAAGTTTTTAAATCTATCAGGAAGCTCCCGTCTGAAAAGCGTACCAAAGCCCACGCTACCACTCTTTCCCAACGCAATGCCGTCAGGAAGTTCCATGTTGCTGACAAACATCAGATCAAAGGTGTCAAACTTCACATGCTTGTAGCTCTGTTCCACAGGCTCTTTCAATTGAGTGATGGCACATTCTATCTTTTCAGCTGCATGATAGCCAATCCCCTTCAAAAAGGAAAGGATGTTGCCCGTGATGACCTGCTCCAGAAAATTTACCTTGTCGGTAAGAGCCAGCATGGAATGGTATTTCTTGAAGTTCTCATCAGTAAGACCGATATAACAGCTCAGACGATAAAGCTTCGGAGACTCTTCTATCTTCGGAAAATAAGGAGTCAGCGTACAATCCTCAACATGAAACTCCATCTCCTTCTGTCCTATCTTGAGACTGGCAGGAAACTTACCCACCAATTCCATCACTGCCATGGCTGCTTCCGCTATTCCGACGAGACAAACATGCCTGTCTATCACCTTGTACTGAACCAAGGGATATCCATATCTCAGCCCATTTGCCTCATGATTATGAAAATAAGGATTTTCCCTGCCTGCCAAATCAATAATGGCCCCACGAAAACACCTGAGCCCGACTGAACCCAGGTTTTCCTTAAATCTCAATATCGCTATGTTAGTTGCTTCCATTTCTTTTTTTGTGGCGAAAATACAAAAAAAATCCGATAAAACGCTTTTTTTTTGCTGAAAAAATAGTTTTTCCCATCTTTTTTTTATACTTTTACACCCACAATCTTAAAACAAAACAAGATGGAGAAAAATAAATACATATATGGAGCCTCGATACAGGGCATTCAAGGATTTATCTTCTCTACCAACTCACTTAAAGATGTCGTTGGTGGCAGTGAATTGGTTGAGAAGGTATGTACCACTCTGTTTGAATCCACCTATGAGCAAGGGGGCACGTCAATCATCAAAGCAGCCGGTAACATCAAATGTGTCTATGACAACCTTCAGGAATGTGAGAAAACCGTCCTGGAGTTTCCAAAAACAGTGATGCTGGCTGCGCCCGGTATCACCATCAGCCAGGCTGTTGTAAAGGTAACGGAAGAAGAGTTCAAAGCAAACTTCGCTTCCTGCATGGATCAGCTGGAGAAAAAGCTGAAGATCCAACGTAACAGACCTTCCAAGAGCATGACTGTAGGTTTCATGGGCGTAGAACGTTCAAGAACCACAGGTCTTCCAGCCGTCACTCAGGAAAGTCAGGAATACCTGGATGAGGGAACACTAAAGAAACGCAACTTATCAGTCGGCGGCAAGGCTACCATCACCCTGGCAGAAAAGAGCTTTGGCATCAAGGAACTCTCCCCTAAAAACATCGCCTTAAATATCGAGGACCTCACTGGAGAGAATGACTGGATTGCCATTATCCATGCAGATGGTAATGGTCTGGGGCAAATCCTGTCCAAGTTCAGCGGTTCCCCAAAAGAATTTGAGCGTTTTTCCACAAACCTCAATCAGGCGACCTGCCAGGCAGCCCATGCAGCCTTCAAGAAAGTATATACCGCTGAAAACTACAGACAAGATTCAAGCATCTTCCCTTTCCGTCCTGTGGTATTGGGTGGAGATGACATGACCATGATATGCAAGGCAAGCCTTGCCCTTGACTACGTGAAGGTCTATCTTGAAGAGTTCGAGAATGCCACCAAGCAAAAGCTAGGCGCAGAGAACGGACTGACAGCATGCGCAGGTATTGCCTTCATCAAGTCTTCCTATCCATTCCACTACGGATATGACCTGGCAGAAACCCTCTGTACACAGGCTAAAATCGTTTCAAAGAATCCACTCATCCAGAAAGATGCCCCAAATGCACCATCGAGTGTGATGTTCTATAAGGTACAGGGCAGCTTCATAGAAAGCTATCCTAATATGATCCTGAAGGAAAAGACCCCACAAAAGGGACTATCCTTCAACTTCGGACCTTACTTCCTGCACCAGACGGAGGAATACTGGACGATAGAAGACCTGAAAGATGCAGCCAATCAACTCAATGGTAAAGAGGGCAACGTAGCCAAGACCAGTATCAGAAAATGGATGACCGCCATGCACCAGAACACAGAAATGGCCAAGCAGGCAGCCAATCGCAGCTATACCATGCTCTCGGCATCTACCAAGGGAACTTTCCAAAAAGCCATCACCCCTCAGAAGAGAACACTGTCTGAAGATGCGTTCTATCCTGCAGCGGATCTGCTGGACTTAAATACAATTCTCACCCAAAAAACAAAGGAAGGATAAAGCAATGAAAGACTTAAATATAAAAATAGAGTTCTTCTCACCATGGCATTGCGGGTCGGGGCTCTCTGCCGGAGCAGACGCAGACTCCCTCGTCATCAAGGACACCAATGGTCTGCCATATATTCCTGGCAAGACGATCAAAGGCCTCATTCGAGAAGCTGTAGAGGACTATGCTGCCCTCAGAGGTCTGGACATGGATCTGGAGAAAGCCTTCGGCAAGGCAGCTACCGCTGAAGAAGTGCTGCCATCCGGCACCCTGTTCTTCACCAATGCTACCCTCAAAGAAGACGAGGCTAAAAGTATCCTTTCCAACCATGTGGAAGATCTGCTATATATAAATAAGGTGGCAACAGCCATAGACGAGAAAAACGGAATCACCCAGGAGCATAGCCTTCGCACCATCGAAACCACCATTCCATGCACGCTCTATGCAACAATCCTCTATGTGGATGATGACATGGAAAGCGTATTGGAAGCGGCACTTGGCTTCATTAAACATATGGGAACAGGCAGAAACAGAGGTCTGGGCAGATGTAAATTCAGTATAGAGAAAGGAGGTAAGGCATGAAAACTCTTCAATTCAAATGTAAACTGCTCTCAGATGTCATCCTGAACCAGCGAGCAGCCACAGAAGGAAACCAGGAATCCCTGACCTTCATTCCAGGCAACTGCTTCCTGGGCATCGTAGCTAAAGACTACATGAACTTCCAGCCCCAAGAGCAGGCAGAAATCTTCCATAGCGGACATGTAAGATTCGGTGACGCACATCCGGCATCCAAGGATGCCAAGACAAGAAGCCTCCATGTTCCTGCATCCCTCTTCTACCCAAAGCTCAAATCCTTGAGTGAGGAAAGCTATATCCACCACTTCTATAGCCGCTCAGATGACAAGCATGGTGCTGGTGGCCAGCCACAGCAGCTCAAGCAATGCCGCGAAGGCTACTATGAGTTTGCAGAGAACGAGGCTAACGCAGTAGAGAGTCTGAAGAACTTTGCCATCAAGAGTGCCTATGACAGAACCCTTCGCAAGAGTAAGGACAGCCAGATGTTCGGATATGAAGGACTGGAGAAGGGAAGCGAATTCTATTTCTCTGTAGAGATAGACAATGAAGCCCTTGCCCCTATCATCGAGGAAAAGCTGACAGGAAGAAAACATGTGGGCAGATCCAAGACTGCACAGTATGGTCTCATTGAAATCACGAAAGCTTCCTTCCAGGAAATTCCATCTGCAGCATCCCAGTTCTCCATCAATGGAAGCAACTATATCACGGTCTATGCCGATGGCAGACTCATCTTCCTGGATGAAACAGGAACGGCAACCTTCCAGCCAACAGCCCAGATGCTGGGACTCAACGGAGAAATCGACTGGGAGAAGTCACAGATCAGAACCTTCCAATATGCTCCCTGGAATGGCAAGCGCCAAACCAGAGATGCAGACCGTGTGGGTATCGAAAAAGGCAGTGTCTTCGTTGTCAAGCTCCATGAACCACCAACAGAATCACAGCTTCCTTCCTATGTAGGCAACTATAAGAATGAGGGATTTGGTAAGGTCATCTACGGATGGAACCTGCTGCAAAAGGCAGGGGAAAATGGGCAGACAGCCCTTCAACTCACCCATAAGACAAAAGCTCAGGTTACAGAGACAAGAGCACTGGAGGGAACACCGCTGCTGTCATTCCTGGCAAGAAAGAAGCACAAGAACAGTTCTTCTGTCTATATCTATGAGCAGGTGAACCACTTTGTCAAGATGTACAAGCCATTGTTCTCACAAGGCAAGTTCTCTTCTCAATGGGGAGCCATCCGCAGCATCGCCCTCCAGCATGCTACCATGAACAAGATTCTCCTTGAACTCTTCGACAAGAAGGAATTGAAAAAGCGAGAGCCGTCTCCAACAGATCCAAGAACCGAAGTCATAGAGTCAATCGGCTATATTACCCATGGAATCAAGGCCAAGGACTGGAAAGCCAAGCAGAGAGACAAAATCCTCAGAGAGTTTATAGAGCAGATGGGTAACAACCAGGAGTATGGAGACCTGTCTCAAAGAGCATTAGTGAACCTTGCCTCTGAAATGGCAAAAAAACAATAGAGCAATGCAGATGACAAAATATAAATATCGCATGATCGCGCGCATCACCCTGGAGGCAACATCACCTCTGGCAGTGGGTAGCGGCGAGAAGGACATCATTACAGATGCACCCGTGGCAAGAGACGTGAATGACCTGCCATATATCCCGGGCACATCACTCATGGGCATCATCCGTCACAGTCTGAAAGACCTGAAGGAGAGAGACTCTATCTTCGGATATCAGAAAGGAGACAAGGGAGAAGGCTCCAAGGTCCTCATTTCCGACGCACTGCTTCTAGGCAGCAACCAGAAGGCCATGGACGGACTTAAGGACATAGAGCAGGATAAGTATCTCAAGGCCTTTGAGGTACTGCCTATCCGCCAACATGTAAGAATCACGGAAAAGGGTACAGGCGCAGACCATGGCAAGTTCGACGAACAGGTTGTGTATAAAGGCACCCGATTCATCTTCGAGATGGAACTCCTCTCAGAAACGAAGGATGACGAGAATATGCAGAACATTCTGAACACCATCTCCTCTCCTACCTTCAGAGTCGGCAGCGGAACGAGAAATGGTTTCGGAAGCATGAAGGTCGTGAGCTTGAAGTACGCAAGCTATGACCTGACTCAGGAAAAGGACCTCGAAGCCTACCTGAAAAAATCATCATCGCTGGAAGAGGACTGGAATGAGGCCATCGAGAAGAAGGCAAGTGAACTGCAGGGGACTGACTGGATCAAATATACCCTCACTCTCAAGCCTTTGAACTTCTTCCTGTTCTCATCTGGATTCGGAGACGAAGATGCCGATATGACACCTGTCAAGGAAAACTATGTGGACTGGTCAACTGGCAAGCCAAAAATCAAGGAAGCCAAGAGCCTGATACCGGCAACATCCGTCAAAGGAGCCATTTCACACCGTACAGCCTACCACTGGAACCGCCTCACGAAGCACTTTGTGGACAACGCAGAGGCTATCGCAAGCGACAGAAACAAGGCATGCCTGGATATCTTCGGCACCACACTGGACGAAGGAGACATCAAACCATCCAGAGGAAAGGCCATCTTCTCAGATGTCTTCATTGAGAATACGGACTCAAAGGTTCTTCCTCACATCAGGGTAGATAAGTTTACCGGTGGAGTGATGGACGGTGCCCTGTTCCAGGAAAAGGTAAGCACAGCGGAAAACCAGGAACTCGTGGAAGAGATCTGGGTTGAAAGGGAAGCCCTTCAAGACGAATATGTCAGAAAGGCATTCGAGAAAGCCCTCCAGGACATCTGCAACGGCCTCCTGCCACTGGGCGGTGGTACCAACAGAGGAAATGGTATATTCATCGGAACACTTAACATACAAGAGTAAGCATGGAACATCAGATAAAAAATGCAAAATATGAAGGCTACCTTTGGCAAAGCGACCAGAGCAAGCCAAGAATCATAGGAGAAGGAGAACCTCTTTCTCTTACCCTTACAGACGGCGAGAATCCTTTCGTCGTAGAGGGACTGCTGTGGAACCCGGAAGAAAACACTTCTATCCAGATCCGTTATGTGGATGGAAATTACTTCGTAACAACATACAAGGTAAAGCAGGAAGAACTGGATGGCTCTGCCACCACAACTCCGGTTACCTACCTGCCACACCGTCTTCCTGGCGTGAAGGCACTAAAGTTCCTGCGCCAGTGGGAAGAGGTGAAGGATGAGCTTTGTGAAAACATGCCTACCCTTCAGCTCAAGGCAAACATATTCGTTGGATTTGAAAAATAATGGAGGAACTGCAAAATGAAAATTACAGCACCCTATAATTTCGTGCCACTCAATGAAAAGGTATTCTACCCTTCCTGGAGTGAGCAGGTTACCCAGGACTTGCCGTTCTCAGACTCAGAGGATGGAGTGATTGAGGTGAAAATCAAGAACGTATCTCCTCTCTTCACACGCGACGGTGCACTGAATGAGCACTCTGCCCATATCATGGGTAAGGACGGAAAACGCCACTACTTCATCCCAGGCACCACCATCAAGGGAATGTTGCGAGAAATCATAGAAATCATGTCCTTTGGCAAGATGCAGGAGGACAAGGACTTCCAGAACAGATGGTTTGGTTATCGTGATGTGGCCAACAGAATGAATAAGGCTAAAAGCGCCGAATACCTCAATAAGGTAAATAATGCCATACCAGGCTGGCTCTCAAAGGAAGGTGAAAGATATTTCTTCACCCCATGCGATGGACAACTGGAAAAGATCAATAGCATAGAAGTAGGCTTGAATTTCCCAGGATATAAACCAAATGGCTCTGTCTGGGAAACCAATGTTTCCGTAGGCTCGGATTCCAACCATTATCCTACCTATCCTGAGAGAGAAAAAGATGGAATAAGCTACCGAATCGTCTGCACAGGACTCATGCAAGGCAAGAAACATGAACTGCTGTTCCCTTCAGACAGAGGTGACAGCATCCCTTTAAGCGAGGAAACCATCAGAGCCTTCAAGAGTATCTATGAAGGAACTCCAGATTTCGCCAAGGAAAAAGAAGGAAAAGGCTGTTTCCTAATGGCTCTTGAAAAGGGTTATGAAATACCAATATTCTATCTCAAGATGCAAAATGGTCAGGAGATCCTCGGTATGTCCAGAATGTTCAAACTCCCATTCAGAAACAATGTACGCCAACAGGTAGAAATCCTACAAAAGACCGATAAGACCAGACACGACCTGGGAGAAACCCTGTTCGGATACACTGGTGACGACAACCTGAAGGGAAGAGTACAAATCAGCCATGCCTTCATGGAGGGAACAGTAGAGGACTCTGAGCTTATAGAGACAAAGGGAATTCTGGGAACCCCTAAGGCTTCCTACTATCCTCTGTATCTGAAGCAACAGCATTCACCATACAAGACCTATGATGAAAACGAGGGTATCGCAGGAAGAAAGCTATATAGAATCCACTCTAAGGGAACCACCACCCAGCTTCCACAAGGTGAAAACAAGAATGTGGGAACAACATTCAAGGCCCTTCCTGCCGGACAAACCTTCACCCTGAGAATCTCCTTGCATAACACAAGAGAAACTGAGATTGGAGCTATTTTGGCTGCCCTGACGTTCAATATGACCCCAGAGGTATTCTTCAACCTGGGTATGGCCAAGGCTTTTGGCTTCGGCAAATGCCACATCGATAAGGAAGACATCACCCTTCGCGGCTTTAGCCAAGACATGAACTACTATATGCAGCGCTTTGAGGAAATGATGTCGGTGTTCACTTATGAGAACTACCAGCAATTGTGGGCACAAACCGAAAGCATCACCCAACTCGTCAATATCCTCAGTGAACATACAGACGAAGAAGTCAGAATGATGGAGATGAAAGAGTATGGAGACAGCAAGTTCGAGAAGAAGAATCCTTTCAACAAAATCCAGGAAAAAGGTACACCAATCCACTCATGGCTCACGGATGAAGACAAGGATAAGATCAGAGACCTTGCACTCAAGGCTAAAGGTGAAAGAGCAGAAAAAGAAGCCCGCAGATCACTCTCCGAGCAATATGTTCTCGCCAAGAGCTGTGTAGAAGCTAAGGATTTCCAAAAGGCAAAGGAACTCTATAACGCTATCATTGATGAACTTCTCAAAAAAGGAATCAACATCCAGGAAGAAAGACAAATCGTTGCCGATATAGAGGAACAGATTGCCAAGCAGGAAGAAGAGAAAAAGCAACAAGCCGAAAAAGAAGCCCAAGAAGCTAAAGAAAGGGTACTTGCTGCTGGTCTTGACACCACCCTTGACAAACTCGCAGGAGATGGCGTAAACTATAGCATCAAGGACTTCAAGGTATGCTTCCAAAAAGTGGAGAAATGGCTGAAAAACTCCAAGGCATCACAGCTCAACGAATCCGACAGCAACGCCCTCTACAATACCTCAACCCGCTTGCTACAGGAACCATCCAAGAAGGAAGTGAAGGAACTTGCCAAACCATTTGACAAGAGTGGAATCTGGAAAAAGTTGACAGGCTTCCTAGGAGAAGACAAGGCCAAGGAACTCTATGATTCCTACCAGAAGTAAGAACGTGAAGATCCAGCTTTAGGAAATAAAACAAGACAAGAGAGGTCCAAACAGGACTAAACTGAATATAAGAATATCACAATATTAAAATCAATCCCATACCAAGGTCACCCAACCTTGATATGGGATTTTTTCATGTAACAGATAACCCTACCAATGAACCAAAATAACCTATGAATAACTCATAAACAAATGATTCTAATCCTTATTGTAGTGGACAATGGTCTCGTACATGAAACAGTTTATCCATTTCATCAATGAGGTTGCTGTCTTAATCCTTATTGTAGTGGACGATGGTCTCGTACTCAAAAAGGATATGATTATGTCAGAAATTAATGTAAGTCTTAATCCTTATTGTAGTGGACAATGGCCTCGTACAATTATGACAAGTATTAAAGCAATTGTGAATGGCATGTCTTAATCCTTATTGTAGTGGACAATGGTCTAGTACATTCTCTCCGCAGTTTCTGATATTTGGAATATCAAGTCTTAATCCTTGTTGTAGTGGACAATGGTCTCGAACCAATTATGAAAGGTACAAGTAATGAAATTTCACTCAGGTCTTAATCCTTGTTGTAGTGGACAATGATCTCGTACGTGCATGCTTCAGGAGCAACAATGTGCTTCTTTGCCTGGTCATAATCCTTGTTTCAATGGAAGATGGTCTCGTACCCAATGAGTTCTTGAAGGACTTGTGGCATCCTGCTAGTCTTAATCCTTGTTATAGTGGACGATGGTCTCGTACTACACACTCATGGCGCAGTTAGAGATTGCACTCAAGTCTTAATCCTTATTGTAGTGGACAATGGTCTCGTACTTTGGTATAGTCTGTTGCTTGGTGCTACTCTTTCTGTCTTAATCCTTGTTGTAGTGGACAATGGTCTCGTACAGGCAGTTCATGCACACGGTGTATACACATCCCAACTTGTCTTAATCCTTGTTGTAGTGAACGATGGTCTCGTACTCAACTGCAACCGTGTTTTGGCAATGTTGGCGCCGTCTTAATCCTTATTGTAGTGGAAGATGGTTTCATACTCTTATTAAGGTGTTCGCATTTATGGGAACAAAGAGTCTTAATCCTTATTGTAGTGGACAATGGTCTCGTACCCAGGGAAGCTACCCCTGATGAGATTCGTATGCGGGTGTCTTAATCCTTATTGTAGTGGA
>ERZ1023888.191-NODE-191-length-19317-cov-7.021026_pt1 | contig 19317 bp, 16 predicted proteins | sample MGYA00380396_ERZ1023888 | MGnify/ENA primary metagenome ERZ1023888 (study PRJEB33179, sample SAMN07448998) | human gut metagenome | biome: Human-gut; feature: Human associated habitat; material: Faeces | host: Homo sapiens | place: India: Bhopal | collected... | reverse complement strand
CGTACGTTATTGATAAAAAAATTGACCTTATAGCTGTCTTCCAGCACCCTGAAAAGGCTGAGCATTGCCATTTCGCGAAAGTAGTTGATCTGCCGCTGCGGCTGGACTTTGCTACCCACTTCGATCACCGAGCGGGCGAACCGAATGGCCTCGCGAATGTCCGGGGCGCTGTCCGCCTGCACGCCAATTCCGATATAGTAATGGCTTATATGATTACTCAGTACAAACTCAATGCCCCGCAGCAGGGTTTCCTGGGCTTCGCTTAGCGCGTTGAGGATCAATATTTCATGGCTGCCCAGCAAAATAACGTCACTTACGCCGGAGAGCTGCGAGAATTCCCGCAACAGCGTACTCAGTATGTCGCTTAACTGATGCTGTTCGACCTGCACGGTCACTACGATCGGAACCCGCAGTGTATCAAAATCGAAACCAAGTTCCAGCAGGCGATGAAGCGCTTCTTGCCCGGCGGGCGTAGCCCCTTGTTCAAGATACTGACAAAACAAGGTGTCACGCAGACGTTGCCGCCAGTTGGTTTCCCGCATCTCTATGGCCTGGCGGACCAGCAGTTCGGCGGTGAGCACCGCCAGTTCAGCATAGCGGCTTATCGCCGCGGGATCGCCGCTGATGCCTACCACCATCACCACGCGATCGTCATAGATAATGGGATGATTAATACCAGGATGTACGTTGTGAAAACGCGCGGCTTCCGCGGCGTTGTTAATACAAATGCGTTTCCCGGTGCGTATTACCTCCCGGGCGACTTCATGCTGTTCGCCGATACGATGCCGTTCACCTGAGGCAATGATCTGTCCATGATGGTCAATCACATTCACGTTATGATGAATTATCGCCATTGCCCGGGCGACAATTTCATTAGCCAGCGCTGTTGTAATAATCATACAGTTATCCGCTTATGTGCCTCTCCGCGCCACCCGCTCAGAAAGGTTCGTAGAACATTCTCCGCGGCGTCGGCGAGGAGCGGTTCGCATGTGTTCATCGACTCTGCCAGCGCCATAGGGCGCTGGCAAATAGACCACATTGCGTCAATATGGTGTTGATATAATTGCCGGCTGCTCTCATCACGCCCGCCGCAAAGGGCCACAACCGGCACGCCATGGCGTGCGGCTTTGCCTGCCACGCCCACCGGGGCCTTACCAAAGGCGCTCTGCCGATCGAGCCAGCCTTCACCCACGATCGTCAGCGCGGCATCGCGAAGATGGTCGTCGGCGTTAAGCAGCTCCAGCACCAGGTCAATGCCCGGACGCAGCGTGGCGCCGGTATAGGCGATAAGCGCAGCCCCCATACCGCCCGCGGCCCCGGCGCCGGGCCGTCCGCTGACGTCGAATCCGAGGGTTTGCGTAAGCAGCTGGCTATAATGCGCCATTCCCGCCTCCAGTTCGCAGAGCGCCGCCTCGTCCGCGCCTTTCTGCGCGCCATACACCCAGGTGGCGCCATGCTCGCCAAGCAGAGGGTTAGTGACATCGCAGGAGGCCTGTATTTCGCTTTGCTGTAGACGCGGGTCCAGACCGCTCAAATCGATGCGCTGAATATGCGCCAGGTCCTGACCTGCCGCGGGAGCCGGCAGCAGGGTGCCGTCCTTACGCCAGAATCGTGCGCCGAGCGCCTGGGCAAAACCGATGCCGCCATCGTTGGTCGCGCTGCCGCCCAGGCCGATAATCAAGTGCCGACACCCGGCGTCCAGCGCCGCCTTTACCTGTTCGCCCAGCCCGTAGCTGCTGGCCTGACGCACATCCCGCTGCGCTGGCGGCGTGAGTTCGAGCCCACAGCTTTGCGCCATCTCGATAATGGCCCGCTCGCCGGGCAGGATCAGGAAATCCGCCTGCACGGAGAGGCCATAAGGCGAGGTACAGCGCTGCTGTTGCCACACCGCCCCCTCAAGCAACGGACTATCCGCCAGAGTCGACAGCAGTCCCTCTCCGCCGTCGGACACGGGCATTTCGACCAGCTCCAGCGTCTGGTCAACCCGGCGCAATCCCTGGGCTACCGCTGCGCAAGCGGCCTGCGCGCTACAGCTACCTTTAAACGAATCCAGCGCGATAACAATCTTCATACGTTCTCCTGCGTTAATGCGCTTTGCGCGGCGTTTTATCGGTGGTCATGAGCTGTAATAACATCCCCAGCAGCGCACATCCCGCCATGGTAAAGAAGGCGTAGATATAACCCGCTGGATTTTCCCAGCCGCCGCCAAACTGAATGAGCCAGCCCATAAGCAATGGCGAAATGCCGCCGCCGATAAACATCGCCGTGGTGATAATTCCGTTAGCGGTAGAGGTGGCGCGTTCTTCGGCGGAGTCCGACGCCATGGCGTAGTAGATAGGCCACACGGCGTTGGCCACCAGGCCAAAAAATAGCTGAATGGCGATAAGGCGCGGCATATTGGTGGCGAAATAGAACAGCGCAATGCCGATACTCATCCACAGACCGCAGACGATCAGGGTTCGTTTACGGCCAAAGCTATCCGACAGCCAGGGCCAGATTATCTGACCCAGGGTACCGGTAAGCGTGAAGATAATACTCAGCCCGGCGGACGCCGCCAGCGAGAGGCCGTAGACGTTATAAAGCTACGGGGGCAGTACAACGTTAATGCCCATATAGACGATTTGCGTCAGCAGGGTATTGCCCGCCGTCAGCGAAATATTGCGGTTGCGCAGGGTGCGTAAAAAGGTCTTCATCCCTTCGCCTTTGGCGACATGGCTGCTTTCCTGCGTCGCCGGGCGCGTCAACCCCTGGCTGTCGATATGCTGATAAAGCGTGTTGATGCGGTCGGCGGTAGAATATTTTGCCCAGAAGATCATTAGCGGGATGGCGACGAGCAGCGCCAGCAGGAAGCAGTAGCGCCAGCTGCCTTCGCCAAACGTGGCAAGCACCAGGCTTGCCACCACGCCGCTCAGCAGCGCGCCAATCGGATAGCCGGTATGATGCACCCCCAGCGCAAAACCACGCTTCTCTTTCGGCCACCACTCTGCGGTGTTGCTGACGCCGACGGGTTCGCCCCAGCCGGCCCCAAGATTGACGCCCACGCGCAGCAGCACAAAGGCCGTCAGCCCGTGGCTGATCGCTTTAATCCCGGAAATAAAAGACAGCGCGGTATAGCCCAGCACCAGCGGTACCTGAAAGCGCGCTCGTTTCCAGCCAGACCCGTAGCGATCGCTCCAGATGGAGCCGGGAATATCCAGCACCGCAAGGGCTACCATGATCAGGGCGACGATATTGCCCCACTGTTCCGGCGAGAGCGAGAACTCCTTAGAGATGACCGGGCCAAGGCGCAGGATCATCTCGCGATCGTAGGCGTTAAGCACCCAGATTAGCCAGCAAACCAGTAGCGAAACCCAGGAGAAGCGATGTATCAGCCGCTTTTTGCCACGTTGTTCGCCGGCAGATGTGTGATTGATTGTTGTCATAGTCGTGTTTACTCCGCGGCGTCGCGACAGCATGATGCGCGCCGCCTGGTGTCAGGGTCAGAGTCAGTTCGCCGGGTATTATTGTTATCGCGGCGAGCCGGTGGTTCGTTTAGCCGGCGAAGCGCCGTTCCGCTACGCCGGTCACGCCCAGGTCGTAAATGGCGAACAGGCTGCCGCGCAGCTGATTATCTTCCGGGAAGCGCGGCAGGGGCGGCTGCGCCATGGAGGTGACGTACAGCACATCAAGGTTTTCGCCGCCGAACATCACGCTGGTCACTTTTTTCACCGGCATCTCAATGACGCGATCGACCTTGCCCTCCGGGGTATAGCGCACCAGCTTGCCCGCGTAGACCAGCGCGTTCCACAGATAGCCTTCGCTGTCCACGGTGGCGCCGTCCGCCGCGCCGCCTTCGCTGCGATCGACATGGCAAAAGACCCGTTCGCCGGAAAGATCGCCGGTCGCGGTGTTGTAGTCCCAGGCGCAGATTTCGCCCGTCCAGGTATCGGCAAAATAGAAGGTCTCGCCGGAGGGGCTCCAGCAGGGGGCGTTAGAGACGATAATGTCTTTCTTCAGCACGTGCAGGGACAGATCGGGGTCCAGGCGATATAGCGCGCCGCTCGGTTCCTCTTCGCGCATATCCATTGACCCGAACAGAAAGCGTCCCTGACGATCGACTTTGCCGTCGTTGAGCCGGTTAAAGGGTCGGTCCGCTTCCGGATGGTGCAACAGCGTCAGCTCGCCGCTGGCGAAGTCAAGCAGATGAACGCCATTCTGCAGCGCCACCACCGCGCCTTCGCCGTTCTGGCGCAGGGCGAAAGAGCCAATTTTCTGTCGCACGTCCCAGCTCTTGATCGCGCCGCCCTGCGCGTTGCAGGCGAACAGGCGCCCGTCGAGGCTGTCCACCCACCAAAGACGCTGCTGTTCGACATCCCAGACCGGGCTTTCGCCGAGTCGGGTTTTTAAATCCAGTAACACTTCAATGCGCATAATGGCCTCCTGATTACACTTTTTCGCCGTGGGCCTGTTTCGCCGATACGGAGCCTGGGGATGAAGAACTTTTGAGAAACAGGGACACCAGCGCGCCGATAATCAGTAGCGCGACAGCGAACCATAAGCCGGACGTTGCCGCACCGGTGCGGTCCTCAAACGCGCCGAGAATAAACGGCCCGAGAAAGCCCCCGCACAGCCCGAGGCAGTTGAGCAGGCCGAAGCTGCCCGCCAGCATATGCCCGCTCATGATGGACGGGAGCCAGTTAAAGATGATGGATTGCATAGCGAAGAACATGAAAGCGGCCAGCGAGAAGCCAAGCAGCGCCACACCGTGGCCGGCAATGGCGCCAATCGCCATGCCGGTCGCCATGACCAGATATCCGGCCATCAGCATGCTGCGGGAACGCTGTTCCGTGCGGGCGAATCGCGGCAGCAGGATCCCACCCGCGGCGGCGGCAATCCACGGGATGGCGGTCAGCAGACCAACCTGCAGCGGAGTAAGCTGGCCCCAGCTACCGATGATCCCCGGCAGGAAATAACTCAGGCCGTAAACCGAAAACTGATGGGTAAAGTAAATCAGCACCAGCAACAAAAACACTCGGGTGGACAGCGCGGTTTTCAGGGAGAAACGGCCCGGCGTATGGCGTGTTTCCTCGGCTTCTTTCGCCAGTACCGCGTTAATGGCTTGCACATCGTCGCTGTCCAGCCAGCGGGCGTCGGCTGGTTTATCCGGCAGTCTGCGCCAGACGACGAACGCCAGCGCTATCGCAGGCAGCCCTTCGATAAAGAACATCCACTGCCAGCCGTGCCAGCCGGACATGCCATCAAGGCTTAATAACAATCCGCCCAGCGGCGCGCCGATAATATTGGCCAGACAGACCCCCAGCAGGAACAGGCCGGTGGCTTTTGCGCGCTCTTCGCGGCCAAACCAGAGGGTGAGGTAGTAAATAATGCCCGGATAGAGTCCCGCTTCGGCGGCGCCGAGCAGAAGGCGCATCACGTAAAAGGACGTAGGCCCGGTGACAAACGCCATACCGCAGGAGAGGATGCCCCAGGTAATCATGATGCGAGCTATCCAGCGCCGTGCGCCAATCCGGGTGAGAAACAGGTTACTGGGGATCTCCAGCACTGCGTAGGTGAGAAAAAACAACCCGGCCCCGAGGCCGAATGCGGTTGCGGAAAGGCCGATATCCACCGACATGGTCGCTTTCGCCATGCCAATATTGGTACGATCAATAAAGCTGATGATGTACGCCACGATAAGCAGCGGCATCAAATGGCGGTAGATTTTTTTATGGGTGCGTTGCAGCTGCGTCCCGTTTACCGCCTTTTCATTTATTGCGGACATGGTTATTATTTCCCCGTATTCGTGGTCAGAAGCCTTGCCGGGATCGAGACGATCCCGTTCGTCAGCTCACAGGTTGTCGCCGGGTGCTGACCCGAACGACGCCCGGCCCGAAGCCCCACTTCGGGCCGTCTTTTGCTAAGCGCCTTCGCGCTCGAACAGCATAGAAATCCCCTGGCCGCCGCCGATGCACATGGTGACCAGACCAGTGCGTGCACCGCTGCGCGCCATTTCATACATCAGTTTGACCGGCAGGATCGCACCGCTGGCGCCTACCGGGTGGCCGAGAGCGATCGCGCCGCCGTTGACGTTAACGCGGGCCGGGTCGAGACGCAGATCGTTCATCACCGCCAGCGCCTGAGCGGCGAAAGCCTCATTGAGTTCAATTAAATCAATGGACTGCACATCTATATTGAGACGGTCCATCAGGCGTCGGGTAGCGGGAGAGGGACCAAACCCCATAATCTCCGCTCCGCAGCCGGCGACCGCCCAGCCGCGAATGCGCATGCGCGGGGTTAAGCCGCGTTTTTCCGCCTGCTGGCGGGTCATCATCACCAGCGCCGCCGCGCCGTCGTTAATGCCCGATGAGTTGGCCGCCGTCACCACGCCGTCGGCTTTAAACGCCGGACGCAGCGTGGCGAGCTTTTCACGCGGGGTGTCGCGCGGGTGTTCATCGGTCGCAAACAGGCGGGTCGCTTTTTTGCCGTCCGGCACCTCAAGGGCCAGGATCTGCTCGCGAAAGCGACCCTCCGCGATCGCCTTCAGCGCCTTCTGCTGGCTCGACCAGGCAAAATCGTCCATCGCTTCGCGGGTAATACCGAAGCGTTGCGCGACGTTTTCCGCGGTGATGCCGTTGTGATAAGGGCCTTCCGGCCAGGTGAGAATGGAGATCAGGCCATCTTCCAGCTCGCCATGGCCCATGCGATAGCCATCGCGCGCTTTACGCAGGTAGTAGGGCAGCTGGGTCATATTTTCAGTGCCGCAGGCGACGACCACCTCGACCTGGCCGCTTTGCAGCTGCATCATGCCGTCCGCCAGGGCCTGAAGTCCGGAACCACACTGGCGGTTAACGGAATAGGCGGTGCTCTCCTGCGGGATCCCCGCGCGCAGTTGGCAGATGCGGGCGATAAAACCGCTTTCGGCGATTTGCCCGACGTTGCCGACGATCGTTTCGTCGATATCCTGCGGCGCAATCCCGGCGCGGGCGATCGCTTCGCGAATGACGGCGGCCCCAAGGTCATGCTGATGGGTATGTTTAAGACTGCCGTTAAACGTGCCAATAGCGGTACGGACGCCGCTGACAATCACAATATCATTAGCCTGGGTCATTGTTTTTCTCCTTACAGCACCATGCCGCCGCCGACGTTAATCACTTCACCATTGATATAGCGCGCGCCATCGGACGCCAGAAACGCCACACACTCGCCGACGTCTTTCGCCTCGCCGGCGTAACCCGCGGGAATTTTGCTGATCATGATTTGCCAGACGTTTTCCGGTACGCCGCGCGTCATGTCGGTGTCGATAAAGCCCGGGCAGATGGCATTCACCGTGACACCTTTTTTCGCCAGTTCGCGGCAGGCGGTTTTGGTCATTCCCACCACGCCGGCTTTTGACGCCGAATAGTTGGTTTGCCCGACGTTGCCAAGCCAGCTGGCGGAAGCGATATTGATAATGCGGCCCGCACCGCGCTCGCGCATGCGGATAGCGGCCTGCTGCATACAGAGGAAAGTGCCTTTCAGATTAACGTCGATAACCGTGTCCCAGTCCGCTTCCGTTAATTTGTGCAGCATGGCGTCGCGGTTGATTCCGGCGTTATTCACCAGAATGTCTACCGGGCCAAACGCCTCTTCGGCCTGGGAAAACAGGGCTTCGACCTGCGTTTTTTCAGCGATATTGCAGCTGATAAACAGCGCCTGTGCGCCCGATTCGCGCAGGGATGCGGCGGCGGCTTCGCCGTGTGCATCACGATCGGCGATAATCACTCGCGCGCCTTCCCGCGCAAGCACCTGGGCAATGCCAAAGCCGATACCGCGTGCGGCGCCGGTGACAATGGCGGTTTTACTGGCAAGTTTCATAGCAACGTTCCTTATGAGTCAGAGGATGAATTCCGGGACAGATGTTCCGCGAGACCGCAGGGCGGCGGGGTGAACAAACGGCTGTCCATAACCTGAAGATCCGCGGCGATCGCCGGATGAAAATCCATATGCGCCAGGATGTCGCGCTCAAGATCGATGCCGGGGGCGATTTCCGTCAGCACCGGTCCTTCCGGGCGCAGTTCGAAAACCGCCCGTTCGGTGACGTAATGCATGGTTTGTCCTTTGGCGCGGGCCAGTTCGCCGTTGTAAGAAATCTGGTTTACCCCGGCGACGAATTTACGCACTTCGCCTTCGCGGCGGATATGCAGCGCCCCGTGTTCACAGGCGATCTCCAGCCCCTTGGCGGTAAAAGAGGAGCAGAACACGACGTGGCGGGCATTCTGGGTGATATCGATAAAACCGCCCGCGCCGGGGCAGGATGCGCCGAGCCGTGTGGCATTGACGTGCCCGTGCGGGTCCATCTCGCCGGCGCCCATAAAGGTGATGTCGACCCCTGCGCCGTTGTAGTAGAGCATTTGATCCTGGTGGCTAATCATCGCGCTCAGATTACGGCCGATACCGAAATCCACGCCACCCGCCTGCTGCCCACCGTAGATCCCTGACTCGACGGTGATGGTGACCTGCTCCCCGAGCTGTTCCTCGTGAATGATGGCGCCAATCACGTCATTGGGAATACCGGTGCCGAGATTGATGACGCAGCCGGGGGTCAGATAGCGGCAGGCAATCCGCCCGATAAGCTTGCGCAGATCCAGCGGCAGCGGCGCATTCTGCGCGGCGGGCAGCTGGATATCGCCGCACAGCGCTGGGTCGAAGGCCCAGCTTGAAGTCTGGCGGTGATCCGTCTGCGGCTCTTCGCATACCACGATGGCGTCGATCAGGTTGCCGGGAACGGTGATGCTTTTCGGATGCAGCGAGCCTTTCGCTACGCGATATTTCACCTGCGCCAGCACCTTCGCCCCGTAGCGTCTGGCGGCGAGAACGGCGTGCAGGACTTCCAGCTTCATCACCTCTTCATCGGTCGTGAGGTTGCCGTCTTCATCAGCATGGGTGCCGCGCACAATGACCACGTCCAGAGGAAGAGCCGGATAAAACAGATATTCGTCGCCGCGAAACGTGACGTGCTCGATCAGATTGGATCGTTCGCGGGTGCGGGCGTTCATCCTTCCGCCCTCTATGCGCGGATCGACAAAGGTACCGAGACCGACGGGGGAAAGCCGCCCCGGCAGTCCGGCGGCCATCGCGCTATAGAGATGAACGATCTGCCCCTGCGGCAGGCACCAGGCTTCCACTTCGTTGTTGTTGATCATCGCCATCCAGCGCGGCGCCAGGCCCCAGTGCGAACCGATAAGGCGGGTCACCATACCCGGATGGGCAAAGTGCTGGATACCGCGCTGGCGATCGCTTTGCCCCGCGGCATGCAGTAGCGTCAGGTCACGCGGTTCGCCCGCGGTCAGAAAGCGCGCTTCGATGGCGCTTAAAATGGACTCCGCCGCGCCGATAAGCGTCATCCCGACGGTGCAGACGGTGTCGCCGCTGGCGACCCACCGCGCCGCCTCATGGGCGTCGATAAATTTGCTGCTCACTTTTTATCCTCCGTTGATAGCGTGATGATGGATTCTGCGAGACGCGTTTTGAGCTGCTGTTTGCTCACTTTGCCGTTGTGGGTACGCGGTAAAGCACGGGTGAAAATAATGCGCGCCGGTAGCTTAAAGCGGGCGATTTTGACCTTCAGCCAGTCGAGGATCTCTTCGCTGGTCAGGTGATGCTGGCCATCCGGCACGATAAACGCCACGGGCTCTTCGCCGTAGACCGGGCTGGGGGTCGGGATGACGGCAACTTCCCGTACTCCCCGATAGGTAGAGAGAATGTTTTCCAGCTCCAGTGAGTAAATTTTCTCGCCGCCGCGATTGATCATGTCCTTGCTGCGGTCTTTGATGTACAGCCAGCCTTCGTCGTCGAGATAGCCCAGATCGCCGGTACAAAACCAGCCCTGCGCATCGCAGCTCGGGCGTCGCTCGCTGTGCTGCCAGTATTCGCGGATCACCACATCGCCTTTTAGCCAGATATGGCCGATTTGTCCGGCGGGGAGGGGCTGCTGGCGATCGTTGCGGATGGTAATGGCGAGACCCGGGATCGCCTGACCTGAACTGCCGCATTTATCGCTGCCCCAGACGTCGCCCGGAAAAATCGTCGCAGGCGAGGTCGTTTCGGTGAGGCCGTAGATTGGCTGAATCGCGGTATGCGGGAACAGGGTTTTTAACTCCTTGATCAGTCCATCGCTCAAGTGGCCAGCGCCGCAGGCAATCGTGCGCAATGCCGGAAAATCGCTGGGATGGCTGGCGCTCTGCTCACGCGCAGCCTGGCAAAGAAGGATAAAAATGGTGGGCGAGCCGTGCAGAAAGGTAATGTTCTGCTCGCGCAGGGTGGTGATCACCTGCGGGGCATTGAACCGATGCTGCAGCCAGATGCTCGCGCCGAGGCTAATAAACAGCGCCAGCAGCGCCGACAGGCCGGTGATGTGATAGATAGGTACCGCCAGGATGGTGCTATCCGCGGCGGTGAGATTCAGTTTTTGCGTATAGGCGTCAATCGCGCAGAGCAGGTTATTGTGGGTGATAATCGCCCCTTTAGGCTCTCCGGTGGTGCCGGAGGTGAACATCATCACCGCCGTATCGTCGCGGTTAACCGGGACCGGCGGGCGGGTCAGCGGTTCGGGAAGGCAGAGCGCCTGCCATTCGCTGAGTGAAACCGCACGCGCGTCGGGGGTGTTTTTCAGCCAGTCCTGCACGGTCGCATCGAACAGGACAACCCGGGGAGCGATATGGCCTACCAGCGCCTCGCTTTCGGCCTGCTTAAGCTTGGTGCTGAACGGCACCACTTCGATGCCCAAACCCAGCGCGGCAAAAAGGACTTCGCAAAAAGCGGGGTGATTGCCCCAGGCCAGCAGAATACGGTCGCCTTTGCGCAGCGACCAGCCGCGATCAAGCTGCGCCATCGCCCGCTGTACCCGCAGATGAAAATCGCGGTACAGATAGCGCCGATCCTCAAACGCCAGCGCCAGGGCATCCGGGCTGCGGGCGGCGCTGTGGCTCAGGGCCTGGTACAGATTCTGGAAGTCGGCGGAGGTGCTGTTCATGTGTCTCTCCTGATATCGCGTATTGAGTAGGAGTAGTCTGGGGAAATTCAGGAGAGGAAATTGCCGAATGGCTCACAATAGAAAATCAACAAAACAGAAGCAATTTTGTAACATTGCACAATGGGCAGGAGAGACCGGGTGGGGGAGAGATATCTGCGAATCAAACCGACGTGAATAATGCCAGAGGACGCTATCTTTTAGACCCGTGTTAACCGGGCCTAAAAGAGTGAAGGGGTCAGCCCTGTCGCTTAGCGTTTACAGGCATCGAACTCGAGCCGTTCGCCATCGGGGCCGCGAATAAGCAGGAAGCGCACGTTGTCTTCTTCTATCGGCCCTTCATCGAGCGGATAACCGAGCGCCGCCAGCCGCTGCTGCACCGCATCCAGGTCGCTGACTTCCAGCGCCAGATGATTGATACCGCAGCGAGGGGCGTCAAAGGGCGTTCCAGCGGGAAGCTGATACAGCTCGAGGACGGCGCCCGCCATTTCCAGGAACGCAACTTCAATAGTGCCCTGTGGCGATGGCTTGCTAAACCGCTGCTGGCGCTGAAAGCCCAGCGGTTCATAGAAGGCAAGCGAACGCGTTAAGTCACTGACCTGATAGCCAATATGAGCAATCGTGTTGATAAGTTCGCGCATGTTATACCCCCTTACGCACGCACCAGAAGCCGTAGAAAGCGACATACACAAAGCACAGGAGCGGAGCGATAAAGGCGATTTGCATATTGCCGCCGTTCATATCCGAGATAATGCCCATCACCAGAGGAATTACGGCCCCGCCGATAATCGACATCACCACGATCGAGCCTGCGGTCTGGGTATCTTTCCCCATCCCTTTGATCACCAGACCAAAGTTCGTCGGCCAGCATGGCGCCATACAGAAGCTGACCAGAATGAGCGCATAGACCGCCAGCATTGAACCGCTGAAAACGGCAATCAGTAACAGGGCGGTGGCGGCCAGGGCAAACGTTCCGAGCAGCATCGCCGGATTCAGACGGTTCATCAACCAGGTGGCCACGGTTTTACCCACGGCGTAAATCACCAGAGAAGCCAGCAGCCAGTAAGTCGCGGAGTGCTCGCTGGTGCCTTGCTGCACGAGCTGCACAAAGCGAATCGTGAAGCTCCATACGCCAACCTGGGCGCCGACGTACAAAAACTGCGACAGGATCCCGAGGCGAAAGCGCGGGATAGCAAACAGGCGTTTCAGCGTTGGCCCCATGCTTTCCGTCGGGAGTTGCTGTTGTTGAGCGGGCGCGCCCTTGCACGACGGGAATTTAATAAACACGAACACCAGCGCCAGCACCACCAGTACGGAGCCGATAATCAGATAGGGCCCGACTACCTGACCAACCATCTGATGGCGTGCAACGTCTGCAGCGGCGGCGGGCATCGCCAGCAGTTGTTCATGACTCGGATCGTTTTCGCCAAAGACCATCAGCTGGCCAATTAATACGCCGGAGATCACGCCCAGCGAGTTGAAGATCTGCGAAAAGTTAATACGCTGGGTGGAGGATTGAATCGGACCCAGCAGGCTGGAGTAGGTGTTTGCCGACGTTTCCAGAAAAGAGAGTCCGCAGGCGATCACTCCGAGGCAGGCGAGGAATGCGCCGTAGGTCATGATCTGTGCGGCCGGAACGAACAGGAAGCAGCCGAGGGCGTACAGGCACAGCCCAATAATAATCGCCGCTTTATAGGAGAAACGCTTAATCAGCGCCGCCGCGGGCAGGGCGACAAAAAAGTAGCCGAGGAAAAAAATCGACTGCACCAGCGCTGTCTGGGTATCCGTTAAATCGAAGCCCTTTTTAAACTGGGCGATCAAAATATCATTCAGGTTGCCCGCCATCCCCCATAGCGCAAACAGGCAACAGACCAGTAAAAATTGCAGCCAGGGGGTATGGGGTAAATACGCACTGGTGTCCAGTTTTTCTTTTTGGACCGCTGCGTTATCGACCTTATCCGTGATTAGCGTACTCATTGAGCTATCCTCTTAATGTTTTTTATACAGTAGGGTTTATGCCATTTCATAATCAGCGGCGGCACGGAGAAGCCGTTCCTGTGCCTCCAGGTACTCAGGTAAAGATGAGGCGCCTTGCTTTTCGACACTGACGGCGGCATAGGCCGCCGCGAATCGGGCTGCAGCCTGTAGCGGTTCCCCGCAGGCCAGCCGCGCCGCCAGCGCGCCGTTGAAGGCATCGCCCGCACCGGTAGTGTCTCGGGGGTGAGAAGGAAAGCAGGGAATAGGGGATTTCACCCCATGCTCGCTCAGCAGGGCGCCGCTGGCGCCGAGAGTGATAATGACGTTGCGCGCGCCCTGAGCATGTAACACGTCGGCGGCCTCAGCCGCGGCCGTCAGACTGTCAACCCGGCGTCCGGTCATTAACCCGGCCTCCGTGGCGTTCGGTGTAAGTAAATCCACTTTGCGTAGAAGGGCGTGCTCTACGGGCTGCCAGGGCGCGGGATTGAGTATTACCAGGGCCCCGGCTTGTTTGCCGGCGTCTATGACCTGTTCAATAGCAGAAAGATTGTTCTCCAGCTGAACCAGAACCACATCCGCGCAGCCGATAGCGGGAATGCAGCCGGCGATTTCATCATCGGTCACCGTCATATTCGCGCCGGGATCGACGGCAATCATGTTTTCGGCATCGTTACCGGCGACATAAATCAGCGCATTGCCGGTGGGGATCTCTTCGGCGACCAGCAGCGTCACAGCATTGAAGCCCACGCCTTTCAGATGACGGCGGGCAAAATGGCCGAAGGTGTCATTGCCAATCTTGCCGATATAGTGGACATTTGCTCCCGCTTTTAGCGCGGCGGTGGCCTGGTTCGCCCCTTTACCTCCGGCGCTGGTCATACTTCCGCAGGCCACTAACGACTCACCTGGTACCTGAAAGGGATCCACCCTGGCGACCATGTCGAAATTGAATGAACCAAAAACACAGACTTTTCCTGACATCATTCGATCCTCTATACCAGCTCGGGGGAGTGCAGCGCGGCGGACAGTTCGCGGGACATGGTTTCCCAGGCCAGCTCGAGCGGCATATCAGCGCGGAATAAACCGCTGCTGCCCATCACCAATATCTGCGCCCCGGCGCCCAGCAGCGCGCGGTAGGTGTTGCGGTTACAGGAGCCATCGACTTCCAGCAAGAAGCGGAGGCTGCCGGTCTCTTTGAGCTGATGAAGCTGCGTAATTTTGGCGAGCATTTCAGGAATAAACGGCTGACCGGCATAGCCTGGGTCGACGGTCATCACCGTCACCTTATCGAGCAGATGCAGATAGTGCTGGATGCTCTCAACCGGTGTGGCGGGATTGAGCACCATTCCCACCTCTTTCCCCGCCTGACGAAGCATATTGATAACCCGGAACGCTTCGCGGCAGATGGTCTCCGGATGCAGTGAGAAGGCGTCTGCGCCGGCGTCTAACAGCGCCGGTATAAACGAAGCGGGCGCTTCGACCATCAGATGGACATCGATAGGAAGCGAGGTGTAGGGACGGATCTGCGCCACAAAGCTGGCCGACAACGCCAGATTTTTGACATAGTGGCCGTCCATGATGTCGACATGCAGCCTGTCGGCTTTGCTGTTTAGAAAGCGCAGCTGTTCCGTCAGCTTCATCATGTCCATACACATCAGCGAGGGAGAAAGGTAATAACGCATAAGGCCTCATTTATTCCGGTGGTGGCTGAATTCAGGCAAAGTCTGGCCCTGCCGCGGTAAGCAGCGTTTCGACATTGCGCGTATTAACCGTCACGTCATGACGGCGTACTCAGGCGATTTGCAGGCTGACGTTATGCCAGGTCATCTCTTTTTCCAGCAGCGGATCGACAAACCTTTCAGTCACCAGACAGTCCAGCTCGCCCAGTCCGCCGATACGCGCGACGCCTGTTCGACCCAGCTTGCTGCCGTCGACCAAAGCCACAGTCTGACGGGCGGCCAGCAGCATCTGTTTCAGCAGGGCGGCGTGGGCTTGCGTACCCGCATACAAGCCGCTATCGCGCTCCAGCCCCTGGCAGGAGAAAAAGAGCGTATCAATGGCATATTCGCGCAGCGTTCGTGAGGCGGTTTCCCCGAAGAACGACTCTTCGGTCGGGGAGAAATCGCCCCCCAGCCCGACGAGATGCAACGAGCGTCGGCTCATCAGAGTTTGTAAGATGCGAATGGAGGGCGTAATCACCGTCAACGCCATCTCCGGCATCTGCCGGGCCAAAAACCAGCTGGTGCTACTCCCGTCCAGGACAATGGTCTGTCCCGGTTGGAGAAACTGCAGTGCTTTACGGGCCACGCGCATTTTGCCTTCGCTGTGCAGCAGCGTTCTGTGCTGAAAGCTTCCCTGGCTATCTTCAACTGGCAGGGCGGATGCCGCCGCCCGGGTCGCCGGCAGCGGATTTTCCGCCGCCAGCGCTCCACCGTGGCTTCGGGTTAAGATCCCTTTGCGTTCCAGCTCGCTCAGATCGCGGCGAATCGTTTCCCTGGAGACCCGAGTCGCTTGCGCAATCTCATTCACCCGCATGACGCCGTGTTGGCCCAGCAGTTCAACAATCAAACGATGACGTTCCAGCGGCAACATAGCTCTCTCCTGAAGTACATAATCAGATTACCTTTCCCTTGCGCAGAGCGTTGAGACCTCGGGAATGTCCCACGAAGGCAAGCTATCCGCAGCCGAACACTGTGATAGCGCACGCATTTCGCTTCACTTCCGTCAGCGGTTTGCGCTATTTCGCCCGTGATTCAGGCATAAACAAAAACAAACAAAAATAAATGCAAGATTGCTTTTGCGCCCATTTATGCCCGATTACGCCTGCTCTGCAAGGTTAACGCTTATTTTCTGCTGCTAATTAAAAACAAATGAAAATAAAAAAATGCTAATTTGATCACGTTATTTTCACTTAATGCGTTTTTAAATGGATTTAAGCCAAATATCAGCATTAAATGAAAGCAATTAAAAACAAGGGACAGGATAAGACCATGAATGAAACAACCCGTCGTTTTGCACGTTTAGTTGATCTGAGCGCAGTTCAGGCCACCAGTACCGAAGCGGACGTTCGCGCCTGCGCCGAGCTGGCTACCCGATACAACATTATTTCCGTCCACGTTCTACCTTGCTGGACGCGTTTTCTGAGTACGCTGCTACCGCAGCAGGGGACGGGAGAGGTGATGATTGGCGGGCCGGTCGGCTTTCCCGGCGGCGGGCATGCCACCGATACCAAGGTACAGGAAGTGCGGCAGCTGATTGCCGACGGCGCCCGTGAAGTAGATATGGTGGTGAATATCGGCAAAGTGCTCTCCGGCGATTATGACTATGTCCGCGAAGATTTGCGCCGCGTGGTGGAAGCCGCCGCGCCGGTTCCGGCCAAAGTGATCCTTGAAACGCACTATCTCAATGAGGAGCAGATTCGCCGCGTGTGTGATATTGCCGTAGAGGTGGGGATGAAGTGGGTCAAAACCTCTACCGGCTGGGCGCCCACCGGCGCCACGGTAGAAAAAGTCAGCATCATCGCCGACCAGCTTAAAGGCCGAATCGATATTAAAGGCGCCGGAGGCATTCGCGATCTGGCCACGGTGCGCGCGCTCTACCAGCTTGGCGTACGCCGCTTTGGCATGAGTCATGGCGCGGTAACCAAGGTGCTGGCTGAACTGGAGCAGCACCCGGAACGTTTTCCCGAGCTGAACGTCGATTAAACTGAGAGACCGCGGGCCTGATGGCCCGCCTTAAGACGTCACCGGAGTCAGTGATGAAAGATAAAATACTCACGATTGATGTTGGCACTGGCAGTACCCGCGCCGCAATTTTGCGCATTGACGGCGCGACGATCGGCTTTGCGCAAAGAGAGTATGAGCAAACCACGCCCTGTGCGGGATGGTCAGAACAGGCTCCGTCTTTATGGTGGCAGGCCGCCTGCGACTGTATACGCGAGGTGCTTTATCGCTATCCAGAAACGGCAGCGCAGATTGCGGTTATTGGCGCCTGCGGGCAAATGCACGGCACCGTCCTGCTGGACGAGCAGGGTGAGCTGGTGGAGGACAGGGCGCTGTTATGGAATGATAAGCGCAGCCAGCCGCAGGTGGATGCCTTTATCGCGCGCGAAGGGCGGGAAAAGTGGCTGGCGCATTTAAATAATCCGCCCGCGGCAGCCTGGCCCGCTTTCAAATTAGTCTGGTGGCGTGAACATCATCCGGAGCGCTGGCCGCAGATTGCTAAAGTATTGATGCCGAAGGACTATATTAATTTCATGCTGACCGGCGCTATGGCGACCGACTATAGCGAGGCATCCTGCTATTTTCTGATGGACAGCGAAACCCGTAGCTGGTCATCGCAAGCCTGCGAAACGTTTGGTCTGCGGGTCGACCAGCTACCGGACCTGAAACTTTCCAGCGACATCATCGGCCAGGTAACACCGCGCGCTGCCAGCCTGACGGGCCTGCCGGCGGGTATCCCGGTGGTTGCCGGGACGTCGGATATGGCGGCCTCTCTGCTGGGCTCGGGTGTGTATGAACCGGGGATGGCGTCCGATTCGACCGGCACGTCGACGCTGATGACGGTGGTGTCGTCGCGGCCGTTACACCATCCACTGGTCAATAACCTTCATCTTGCCAACGCCGCCTGGGGCGGATTTACCATCCTCGACGCCGGCGGCGATGCCGTCCGCTGGGCGCGGCTGGCGCTTGCCGATAACCAGATTACGCATCCACAGCTTTTGCAGGAAGCCGCAGCGGTGCCGGCGGGGGCAGAAGGGCTGCTCTTTCTTCCCTATCTGACGGGCGAACGCCTGGCCGAACACACCAACTCGCGGGCGCAGTTTTTTGGCCTGCAGCGCAAGCATCGCCGCGGACATTTATTCCGCGCCGTTCTTGAAGGGGTGGCCTTTGCGTCCTGGCGTAATCTTCGCCAGCTGCAAAAGTGCGGGCAATATCCGCAACAAATGATCGCTTCCGGTGGCGGCGCGCGCAGCCCGCTGTGGCTTGAAATCAAAGCCGCGGCGTACAATCTTCCGATATTATCTACGCGCAATCAGGAGAATGGCGTCACCGGATGCGGTATTATCGCCGGGGTTGGCGCAGGGCTGTACGCCGATTTTGCCAGCGGCGTGCGGCAAACGGTGCAGTTCGACAAAGTGATCTCACCGGATCCCCGTCTGCGGGATTATTACCACGCCTGCAGCGAGCTTTTTGATACGCTGTACCGGCAATCCGCCGCCTTATACGACAGGCTGGATGCGCTCAGCGTGGGGCCCGACTGATACGCAAAGGTAAGCCGTAACGTGCCGTAAAAAAGAGAGAGGCAGAATGTTTGCAGAAGAAAGACAGGAGAAGTTACTCGGTATTCTCAGGGAAAAACGCAAAGTTGCTGTTTCTGAGATGTGTGACGTCTTTAATGTATCGGGCGCCACCATTCGTGCCGATCTCCGCCAGCTGGAAGAGGAGGGGCTGCTGACCCGAACCCACGGCGGAGCCGTTCTTCGTACCCGGGCAAGCTTTGAACAGGCGTCGGACGATCGCGAAATTGTCAATCTCAGCGCGAAAGAGCGGATCGGCCAGCGCGCGGCGGCGCTGGTTGAGGATGGCGACATTATCGTGCTGGATACCGGTACCACGACGCTACATATCGCGCGCAATATTCGTGACAGACAGAACGTCACGGTGGTTACCAATGATTACCAAATCGCCCGAGAGCTTGAGGCCAGTCCCTCGATTCAAACGATTCTGCTCGGGGGGATCGTTAAGAAGGGATACCACTGCGTGGTGGCAATTAACGGGCGTTCCATACTCGACACGCTGAACGTCGATAAAGCATTTATGGGCACCAATTCGCTGTCGCTGAAACACGGCGCCTGCGTGGCCGATATCATGCTGGCAGAAACGAAACGAGGCATGGTGGAACACGCCAGTCAGGTGATTATTGTCTGCGACTACAGCAAGCTGAATAACACCTCGCTTGCCCAATTTACCGCCGCAGATCGAATTGACACGGTGGTGGTGGATCGTCTGCCTGATGATGTTCAGGCGTATCGTAATGCCGGCATTCAGGTGATCTCGCTGGATGAAGAGGAGTATCTTTAGCGCGCTGCTGTGACGTTGTCACTAACCAGCGCGTCGTAAAATCCCGTCCATCAGGGCGGGGTAAAGTTTTGGGTATTAGACTCACGTGCCGGGGGGATATCGAAGACCAGGCATGGTATGAGTCGCAGATTACCTTTGTGGCCAATGGAAATTATTCTGGTAGAAAATATTGCACATTGGGGTGCTTTCAATTAACCATTTGTTTTTAAATGCATTTGATAAGCTAATGATGCTTAGGACTATTTTTAACTTTATGAACTCACTATACATATT
>ERZ1023888.177-NODE-177-length-20158-cov-59.418644_pt1 | contig 20158 bp, 15 predicted proteins | sample MGYA00380396_ERZ1023888 | MGnify/ENA primary metagenome ERZ1023888 (study PRJEB33179, sample SAMN07448998) | human gut metagenome | biome: Human-gut; feature: Human associated habitat; material: Faeces | host: Homo sapiens | place: India: Bhopal | collected... | reverse complement strand
GGGGAAGTCCCGCGAAGCGGGAAAGGGTGTACGGGGCATAGCGCCGATATGATTCCCCATCGCGGTCCTAACCGCCAATCGGCAGCCCCCTGAGCGAAGCGATGCACAGCGAACATGATTTGCAGGAGCGCCCGCGACGCACAAAATGTAGTGAGTCGTTTTCCCTGTGGGATGCAACCTTGCTACACAACCCTTGGCATCCATCGGGCCAGAGGCCCGATGGATGCCATAGGCCCCTCTGCGCCGCAGGCGCAGGTCCCTTCGGGAATACTGGAAAGCGCCGCCCAGGTCCCGATCCCGATCCCGACCGCGCCGAAAGGCGCCTGAACCCACAAAAAAAGCTGTGAGAAATGTGCTTCATTTCTTCACAGCCTTTTTGATTTCCTTATTCTTTCTGTTCTTCTGCTTCTTCCGGAGCCGGTGCGTCTTCGGCCGGCGCTACTACTTCTTCCGGGGCTTCCGCAGTTTCTGCAGTTTCAGCGGTTTCGGCAGTCTCTTCTGTTTCCACAGCCGGTGTTTCTTCCTTCTTTTCTTCCACCGGCGGATAGCCTGCCACCTTGGGTGCCTCGATCCGGTCAAGGGCATCAATGGCTGCCAGCGCCAGCTGCAGTTCCTTGCGAATCTTCCCTACATAGTTCTTCATATTTCCTTCCGTACGGATCATGTTTTCCACCAGACGGCGGCGGGATTCTTCGGCCTCCCGGATCTGACGGTCTCCTTCTGCGTGGGCATTGGCAATGAGGATTTCCGCATTCCGTTTCGCGTTCTTCTTCACATTTTCTGCGGTATCCTTCGCCAGCTGCAGGGTATTGGTCATGGTTTCGGAAATCTTTTCGTAGTTGGCCAGCTTCGTCTTCATCTGGTCCATCTGCTCTTCCATTTCCCGATGTTCCCGGTAAATCTGTTCATAATCCGCTACGATCTGCCGGAGAAAGTCATTGACCTCCTCTTCGCTGTAGCCCCGAAGGCCTTTGGAAAAGGTCTTGTTATGAATATCCATTGGTGTAATCATGGGTGCGCCTCCTTGAAGTGATGTGAGTCTCTTTTTCTATTTTACTTGTTTTCACAGATTTCGGCAAATTTCCAATCAAAAAGGCCGACGATGCGGCCTTTTTTGATGAAACAGCCCGGGTCCGAAAGCGCAGGTGCGCCTTTAGCGATTTTTTCTTAGTCGTCCCGGTCGACTTTATACTTTCTTTCCAGCTGTTTATACGTATCCAGTCCGATAATATGGTTGAAACGGCCAAATTCGATCATGTCCTTGGCGCTGGCTTCGGTGGTGCCGTTCTTTTCCAGTCCGGAGAAGAGGTCATAGAGGGCCTTGGAAATAGTGTATACAGCGCTGCATGCCCAGAATACCAAAGAGAATCCCATTTCTTCCAGTTCCTTGGCAGGAATAAGCGGTGTCTTGCCGCCTTCGATCATGTTGGCTACCAGGTAAGCGCCGGTGCCTTCCATGCCCCGGGCAAATTTTTCCAGTTCTTCCCGGCTTCCGATGCCGTCGGCAAAGCAGATTTCTGCGCCGGCGTCAGCATAGCGTTTGCTTCTTTCGATGGCGTCATCAATGCCGTACACAGCGCGGCTATCGGTGCGGGACATGATCATGGTTTCCTTATCGAAACGGGCATCCACGGCAGCCCGGATCTTCTGGGCATGTTCTTCAGCGGAAATGACCTGCTTGCCGTCCATGTGGCCGCAGCGTTTCGGCCATGCCTGGTCTTCGAAGAAAATGCAGGCAGCGCCGGCCTGTTCAAACATTCTTTCCGTACGGATGATATTCAGTGCATTGCCATAGCCTGTATCGCCATCAGCCACCACAGGAATATCCACGGCATTGCAGATGCCCGTCAGCTGCTCCGCCATTTCCGTGCAGGAAAGGAGGCCTACATCCGGCTGTCCCAGGCGGGATGCGGATACGGAGTAGCCGCCCATGGCCAGACAGGGAATACCTGCCATTTCTGCGATTTTAGCACCCAGAGCGTCGCCTACGCCTGGAGCAATCATAATTTTTCCGGATTTCAGATTGTTACGGAATGCGATACGTTTTTCTGTTGCTGTTTTCATAATGACAACCTCCTGGTACATATACAGATAAAATAAAAATAGCCATAGTAATGAGACAGGAAAAGAGAATCCCTCGCCATCCACAGAAAAGAAAAAGCCCCTTTCCTGCAGAAACGGCAGAAAAGAGGCGCTTTGGCGCGGTACCACTCTTACTTATATCTCAAGGAGCATACACAAAGATGGAAATAAAAAAAGCCCTGTCCTACGGACAAGGGCGCAATCGCGCGGTACCACCCTGCATTATACTCCATATCCCTAACGCGGACCTACGTCGGACTTACTGCACTTCAGTTCGAAGCTCCCAGGGGACACGCTTTCCTTCCATACCGGTTTCCATCCTCCCGGCTCTCTGTCATTTCCGGTCAAGCTCAATCCTGTTCATCGCCTTTAATATTTACCAAACATTATAATAGCCCCCGTTCCTCCTGTCAAGAAGGGGCAGAAAAAGAAAAATGAAAGCCTTCCCGCCGGTCATCTATTCTCTGCCCCATGACATGCGCTCCTCGCAGCCATAGCAGCCTCATAAAAAATCCATTTTACAAAAGTGCGGCATGCCGCACTTTCTTGAAATGGATTTTCTCCTTCCTATGAAAAGGGTGAGAATCGATGAAAAAGTCCGGCCCGCCGCCAGCCTCACTGTTTTTCCCTCAAATCTCTACTCCCCCAGCAGAGAAGGATCCGTGAGAAACTGCTCCACCCCCACATACAGAATCCCCTGCTCATCCTGCCAGGGAATGACCGCATCCCGCAGAACCACGATCTTCCGGAAGGAATCATCGATACGGTGCAGCGATTCCGTTTCCTGTTTCCTTTTCTCCTCCGTATCCATACGGAAGGCAGACTGGATATACCAGCGGCTGCTGCCCCTGTTCACTACAAAATCCACCTCCAGGTTTTTGCGCAGTTTATGGCCCGCCTCATCCCGGTAATTATACTCCACCATGCCTACATCCACATCCAGCCCCCGGCGCCGCAGGTCTGTAAAAATCACATTCTCCATAATATGAGTAGGCTCCTGCTGACGAAAATGGAGCCGCGCATTCCTGAGCCCCACATCAGTGAAATAATACTTGTAGGGAGACGCCATATACCGCTTCCCCTTCACATCATACCGCTGCGCCCTCTCCAGAAGGAAAGCATCCATGAAATAATCGATATACCGGGAAATCGTGGGCCCCGATATCTGGATATGTTCCGTAGATGCAAACGCCCGAGACAGCTTGGCCGGATTTGTCAAAGAACCGGTGGACGAAGACAGGATATCCAGCAGTTCCTCCAGCACCCCTTCATCCTTGGCAATTCGATTCCTTTCCACCACATCCCGAATATAGGTCCTACGAAAAAGATCATTCAAATACCGGCTCTTCTCCTCATGGGACGAAAGCGACTGCACCACCGGCATACCGCCATAGGTGCAGTACGCATTGAACGCAAAGCGGATATCCCCCTGCCACACGGACAGAAATTCCTCATAGGACAAAGGATATACCCGCACCTCATCCCCCCTGTCCCGGAACTGGGTCAGTACCTCCGAAGACAGCATGCGGGAATTGCTCCCCGTAATGTAAATATCCACATAAGGCAGCTTCATCAATCCCATCACTACATCCACAAAGGTAATCTCCGACGATGGCAGATAGGGATTGGGGATACTCTCCACAAACTGAATCTCATCAATAAAAATATAATATCGCCGCCCATCCTTCTTCAGCCGGCTCCTGATCCACCGATCCAGCTCCACAGGATTCCTCTCCCGGGCATTGGCCAGCTCATCCAGCGAAATGGAAATCACACAGTCCTCCGGCACCCCCTTCTGGAGAAGATTCTTTCGGAAAAGCGTAAACAGCAGGTATGACTTCCCGGCCCGACGCATACCCGTAATAATCTTAATCCGTCCATTATCCTTCAGCCGAAGCAGATGATTCAAATAAAAAGGCCGTTCAATCTCCATGACGCCCTCCATTTTACAAAAGTGCGGCATGCCGCAAAATAATAAAATGACATCTGTCCCTATTGTATACGACTTTGACTGCGATAGCAATCTCATGAAAAATCTCATTTTATAAAAGTGCGGCATGCCGCACTTTCTTAAAATGGATTTCCTCCTTCCTATGGAAAGGGGGAAAATCGATGAAAAAGTCCAGTCCGCCGCCAGCCTGACGTCCGACCGCCCCACTCAAATCCCAAGCCACTCCTTTCTTGCAGCAGCCTCCCTATTCCTTTGCAATAAGGGCAGAGAAAGGAGGCGAATCCATGACAGAGCAAAGATTTATCATCACGGAAAATATGATGGATTCCCTGTACGGTTCAGATAATGCCAAGTATGACCAGCACGCCAAGCACCTTTTGGCCAGCAGGAAACTGCTCGCTGAAATCGTCAAAAAGGTGGTCCCTGAATTCCAGGATGCCAGCATCGATGACATTGCGGAAAAATATATTGAAGGAACGCCGCTTGTGGGAAGCATCCCTGTAGCCCCGGGCCTTACGAATGCAGTGCCTTCCAAAATCTCAGGCGGCCGCAATGAAGACGGGGTGCCGAAGGAAGGATACATCACCTACGACATCCTCTTCCACGCCCGCGCACCGGGAACAGGAGAACCCATGACCCTCATTATCAACGTGGAAGCCCAGCGCAGCCAGAAAGAATTGACCCTGGGGTACCATCTGATGAAAAGGGCCGTCTTCTATGCCTGCCGCCTGATTTCTTCACAGAAAGAGCGGGAATTTGAAGGCAAGGATTATAATAGTATCAAGAAAATCTATTCCATTTAGATCTGCATGGATTCGCCCAACAGAGACAGCTATATCAATCGCTACCGCCTGGAGGAAAAACACCTGCTCCACCGCTACGAGGAACCACCGGAAAACTATGACCTGGTCAACATCGTTCTTATCAGCCTGGGGGAAAAGGCAGACAAAGACAGACTGATTCACCTGCTGCAGGTCCTTTTCACAGAAAGCCAGCAGACCTTTGACTCGAAAAGAAACATTTTGAAGAAAGAATATCACATTGAAATGACACCGGAAATGGAACAGGAGATGAGTACCATATGCAATTTGAGCTTAAACATTTCAGAAGAAGCCCTGAACAGAGGCCTGGTCCAGGGCCGCAAGGAAGGACGTGCAGAAGGTCGACTGGCGGGTCTGAATGAGACCGCCCTCCGCCTGCTTTCCATGGGCCTTTCTGTAGAAGACGTATCAAAGGGTACCAGTCTTCCTCTGGAAACCGTAGAAGAGATCAAAAAACAGATGATAGGGAAAAATAAATAAAAAGAAAAAGAGGCATCCTGAAAAACAGGATGCCTCTTTGGTTAAATATCCATTTCTGCCCCCTCATTTCGAGCAAGGCGAAACCGAGAAATCTCCCCGCGCCTCGTCATTTCGAGTGCAGCGAAACGAACCCCCGAGATCTCCCTGCTCTACGTGACTTGCCGTAAACGGGGATACATTTCCAGGCCCCATGTCAGTCTGATAGTCTGACCGCCCCTCAAATTCCTCTGATTCAGTCCCGCTCGAAGAGATCCCGGGTATACACCTTATCCTTCACATCATCCAGCACTTCATCATAGCGGTTCGCAATGATAGCACAGCTCTCCTTCTTGAACTTCTCCATATCATTCACCACCAGGCTACCGAAGAAAGTGGTGCCATCTTCCAGCGTAGGCTCGTAAATGATAACCTCTGCCCCTTTGGCCTTAATACGCTTCATAACCCCCTGAATACTGCTCTGGCGGAAATTATCGGAGTTCGATTTCATGGTGAGGCGATACACGCCGATTACTACAGGCTTTTCCTTAGCCGCATCATAGCTGCTGCCATCATGGTAATAGCCTGCCTTCGCCAGTACCTGATTGGCGATGAAATCCTTTCTGGTGCGGTTCGATTTTACAATGGCCTCGATCAAATCTTCCGGTACATCCCGGTAATTGGCCAGAAGCTGCTTCGTATCCTTCGGCAGGCAATAACCGCCATACCCGAAGGACGGATTATTGTAAAACTCCCCGATTCTTGGATCCAGGCACACACCGTCAATGATTTCCCGGGTATCCAGCCCCTTCATTTCCGCATAGGTATCCAGTTCATTGAAATAGGAAACACGCATGGCCAGGTAAGTGTTGGCAAAAAGCTTCACCGCCTCTGCTTCCGTGAATCCCATGAACCGGGTGGGAATATTCTCCTTGATGGCCCCCTCCTGCAGAAGACGGGCAAAAGTATGAGCCGCCTTCACCAGCCGAGGATCCTTCAAGTCCGTACCTACGATGATGCGGCTGGGATACAGATTATCATAAAGAGCCTTCGACTCCCGCAGGAACTCAGGGCTGAAAATAATATTCTTCGTCCCCAATTTCTTCCGGATTTCCTCCGTGTATCCCACAGGAATGGTGGACTTGATCACCATAATGGCATGAGGATTGTACTTCATCACCAGTTTGATGACCGCTTCCACAGAAGAGGTGTCGAAGAAATTCCGCTGGCTGTCATAATTGGTAGGTGTGGCAATGATGACAATTTCCGCATTCCTGTACGCCGCCTCTGCGTCCATGGTGGCCGTGAGATCCAGATCCTTCTCAGCCAGATACTTCTCTATATACTATACTCATCCTGGATAGGTGACTTCCGGTGATTTACCATATCCACCTTCTCCGGAATAATATCCACCGCCATCACATGATTGTGCTGTGAAAGAAGAGTGACCAAAGAAAGCCCCACGTAACCGGTTCCTGCAACTGCTATATTCATGACTGCCTCCCTAATAAAAAATCTTTTTATTACTAAGATTCCTATTCAAATATGATGTTTTTCATACATCAACCATTACCCTACCATATTATCACGCAGATTATTAAATTTTAACTTACCAATTATACCCAATCCTTTACCAATATTATTCCCCTATTGTATACTATTATAAGGTTTTATTCCTAATCTACCAAAGAATCACAAGTCATAAAAATAATATCTAAACATCAGGGGAGAAAGAATGGTAATGGCACAAAATTTATTATATAGATTGATTGCTCAAGAGACGCTGCATAAATTAGAGAGATACTGCCTCTTAATCGGCCTTTTTTTTATTCCTATTACAAATGGCTTGTCTAGCAAGGTGCATTTCTTTGATGACCCTTTTCATTTTTTCTTATATCTTGGTATCTATATAATCATTTTTGAATTAATAAAATACAGAGTCGCTATACCACGTAAAGCCGTAATCTTCATTGCAATTTTTACCATATGGCAGATTTTATGTCTTATTTTAGGGCTGTATGCTTTTCCTTATTTTGATGAAATGAACTCAAATCAATTTTCCAACTTACAATCCATGATAAATAAATGGAATACTTTGGGAATTCCTTTGGGAACGACTGATGCAGAAAGATTAGAATTTTTTACCAAAGGAATAAAAACTATCATCGTCAAAAGCAATCGAATATTTTATATTAGTCTCTATATTTATCACTTATATAAAAATGATTACAAAAGAGGCTTCTTGGACTTTCGGTTCATTATATTGCTTACCTCTATCATAATGGGGCTATATTCATTCATTGAACTGACTTGGTTGAAATTCAATTCTCCCTTGGCGCAAGCCATGCTTATAACCATTAATTCGTTTCTTTTTGACCCCAGTATTGCATACGGATGGTGGCCGCCTCTACTCTGGCCCCAACAGCTGCGAAGCATTTTTCGCGAGCCATCTTATTTTGGTATTGCCAGTCTTTTCATTCTCCCGTTTCTTTGGAGCTATATAATAGAAAAAAAGCATATCATTCTTTCCGGATTCCTTGTCACATACTTTACATTGATGATTTTTGCTACGAATTCAAGGACTGCCATCGTTTTAACATTATTATCATGTTTCCTTTTATTATTCTCGGTTGCCCTTATTCAGAAAAAAGAATTCACGAAATCGGTTCTTTTAATTGAGATTCTTACTATTTATGCATTTGGATTCAACCTAATTCAATTTCATAGTATTTCCTCATCAGCAACAATTTCTGCTATTCTGCCTGATTTTTTCATTATTATTTGTTCTTTATTCATTGTTTTTTCCACTATCCAATTAAGTAAAAAACCACAGAAAAAAACTCCAATAAAATATGCATTTGCGGGTATTATTATATTATTCATCAGCTTTGCCTGCATGTTCGGAACAAAATTACCCGAAAATAGGCCATTATCTCTTTACTATGCAGGACTAGAAATTTCCAATCAGATTCAATCTTATGTTAAGGAAAACATTTTAAGTGTGACTGGATTAAGCCAACGTTCCAATGGAGCACGTTATGCATATTTTTATGCACAATGCAATATCATCAAAGAACATCCAATAGTTGGCGTAGGAAGTGGGTTGACCTCAGCTTATACTTATAACCATCTTCCCAAGTATTCCTTAAATAACCCTGAAGTAAAAGGATGGAACAAAGTTCTCCTGGAAAGAGGATTTTATCGCTCCAGCTACCCGGCTTTAAACAAATACACTCTATTAGCTGCAGAAAATGGACTCCCCGGACTTTTAATGTACCTGCTGCCTTTCATCAGTTCATTTGTCATATTATTCAACACAACAAAAAGAAAGCTGATGATAAAACCCAACCCCCGGTTTGTTTTACTATCAATCAGCCTTCTATGCCTTCTTGTCGCTGGGCTAAGCAGTGCCGAGCTCAGCGAACTCACTGGTCTTTTACTTGGTTTAATGTTCTGCAAATTACCTGTCGTCAAAAAATCCACAGAATCGAACGTAAGCTGCACAATAGATTATAGGTCATCAAAATAGCATAACGGCTATAAAAATCAATCCTTCCGAGTACAAGATTATAATATTTTTTAGCCTGTTATATATCTCCGATATCCGCAAGACTTTGATAAGAAAATGACGATGAAGGATATTTTCTCCTTAGCATAGCTTTTCATGTACACATTTAAGAGCACTTTTAATGACATCATCCATATCATAGTACTTATATTCTGCCAGACGGCCACCAAATATGACATCTTGTTCCTGTCTGCCAAGACCAGCATACTGCTGATATAAATTTTGATTTCGCTCATTATTGACCGGATAGTATGCTTCTTCCCCACGTTTCCATTCTGCAGGATATTCACGCGTAATATACGTAACTGGCTGTGTGCCAAATTCAAAATGTTTATGCTCAATAATGCGAGTATAAGGAATATCACGTTCCGTATAATTGACGACAGCCACTCCCTGATGATTGACTTCCTCCAATCGTTCAGTCTCAAAATGCAATCCTCTATACTCAAGCTGTCCAAGTTTAAAGTCGAAGTATTCATCAATGGAGCCTGTATAAACAATAGTTTTCGCATAATTTCGATACAAATCTCTTTTCTTGAGATAATCAACGCCCGTACGTACTTCGATTCCTTCAAGTAGAGCATCAATCAGCCTATTATATCCGCCAATAGGGATTCCCTGATAGCGGTCATTAAAATAATTATTGTCAAATGTATATCGTACCGGCAGCCTCTTAATGATAAAAGCAGGCAGCTCTGTACAACTCCTGCCCCACTGTTTTTCTGTATACCCTTTTATGAGCTTAGTATAAATATCGGTACCAACAAGAGAAATAGCCTGCTCCTCAAGATTCTTTGGCGTTCCAGTGACAGACTGGCGCTGTTCTGCAATAATCCCCTTTGCCTGAGCCGGCGTTACTATATCCCAAAGCTCACGGAAAGTGTTCATATTGAATGGCAAATTATAAAGGTGCCCCTGATAATTTGCAACAGGAGAATTGATAAAATTATTAAATTTTACAAACTGATTTACATAATCCCAGACGTCCTCGTAACTTGTGTGAAAAATATGTGCACCATATTTATGAATATTGATGCCGTCTTTCATTTCACAATAAACATTGCCTCCAACATGCTCACGACGTTCCAATACCAGGACAGACTTTCCTGCCTGTCTGGCTTCACGAGCGAACACGGCACCAAAAAGGCCACTTCCGACAATTAAATAATCATACATAAGATCCTTCATCATTTCCCTCGCGATTGACCGTATAATATATACTGTACTACAGGATTTTCTCTATATATTCAATGAACTCTCCATGGGCAAATACATATCAAAAGACCGTAAAAGCACTTATCTTTATCAATAAGATACCCATACAACACGCACTGATAATCAACTACAGTCTCATTTGTGAAAAATACCTTTTCATATTAACCCAACGGCTTCGTTTCTTTTCTTCTAGAAATACAACAGGAACATTTTTGATTTTCAAATGTTGCTGATTAATCCATACATTAAAGAGCCTCTCTGCAAGGAATCCGTAAACTCTTGACTGATAGGTATCGTATGAGTAAATATCAATCCTTTTTTCCAAAGTGAAAAGAATATCAAATATCCAAGAACAATAATCATCAAAATGAGCTTTCTTCATTGCAAACATATTATAATAATATATTTTATTTTGGTTAAAAAAGCTATCGATAACATTTCTGTAATCAGGATATTTCTCTATGATGATTTTAATTGCTTCATCTAAATCACGGATATTATGGCTCTTCCCATATTGTTCTTTTACCGTTATATCTTTTATTCGATGTCTTGGGGGCAGAATAATATCATAACTTTTAAGGATATCAGCATAATCTTTCCCTGAAAAAATAAGCTTCTTCATTTTTTTAGGGGAAGCATATATCCCATTATGTGCAAAATAACGACGATAATGACATAATCCGATATAATCGCAGGAAAGATTTTTCCAAGCCCAGTATAAGCCAGTAAGTTCACAGAAATAAGGGTTCTTAATTGATATATTATCTCCAGTATTATCTTTTATAATTCCTAAATCCCTTTTGCCTTCCGCTCCTACTTGAAGAGGAAAGTAAACAGGATCATCCGGCAGCCAAGATTTTTTATGCGTTGCTACAAGTATTTTAATATCCATTGGTACATTCTCCTACACCATATTTTATAATTAACATATTTTATACCCATATCTTTTATAACTGTATCATTAATGCGCGACAGCCCATTAAGTTCGAATAACTCTCTGTATCAGTTTATCCCACTGGTCCCAGACTGTATCGGGAGAATACTTTTTCATACTATTATGACCGTTCATTCCCATGGTATTCCGAAGTGCTGCACTTTGCATCAATTTAGAAAGTCCATCTGCAAAGGCATCGACTCCATCTTCAACCAGTATTCCATCTTTCCCGTTTTCCACGATTTCATTGACGCCCGGGCAATTTTTATATGCAACCACAGGAAGGCCGGTACTCATGGCTTCAGTCATGGCTAAAGGAAATCCCTCAAAGGCACTAGGGAATGCCAAAATATCCGCGTCTTGATAATGCGGCAGCACATCTTTCACCGGATTATGGATAATAACCCTGTTTTCTAAATGATAACTAGCAATGACTTCTGCAATTTTCTTAAAATATGGGGTTTCCCTGCCTTCGCCTAAGAGCTTTACGTCCCAATTTGGAAACTTATCTGCTAATGTGGCAAAAGCCTCCAATAAAAGGGGTTGCCTTTTCTGTTCGCCAAAACGGGCAACGTTTAATATCTGATATCTCTTTTTAGTTCCTCGTTGAATCATATCATATTCAGGTACAATATTAGGTATGCAGATAACCTCTGCATCAGGACAGAGCATCTGTACCTCTCGAACATAAGAAGGTAATAGGACTTGGATTGCGGCGCAACTATCCAGCGATTGAATTTCATCTGCATAGCTATCGGAAAAAATATAATGAGGAGTATTGTGAAGCATGGTAATAATCGGTATATCCTCATGATTATTAGATAAATAAAATGTCATATCCTGGTTAGGAGATATAATAATGTCGGGCTTATATTCAGCTATCACTTTCCTGATTTTTGGAGCTATAATCTCCTTTTTGCAACGATCATTCCATTCCCGATACTTTTTCCGACTAAATGCTCGCAGTCCTTCTCTAACGATTTTATTGCCCAAAGATATATCTTTACCCACATCATGATATGGCTTATTTGCGCCAGCTCCTTCTGGCAAGAGAGTAAAAATACGCACTTCTTGACTCATCGGGTAGAAGGTATGTGCATTTAGAGGCCCATACCATGCAACCGCCACCTGATGTGCTCTTCTAATCATTTCATTGATAAATTGGATACAAACATTCTGCATCCCGCCACTATTCTCAATCGTACCCGCAAAAGCAACCAATATTTTCATTTCGTTTACCTATCTCCAGTTCTTGCATTCTACAATAACCAGCAGCCCTGCCCGATTTTACCTTTCTGTACATTTTTTCAATAAAGTTTCCCATTGATCCCAGATATAATCTGGTCTATATTGTCTCATAGCGATGCACCCTTTTTCTCCCATTTCCCTTCTCATAGCCGGATGGCTCATAAGCGCTCTTAAGGCTTTAGCCAGTTCGTCGACGGAACGGGAAACAAGGAATCCGTTTTTACCGTCTTCTATCAAATCATTCACGCCGGTGCAGTCAGAAAATCCCACTGTTGGAAGGCCAGCGGCCATGGCTTCTGAAAGGGCAAGGGGAAAACCCTCTCCCCTGCTTGGCAGGCAGAAAATATCTGCATCTGCATACACATCTTCCACATGAGCTGTCTTTCCTCTGATATGTATCCTATCAGAAAGGTGATTCTTATCTATCCATTTCTTCATATGAATGGCATAGGGTGACCTATCAGCTCCCCAGAATTCCAAAGTCCAGTCCGGAAAAGAGGAAGTAAGCTCGGCAAATGCTTCTGCCAGTACGAGCTGTTGCTTAGTACCGCTGATACTTCCTACACAGATAATCTTGTGATGGTCCTTATCATCACCGGGATGGGCCAGCTTCTTTGCCGGCGCCACCGCATTACCGATGACCACAATAGGAAGACGAGGGAAATACTGCCGGGCCAGTTCCAGTCCGGAAGGAAGCAGAATTTGCATGACTCTGCACTTTTCCACAGCTCGTTTTTCTGCTTTTGATAAATCGGGAAACTGTACTTTTGGATGAGAGTGAATCATTTCCACCACCGGCAACGTGCATCCCGCATCTTCAATGACATATTTGGCAGAAGGAATTGAGCAAGACAGAATTACATCTGCCGGATATGCATCCAAGAATTTGCGAATTCTTGGCCCATACTGTTTCCCTTTGAATTTCGCATTCACTGCCTGGGCAGCAGACTGTTTAAAAGGCCGAACCAGTTCACGCACGATGCGAAGCGGCAGAGGAAGTTTTTCAGAGACTACTTTTTTCCCATTTTCAAAAAGTATATTATACTGTTTTACCCTTTTATCAAGAGGGAAATAGGGATTCCCCTCTTTGTCATCTCGATACAGGATAGTAACCTCATGTCCTCGCTCCACCAGTGCATTTGCCAGATTACAGGTCACCTTTTCAACACCGCCGGCCATATTCACATAATAAGTGCCAAAATGAGCAATGGTTATTCTCAACATTTTCTCCTTGCATTCATCATAATTTTATTATAATTCAGAATCATCTGAGACTTTATATTTTCCATGAACTGTAAAAGCCTGGTCTAAAGGCAAGCTATACTGACTATCAGTAACATCATGGTCAGCGCTATAAAAATTATTTCTTGCCAATAAAATGCCGCATAATGAGTCAAACATCAAATCATTAGTAAATGCATCATTCTCATGTTTTCTGATATTAGCAGAGTGTTCCGGATAAGCGTGCTGATAATTCGGCGAGAGATAGAAAAATACAGGAATATGAACCATGGCATAGGTAAATCCGCCTTCACCATGCCCCTTTTCCATATCCTCTCCATGATCTGATGTATAAACCATAGCCTGCAGGTTCAAATTCTGCTTAGCATAATTAAATATTTTACTCATGACTTCATCGGTATATTTAATGGACGTATCATATTCCATGATTCTTTCCGATGTACTGTTCCGCACCTCTTCATATCCTTTAGGATACCGGTCTTTATATCGGGTATGGGAGCCATATAAATGAATCACGATAAAATGGCTACCTTCCCTGGGTATCTTTGTCATTAATTCCAGTAGTGACTGATCGTCACCCGGTGCATGATCAACCCAGAGCTTGTTCTTTGCCTGTTCTGCCACAATCCCATAGACGGCATTGCCGTCTGCAGCACGGCTTTGGTTACTGAGCCACCAAGTATCATATCCGGCTTTATTAGCCACATCTATAATTGAAATGGCTTCGTTAAATTTCTCATCATGGTACTGATTCATACTGGTCAGGACCTGTTCCAGTGAAAGGGCTGTAGCCGGATAATTGGAATAAGCTTTGCGATATAAAGTGATCTGATTTTCTTTCACCATCTGTGTCAGCCATGGAGTGCTGTCTTCCTGAAGCAAAGGATTGAAAGCCGTCATCCTATCTCTATTCGCACTTTCCCCTATAATTAAGATAATGCTGCCATTTAGTGGATCTTTTATTTTATTATCAGAGAATTGGATTCTATCATAGTTTTTATCATGGAACTGTTTCGCGTGAGCAATGCTATTGCTATGTCTTTGGGCCATTTTAATCTCATACAGCGGATAACAGCGTGGAACCCATCTATGAATAGTAACCCCTGCCGCTATCACAAGCAGAACAATAACAATAACCTCATATTTATTTCTTGAAAATTCCCTATATTCTTCCCTCTTACTCGTATCTCCACTGCTAGTTGAAACATACGAAAGGAAGCAACTAACTGCCGCCAGAAAAAGAGCCACAGCAGACAATCCCAGCAGTTGTCCAAAGCTAAACTGTGTGGTTAAATATCCTTTAATTTCCTGCCAATCCGTCATAAGGACAGGAATCATGTCTTCAGTAGAAAACATGTTGTTATAAAGGTCAAAATATACAAGATAAGATACTGTTGTAATAGAAAAATAAAAAACAACTAGTGAAATCAGAATAATTGCGCCTAAACGATAATGCTTACATGTTCTGCCAGCTTCGGCCATCAGAGTTAAAATAACCCCCACTGACAAAGCACTCAAATAATAGGGATTAATAAAATCAAAATCAACATTCCATCCGACCATAGAATGACCTATCACATAAGGATAAATGCTCATCATTAAGAGATATATCAAACCGGCAGAGCTCCATATACGGGTAAAAAGTCTCTGCTTTAATATCATCTGCATGGCAGTAAGTGCAAGAACACCGACGACGTAATCCCTGATGCTATTATTCCATGCCAGTATTCTGTTGATTCCACAAAAATGAAAATATGCAAAAGTAATAATTGAAATAATATTAGCTTCAATAAAAGCTAATAAGCCAAATCTATAACTATTCCCCATTCGTCTTTTTTCCCTCTAAGCAATCAAAATTGCTCTCCTTATACTAATCTTCTATATTATATATGTATTCTACGGACAAGCAAGGATTTTTCTGCATTCTTTCTCCATAAATCATAGTATTTAGAGAAAACACCGTCTGAATGTATCTCTTTCTCCTCCATCCCTCCTGCAAATCCATTTCAGAAGCATTTTCGTGCAGCCGGAGCCTATGATTTTTAATTGAATATTTCTACATGATTTCACGTTAACTGTTACGTTAAAAATTGACCGTCAATAAAAGCAGGCATCTTAACGCAACAATTTATACGTTAAAATGTCTGCTTTTATCGTGCTTATTTCGTTTAACTCATTTTTAACTCAACACGTTGAGTTAAAAAATTTAACTCCATTTTTAATTGAGTTAAAATGACAGATTTGAGATAAGAGGTTTGAAATTTGAGGGTTTCCCCTATATATTGTGCCACCGCTTGCGGGGTGGCAAACGAACACGATTCGTAGGGGAGCGCTAGCGACCTGAGAATCGTGTGAGACGCTTTCCCGTGGAGAAAGGTGGTACGCAGTACCAAAGGGGGATGTTTTAGAGATTTGAGGTTTGACGTAGTTAGAGATATTCAGGCAGTCAGACGTCAGAGGGGAGCCGTCAGACTTCAGACGGCTGACGAGCCCTTCGGGCCTGCGGTGGGCGGCCTTTACAATCATATATGGCCGCCTCTTTTGATAAAGCCATACAACCGCGCCCTTGGCACGAGGGAAAACAGAAAACAGCTGCCTTCGGAAGCTCTCCCCCTTTGGTGCCTTACGGCACCACCTTCCCCCAGCTGAAGCGGTGGGATTATGGGTACTGTGCAATGTGCCACATGTCTCTACAGGTAAGCATAGGGGAAATCTCCCCCACCGGGGGAGACGCCGCCATAGGCAGCAGAAGGGGTGTATTTCCCACGGGCGAAGCCCGGTCGTACGGTTTTCCTCTCTCCCCTTGGAGCGGTTGTGAAGGTTTTATCATAAGAGGCGCCTTTTATAATAAGCAGGCGCCCTCCTTCCTGCCGACTGGTATTTAATGACTTTTCCCTCACTTACTGCTTGCCCCGAGATTCTTCACTGCGTTCAGAATGACGCGTCCGGCAGGAAGGAGTCTGGCAGTTCGACAAGTGCCTTTCTTACCGCTTACGACGAGCAGTGCAGCGCCGGGAGATTTCTCCACTTCGGTCGAAATGACAGGGCGCGGTGTCGCAATCCTGCACTCTTCCCGCATTTGCTGTGGGGAATGCAGTCTTCTGATGTTTCCCTCAAATCTCTCTTTTCCCCACGACAAAAACTCCTAAATCATCCCAATGTCGCTATGCGGTAGGGCTCAGGCCTTCTGCTTCGATGAATCGGCCAGGAGCAGCCGCCGAAGCGGAATATCTGTGTCGTCAAGGAAGAACAGGTATAGCCATATTTGCCACCGTCATGTCTGACAGGTCTTTCTTCAGGAGTTTTTATGGGGTATTTCATTGTCGGTGCACCGGGAGCGGCAGGACTCACTTGTGATGGCTTCGGTTCTTCTGTCCCCATTTCCATGGAATGCGCGCGTTCGGGGAATGAAAGAATGTCCGCCAGGCCTTTCCGGCTCTCTGCCTGTATAGTGGAGAGGGCGGTCGGAAGGTCTCAATGGGGAGGTTTGAGATTTGAGATTTGAGGTTTGAGGTTTGAGATTTGAGGAAACTTTATTGTGCCACCCGCTTATGGGAAAAAGGTGGTACGCAGTACCAAAGGGGGGATTTGAGATTTGAGGAAACTTCAGACTATCAGACGTCAGATGATAGACTATCAGACAGAAGTACAGCAGGATGGCCTTTTCTGGCAATAGCGGCAGGCTGCGTAGAGCCGGGAGATTTCTCGATTCCACTTCGCTCCACTCGAAATGACATCAGGGAGGCCGCTGCTCGGCCCGGGTTCAAAGGGTTCATAAGGTTCAGCAGGTGCAAAGAGTGGTGGCGGCGTTTCCGCCGCAATATTTAGCATTCTTCCATAGGAAGGGCCTGACTCTTTTAGAAATGAGCCCATCCAAGATTCCAATAATTTCTTTATCTTCCATATGTATGATTCTTCCCCCTGCTGTCACTTTATGTAACATCCCAGTCACATCATCTTTCCATAACTTCTGAAATGATTCAATAAAAACAACGTGATAAAATCGGCACTTTTGACATCAATTTGATAGCATCAATCCATAAAGTCGACAATTTTGCTATTAAAATCACATCCCAGTCACGTGTTATTGCGTCATTAAAAGGAGCAATATCCTTCACATAGCCATGATATAACTGACTGCCTGATTGAGCTTTACCTGAAACTGCCTTTTTATCAATATTATACAGGTATTCACGATTTTGGCAAAATATAGCTCAAAGCTGTCAATCGAATTTTTGCATCTGCCTATTTCCCTACTTAAGTATTCTCTTCTCCAATTGAAAACCAATGATATGCAGCAGGAGGAAAAGTAGCGTTTCCCGGTAAGAAAGTAGCGTTCATGGAAGGAAAGGTAGCGCTCGCGGATGGAAAAGTAGCGTTCGCACATGAAAAAGTAGCGCTCACAGGGAAAGAAGGCATAGGAACTAATTCGGAGACCAGCTTCTCTTCCACAGACTACAGGGAATTATTGCGTGCAAAGCTGGGAAAAATGACTTTTAACGAAGTAAGCAAAAACCGAATGATAGAAATGCTTTATACATATGGATTTTCAAGCGAGTTTGGGCACAGCCAAGTTGTGGACAATATCAATTGGCACCCTCTTCAGCAGGTAAATTTCTAAAGAAGATGCATGAAATACAGCTCATTATAGATGGGAAAGCACGCGGAAAATATTTGTTTTCAAAGACATTTTTTACGATAAGATCAATGACAGATGATAAATGACAGACGGACAATGTGGCAAATGCTTTTCCTGGCAATAGAGGCAGGACGCATAGAGCGGGAAGAATTGAGGTTTGAGGAACCTTGATTGTGCCACCCGCTTGCGGGGTGGCAAGCGAACACGATTCGTAGGGGAGCGCTAGCGACCTGAGAATCGTGTGAGACGCTTTCCCGTGGAGAAAGGTGGTACGCAGTACCAAAGGGGGATTTGAGATTTGAGGAGACTTCAGACTATCAGGCGTCAGATGGCAGACTATCAGACAGAAGTGTGGCGAATACCTTTCCTTACAATAGAGGCAGGCTGCGTAGTGCAGGGGGATTTCTCGATTCTGTAAAGACTCTGCATAGAGTCCCCAAGTCAGCCGAAGTTGGCCCGCGTAGAACGATGGTGAGATTCATTAGCTTACTTACTATCGTACACCCTTTGCCTCTTCGAGGCGTTCACCCATAGGGAAGCGTGTCACTGGATTCTCAGTCGCCATACGGCTCCCTATGAATCCAGTTCCCTTGCCACCTCAAGGGGAAACGAGAAATATAGAGAGGCCTTTCCTATCGGCGGCTGACCGGCTGCGGTCGAAATGACGGGGTGTGAAGTGCTGCTTCTGTCATCTGATGTCTGTCGTCCGACTGTCTGGCCTCTGAACTCAAATCTCTTTCCACAAAAAAGCGGCCCCTTTTCTGGGTGCCGCTTTTTGTATCAGATATGATAGTAGGTCTTGTACCATTCCGCAAATTTTCGGAGGCCTTCGCGAAGGGTGGTGGCAGGGCGATAGCCGTAGTCTTTTTCCAGGGCTTCGGTATCCGCATAGGTGACGGGAACGTCGCCGGGCTGCATGGGTACCAGTTTCTTGTGGGATTCGAAGTCGTAGTCTTCAGGGAGGACACCGGCACGGAGAAGTTCCTGCTGGAGGATGTCTACGAAACGGAGGAGGTTTTCCGGCCGTCCGCCGCCGATGTTATATACGGCGTAGGGCGGGAGGGGAAGGCCGTCTTCGCCGTTTTTCTTTTCCGGCGCTCCCTGCATGACACGGACGACGCCTTCCACAATGTCATCGATGTAGGTGAAGTCTCTTTCGCAGTGTCCGTAGTTGAAGATTTGGATGGTGCTGCCGGCCCGCAGTTTATTGGTGAATCCGAAGTAGGCCATGTCCGGCCGTCCGGCAGGGCCATAGACGGTGAAGAAGCGGAGGCCTGTGGAGGGAATGTTATAGAGTTTGGCGTAGCAGTGGGCCAGGAGTTCGTCCGATTTCTTGGTAGCCGCATAGAGGGAGACGGGATGGTCCACTTTGTCGTCGGTGCTGAAGGGGACTTTTGTATTTCCGCCATACACGGAGGAGGAAGAGGCATACACCAGGTGCTCCACGCCTTTGGCTCCGCCGTCATAGGAGTGTCGGCAGGCTTCCAGAATGTTGTAGAAACCGATGAGGTTGGATTCGATGTACACGTCGGGGTTGGTAATGGAGTAGCGCACGCCGGCCTGGGCTGCCAGGTTCACCACGATGTCCGGGTGCCAGGTGCTGAAAATATCTTCAATGCAGGCCTTGTCTGCAATATTTCCATGGATGAAATGGTATTCGCTTCCTTCCACCAGAGCTGCCGCTTTTTCCAGTTCCTGCAGGCGGTATTCCTTCAGGGAGACGTCGTAGTAGTCGTTCATGTTGTCTATACCGATGATGCGGATGCGGGGAACGGCAAGGAGCCGCTTCACCAGGTTCGCTCCGATAAAGCCGGCAGAGCCGGTAACAAATACGGTTTTTCCTTCTAATGTAATCGGTGTTTTCATATGTTTCTCCTTTGTATGATCTTCTTGTTAAAATTTATTATTTTTCCAGTCTTTTAGGATAAGAGGAATGACCATTGCTCACCCCTTAGTGTAAAATTTTACTCGGTAAGGGAATTTTTCCAGAAACAATAAAAGA
>ERZ1023888.173-NODE-173-length-20203-cov-95.975184_pt1 | contig 20203 bp, 18 predicted proteins | sample MGYA00380396_ERZ1023888 | MGnify/ENA primary metagenome ERZ1023888 (study PRJEB33179, sample SAMN07448998) | human gut metagenome | biome: Human-gut; feature: Human associated habitat; material: Faeces | host: Homo sapiens | place: India: Bhopal | collected... | reverse complement strand
GTATAAAAAATGGCGCCGAAGGCGCCGTACCTCGCCAGCGCAGCGATACTATATACCTCCCGAGGGCGAAAGCCCTCAACCCGCCTGTAAGGCGAAGCCGATCACAGGCAGAACCCTTGGCGCCCAAGGCCAAAGGCCCGGCGGCGCCATCAACCCTCGCGGCGAAGCCGCGTCAACCTACGGGAATACCGGCAAGCACCGCCTAAGTCCCACTCCCTCACGCCCCAAAGGGGCGTGTCACTTATGTTCCTTATATCCCAGTTCTCTCAGAATATAATCTTTATTCTTCCAGTCTTTTGTGACTTTCACCCACAGGTCCAGGAACACCGGGGCGCCGATGAGGTTCTGGATTTCTTCCCGGGCTTCCTGGCCGGCGGCTTTGAGGACGCTGCCTTTTTTGCCGATGATGATCCGTTTCTGGGAGTCCCGCTCCACGTAGATGGTGCAGCGGATGTAGACTTTACCGTTCTCCCTTTCGGAGAATTCTTCGGTGTATACGCCGATGGCGTGGGGCACTTCGTCTCTGGTGCGGGTGAGAAGTTTTTCTCTCACGATTTCCTGGACGATATTTCGTTCCGGCTGGTCAGTCACCATGTCGTCAGGGAAGTACTTCGGCCCTTCGGGCATATATTTCACCACGCACTTCATGAGCTCATCCAGGTTCTCCCCGGTTTTGGCGGAGAGGGGGATGATTTCAGCGAAGGGGTAGATTTTGCTGTACTGTACGATTTTCTTCAGCACCTCTTCTTTGGAAATGAGGTCCGTCTTGGAGAGGGCCAGGATGACCGGCACTTTCCGGTCCTTCAGAAGGGAGAGGATGTACCGGTCGCCGGCGCCCAGGGGATCGTTCACGGCGCAGAGGAAGACGATCATGTCCACCTCGTCCAGGGCGTCCATGGTGCTCTGGCGGATGGCTTCGCCCAGTTTGCTCTGGGGCTTGTGCATGCCCGGGGTATCCAGGAACACTACCTGGGCATTGTCGCCGTTCCACACACCGGTGATTTTATTTCTCGTGGTCTGGGCGTGGGCGGAGACGATGGAAATCTTTTCTCCCAGAAGGGCGTTCATGAGGGTGGATTTTCCCACATTGGGCCGGCCCAGCAGGGCAGCGAAGCCGGAATGAAATTTAGTTTCTTTGTCTGTCATGGATTCTCCTTATTGAGTCAGTGTTTCAGTTCTTCAGCCCTGAAGGAAGAAGGAAACAGTTCTTCCAGGGTATAGGTGCGATAGTCTTTAGATGACTTTCCGCAGATGATGAGGGGCACATGAAATTCAGACAGCACCTGGCGGCAGATGCCGCAGGGCATGGTGTAGTCCTCATGGCTCCCGATGATGGCGATGGCGGTAAAGTCCCGCTGTCCATCAGCCACGGCGCTTCCCAGGGCATTCCGTTCCGCGCAGAGGGCGGCGCCGTAGGAAACGTTTTCCACGTTGCATCCGGCATAGATGGTGCCGTCTTTGGCCATCAGGGCCGCTCCCACGGGATAGCGGGAGTAGGGAGAGTAGCTTTTCTTCCTGGCCTCCTCCGCCTTTTCCAGAAGGCTCCGGATGACATCAGCCTTCATGTTCCGCTTCCAGCTTGCCTTCGGTCATCATGCGGGTAATGCCGCAGGCGCCGAGGATGTCTTCCTCCGCCTTTCTCATGGCCTTCTTTTCTTCCGGATCGTAGTGGTCATAGCCCAGGATATGAAGGAAACCATGCACCGAAAGATAGGCCATTTCCCTTTCCTTGCTGTGGCCAAATTCCTTCGCCTGTTCCACCGCCCGGTCCAGGTTGATGACGATATCGCCCAGAGCCTTTTCCTCTTCCGGAATATCGTCTTCCCCTTCGTTCAGGGCAAAGGAAAGGACGTCAGTGGGCGCATCCACATGGCGGTAGTCCCGGTTCAGCTCATGAATGGTCTCCCCGTCGCAGATGAGCACGCTGATTTCTGCATCCTCCGGCACCTTCTGGAGCTCGGCGCCCTTCTCCAGCACCTTATGAATCAGTGCTTCCAGTTCCTCACTGTAATATTTCATATCGCTGTAATTAATCGTGATTTCCATGGCTGCTGCCTCCGTTTTTATTTCTTTTCCTAGCATCTTCCTCATAGGCATGGATAATGGCGGCCACCAGGTCGTGACGCACCACATCGTCCTCTGTGAAATGAACCTGTCCGATATCCTTCACCCCGCCGAGCACCCGGAGAGCGTCGATAAGGCCGCTCTTCACATGGGGCGGCAGGTCGATCTGGGTCACGTCGCCGTTAATCACCATTTTGGACCGGAACCCCAGACGGGTGAGGAACATTTTAATCTGCTCCACCGTAGTATTCTGGGCCTCGTCCAGAATGACGAAAGACTTCTCCAGCGTGCGTCCCCGCATATAAGCCAGCGGCGCCACCTCGATCTGCCCCTTCTGCTGGAGCCGCATGAACTCCTCGGGGCCGAACATATCCAAGAGGCCGTCGAAGAGAGGACGCAGGTAAGGATTCACCTTCTCCTGCATATCGCCGGGCAAAAATCCCAGCTTCTCCCCCGCTTCCACCGCCGGGCGCACCAGGATGATGCGCTGCACATCGTGGTTCCGAAGGGCAAAAGCCGCCAGGGCCACCGCCAGGTACGTCTTTCCCGTGCCTGCCGGGCCGATGCCGAAAGTGATGGAATTCCTCCGGATGGCGTCCACATAGAACTTCTGCCCCAGCGTGCGGGGACGGATGGGATTGCCGCTCTTGGTGAAATTGATAATATCCTCTTCCATTTCCTCCAGAAGCTGCTCTTTCCCCTCATCCATAAGGCGCATCACCAGCCGCACCTGCCGCTCCGATAGACGGATACGCTCACGCACCATGTGGCGGAGCCGCTCCACCACATGAACCGCCTGCTCCACCGCCTCATGGTCTCCCTTCATGCGGATGAGATTTCCCCGGCCCGATATATCAATGCCGTAATGGTCTCCCATGACCTTCAGATACGAACTGTCTCTTTCAAAAATATGGGACGCTTCCTGCGAATCCCTGATGAGTATTTCTTCTACCCGTTCCGTAATCATTTTCCTTTCATGAACCCTGTCATTTCAAAAACCGCTTCACTGCCCTGCCGTCCAGATAATGGCAGCGGCAGCCCTGGGTAATATTTCTTTCCTCCAAAAGCCGGTCGATGCGGTCCTTCACTTCCCACCAGGGAGAGCCGCCGTTCACAGTAATCGTATTTCCACCCGACGCCCGGCCTACTATGCGCTGCACCACGATATCCTTCCGGAGATAAGAAAGAAAAAGCACCGCCCGCTCCATGTACTCCTCCATAGGAAGAAGCGAGACCTCCCCCTTCTCATACATGTCTGCCAGCTTCGTCCCCTTCACGATGTAAAGAGAATGAAGCTTCACCTCCGTCACCGGCAGCGCGGAAATAATCTTCGCCGTCTCCGCCACATCCAGCCGGTCATCCCAGGGAAGATCGGCAATCACATGGGTGCAGAGATCGAAGCCATACCGCCCGATGCGAAGAGATGCATCGATAAACTCCGCCAGCCCATGGCAGCGGTTCAGCACAGAAAGGGTGTGCACATTACTGCTCTGGAGCCCCAGCTCCACCGTCACATCCTTCCCATACCTCCGCGACGCCTCCTTCAGCACATCCAGGTACGCCTCATGAATGCAGTCCGGCCGGGTAGACACATCCACCGCCACCACCGCCGGATGACTCATGGCCTCCTCCACCCAGCTTTTGAAATCGGACAGAGGGGCATAGGTATTCGTAAAATTCAAGAAATAAGCAATAAACTTCCGCGCCTTGTACTTCGGCCCCACATGGGCCATGCTCCGGTCCAGCTGGCGGGTAATACCCATGCCCACCGCCTTCGTCTCATAATCAGCGCCGATGGACCCGCAGAAAATACAGCCCCCCGACGAAAGACACCCGTCCCGGTTCGGACAGGTCACCGGAAGAGACACAGGGATCTTGTACACCTTCTCTCCGTACCTCTCCTTCAGATAATCAGAATAATTCCTGTAACGCTCCATACGTCTCCTGTACTTCAATAAACAATGAGTCAATTTAATTATATAACAAGCCGGAAAGAATTGCACATGGGACGCGGGACGCGCCCGTGGACACACCTTCGGTGTGAAGGTTCTTAAGATTGACCGGTCTGACGGCCGGAGGGTTCTTAAGTTTGACGGGGCCTTTGGCCCCGAGGGTTGCGGATTGCCCGTAGGGCAATGCTTATAAAGTCAGCGTTACGGGATTTACCTTTCGGTATCATACGTTATGATAAGCATTCTGCTGACTGGCTCGCTGCGCTCGCCTCCCCCTATCCGGCTGCGCCGGACTTCCCCCTGTTCAGGGGGCAGAATAGGTTTCTATGCTTTCCTGCAGAGACATAGCTCCATGGCTAAGCATCCATAGTCCCACCACGAAGTGGGGGGAAGGTGGTGGCGCCAGCCACCAAAGGGGGATGCATTTCCAACGCCCGCAGGGCGGTTGTATGGTTTTATACAAATTGGCGCCTTCTATCAATTCATAGGCGCCCTACAACAACCCTCGCGCCAAAGGCGCGTCAAACTTAAGCCCCTTAAGAACCTTCGGCCCAGCGGGCCGTCAACCCTCAAGCCCGATAGGGCTTGTCCATAAATCGCCTTATTGAAATTTCTGAATACATATAGTAAAATATAAATATAGAATCATAATATATTTCAAAAAGGAGGTCCATTATGGATACCAAAGGAAAAGGTTTGCTCTACGAAATGAAAAACGGTTACCCCATCACCATGTCTGAAGAAGAATACAAGGCAAAAGAAAAGGAAATCCGCTCCATCGCCTCTGATCTCTACGTCAATATGGACGTACTGGATCTTGTGGAAAAAGACTACAAACTGAAACTCCTGGTTCTCTCCATGGCCTCCTACTTCGGCTTCGACCGGGCCACCGGCGAAGACCTCCTCCAGGCCGCCCACCTCACCTGCCCAGCAGAACTGAACCCCATGAAATACTTCTTCATGAAAGCCGGCTGGACCCCCTACTATCTGGAATACACCTTCAAAGAAGACCTGGGCACCCACTTCCATGAAGTCATGGATACCTTCTACACCGACGTGGAATTCTACATGGACATGTCCGAACACCTCCAGTACGTCCGTCTCTCCAACGCCCTCCGGGTCATCTGAGACAGCTGTACAAGGCAGATAGCACTAAAAAAAGCACCTTTCGAGGTGCTTTTTTATTGATTATGGTCTTCCCTCTCCGCCGGTGGGTAGTCCTCCGGCCGGATGGCAGCCACCGTTTTCCCGCCCTTCTTGATTTCCAGGGTATAGCCCATGAGGCCAAGGGCCCTGAGGAAAACAGAGAGCTTCACACTCATCAGGCGCCCCCTTCCACCTAAGAAATCTAGTAGCTAGTAGCTTGTAGCTTGTGGCAAGTATCCAGGAAACAGGAACTGGCAACTAGCCACCAGCCACCAGCTGCCGCGCCGTCAGGCGCCCCCTATTCCTCCTCCTTGAGAACGGCATTGATACCTTCTTCGATCTTGCTGCGAAGAAATTCATTGGCAGCAGCACCCACTTTGAAGTAGCGATGTGAGGAGTGCTGTGGTAAGATGAGACATAAAGGAATCTTCTTTCTTTGTGTTTTGTTTCGGCACTTAACACTATAAAGGAAAATGGTTCCTTTTTCTATACCCACTTTTGAGTTTACACAAATAATTTACACTATCGTGCAGGGTTGGAATAGGGCCTAGTATTGCACAATATGACGCAGAAGAAGTGTTACGCTCAACGATTGAATTTGCAGAAAAATATGATGTAATGGTACACGGGCATCTTGCGGAAAGTAAGAGTGAGTATGACTTTACGATGGAACAATTTGGGTGTTCGTCGGTAGAATGGTTCCGGAGGAATAATCTGCTTGGAGATCGGTTTTATTATGCCCATTGTATTCATTTGGATGAATAGGATATAAAAGTATTAGCAGAGACTGGAACCGGCGTTGTAAGCTGTCCCATTTCAAATATGTATCTCAGTTCCGGCTCCTGCCAAGTTCGTAACATGATGGACGCGGGTGTTGAGCGCATTGGTCTTGGGGTTGATGGAGCTGCCAGCAGCAATTCATCTAATATGATGGAGGAAATGCGGGTTGCTTATTTATTGAATCGATTACCCCATGAAGAGAATGCCTGTACATCTGAGAATATTTTATACATGGCTACAGCTGGTGGAGCAAAAGCGTTGGGAAGGAATGATATAGGTACCTTAGTGCCGGGTAAAGCAGCAGATTTGACTCTGCTTGACTGGAGTTCACTTTCCTATGCAGGAGGCCGAAATGATCCTGCTGACTGTATCGTACGTAGTGGTGATGCCCGTATGGTGGATACTGTTATTGTCAACGGAGAGATTGTTGTTAAAAAGGGGCGATTGCTACGCATTGACGAATGGCAGAAAAGTGCATATGCTGATGAGATTAGTCATGAATTACTTCAGAGGGCTTCTAAGCACTTTCTCGCCCTTCAAGAAGAAATCATTTCGTCTGTACAGGAATCTACAGGAGGGGCGTTATGAGAGAAAAAAACTGGCTTACTAAAATTATAGTAATTCTTGTTGGTTCAATTATTTCTGCTTATGGAATTACGCTTGCTATGTATGCTGGATTTGGCAGTGCAACTTTGGCTGTATTATGGCAGGGAGTCTCCAAAGTTACTGGGATGAGTATCGGAATGACTTCTTTTGTGATAGCAGTGGTCATGATCGTATTTGTATGGTTTTATGACCGTTCACAGATCCATATTGGAACTGTTCTGTATCAGGTGGAATACAGTGGGTTTGTAGAGATATTCAGTAGGATACAAAGATTCAGCGATATTGTCTGGATAAATTTCCTGCTGATGTGCATCGGTATTATTCTCTTTGCAATAGGAACTGGCATCTATGCATCAGCAAATCTTGGGCGTGGTTCTTATGAGGCAGTGACATTTTCTCTGGCAGGGAAAAATGGATGGCCTGTCAAAATTGTCCGTATGATATTGGATGCGGCGATGGTCGTTATCGGGGTTTTGTTGGGAGGTAGCTTCGGTATTTGTACGATTATTACAGTTTTGATATCAGGCCCAATTATCCAAGCTACTGTACAGCGAATGAATAAATTTGTTTTTGGAGGGAAGTAAACCATGTATGATATAAAAATCAAAATGCCAGAATAAATGGATCCAGCATAAAATAACGGCAGTAACGATAAAAAGCTATCGTTACTGTCGTATTCATTTCTCTCCTCCATCAGCTTTCATTACTCATAGCCACCCCCCTCTATTTTCGGGCATAAAAAAAACGGCCTTTTGCCGGAATACGTTAAAACCTCGCTAAATATGGACTTTTAGGCTATGTGTACCTTTCTTTAAATTGTATCAATCCCAAGCATCTTTGCTCGATGTAGATGCATTTGATTTTTTCCCTCATACTTAGAAAGAAGTGACTTCAAAGCCAGCAAATTATCTCCATGGATAATCATATTCTCGCTGCCATTATCTTCCTCATGCTGTCCTTCTTCATCAAAGCTGTACTTCCTCTCCAGTACATGGTATGGCACCTTCAGATGATAATTCACTACCTTGTCTTTTCCTATCCAATTCAGCGTGGGCATTGGTCGTCCCCCTTCCTTATTTTTTCTATTGTAGCAGAATCAAATTCAAAGTTGAAACCATAAGTTATAGGCATTTGTTTTATATAAAAATGCGCCCCTCCGATAGAAGGGCGCTGCCATCATTATCCTTTTACAATTCAATAACTTCAACAACCAGCTGCCGCGCCGTCAAGCACTCTCGACCGCGCTGCCCCGCTGACTGGTATTTACCGGCATTTCACTCACTTATCATTCTTACCGAGATCCTTCGCTTCGCTCAGGATGACGTTGGAGGGCGGGGCTCTCCGATCCCGATCCTCGATCCTCGATCCCGCGCCGTCAGGCGCTACCCAGCCACCAGCCCCATTCTGCCGGGAGATTTCTCCACTCTGGTCGAAATGACGATGTGGCGGCCACCCGATCTCGATCCCAATCCCGACCGCACCGTCAGGCGCCCCTCGATCTTCGACCCTCGATCCGTCCTCCCATGACTCTCCAGCAGGTCATAGTAAGTGTCACATCTTCCGATAACACCTCGTCTCATACCCATCGGCCCTCAGCAGCAACCCCGGCATCCAGTCCGGTGTTCTTTCCATGATTCCTGTGATTTCTTCCACCGCCGTCCACTCTTTGCATTCCACAATCGCTTCGTCATGGACATGGCCGCAGAGAAAGTAATTTCTGAGATTATGCATGACGTAGGGATTTAGCGTTTTGGGGCCTGTGGGACCGATGGCATTGCGAGATTGACTTTTGTGTACCCGTCGTCGCGTGAAATCATGCTAAAGCCTTCTTCTTTTGAAGGACGTAAATCCTGCATAGTATAAAAATCAGGCCCTTTATATATTTAATCTGTTTTTTTTATTATTTCTACACTTAATAGCCAAATCCTACACACGTTATCTTGAATTTCTATTAAAATGTAGAAAATTCCTCTATCAAAGCTCTTGTATACTCACTTTTCGGCACACTAAAAAGAGATTCCGTCTCCTGTACTTCCAGAAGGCGCCCTTCTTTCATAATACCGATTCTATGGCAGACACAACGAAGAAGATCCAGATCATGCGAGATAAAAAGGTAAGAAAGTCCTCTCTCTTTTTGGAGCACCAGTAGTTGTTCCACAATTTCTGCCTGCACTGATACATCCAGCATGGAAGTAGGCTCATCAAGGATAAGTATTTCTGGTTCCACCAAAAGAAGACGGGCCAGGCAGATACGCTGCAGTTCTCCGCCTGAGAGCTCGGAAGGCATCCGGGGAAGAAGTTCTTCCCGTAAGCTGAAGCGATCCATGATAGGGGATATGAGGGGCAATTTTTCTTCCATGTGATACAGGAGAAGCGGCTCCTTCATGGACTCCTCGATGGTCATTCGGGGATTCAAGGAGGCCATAGGGTTTTGGAAAAGCATCTGCACACCCTTTCTTTTCATTTTCTCTGGTCCAAGGGCCGAAAGATTTTCTCCATGGAAAAGAACAGTACCTTCACTTATTGGAAGAAGCTGCATAACCGCCCGCGCGAGGGTAGATTTTCCTGCTCCGCTAGTGCCTGCAAGACCCAGTGTCTCCCCCTTTTCCAGCGTTAGACTGACATCATAAAGAGCGAGCTCTTTCTTCTTGTTTAGTATGCCTTTTTGAAACCAATGGGAAAGATGATGTACTTCCAGAAGACTCATGGTTTATACCCCTTTCACACATTTCACAAAGTGTTCTTCCCCTGTTTTGACCATAGAAATCATCTTTACGCAGTGAGCAGCATCATACAGAGGACAACGGGCGCCAAAGATACAGCCTCTCCCTAATTTTGTCAAATCCGGTGGCTTTCCTCTCATAGGATGGAGGCCCCGATCCGGCTGTGCTGCAAGTAGTCCTTTTGTATAGGGATGACAGGGCTGGCTAAAAATATCAGCGGTCTTTCCAATCTCTAATAGTTCTCCCGCATACATGACAGCTGTATAGTCCGATATCCGGCGAGCCAGCCTGAGGTCGTGAGTGATAAGGAAAATACCGGTTCCCTGGTCCCGGAGCTGGCAGAACATATCGGCCACTTGATGCCGCGCGAAAGCATCAAGCCCTTTGGTGGGTTCATCGGCGATGAGGAATGACGGGTCTTCCATGGTCATCATAGCACCCATGACTCGCTGAGCCATGCCACCCGACAACTCGTGGGGATAGCTGCTGAAGATTCTATTGCCATCAGAAAGTCCAAAAGAAGAGAGTCGGCGGAGTCCTTTCTTCACGATATCTGCCCTGTTCCCCCTTTTGAAAAGACGAAGAGCTTCAGTTACCTGGTTTCCTACCTTCCATAGAGGATCCATGGCGGTTACCGGATCTTGGGCAATCCAGCTGATTTCCTGGCCCCGGAAGTGATTCATTTCTTTTTCTGAAAGAGTCCGGAGATTTTTCCCTTTATAAAGAACTTCTCCAGATATATCCGTTTCCGCAGGCAGAAATCCCATGATAGCAGCGCCGAGAATGGATTTTCCGCTCCCCGATTCTCCTACCACCGCCGTAATATTCCCAGCTGCGAAAGAAATGCTCACGTCTCGAAGAACCTCAACAGGTCCCCGGTCAGAGGGAAAAGTGACAGACAGGTGTTTCACTTTCAATTCCATCAGAATCTCTCCCCTCCATTGATATTTTTCCTCTTCTTCCAGTGGTCCTGAAGGCCGTCACCCAGCAAGTTAATGGCCAGGCAGAATAAGGTAATACCTAAACCTGGAGCCAGTATCATGAGTGGATAGGATCGAAAATATGTGCGAGAATCGTTGATCATAACGCCCCAGTCTGCCACCGGCGGCGTGACGCCAAGTCCCAGATAGGACAAGGCGGATGCAGACAGCAGAGATGTACCAATGCGGAGTGTGAGAAGTACCACCACCACTGGCAGTACATTGGGAAATACGTATCGTCGAAGTATATAGCCATGTCCCCCACCTAAACTGCGGATGCCTTCCATATAGGTCTCACTACGAATACGTATGACTTCACTTCTCACAATCCGGGAAAATCCAGTCCATGACGTAAGGGTCAGGGCGATGAGTATTCGGAAATTATTTTCCGGGAGAATAGCGGCGATAGCAATCATGAGACTCATGCCCGGAAGACCTTGGAAAATACAGACCAGACATTGGATGGTCCGATCAATAAAACCGCCAAAGTATCCGCCTGCCATTCCCAGAAAGAGTCCCACCACCATGGTGCAGAGAGCTGAGGTCACCGCAAAAGCCACAGATGTCCTGGCACCGTAGATGGTGCGAGACAGGATATCCCTTCCCAAAGCGTCAGTGCCAAGCCAGTGGGAGAAGGATGGGTACTGCAGTATTTCATCGGTATTCACGAAGAGAGGATCATAGGGAGAGATAAGAGGAGCAAAAAGGGAACAAAAAAGGAGCAAGAAAATAATGACCTCAGCTGCCCGGTAAGGGCCATGGAGTTCTTTCATCAGTTTCATAGGTTTACTCCTCTCTTTGGACTCAAAATATAATAACTCAAATCCACGAGGTAGTTGAATACGAGAAATACAGTGCCGCTGATAAGGACATAGCCTTGAATCACGGGATAGTCCCTTCCCCAAATGGCGGCGAGAACGTAGCTTCCAAGCCCAGGAATGGAGAAGAGATTTTCAATGATTACCGAACCTCCAAGGATGGATCCGAAGAATGTGCCCGCCATGGTAATCACAGGGATCAGAGAATTGGGAAGCACATGGTGCGCCATGATCAAAAAAGATGGAAGGCCCTTCGCCCGTTCAGTAAGGACAAAGGGTTTATCCATGGTTTCCAGAACGCTAGTTTCTTCCAGACGCAGCGTAGCTGCCGCTGTCCCTGCCGCCAGCACAAAGGAAGGCAGTACCATATGAATAGAGTCGCCATATCCACTGGACGGGAGTATCTGAAGTTCCTCCGAAAAGATAAGCATCATTACGATGGCCAGCCAGAAAGAGGGAATGGAAATGAAAAGCAGTGCCACCAGCCGCAGAATCATTTCCTGAAGGCTGTCCTTACGTAGTGCTGCCCACACCCCTGCCGGAATTCCCAGCACCAGCACCCAGGCCATGGCCCAGATGGCCAGATGGAGGGTCACCGGAAACCGGCGGATCAGCTCGTCCGCCACTGGCTTATGGGTGAGGTAGGATACGCCAAGGTCTCCCACCACCGCCGACGACAGCCAGGACAGGTACTGCACCCAGTAAGGGCGGTCGAGACCCATGGAATGCTGCATGGCCAGGATCTCCGCCTCCGTAGGCTCCGAAGTACCATCCATGGTGAGGGCTGCAATGGCCGGGTCCCCTGGGGACAGCACACCCAGGGCAAAGGCGAGGATGGTAAGACCGATGAGAAAAGGAATCACCATGAGAATCCGCCGGAAAGCATAGACCAGGAAATCCTTCATTCCTCTCCCTCCTTCACCCAGTGCACCTTATCCAGGGTCACACCATACACTGCCGCATCGTAACCGGCGATTTTCTTCGAGCTGACGGCGATATTCTCGTCTTCCAGAAGAGGGACCACCGCCGGATGATCCAGAAGTTCCTGCAAAATATCATCATATATCACTTTTCGGTCTGCCACATCATAGGTTGTATCTAACGTATTGAAATCTTCATCAATTCTCGGATTAGAGTACATGAAATGACTCGCTTTATTCGTAGTCCCACCGGTTTTGAAGAATTCCTGCAACAGAGAAGTGGGATCCAGATTTCCTAACCCCCTCGTACCTATGGCAAGGTCATAGTCTCCCCGCTGCATCATCTGTCTGGCAGTGACCCCATCGGCCATGACAATTTTCATATCAAGACCCAGGTCTTTGAGCTCAGACTGAATGAATTCACAGATGACTTTGTATGGATACCTTTCCAGTCCATACTGGGCAAGCAGCATCTTGACTTCCACCCTATCATCACCAAGCACTTCATGGGCCAGCCTCTTTGCTTCTTCCGGATTGTACTCAGGCTCAACTATCCTTGCAAAAGGATTGGTGCTATTAAGAAAGCTTCTCGTAGGCGTCCCGAAACCGGCGAAATAGTATTTCACTATTTTATCCCGGTCTATGGCAAGATTAATGGCCTTCCTCATTCTTTCATCGTTAAATGGGTACTTACCGCCATTCACAGAAAGATAATGGGAAATACTGGAATGGGCTGCATTAACATTGAAATTTCCGGATTTTTCCAAGTCCTTAACCATAATGGGCGTAAGTCCACCGATATCCAATACCCCCTGGGCTTCACCGGATTTCAGTGCCGAATACCTGGATTCCGGAGATGTAACGACATTGATTCGAATCCGCCTGGCCTCTGCCTTATGACCATAATAACCATCAAAGGGTTCCAGGATCGTGTAGGTATCAGCTTTCCTGTCGACTATCTGGAAAGGACCTGTCCCCTTGGCAATTTCAGTAAAATCACCGGTTTCCCGATTGAAACATTTCGGGCTGAACATGGCGCTTCCCCAGCCTGCCATACGGTAAATCAGCATGGGTACAGGCTTTTTGAAATAAAGATGGACCGTGTAGGGATCATCAGCTTCATAACGAACTAATCCCGGATAAATACGATCTACCAGGTATCCATAAAAAGAAGAAGGTTTATATCCCATATGGGTAACCCGGTAAAGATTCTCCTTCACCGCTTCCGCATCAAACTGGACGCCATCCTGGAATATTACGCCCTGCCGTAAATGGAAAATCCATTCCGTCTTATCGGAATTCGATTCCCAGGACACCGCAAGCTGGGGTTGTATCTGGCCGTCGTTGGAAATGCCGATCAAAGACTCCCAGGTCTTTAAGATGACTGTGGAATAGTAGGGATCCTTTTCCCCAGGCGAAAGATCTCTCCCCGCCACCAGAACAATCTCTTTCGAAGCAGAAGGAGCATCATGACCACACCCCGGCAGAATCAATAACAGTGATGAAAAGAGGATGAGGAGAACTGATTTCCATATCCGGTTCACCGGAACCAACCTCCTTAAAAAAATAAGGGCCGCACTTCCATGCGGCCCTCTTCATTTCCCAGAGCTATCAGTAATCGCTGAAATATGAATTATGCAGCATAAAGAAATAATTCACGCTCAATTCGATTAGAAGCTGAATTTAGCAGAAAGCATAAATGTTCTTGGCATAGAGAGGCCAAAGGTGGTAGAGCTGCCACGGCCCATCCAGTAATCCTTATTTGCCACGTTGTAGCACATAGCCTCCAACGTAACCGGATACTGGCCCAAATGGGTCTTATAATTCACCCCAAGGTCAAATACTGTATAGGATGGAATTTCTGTACGTCCGAAAGATGCATGGCTGTTATCGATATAGGAAGATCCACACCAAACAGCTCTTCCGATAAGGCCAAGCTGATCATTTGGTTCATAAACCAGGCCAAGTACTCCGCTCCAATCGGCTACACCGTTTACCCGTTTTCCATCGTAGGTCCCCCCCTGTGTCCTTGTACGTTTTGCATCAAGATACATAAGACCACCAGTAACCGTCCATTTCGGAGCCAGCTTGCCATTCACAGTCCATTCGACGCCTTTGAACTTCTCCCTGCCGTCAGCCTCGCGGTGATACAATCCATTGCCCACTTCTTTATCAATCAGGCTCTGCTGGTTGATATAGAAATAGCTGAGGGTAGTGAGGATATTACCAATCTGGTACTTAACCCCTACCTCTCTCTGTTTGCTCTTGGATGGTGCAAGAGTATCACCAACATTATCATACCGATGAGAACCATTGGTTACAACAGCTCCGCGGGACAGACTTTCGGTCTGGCCGGCATAAATGGAGAAGTTATCATTTGCCTGATATGTAATGCCGTAAGTAGGCAGCCAGTCATCATTCTGGAAATTAGTACCATTCAATTTATTTTTGAAATTTTCATGTTTATGGGATGCGGCCACAAGGAAATTCCATTTATTGTACTTCATGGAATCCGCAATGGTCACACCAGTATTTATTTCATCCCAGGATAATTTGGCTGGACGAAGTGTCGGAATCGAGAATGCGCTTGTATAAGCTACGCCATCATAAAGGCTGCCTCCGATGGTCCCTTTACCACTGTTATGACTATCATTCCAGTATTTAGCCCAGCTTCTGTCTACCGCCAGAGAAAGGGTATGCTGGACAACGCCGGTGTTGCCGCTAAAGCGAAGGCCCGTCTGCATATAGGTGTTAGAGCCGATTTCATTCTGGGCGTTAGAAACATTGTTTGAAGTAAAGTTACCTTTTTCATCAAACTGCAGTGCGGAACTAGAATTATACTTGTTGCCACTGCGTACGTTACGACCAATATTGGTAAACCAGGTCACGTGGTCATTGATTGCCTTATCGTGGTTAAACGTAAAGAGCCAGCCATGCATCCATTTGGTTGTTCCGTCAAAGTCGTAATCCGTATTGGAGTCCGGTGCAGACGGAAGCTTATCAGATTTACCGGAATAGGTAAACCAGCGCTGTCCCTTATTGACACGAAGATCGAAGGAACCAACGAAAATGTTTGTAGTCGAAGTCTTACCTCTTCTATCCAGGTTTACAAAGATATTCTTTTCATTTTTTTCTGCGTTCTTAAGAGCGAGTTCTCCATCCATATACTCACCCATGACGCGAACGCCCCATTCATTGTCTTTTCCAAGGCGATGACTGAAATCAATATATTCACCCCAATTGCCTCTGCCAGAAAATGTCTCTGTAAATGTGGTCACAGGCTTTTCTCCAGCTCTTTTTGTAACTACATTAATGGTGCCCGGCGCAGGGGTAGCGCCACTGTTGGTACCGTTATTTGACATACTCACACCATTGACGCCTGCATTCGGTCCGGATGTGATATCCATACGTTCGATAATGTGGTTAACTGGTCCATTGAACTGATAAAACAAGCTCGGAATACCATTCAGCATGATATGGTTGCCATTCATATTGATGCCTCTCATACTGAAATCAGTATACATGGGAGAGCTTGTACTGGAACGGATGGATGGATCATTCTGAAGCACGCTGGCCAGTGGCTGGGAAGGATCCGCAAAAGTATCAAGCATTTTCGCATTCATGCTTACTTCTGTATATGGAATTTCATGGATACTTTTATTTCCTAAAATCCCGAGTTTCGCAGTTTCATTGACTAATCCACCTGGGGCTGCTACCACCTGTGCTGCTTTATCGCGGTCAGCTTCCACGGTTACTTCATTAAGTGTTGTCGTTTCAGCAGCATCTGCAATCACGCCGCCAATCATGGTGGAAGCAACGCCTGCCAGAATCAGAGCTGTTAAATTCTTTCTATTCATGATTTCCTCCTGAGCAGGTATCAAATTATCTCTTAGAAATGCAACTGCGCTGTAAACGTCAGCGTTCTTGGCGTAGACAAGTAAACCTGGTTGCCGCGGGATACCATCCAGTAATCCTTATCGAACAGGTTGTAGCACATCAGCGTAAAGGTAGTGGGAATCTTGCCAATATGAGATTTCAGGGATGCGCCAAGATCGTATACTACGTAACCGGGAGCATAGAACCTTTCATTAAATACCGGAGATTCGCCGGTATAAACGGCCCTGGCCATGATGCTCCACTTATCATTGGGATCATACTGGAGTCCAAGGAAGCCATTCCATTCGGTACTGCCGATTTCTCTGACTCCATCCAACGCTCCTCCCTTTGTCTTTTCCTGTTTAGCATCCACATGGGCAACGCCGGCAAACATGCTCCACTTATCAGCGATACGGCCATTGACGCTGAATTCCACACCTTTACGGCGAACTCTGCCACTCTTGGAATAATAAGTCAGACCGTTCCTGACTACATCAATATAATTGTCCTGCTTCACATCGTAATAGTCTAAAGTCCAAAGCAGTTTATTTTTCATGTATTTCACGCCAATTTCATTGGACTTTGTCTTCAATGGGGGTAATACGTCATCTTTATTGGCATATTTACTACCGGTTACGGTTAAGCCAGCGTCAAAGAATTCTGTATGGTTCCCGTAGATAGACAGGTTGTCATTTGGCTTATACACGATGCCATAAGTCGGACTTGTAGCAGAGGTCTTTGTGGTGGTTGCACTGGAAAGTCGACCGCTGGAAGCCCAGTTAAAGGCCTGTGATTCGGCTTCATGGCGATGTACTCCGAGAATGAAATCCCATTTCTTATACGACATGGAGTCTACAACGCCAAAACTTTTAATTTTTGTTTTATTATTCCAACGGGTTAAATAATGGCCACTGGGGAATGCAGTCTGATGGATACCTGTGTACAGGTCACCGGTACCGATAATGGCATAGGGATTATCATAAGCTGTCTTTCTATCACGCTTTGCCTGGTTATAGGAAATTGTAATGTCATGCTTCAGTGCACCAGTATTATAGTGAGCTACCGTACCAGCCTGCCAGTACCAGTAATCCTGTGGAGTAGCTCCGGCTTTTTCCTGCAACCCAGGTACAAACTTATTATTTACCAAATGACCGAGAACGCCCTGCTGATTAAGATAGTATCCACTGCCGCCATTGGCCATTACATTCTTATCCAGATTATTCTTTTCAAGTCCGATATTAACAAAGCCATCCCAGTGATCATTGAATTTCTGTTCATGATTGTACACAGCGAGCCAGCCATGGGTTGCTTTAATCATGCCATCAAAACCATAGTCATTGGAACCATTGGGAACCTTCGGCAGTCCTTTCGAAGCCGGATCCAGCAGGAACCAGCGGAGGCCCCTCTGAATTTCAAAGTTTCTATATCCGAAGAGTAAATTATCCTTTGTATGTTCACTTCTATGATCAATATTGGCAAAAATACTCTGTCCAACAATTTTGGTCCCTTTCACTGAAGTCAGGCCATTGATATTTTCGGTCATAACCCGGAGGCCCCATTCCTTATTTTTGCCGAATCTTTCACCATAATCTATATATTCACCAAAGAGGCCACGTCCGGAAATGGTCTGGGTATAATCCAGTACCCGTTCCTCCGGTGCCACTTTGGAATGGCCACTTACAATACCGCCTGGTGTCGTTGTTTCATACTGGACGCCAGTACCAAAGAGTCCTACGTTAGCTCCGGAAATCAGATTAATACTTTCGAGAATATGAGTCGGCGTTGTGTACTGTGTGAATACGCCAGGAACCCCATTGATGTAATAGTTTGTACCATTTGTCCGGGCACCGCGGAACGAAAAATCACCATGAAGAATACTGCCACTCTGCCGGACAGATGGGGAAAGGACAAACATGCTGTCCTGCGGCTTATCCGGGCCTCCATATACGGTCATGGTTTTCTGTGTGATGTTAGTTACCGTGTAAGGAACATCCATGGTACTCTTTTTGCCAAGAACACCAACTTCTACTTGGGTATTTACATATCCTCCCGGAAGTGTCCCCTGTTCTTCCTGCTGCTTCTTATCTTTGTCTGCATTGACAATGACCTCATCCAAATCTGCTGCACTGACTGCCATCCCACCCAGTGTGGATGCTGCTATCCCCGCCAGCACTAGTGCTGCTAGTTTCTTACCTTTCATAACTTAACCTCCCTGAAACAACTATAGAAATAGAAAATTTATTTCATCCCGTTCCGATTCCCTTCGTCGGTTTTCAAGGAGTGTGGCCGTGTTTCCACCCTTTTCCGGCAAAAGTATAGGACCTAGGAAGAAATCCCCTAAATTAAAAATGCCCCTTCCTCCGCAGGAAGGGGCCTAAAAGGGCGCAAGAAGAAAAGATATGCTTCTGACATAATGCAATCCCATACCCTGTCCATCGCAGGAGGTACTATCTCAAACCAGGCAGGTCTTCTGACTTAAGTTCCTTGTTCTCCAAGTCTTCTCAGGTTTCCCCAATGACAAAATATGAAGAGCTCCCTTTTACAGCGGCGGGACCGTTCCGGACTTTCACCGGATTCCCTATTAAGTCTCCTATGAGACGCCATAGTTTGACTTTATTAATTTATTATGCTTATGATTTTAATTTTAAGGCATATGAAAATCAATACCTTTTAATGCAAAGTACTGTTTATTATAATAATTTATATAGATTTTATTTAATGTTTAAGACACGGGTCATTCTTAATGAAAAGATGCAGATTTTAAAAGGCAAAATTTTTTTGAAAACTTTCCCTCTTGGGGCAGCCATGTCGAAGAGTGTTGTAAAAAGGAGGGGCTTATGCAATATAAATGTATGGAGAGAGAAATGAGGACGCTTTCCATGGAAGAATTCTATTTCCCATCTGTCATGTATATCGCGATAATTCCGGCCGGAATGCAGCTTTGACAGAAAGGAATCAAGAATCCCTGTATACAGGCTCCCGATTTTCCCCTCCCGCTCCCCGGCGCCGGGGAAGCGAAACGGATTCTGCAGATTCGTAAAAAATATGATAACCCATCGCAAAAGCACGGATACCATCCCTTGCAGCATGAGCCCGCATTCCCGGACGACAAGAGCAGGGTTGACGCAGGATTTTCCTGTGATTTAGCGTTGCCGCCTGATTCTGAGAGGCCCGCAATACTGACTGGCTCGGATACCATCCGTGTTTTTGTACTGCCTTTTGACAGCATGAAAAAAGCAGCCCCTCATGGAGCTGCTTTTTTCATTGTAAAAACTCCTGATTGGTCCCATACTTATGCACGGTAGGGCGTCAAGGCATCTGCTTCGATGAATCGGCCAGGGATAGCCGCCTAAGCGGAATGTCTGTGTCGTCAAGGAAGAAAAGATGCGCTATATTGCCACCAGGATGTCTAGCAGGTCATGCCTCAGGAGTTTTTATGGAGTTTTCGGCGCGCCGGAGAGGAGAAATTCATGAAGGTTCCCAGTCTTTCCTCCCCGCTTCCATGGATTGTGCACCGCGGGAATTGGAAAGCCCTTTCGCCAGGCCTTTTCGCCTCTCTGGTCATATAGTCGGGGAGCCTGGGCAGATGTATCAGCCAGGGATTTGTTGATATGCCCTTGGACACACCTTCGGTGTGAGGGTTGACGGGGCTGCGCCCCGAGGGTTGTGGCCGCCTGATGGCGGCAGGTTGTGTCCCCACAGGGGGCGACAGCCCTAACGGACTGAGGGTGGTGGTGGCGGCTGCGCCGCAATTTTTAAAGTCAGCGTTACGGGATTGGCTTTATGAGTCATATAGTTTGATACGCATTACGATGATGAGCCACCTCCGGTGGCTTTTCCCCCCCTTTGGTGCCTTACAGCACCACCTTTCCCCCGCGGTATCGGTCGGGCGACAAAAGGAAAGCGCCTTTATGGGCAGGCTAGGCGCCTTACTTCGCCCGACTTGCACATCTTATGCAGGATGTGCACAGTGGACAATAAAACTCTGAAGAGCGGCCCGCGAATCAAGTTTCCTTGCCACCGCAAGGGAACACAAGGACGTTATAGGATTTACCTTCCTGTCTCCAGTGGTAAATGGCGAAGTGCCAAAGTCTCTTTTCTGGGGGCTGCTTCATTCACATGGGCTGCCTATGTCCGTGTTTTCGTGCTGTCCTTTTTATAGTGAAGAAAAAAGCAGCTCCCCATGAAGCTGCTTTTTCACCACAAAGAAACCCGGTGCCTTCCCATCCCCTATGCCCAATGAGTTCGGTGTCTGCATGGTCTACGGCCGCTGCTGTACCGAAGTACGACGGCGCGCGCCATACATGAGTCTCCCGTCATTTCTGCCGAGATAGATGA
>ERZ1023888.171-NODE-171-length-20431-cov-38.479584_pt1 | contig 20431 bp, 10 predicted proteins | sample MGYA00380396_ERZ1023888 | MGnify/ENA primary metagenome ERZ1023888 (study PRJEB33179, sample SAMN07448998) | human gut metagenome | biome: Human-gut; feature: Human associated habitat; material: Faeces | host: Homo sapiens | place: India: Bhopal | collected... | reverse complement strand
TACTCAATGCCCAGTTCATCATCTACTGTTGCGATGACACCCTGAATCTGACCCATGGCAAACATACGGCCGAGGAGAGTGTAACCGGCATTGTGACCATGATTGCTCTCATCGAATACGCCACCTGGCTCATCAGTGAAGGTCATACCGTGGTCTACTCGCATTGGCAGACGACGACCGGAATTGCACTTGCCTTCCTGCTCAGCCTTCTCGAAGATGCGGCAAAGCTCTATCAGATGGCCACGACCACCCAAGTGAGAAGCCTCTGTAAAGTTGCCGTTAGGGAAGATGTAGCAAGAGCGCAGATGAACAAAGTGAGTGCGGTCGGCAAACTGCTTCGCCATTGCCACACAGTCGTTGTGCTCCCCGGCAGAGAATGAACCTGCACAGAAAGTCAAACCGTTATGCTTGTTTGGCACAGCATCGAGCATCCACTGGATATCCTCGGCACGTCCGATGATTCTTGGCAAGCCGAATACAGGATAAGGAGGATCATCTGGGTGAACACACATGTTGATATCGTACTCATCGCAGATAGGCATGATAGCCTCCAGCCAGTACTTCATGTTCTCCTGCAACTTCTTCTTGTCGATGCCATCATAAAGCTTCAACAGGTCGCGGAACTTCTGGACAGGAGCAGAATCGCCCTCGCTGAAGTTACCCGATACGAAGCCCTGGGTCTTGATGATGATATTCTCTACCAGGGCATGATCCTGCTCAGGTGTAGAAGTCTTCTTGATTTCATCAGCCTCAGCCACCAGGTCTCTGCCCCACTTGTGCTCCTTAGAGAACTCAGCCCAATCCTCACGAGCGCCTTCACGCTGCAGGATATAGATATCAAAGTAGGCAAACTCGCCCCAGTTCATATAGAGGTTGTTGGCTCCGTTAGGATTCTCGTGTGACAAATCTGTACGTGCCCAGTCTAATACCGGCATAAAGTTGTAGCAGATGCACTTGATGCCTTCCTCGCCCAGGTTGCGGAGACTTTCCTTGTAAACCTCAATCTGATGGTCACGGTCGGGACCGCCATACTTCAAGGTTTCAACCACTGGCAAAGACTCTACCACGCTCCATTTCATGCCATAAGACTCGATGTACTCCTTGAGTTCATGAATCTTCTCGCGTGTCCAAACCTCGCCCAGAGGAACATCGTGCAATGCGGTAACAATGCCCTCAACACCAATCTGCTTCAACTGTGCAAGTGTAATCTTATCTTTCTTGCCAAACCAGCGCCATGTTCTTTCCATATATATATTATAATGTATAAGTTTAAAAATGAATTATCTTGCAGAAACATATTTATGCAATGTCTGTCTTACGGCACCCTTGCCGGCGAAGAGTTCCTTCACCATGCCCTCAATCTGCTCGCCGAAGCCAGCCTCGTAGAGATCGAGTCCGAACACATCCTTGCGAGAATAGAGGTTCTTCAGGCAAGAATAGTCCTGATCAGCCTTGCCTACCTCCAGAGGAGCTACGATAGTCTGCAGTTCTGCCAACAATGGGTCGGAAGATGGCTCGAATGGCTTCAGGTTATCATCCAATGCCTTGAGATAACGGGCATAACCTGCCAATACCAGAGGAATCAACACGAGATTGCTCTTGTCGAGATCGCGGTCGATATACTTCTTGATAGTCTCACCGAAACGGATAGAGAGTTTCTGGCTGGTATCGGTAGCGATACGCTGAGGAGCATCTGGCATGAATGGGTTAGGCAGACGCTTGTTGATAACAGTGCCGATAAACTCGTATGGGTTCAATACACCTGGATCTGTTACTACTGGCATCGCCTCGATATAACCAATCTTCTGGATGAAGGCACGAAGGTCCTCATCAGCCATCTCGGCAGAAATCAAGGTATAGTCGAGCATGCAACCATAGATAGACATCGCTGTATGGAGAGGGTTCAGACAGGTGGTTACCTTCATGGTCTCAACCTCATCTACAGTCTTGCGGGTGGTATAGAGCGCACCGCCCAACTCCAATGGCGGACGACCGTTGGTATAAGTATCCTCGCAAACGAGATACTGCACTTCCTCGGCATTTACGAAAGGAGCGGTGAAAGTATGCTTCTCGGTGATAATCGTATTGTTATCCTCGAAACCATCCTCGGCAAGCATCGCCTGTACCTTCTCGTGTGGACGAGGAGTAATCTTATCAATCATAGACCAAGGATAGGTAATCTTGCTGCTGTCATTGATATAATCTACGAAACCAGCCTCTACGATACCATCCTGTGCCCAACGCTCAGCATAAGCCTTTACGCCAGCCTTAACATGGTCGCCGTTGTGAGAACAGTTGTCGGTAGACTGAAGAGTAAGTGGCAACTTGCCTGCCTTATAACGCTCATAGAGAAGAGCGGTAAGCTTACCCATAGCAAATACAGCATCGAGACCACGTGCCAGATCGGCATCATTATAAGAATATCCCTTCTCTGTGATGGTGAAAGTTACCATCTGCAAAGTTGGTGCCTGGAAAATCTGGACCAATCGGGTCCAGTCCTCACCAAACTGCTTATCCGCCTTGAGGCTTTCTGTGATAGAAGCGATGACCTTCTTCTCGATGGTTCCGTTGCTCTGGAGGCTGACGAGAAGAGAGAGATTATTGTAAGGGCGATAAGCCTTGTCGATAATTTCGTAGTCGAAGCTTTCAGCAACAATAACACCCCGATCGTACTTGCCGGTGTTAAGTGCATCGTTGAGGATGGCTGCCGGAAAAGCACGGAAGATGTTACCTGCACCAAAGTGAACCCAAGTAGGCTCATCGTGAGTCTTCTTAGCTACGGCTGCGATGTCATACTTAGGAAGCTCATAACCCTTAGCTTCCCATTCTGCAGCATTAAAGCTGTCTGAAAGAATTTCGTTCAGTTTCATGATTAATAATTATTGATGTTGTTTTATGTAAATTTTTACCTTTTTATAAGCAATACAATGATTCCTTTTCTGTTGAGTCAGGGCAAAATTACGAATTTAATCTGAAATACCGCTTCTTTTTAGAGATTATTTCAAAATATTGAACAATTAGAAACTTAAATTGAACAATTAGAAATGTTTCGGTAACAAAAAATACTTTTCGCCCTGTTTCCCTTTTTACCGGTAGTAGACTAATTTATATACACTTTACAGATTATCCAGTTCCTTGATCTGCTTTTTCGGTGTCACTCCAAGTCCCTTCAAGCTCTCTACCCTTCTCATCACATTGCCGGTGCCATCGTAAAGCTGCTTTCTTGCCTTGTCGAAGGTGCCGGAAAGGCGGGTTATCAGATCACCCACACTCATAAAGGTATCTTCGAAGCCAGCCACCTTATCATACAGGTCAGCAGCCGTCTTCACGATTTTCTCCACATTCTTGTTCTGCCGGTCATACTGCCAGAGATTATAGGCAAGCTGGAGTGCCATGAGCAGATTGCTTGGCGAGATGATGATAATCTTCTTCTGATAAGCATAGCGGCTGAGATCCGGCTGCTGCTTCATCGCTGCGATATAGCTGGTCTCGTTAGGGATGAACATCAGTACGAAGCCGATGGCATCATCCACCAGTTTGGAATAGTCTTTGGCTGCCAGTTCATCGATGTGCTTTCGTACGCTCAGCGCATGTGCCTTCATCAGGCGTTCCTGTTCAGCCTCATCTTCAGCTGCCAGAGCATCGGAATAGGCGGTAAGCGAAACCTTGGAATCGATGACCACACTTCTGCCTTCCGGGAATCTGACGATGACATCCGGACGATAGTTCTTTCCCTCTTCATCTTTCGTATTCTCCTGAATGAAGAATTCCTCATCTTTACGAAGTCCGCTGTTCTCCAGGATGGTTTCCAGCACCATCTCGCCCCAGTCGCCCTGCATCTTGCTGTCGCCCTTCAATGCCTTGGTCAGGTTGGCAGCATCGGAGCCAATCTTCTCGGTCTGCTCCTTCAGGTTCAGTACAGCCTGCTGCTGTTCCTGCTGGAAGAGTTTCATCGTTGCCTCGAAGGTGTTCTGCAGTTCCTTCTTGTTCACCTCGTTCTGGGTTTTGCTCTCCTCTACCGATTTCTTGAAATCAGCAAACTGTTCCTTGATAGGTTTCAGGAGTTCATCCATCTGCAGACGGTTGTTTTCCTGCAGAGCCGACTGCTTGGCAGCCAACTGCTCAGCCGCCACCTTCTGCTGTTCTATCGTCATTCGCTGCATTTCCTGCTTCAGACTCTCGAGTTTCTGTGCCCACTGCTGGTCGCTTTCCGCCCTGAGTTTTGCCGCATACAGCCGCTCGTTCTCCATTTGAGATTTCATTGATTGAACCTCAGAAGCATGATGCAGTTTTATCTGTTCGATGTTAGCCGCCAGCACCTGAGCCTTCGCTATGAGCTGCGTTTTCTCCTCTCCCGCCTTTTTTCCTTCCATCAGTTTCCCTACGAAGAATCCGATGGCAAGCCCTATGATGATTCCAACTACTATTTCCATTTATCCTTGTTTTGAATGATTCTGTAAATCTGCAAAAATTATGATTTGCAAAAGTAATCATTTCAAGACATAACACCAAACATCATGGGGGTTTCTTGTAGATATTTAACTCTTCTGCATTTTACTATGCAAACAAAAAGAGCGCACCACTCTTGGCACGCTCTTTTCTTTAAATCATCTTTTAAATATACATTATCGGTTGGCAGTAGACCACTGATAAGTATCAGTGCAATGGATATCAGCACTCTGGTCGGCTATCATCAACTTGAAGTCGCCTTCCTCCAATCTCCATTTGCCATTCCAACCTACGAAGGCCAAATCGTCTGCCTTCAATTCAAATATCATGGTCTTGGTCTCACCAGGCTGAAGTTCCACCTTGTCGAAGGCACGGAGACGACGGCCATCAGGCACCATACTAGCGATGAGATCGCTACTGAACAGGAGAACACTCTCCTTGCCTGCCACCTTTCCCGTATTCTTCACATCCACGCTCACCTTAATGATGTCGCCGTGGCGGAAATCAGACTGAGAAACCTTCAGGTTGCTATATTTGTAAGAGGTATAACTCAAACCATATCCGAAGCCCCACTGCTGGGTAATCTTCGCATTGTAGTCGTAAGCACCTTCCATCGTACCCACCTCCTCACTCTTCTTGAAGTCATAGTTGGCGAGCGAATTGATTTCCTTAGGATAGGTGTAAGGCATCTTGCCACTGAAGTTTGACTTGCCCGATACCAGGTTTGCCAAGGCATCGCCGCCCATGTTGCCAGGGATAAGGATGTTGATGATGCCCTGTGCCAATGGTTCGATGTCAGCAATGAGACGAGGACGACCTTCATTCAGCACCAAGATGACAGGCTTGCCTGTCTGAGCCAAAGCCTTGACCAGATTGCGCTGGTTCTCTGAGAGCCAAAGGTCGGTCAGGTTGCCCGGAGTCTCTGTATAGGAGTTCTCGCCAATGCAAGCCACGATGACGTCAGCATCCTTCGCTGCAGCCACTGCGCCCTGAATCTGAGGTTCGTTCTCCTCCCAGTATTTTCCCTTCTCATTATAGGTAACACCCTGGTTCAAGATAACATTCTCCTTGCCATACTCATTACAGAATGCCTCATAGATGGTATTGTACTTGCCGGCAAACTCATCAGCACGATGTCCCTGCCAGGTATAGCTCCATCCACCGTCCAGACAGCGCATCTGATTGGCATTAGGACCCGTAAGGAGAATCTTCTTACCATGCTGCAAAGGAAGGATATTACCCTCGTTCTTCAGGAGCACCATACTCTCGGTAGCTCCCTCCAAGGCGAGCTTGGCAAACTCCTCGCCACCAAACTTAGGATAATTCTTCAGTTTCTGGGTTGGGTTCTTGAAGAGGTCGAGACGGTACTTCATGCGAAGCACACGGCGACAGGCATCGTCGATGCGACTCATCGGAATCTTACCTTCCTTCACCAGTTCTACAAGGTAGCCACAAGCATCGCAAGAATAAGGTTCCATAATCATGTCGATACCAGCATTGATGGCGATGCGGAGCGCATCCTTTTTGTCCTTTGCTACCATCTCACGAGTATAGAGATTGTTGATGTCTGCCCAGTCGGTGATAAGCACACCATCCCATCCAGTCTCTTCCTTCAGCCATCCTGTCAGGATGTCCTTGTTGGCATGCATCGGCATACCGTTGACGGAAGCGGAATTCACCATCACGGTCAAGGCTCCAGCCTGCAGACCCGCCAGGAAAGGAGCGAAGTGCTTCTCTCGCAAGTCGGCAGGAGAGATATAGGCTGGCGTACGGTCTTTACCGGTCCAAGGCACACCATAGCCCATGAAGTGCTTCATTGAAGTGGCAATGTGATACTGGTCGATGTTGTTTGGGTCCTCGCCCTGGAAACCATAGACCATCGCCTTGCCCATCTCTGAACTGAGGTAGCAATCCTCGCCAAAGTTCTCCCAGATGCGAGGCCAACGGGCATCACGACCGAGATCAACGGTAGGACTGTAAGTCCAAGGCACGCTCACCGCACGAGTCTCATAAGCGGTAGCCTCAGCCGAACGGCGAGCTATCTCACGATTGAAGGAGGCAGCCACATTGATGTTCTGCGGAAAGAGGGTTCCGCCCTGTGTATAAGTAGAACCATGGTTCTGGTCGAGACCGAAGACACAAGGGATGCCGATGCGCTTCATCGAAATCTTCTGGATTTGCGCGATGTACTTCTCCCACTGCTTGGCTGTAGGAGCGCAGGTATTTGGAGCGTTGAGGATAGAGCCAATCTTATAGTGAGAAAGGATAGAATCGGTCTTGTGCTCGTCGATATAGAACACACCGTTCTTGTCGTTGGCACCAAAGAGGTCGGTCACCAATTCCATCATCTGACCTATCTTTTCCTCCAAGGTGAGTTTCTTCAGGGTTTGTTCTACCTGAGCCTCAATCTTAGGGTCGCTCTTGATAACCGGAACATTGGCACTGGCTGTATAAGCCAATGCCAATAATGAAATAGATAATAAAATTTTCTTCATAAATTCAAAGGTTTGACGTTTTATGATAAAAACGGAAATCTTTCCAATATATTATTCAATAGTTACTTTTTTTACGGTATAACCATTACCCACGATGAATAGACCATTCTGCTCAGTCAAGAGTTGGATAGAGAGGTCGGTCAGTTCAAACTTCCATGTAGCAGGTCCATCCACCATGATGTCGCCACGCTCTGGGTCGCCCTTACCAGTAAGGATGTTGTTCCACCAAGAGGTAGCAGCAGTACCCTGACCATTTCCATCTACATAGACACGGAGGATGGTGCCAGCCTTCACCTTTGAAAGGAAGGTATCCTTCAATTCACTGAACGGTGTATCCCATGTAACGGCAAACTCACCTTCCCAGAGGGTGTTCTCCATAGATGGGCGAGCCTCGGTGGTTACCTTGATGGTACCGCAAGGGAACTGTACACCACTGCCATCTACCAAAGTGATATCATAGTCACCATTTTCCAAACCTGTAGGAGCTGTGAGCTTCAAGGCTGTGCCCTCTTCGAGAACCTCGAAGGCTGCTTCCTTGCCACCTACCAACACCTTAGCTACTGTACCGAGATTCTTGCACTTATGGATGGTTGTCTCAGCACCTGGAGCTACCCAAAGCTCCACAGCGTTGGACCCCAAGGCTGGGTCATCGGCAGCTGGAGTTACGGTAACTTTCAAGGTGCGGGATGTGCTCTTACCCTTGGTGGTGGTTGCCACAATCTTCAGTTCATGAATACCTACAGGCAAAGTCTGGTCGATAGTATTACCTTCGGCAATCTGAGTGCCATCGAGCAACCATGTCACAGTGGTGTAGTGAACAGGAGTCACCTTGATTTCCAACTTATAATTAGTCTTGCGGTCTATCTTGGAATCAGCCAAGTCGGTGTTCAAGATACGTGGATTGTCATCTTCGCTGACGGTGAAATATGGATCATCGTCAGAAGAGCAAGAAGACAAGGTAGATGTACCAGCCAGTGCGAAACCCACGGCTAAGAGCATCATCATAGCCTTCAAGACTTTTCCCTTATATTGTTTCATTGTCTTATTCATCATTAATTATTCTATTTATTGTCCTATAAAACTCAACATTTAACATTAAGCATTAAACACTACTCACTGTATCCCTTTCCGAATGGAGGATTGAAGTCTGGCTGAAGGTTTACATCAGCCTTGTCCCACCAGAGGCGCTTGTGCCAGTTGTCGGTACCCCCCATGCGGTCGATGGCAGCCTTGTAGTTGGCATTGTTGTACTGAGCTTCCAACTCAGGATACTGCAAGCGGACAGGCATTGACCAATCGGAATCCGTATAAGTGAAACCATTCTTGGTCAAGCGGTCACGATTCAAGATGGCAGGATAGTCAGAGCGGCGCATGTTAGCCCAACCCTCAGAAGGGTTCATCATGTGGAGAATCCAAGCCTGGGTGTTGATGGTCTCCTTAGGATTGTCACCCAACTTGTTGTTGGCAATGAACTCATTGATCTCATCCTCAGAAATCTTGTTGGACGTGAGATAGTAGTTGTTGAGCAACTCCATGCTGGCACGAACACCAGCCTCGTAGTGACTCTCAGCATCACCACCACCTACATTCCAACCCTTGGTGGCAGCCTCAGCCTTGAGGAACTCTACCTCAGCATAGCTCATCAAGTCGCCAGGACAAGAAGGCATCTCGAAGTCGATGTTCAGGCAAGGACGACTAGCTCGGGCTATATAATCAGAGTTGGCATAAGTGTTCTCGTCAATCTCTGCATACTTCTTCAAAGTAGGAAGGTCATCCAACGTAGCTGGATTCATCCAGTCTGTGTACCAGGCTGCACCAGGGTTGCAAGGCTCCTCACCGAGGTTCTTGCTCTGGAAGTAAGCCAGGAAATCATCGGTCAAGTCGATGTTCTGCTCCTTATCTGGCTTCACCTGACTACGCTTGATATTGTAGTAGTGACGGCAGATGCGATAGAGACGAGGGTCGTTGGTATTCTGCAACTGATAGAACAAGGTAGAGCATACCATGGTAGGCGATGTAGCATCCTGACCATAGAGTATCTCTCCCAAGGCATTGGCACGGAAATCGTAATCGTTGGCTCCATCATAATAGGTAAATGGAGCATCAGCATACTTGATATAAGCATCATCTGCTGCACTGGCGATAGCACCGGCAGCCACAGCCTTCTCAAACTCCTCCTTTGCCTTCTGTGGATTAACATCGGAAATGCGCATGGCATAGCGCATACGGAGTGCATTGGCATACTTCTTCCACTGAGCTACATCACCACCCATGCTGGTGACATCACCAGAAATGTGGTCGGTACCTGTGCCAAGCTGCTTCTCGCAAGCGTCAAGTTCATCGAAGAACCAGCTGTAGAGTTCCTCTACGGTATCATACTTAGGGGTGGAGATACCTGAGATATAACCCAGACCTGCCTCCGAACAAGGCACGTCACCGTAGGTATCTGCCAAAACTGCCGTGAGATAGACACGGTGGATACGAAGTGCCGCATTCAAGTTTGCCTTGTCAGCAGAATTGTGGATGGCATCCACAAGGTTCTTGATACTGATTTCATAATAGCGGTCCCAAACTCGACGGGACATATCATCTTCTCTGAAATTAGAACCAGCGTAATTGGTTACATTCCAACCACCAGCAAAATACTGTGGAAAACCAGATATATAGTTACGGTAGGTATCCATCAGACTGAAGTCACCGTAAGTCTGCAACAAAGCTGTTGTCAACTGTGCGTTAGGGTCGAGCTCGTTCACCTTGGTCTTGTCGGTATTGATGTTGCTCAAGGTATCATCAGAGCAAGAAGTCATCGCAGTGCCGGTTGCCATCAGGGCGAAAGCCATCATCAGGCTGCTCTTACCTATATATTTCTTGATTATATTGTTCATTTTCTTACCTTATTATATATTAGAACTCTTCTAAAGAAATTGATTCATTTTTTCGAGACTAGAACTTCACGTTCACATTCAAACCATAACTCTTGCGAGATGGCAGGGAACCATATTCCAGACCGAGACCTGAGGTGTTGTAGCTGGAGTCTGGGTCGATGTTAGGAATGTTCTTCCAAACAATGAATGGGTTACGAGCCACGAAGGATACGGTCAAGCCCTTGACATACTTGCCCAGGATGCTCTCTGGGAAGGTATAGCCGAAAGTAATCTCACGACACTTCACGTAAGAATTGTCGTAAACGAAGGCACTCTGCACGCCATTTGCCACATGCTTCCAGTAATCTTCAGGGTTCACGGCGATGTCGTTCTTGCGATAAGTACCGTCGCCATTGTCGATGACACCCTCTACGACAAATCCCTTGCAGTTACCTGCTTCACGCCATGCGGCAAGGTCCATACCCGAAGCCTTGCGAGCCTCCTCGGAAGTGTACCACTCCTCACGACCTGCCAATGTTCCCTTTGCCTTACCTGTCTGGTATGCAGAACGCATGGACATAGAGTAGATGTCGGCACCTACCTTCACATCGAAGGATGCAGAGAGGCGGAAGTTCTTGTAGCTGAAGGTTGAGTAGAAACCACCTGTCCAGTCCCAAGTAGAGTTACCGATGGTCTTGACCTTCTGGTCAATCTTTGGAAGACCAGTAGCTGCATCGACAACCACCTGTCCCTTGTCGTTGTAGAGGAAGTCGTGTCCACGGATAGCTCCATAGTTCTCGCCAACCTGAGCACCTACTGATACACCGCACCATGTGGCCTTGGCAAGCTCAAAATAGTCCATGCCATCTACGAGCGACTTCACCTTGTTGGTATTCTTCGAGAAGTTGACACCCAAGTCCCAAGCGAAGTCCTTGATCTGCAAGGCACGGGCATTGAGGGCAATCTCGACACCCTGGTTCTGAATCTCACCGGCATTGATGAGGCGGTAAGCATAGCCAGAGGTGGTGGTTGAAGCCAAACTCAAAATCTGGTTCTTGGAGTTCTGGTTGTAATAGGTGGCATCCAAGCCCAAGCGTCCGTTAAGGAACTTCATCTCCAAACCTACCTCGTAAGAACCTGTCATTGTAGGCTTCAAATCCTTGTTTGGCTGTGTTGAGTTGGCTATCATACCGATGGTATAACCCGAGTAGCTGTACTTGCCCGTGGTATAGTTGAGTGCCAACAGGTATGGATCGGTATCGCTACCTACCTTTGCCCAAGATGCGCGAATCTTACCATAATTGATGAATTTCTTGTTCTTGATAAACTCAGAGAAAACCAAACTACCCGATACAGATGGATATACGTATGTATTATTATTTGTAGGGAGCGTAGACGACTTATCGCCACGGATGGTTCCCTCCAAATAGTAAGTATGCTTGTAGCCAAGGCTTGCGCTGGCATAGAGAGAGCTGATCTGTTTCTTGTACATGCTCTCACGAGTGTTCTGTTCCTGATAGTTCATGATATTCTGGATGCCATTCATCTGCTGGTTGAGACCGATGTTTGTAGTGGTCTTGTTGTTCACCTTGAAGATGTTACCACCAGCGGTAGCGTTGACATCGAAGTCGCCCCATGAGTTGTTGTAGAGGGCGAGTATCTCGGCGTTAAGTGTGCGGTTGTTGAAGATTTGGTCGGTAAGCTTTCCGGCAGGAGTTCCAGGAGTTGTCTTGGCGATGAAATCCTCGAAGTTCATGCTGTTGATGTCGGTACCGATGGTACCCTGCAACTTGAGGTGCTTGTCGATGTTCCAGATTGCCTTACCCGTAAAACGGAACACGTCCTTGTCGGATGTATTGCTGTTCTTATAGAGATCCCAGTATGGGTTCTTGTTATACTGATCGTTACCATTCCAGTTAGAGTAGTTGCCGTCGGCATCCTCATAGTGCTTCAACCAAGCCTGGTCGTAGGTACCCGCCAGGGTCATGAGGTTCTTACCCACGTTGCTCTGAGAGTCACCAAGGGCAGGACGGTTCTTTACCTTCTCACGGGTATAGTTGGCGGTGAAGTCGAAGTCAACAGGACCTGCTGAGGTATTCACACGGAGGTTGAAGTTGTCACGACTCATATTGGTATTTGGCAAGATATCCTTGTTGCGCATATCGGTAACAGAGAAACGCATACCCGTCTTACCGGAATTAACTGAGAGGATGGCAGAGTTCTGGGTAGTGAAACCTGTACGGAAGAAACCAGAAGCATTGTTAGGATGCATCATGAATGGACGCTCCTCGCCATCGAAATATTTGAACATGAAGTCATCGGCCTTAGGTCCCCAACTGGCATTGGTACCAGAAGTGCTCGCATTAGGAAGCTCGCCATTGTAGCCAGCACCGTATATCTCCTGGATGTCGTCCCATTTAGCCAACTGGGTATCGATAGTATAAGAACCATTGTACTCCACGGAAATTCTATCCTTCTCCGCCTTCTTGGTCGTAATCAAGATAACACCATGGGAAGCACGGCTACCATAGAGGGCAGAGGCAGCAGGACCTTTCAATACGGTCATCGTCTCGATATCGTCAGGATTGATGGCAGAGATACCATCACCGAGGTCATAACCACCAGCTTCACCAGCACTGCCAAAGTTGGTATTATCCAAAGGCACACCATCCACCACGTAGAGAGGCTGGTTATTGCCTGCCATTTCTGTATTACCACGAAGAAGCACGCGGGTAGAACCAGAAGCACCGCCAGCGGTGTTCTGCACAACGAGACCAGCCACCTTACCTGAAAGAGAGTTGATGACGTTGGTTTCCTTCGCCTTGGTAAGTTCCTCACCTTTAACCTCCTCCAAGCCATAGCCCAAAGCCTTGCGGTCGCGCTTGATACCAAGGGCGGTAACAACGACCTCATTTAAGGCCTTACCATCCTCTTGCATCTGTATTTTCATGCCATTAGCAGCTTTCACGGTCATCGTCTTGTAACCGATGTAGCTCACTTCGAGCGTTGCTCCAGGCTTGCAGTTCAACGTAAAGTTACCATCTATATCGGTAACGGCACCGTTGGTTGTACCAGCCACCTTCACGCTAGCGCCAATCAAGGTTTCGCCAGTGGCATCCACCACTGTACCCTTGATGCCTTGGTTCTGCTGAACGCTCATCGCTGCATTGTTCATCTGGGCAGCGAGAATGGCAGAAGCAGGCATCCACATCAAACCTGCACCGAGCAGGCCGAGAAACATAGTTTTCTTTCTCATAATTGATATTTTTGTTTTTAGTTTAACATTATTCTTTCCCAAAGATTCCTTCGAGAATCCAAGGAGCATTCACCTTCATACTCTTGAAACGGTCGAAGATGCCATACTTCTCAGAGCCATTGCCGAAGTGGTTGTTGTCCCAAACGAAAGTAGAGAAGCCTCGTTTGCGAGCCTCCGTAGTCAAGAACTTACAGTAGTAGGTCATGTTTTCATGCACTTTCTCTGAGTTTGACTTATAGTGATCGGTTACTCCCCACTCTCCTATTACGATACCCAGTCCTTTGTTGCTCCAGGTATTCACCACCTTGTCGAAGAAATCCGTCATCGTCTTCTCGTTGTCTGCAGGTATCTTGCCAGCATCCTTGTAGGCATCACCCCAGTAATCGTAGGTGCAATCGCCGGCGTAGCTCCATGGCTGATAGTAGTGGAATTCCACACTCATATAGTTGTTGCCATTGCCTTCGGCATCCTTCGGAATGATGAAATCTCCATTCTCGATGCCAAACCATGGGTTACAAACGTAAGTCTGTAAGATGAGGTGGCGCTTGGCATTGTTGCCGCCTGTGGCACGAACCATATCCACGAATATCTGATTGTAAGCATTCTGCACTTCGAGGTTCTCGGCAGTAGGTTTGCCCCAGTTGTCTTTGATATGCACTTCGTTAGTTCCTGCGAAAGCAAGACGATAATCATAATTGGCAAACTCAGAAGCGATATTCATCCAGAGGAGCGCAAGCTTCTGGCAGTTTTCTTCCTTATATTGATAGGTAGGACGACCTTCGAGCCATTTTTCATGATGCACATTGATGATAACCTTGAGGTCATTATCCAGGCACCAGCCCACCACCTCCTTGATGCGAGCAATCCAAGCCTTGTCGATGCTCATCGCCTGAGCGTTGGTAATGTGGCACTGCCAACGGATTGGAATACGGATGGCATTGAAACCTGCCTTCTTCACGGCTTGTATCATCTTCTTGGTAACAACGGGATTGCCCCAGGCTGTCTCTGCATGGATAGAACCATCAGGGTTGCCAATCTGCATCGACTCACCATCCTGTCCAGGAGCTGAGCACTCGAATTCGTTGCCAAGATTCCATCCCACAACATCTTTATTCCATTGCTGGGCAGTAGGTATGGATTCGCCTACACCTTCAGAACTGCTGGATGAGTACGTTGTACTTGCTTCGCATGAGAAACATGTGAAGACGCCTATTAAAAAGAGGCTAATTTTCAAAAAGTTCCTTCTCATTTTTATGTTTATATTGTTATTGTTTCGTTTTTTAAATAACTGTTTGACTTACTTAACAGAATCTGGTTGCAAAGATAAAGAAAAGGAACTTTCAGAGGGTTAGATAACAAACAAAAAAAGGTTTCAAATCAGACATATCGTCTAAACAGAAACCTTTTCTTTGAATTTAAAACTCTAATTTACAGATACTTACTTGGAGAAACCCCAAAGTGCTTTTTAAATACAGTACTAAAGTACTTCACATTTACAAAACCGGCTTTCACAGATACATCCAGCACACTATCCCCCTGTTTCAGGAAGATTGCAGCCTGCTCCAGACGTATCAAACGCATAAAATCCTGCGGACTTTGACCCGTAAGAGTCTTCAGCCTACCATAGAAAAGCGTTCTGCTCATCGCCATCTCTCTACAGAGTCGGTCGATATTAAAGTCTGTATCGCTCAGATGAGTCAACACCAGACGGGTAGCTTTATCTACAAAAGCCTGGTCTTGTGGATCCAGAACAGCTTCTGCCACATTTTCGAATGTCTGGCCTTGCTTATTCAAGACAGTATCATCCTTTTTCTCTTCAGAAGTTCCAGTAGGTTCCAAGTGTTCATCGGAAGAATCAGAACCCACAATCTGCTCGGAAGAAGCAGACCCAGAAGCAACCTCTCCTCTAACAAGAGCAAGGCTTCTGTCCATATAATACTGACTCAACCGGCGACGATTCTTCAAAATACTGGCAACCTTGCTCGCAAGAATAGCAGTATCGAATGGCTTGGCTATATAGTCATCAGCACCAAGTCCGAGTCCCTCTATCATAAAGTCACGACCAGCCTTAGCAGTCAGCAGGATAACAGGCAGCCATGAGGTTTCCTTATTTTCCTTGATGCTGCGACAGAACTCATCTCCGTGCATTCCAGGCATCATGACATCAGAAACAACGATATCACATACCCCGCCCTCTTTCAAATATTTCAAGGCAGCCTCTGCACTCTCCACATCAACTACTTGATAAGAATCACCAAAAGTCATTCTGATATATTTGCGAAGATCTTCATTGTCATCGACAAAAAGAAGTGTATCCGTTGAAACATCAGCATCCTGCAGAACCGCAGAAGACACAGTCTGGCAAGTTTCATCATGCTTATCTTCAGCTAAAGAAGATTCAGTTGCAACATTTTTCTTTTCTCCTACAAGCCGGACTGAAGAATCTGTTACATTACCTAATGGCATCTTCACACAGAAAGTAGTACCCTTTCCTTCCTCACTTACGAAACTAAGCTTTCCTCCTAATTTCTCTACAAGCTTTCGTGTAAGCATCAGTCCTAATCCACTTCCCATTTCCTGAGAATTTATCGCATTAGAAGCCCTGAAGAAGGTCTTGAAGATACTCTTAATTTCGGCCTTTGGAATACCTATACCTGTATCACATACATGAATCATAGCCATCTTGCCTTCAACAGAAGCCGACAACGTAACCTTTCCACCTTGAGGTGTATATTTGATAGCATTCGAGAGAAGATTTTCCAATATCAGATCCATCATTTTGACATCAGAATGAATCTGTTGCTGCGGACACGTTTCAATACACAGTTGAATATGCTTCTCCTGAGCTGCCAATACAAACTTTTCCAACTGCACACGTAAAAGCATCGGCAATTCTATATCTTGCAGGCGAACCTGTTCGGCAGACTGCTCTACCTTTTGGAAGTCAAGCAATTCTGTAACCATCTTCAACAGTTTGTTGCCGTTGCGATGCGCCATATCCAAGAATCCACGGCTTTTCTCACTCAAGCTGGAATCATTAGCCAGATTATCAAGAGGAGCCAACACGAGACTCAAAGGAGTACGTATGTTATGGGCAGTATTAACGAAGAAATTGATTTTCTCATCATAATACTTTCGCTGTAAGCGCTCTTTGTAATACTGCCAGGCAAAATATAAGATGGCAGCAAAAATACAGAGATAGATAATCCATGCCCACCAGGTATTCCACCAAGGTTGGGCTATATGAATTTCCAAAGTTGTTTCTCCCAATTCTCTACCATTACTTCTGCAGATAGCCTTTACATGAAGCACATAGCTGCCCGAAGGCAAATTTACAAATCGTGCCAACTGATTAGAAGATGGTTTACTCCAATTACGGTCGTATCCTTCCAAATAATATTGATATTGAATATCATACTGGTATTGATAATTGATACTCTCGAAAGAAACAACCAGCGTATTCTCATTATGGCTAAGTTTCAATTTGCCTTCCTTCAACATTTCAAAGAGACATTCATTCCAGTAATCGGAACGTTCGACACCTTCAACCTCAACACTATGAATACGAAGTGGAGCGGCATAATTCAAACCTTTGGCAAACATAGGAGTCAAAGCGACAACTCCATCGTTGCTGCCAAAAAGCACCCTGCCATCTGAAGTACACGCAACAGACATTCGGTTATACTCACGTTCCATTCCCTTAAAGATGTTGAGGTTTACTATCTTCCCCTGTTTCATGAACGCCAATCCTTTATCCGTACTGATCCACAAATTGCCATTAATACCTTTTATAAGTCCATAAACAGTATTAGAAGGCAAAGCGTCCTGATTAGTATAGCGCTTAAACTTCTTTGTCAGGAAATCATAATCATAGAGTCCTCCTCCATCCGTTCCAATCCAGATATGACGGGAATCCTGAAAAGACATACTGTTGACAAACAAATTAATGTCTTTACCGGGATACTGTTCAGGATAAAAGAAACGACGAGGATGCAAAGGTTCACGCTTATCAATCAAATAGCCTCCATGCGAAGTTCCTACAGCTATAAAACGCTTATCCAGTGATTCCGTGATGCATTGCACTTCGTTGACAGGCAGATAGAATACCGACTTTCCCGTTCCATTCAAATTATATTTATCTGAAGGGAAACAAGCCATATCTCCATCCAAACATCCCACCCAAATATTACCATCGCTATCAGTAAAAAGACTGAATACGTAATCACTCTTCAACATTCCTGTTTCCACAGAATAAGCAGGCATACTAGTGCCATCAGCATGAACCTGATATACGCCATTACCATAGGTACCAACCAGAATTCTGCCGTCTACAGTCTGACAAATCGTAAGCGCCACCTTATTATATAATCCATGATGCCAAAGACGAGTCTGCGCATCATAGACACTTACTCCTTTATCTGTGGCATACCATATTTTCCCATCACGGCTTTGGAAAACATCGTTCACACAATTATCTATCAGTGATTGACTGTTGAGATATTCATGTGTGATATATTCCAATGTATGTTTCATCGGTATTGCCAAATCTACTCCTCCCGAGTAAGAGCCTGTCCATAAATCGCCAAAACGATCGCAACACAAGGTATATAAGCCATTACCATTCAGCACGTTACCCGGACGTCCATCTGTATCAAGCAAGAGCTTGGTTTGTTTATTCGAACTGTCATAAGCATATATTCCAGCTCCATCTACAGCCATCAGAAGAGTCTGCTTATCATATAAAATGATTGAACGTACGGGAATTTTAGGAATGTTTTGCAAAGATTGGAAATCAGCAGATTTTATCAGCTTCCAAGTACGATCATCCACTACTTTAACTCCTTCGTGAAAAGTACCCAGCCAAATACGATGTCCCGCAATATCATGATAAGAGGATACTACAGAACTGCCACTAATCTTCTTTTCTAACTTCCGGGCAGACATCGAATAGCAATAAACATCTTTAAATGTTCCTATCAAGAGTTTCTCACCTATAAATTGGATATGATTAATATAGGTATTTTTCAATACAAACCTACCCTTAGCTGTCTCCCGAACTATCTCCTTTCCATCAGTAGCTGCTGATAAGCAATAAATGCCTCTATCCATAGCTAACCAGAAATTGCCCTTTTCGTCTACCAACAGTTCGTTCAACACGATACTTCCACCTAAAATATGCTGAAGATTACATTTCAAAACAAATGCATCTTTCCTCTTATCATATATATACACCTTTCCCTTGTTGTCGTAGGCGTAAATCAGATGTTGCGCATCCTTAGTCAGTTTAATACATCTACCACTAGCATCACTATACGGCATCTCTGTGTATAAAGTATAATTGGTTACTTGTTGCCCATTATATCGGTCAACTCCACGCTTAGTACTTATCCACATGGCACCATCCTCTGCCTCGACAATAGAATAAACTCGAGGGCTGGAAAGACCATTGTCAGCATTGAGATTGGAAAGCATGAACATATTTCTGGAAACATGCGCATATGCCTGAAGAGCCGATGCCAACAGCAGCAATATAATTAGAGTACAGGATTTATATCGTTTCATAATTCTTTCATTGATCTTATTTGGGGACAAAGATAATACAAAAAAATGAAAAACAAATAGAATAATGAGATAAAATGAAAAAAATCTATTATCTTTGCAAGATATTAATATAAAGATATAGACTATGATCAAAAGATTATTATCCTTTCTAGACGCATCGCCAGTGAATTTCCTGGCAGTAAAGAATATCTCCGAGGAATTGGAGAAGAACGGGTTCCGCCGTATGAACCCACAGGAGCCTTTGGGCAAGATTGAAGCGGGTGAAAAGTTCTTCGTTACCAAGAACGACTCTTCCATCTACGCCTTCCAAATCGGAAAGAAGCCTTTGGCAGATGCCGGTTTCCACATGATCTGCGCCCACTGCGATTCGCCTACCTTCCGCATCAAGCCAAATGCTGAGATGCTTTGCGAGGGCGGTATCGTAAAACTGAATACCGAGGTTTATGGTGGTCCTATCATGTCAACCTGGTTCGACCGTCCGCTCACTTTGGCAGGTAGAGTTATCGTGAAGGGCGAGAATGCGATGAATCCCCAGACGCTCCTTCTTCATGTGAAGCGCCCATTGCTGCAGATCAGCAATCTCGCTATCCACTTCAACCGTCAGGTGAATGATGGTGTGAAGTTGAGCAAGCAGAAGGATGTACTTCCTATCCTCGGCATCATCAATGATGAACTGGAGAAGGGTAATCTCCTGATGAACGTGATTACCAGCGAACTGAATATCCAGAAAGAGGATGTTCTTGATTTCGATCTCTATCTGGCTGATGCCACTCCAGCCTGCACCTTCGGTGTTCACGATGAGTTTATCTCTTCAGGCAGACTCGACGACCTGTCTATGTGCTGGGCTGGTGTAGAGGCGATGATTGCAGCAGATGCCAATGATACCACCCAGGTTCTCGCCATCTTCGATAATGAAGAGACGGGGTCTCAGACCAAACAGGGAGCCGGAAGTCCATTCCTTTCATATATGCTCCAACGCATCGCCCTGGCACAGAGCCATACAGAAGAGGCTTATTATCAGGCAGTAGAGCGTGCCTTCATGATTTCAGCCGATAATGCGCATGCCTGGCATCCTAACTATAGCGAGAAGTTCGACCCTACGAATCATCCTAAGTTGGGCGGTGGTCCGGTCATCAAGTTCAATGCAGCCCAGAAGTATGCGAGCGATGCTGTATCAGCAGCCATCTTCGCCAACATCTGCGATGCAGCCGGTGTACCATGCCAGCGTTTCGTAAACCACAGCGATGTAGCAGGCGGCAGCACCTTGGGCAATATCCTCGCCTCTTCCATCCCATTGAAGGGTGTGGATATGGGCAATGCCATCCTCGCTATGCACAGTTGCCGCGAAACCGGTAGTGTTATCGACCACGAATATTGCGTGAAGGCTTTCACCAAGTTCTATCAGTTGTAAGCAATCCCGATTTATCTCTTCACTCTTCACCTTCTCGCCCGTAACCCCTCTGTTTATCGGGGTTTCGGGAGGTGAAGAGTTTTCTTTATCTCTTCACCCACTCTTCACCCCTCTTCACCCATATAGAAATACACTATACGCAATATGGGAAGAAAAAAAAGAGGAAAAAGCATGGCGGTTTGGGAAAATAATCGTAAATTTGCAATTGGAAAACAAAGATTAGGAATTATGATAGAGACTAACGATAGAATATTGCCGGTAGGCATCCTTTAGAAGCTGAGCAATAACGGCGGTGTAGATGCTGCCACGGAGCAGATAACAGCCAAGCAGTATGCCGAACCTTTCAAGGCTGATAAGCGAAAAGTAATCGCCCTTGCCATAGAACTGGATGATA
>ERZ1023888.158-NODE-158-length-21423-cov-19.729502_pt1 | contig 21423 bp, 17 predicted proteins | sample MGYA00380396_ERZ1023888 | MGnify/ENA primary metagenome ERZ1023888 (study PRJEB33179, sample SAMN07448998) | human gut metagenome | biome: Human-gut; feature: Human associated habitat; material: Faeces | host: Homo sapiens | place: India: Bhopal | collected... | reverse complement strand
GGAAGAATAATGGAGAAGCAAATATTATATCACGGCTCAACGCTCATCGTTGAGCATCCTTTGGTATGCGTTGGTAGAAAAGACTTGGATTTCGGTCCCGGCTTTTATCTTACGCCTTTGTTTGAACAAGCATCCAACTGGGCGCTACGCATCAAAACCATCAGACGGTTAGAAGAGGCCATAGTGAATACTTATGAGTTTACTATACCACAAGGCTGCAAGATAAAACGATTTGATGCCTACGATAAAGAATGGTTAGATTTCATTGCTGACAGCAGAAAAGGGAAAGCTCCGTGGAAAGGTTATGACATCATTGAAGGGGGCATAGCAGACGATCGTGTCATCGATGCCGTTGAAGCTTAGATCAATGGCTATGCTGCCGTGGCACACACGCTGCGGCAGTTGGTTTACCACAAGCCCAACTATCAGATTTGCATATTAAATCAGGAGATTTCAGATAAATATTTACAATTCAAATCTTACGAAAGGATATAGTTATGTTGGACTTCTTGTTATGGAACAAAATAGCACGCATCATAGCGCAGTTGGCTTATACGCTACACATATCAACCGACAGGGCATTGCAGATTTTTTACGACTCTGACGTCTGCCGCATGCTGCACGACAAAGATTTGGGATTGCACCTGATGAGCGACACATATATTGTCAATGACCTAATAGAAGAATTGAGAGCCAAGCAATAGGTTCTCAGGCGGTTGCAAAAGCAATGTATATATGGATAAAGGACAGCTTTTATTATATCAAACTCCTGACGGCAATTCTCAGATTGAGGTGAAGTTACAAAACGACACTGTCTGGCTCTCGCTTGACCAGATGGCAGAGTTGTTTCAGCGTAATAAGTCCACTATCTCACGGCATATAAAGAATGTGTTGGAGGATGGGGAATTGGAAGAAGAGGCAACCATTGCAAATTTTGCAACAGTTCAAAATGAAGGAACTCGCAAGGTTGAAAGAGTAATAGCTTTCTACAACCTCGACATGATTATCAGCGTAGGTTATCGTGTTCATTCCTATCGTGGCGTTCAGTTCCGTATATGGGCAACCAAGGTGTTGAAGGAGTATATTGTGAAAGGCTTTGCCATGAATGATGACCTGTTGAAAAGAGCTGGAGGTGGCAATTACTTTGACGAGTTGCTTGCAAGAATCCGTGACATCCGCTCCAGTGAGAAGGTGTTCTATCGCAAGGTGTTGGAGATTTACGCCCTAAGTATCCAAAATACAGGAAAAAAATCTCTGCGCGGTTTTGAGCCAAATAGCATAGCGAATGCGGCATCACTAAAAGGGGCACTGCGCGGGCATTTGGCGGAGGCCTGAGGCGAAGCACTGTAGCTCACTTTGCTCGCAAAGTGAGGGGGACGAATATTGTGGCGGCCAAGCACGAGCTGAAAATCCAACAAAATCATGCTCCAGAGCTTTGGTCATGTTCGCTACGTGTTCGTGGCCCTCACTTTGCGAGCAAAGTGAGCTACAATGCTGGCGCCGCAACAGACGATTGTGCGGGCCAGTGCAAATCTCCGCTGCGAGGACGCTACCGCTAACCTTTGATATTCCAATTTTGAACGCCCTACCTTTCAGGGGCGCTGTCGCCTCTCTACCAACCTCGGTTTTTGAATTTAAACGCCCTACCCTTAACCCCAAGCCCCCCTTCCTTGCCCTATCCTTGTCAGCGAATCTGGGAGCAGACGCATCCGAATCTGGGAGCAGACACGACCGAATCTGGGAGCAGGCGCGCTCGCCGCTGGGAGCAGAGACGCCGACAAGCATAGGGAACGAAAAGGCGAGGTGTTGTAAACTGTGTCCATCCATAATTTCAAGGGCAGCGCTTTGGCCTGCCATGCAAGGTAGCACTTTCTTCATCATGACGAATCCCCAGAGCCTGGGCTGACCATCCAATCAAATGCGCTGACCATCCAATCAAACATCATTTAACCCTTCTATGAAACAACGTTCTCAACTCAAATTCAGCATAGTAACACTCACGGCCTACGTCATCATGATGATGGTGACAGAAGTGCTGCAACTTGTGGCAAACCATTGGTGGGAACCCATCGTGTCGCTGTCTTTCAACATTGTTTTCTATGCCGTATGTGCCTGGATGCTCTGCGCAATGGCAGCTATGGTTGGGAGGAAATGGGGGCGCGTCATTCACGCCGCCGGGCATCTTGCCGTTGGCCTCTACGCCTTCTCCACCATTTTCCTCGTCATGAAATTCCATCGCCATTGGGATGCTTTCACGCTGCAATTCCTGCATGAGACCAATAAGGAGGAGGCGCAGAGTTTCCTGTCGGCCTTCCTGTTTGACTGGCACACACTGGCATTGCTGCTTGGAACGGCCGTGTTTTTCTTTGCGGAAGGGTGGCTGCAACGCCGCGTTGCGCAACTGCCGCTTTTTCCAAAAAGCCGTTGGAAGAAAGTGGCGTTGGCGGGCGCTGTGGCTATGGTCGGTGTCAACGCCCTGTTTTTCAGCACAGATGCCGACCGCAATTACGATTTGGCGGCAAAGCTGCACACGCCCGTCAAACGCAACGCCCTTTGGAACCTCTGGCAGTCGCATTTGAAATACGGGGAATTTAAAAAGGAATTTGAACGATGTGCCGACGTACAGAAGCAATATCGAGAACAGCCGAGCTGTCAGGAACGCGAGGCCGACGTGGTGCTCATCATCGGCGAATCGTTCAACAAGCATTTCAGCAATCTCTACGACGGCAAATACAACACAAACCCGCTCCTTGCCAAACGATTGGAAGAGGGCGAGGAACCAGCGGGAACGGAAAAAGGGAAACTGTTTGTTTTCAACGATGTAATTTCTTCAGACAACGGCACCACACAAAACTTCAAATATTTTCTTTCCATGGCTTCTGTTGCCGACAAGAAAAAAGGGATTTCCTGGTGCGACCAACCGCTCTTCCCCACCATCCTGCGCTCTTGCGGCTTCAACGTTGTCTACTTCAGTAATCAGTTTGCCCCCAACGACAACCTCGGCCAATGGGACGCTTCGATGGGCTTTGTCAACCACCCAGGCATTGAGCCTTATATCTTCGACCACCGCAACAACCAGAAATTTGCCTACGACCTTGAGCTCGTCAACAATTTCGCCCAGCAACGGCAGGCGCTGGAACGCCCCAACCGCAATTTTTGTATCTTCCATCTCTTCGGGCAACACACTTATTGCCGCGACCGCTATCCCGAAGGTTTCTCCCGCTTCAAGGCGGAGGACGTGGAGAAGCACTATGCCATGCGCCCCAATTCAAAAGAAACGCTCAACAAGGCGCAACGCGAAGAAGTGGCCGCCTATCTGAATGCCACGGCCTACAACGACATGGTTGTCGACAGCATCATCCGCCTCTTCGACCACCGCAACGCCATCGTGATATACCTTTCTGACCACGGAGAGGAGGTACACAACTTCCGTCGGCAATACAGCCGCACGGACCTCGCGACAGACGTTGCGGAAGCACTTCCGTGCCAGCTCGACATCCCGCTGCTGGTGTACCTAACGCCGCGCTATCGGGCGCTACACCCCGACGTCTGCCGCCGTCTCGCCGCAGCCACCGACCGCCGCTTCATGAGCGACGACCTACCGCAGATGATTTTCGACATCCTGGGCGTTTCGTCGCGCCATTTCAAGCCGCAACGCAGTGTCATCAACGACCACTATCAGGCGCCGCGCCACCGCATCCTGCAAAACGGACGGCGTTACGACTGAGGCGACGGAGGTTTTGCCATTTGCAACTGCGAAAAAGCCATGTCCGCCCCCACCATGAAGCATATTTTCAGCCAACGAGCCGTTATCCTCCATTTTATCGGCGCGACATGAAGCCTAATCGAAAAAAAAACCATATCTTTGCCCGATGGTGGGCACATGCTGAAAACAGCCATACGCCCATCATTAATTATCAGAAACCAAACCGACATTTAACATAATGGCAACAGGAAAAGTAGACGCCCTGCTGGGCATCGTCTTCGGCGACGAAGGCAAAGGAAAAGTGGTGGATTTCTTCACCCCGCACTATGACGTGGTAGCTCGTTTTGCTGGCGGCCCGAACGCTGGACACACCATCATCTTCGATGGCAAAAAATTCGTGCTCCGCTCCATTCCTTCTGGTATCTTCGACGAACAGAAAGTCAACATCATCGGCAACGGCTGCGTCATCGCTCCCGACCTCTTCATGGCTGAAGCTCATGAACTCGAGGCTGCTGGATATGCCTTGACTGAACGCCTCCACATCAGCCGACGCGCCCACCTCATCCTCCCAACCCACCGCGTGCTCGACCGCGCTTATGAAGCGGCCAAAGGCAAGAGCAAAGTGGGAACAACGGGAAAAGGCATCGGCCCAACTTATAGCGACAAAGCCGCACGCATCGGCCTCCGCGTGGGCGACATCCAGAACAACTTCGAAGAGAAATATGAGGCGCTCAAAAACCGCCACCTCCAGATTCTCAAAGACCTCAACTACACCGACTTCGACATCACCGAAGAGGAGAAGAAATGGCTGGAGGGCGTGGACTACATGAGAAAGTTCCACTTGACCGACACGGAAATCGAAATCAACCGCTATCTATCTGAAGGCAAGAAGGTATTGGCCGAAGGCGCTCAGGGCTCAATGCTCGACATCGACCACGGCACCTACCCCTTCGTCTCTTCTTCAAGCACCACAAGCGGCGGCGTATGCACCGGCCTTGGTGTGGCCCCCAACAAACTCGACCACATCTTCGGTATCTTCAAGGCTTACAGCACACGCGTCGGCAGCGGTCCGTTCCCCGTTGAACTCTTCGACGAAACGGGCGACACCATCCGCCACATCGGTAATGAATATGGCGCTGTCACGGGACGCAACCGCCGCTGCGGCTGGCTCGACCTCGTGGCTCTGAAATATGCCATCATGGTCAACGGCGTGACCGACCTCATCATGATGAAGGGCGACGTCCTCGATTCGTTCAAGAAAATCTATGTCTGCACGGCCTACCGCAAAAATGGTGAAATCACCACTGAAATGCCTTACGACACTGAAGGCTGGGAAGCTGTTTACGAAGAACTGCCAGGCTGGAACACACCGCTGACGGCGCTCCGCAGCGAAGAGGAACTGCCACAGCTCTTCAAGGACTACATCGAATATATCGAAAAAGCAACTGGCACACCAATCACAATGGTTTCTGTTGGTCCAGACCGCGACGCAACCATCATGCGCAAGAAATAAAAGCGTCTCCGACGCTCATTCAGACGGTTTTCAAACACCCTCTTCCCGCCAAGCGGGGCAAGGCGTTTGAAAACCGTCTTTTTTTTACGCTGCCTCCCCGATGCCACGCGCCAAGGCGCTTTCCACCTCTGGCAAGAAAAAAATGACATATATACCGCGATGATTTAAAAAAAATGAGTAGCTTTGTCTTGTAAGTCTTTCAAATACCAAAATTTACATGTGGGCTAACATCTTGCTTTGGGCTATCGTCGTCGTGTACATCGGACTCATCTTGAGCACGGTGACAGTTGTGCTACTCGAAAACCGACAGCCAGCCAAGACCATTGCATGGACCATCGTCTTGGTCATGCTGCCCATCGTCGGTTTCATCATCTTCTATTTTTTCGGGCAAAACATCCGCAAGGAACGCTACATCAGCCGCCGCCAATACAGTCTGCTCACGCAACGCATGATGGCCGACGTGGCCGACATCGCCACCACGGAAGCGCCGCCGCGCTATGCGCCGCTCGTGCAGCTCTTTGAACACACCAACCACGCCATCCTCACGCCAGCCAAACATATCGACTGCTACACCACGGGCGCGGAATGGCTGCAAGCGCTCTTGAGGGAATTTGGCAAGGCGAAGGAGTGTATCATGCTCGAAACCTACATCATCGACAACGATGCCGTTGGGCGTCTGGTGCGCGATGCGCTCATCGACAAATGCCGTCAGGGCGTCCGCGTGATGTTCATCTACGACGACGTGGGCTGCTGGAACGTGAAGCAACCATTCTTTCAGCCCATCATCGACGCGGGAGGGGAAGTCCATCCCTTCCTGCCGGTGCGCTTTCCGAGCATGACCCACAAAGTCAACTATCGCAACCACCGCAAACTCTGCATCATCGACCGCCGCGTGGGTTTCATCGGCGGCATGAATCTGGCCTTGCGCTACGTGAGTAGCCGCTGCCGTCCTTGGCGCGACATGCACCTGCGCATTGAAGGCGGGGCCGTGGCTGATATGCAACGCCTCTTTCTGACCGACTGGGTGTTTGTGACTGGAAAACAGGACCTCTCGACCGACAAACTGCCCTCGAACCCCGCGTCACAGCCCATCGCCAAAGAAGACGACACCACCGTGGCGCAGGCTCCCTCGACGCTGCTGCAAATCGTCCCTTCTAATCCCGTTTCGCGCTACCCCGAAATCATGTACGGACTGACGTGGATCATCCAACACGCCAAGCGTTACCTTTATATACAAACGCCTTATTTCATGCCAACGGAACCGATTCTGCAGGCCTTGCAGACAGCAGCCATGAGCGGTATCGACGTCCGCCTGATGGTGCCGTCGCAGCCCGATGGTTTTTGGCTGCGATGGGTCAACGACAGCTATTTCACGGTGGTTCTGCAAGCGGGCATACGTGTCTTCACCTACAACGCTGGATTCCTCCACAGCAAATGCGCCGTGGCCGACGATGATTGGTGCACCGTCGGTTCGTCCAACATGGACTTCCGCAGTTTTGAAAATAACTTCGAGGCCAACGCTTTCATCTATGGAAAGAAAGCGGCCACCAGCGTGAAGGAGATTTTCATGAACGATCTGAACGCCTGCACGGAAGTCAGAATCAACCAATGGCGCAAACGCCCTTGGCGACGCCGACTGCTGGAATCATACACGCGCATTCTGGCGCCGCTCTTATAGACCTACAAACCAACTGTTTAGTAATGGTAAGTAGGTAGGTATTCAAAAATATTTTTCACCATTACTTAGAAATACCCCTTTCCCCCCAGCATTTTCTTTTCTCTGCTCCAATGATTTTCCACAAACCATTTGCCCTCCTTTTCCTTTTCTTCTTCCTGCTCGCCCTGCCCGCCACGGCCTCGCCCGTCGACACCATCAGCGCGAGAGCAAAAGCATTGGTGTTTCTGGAAAGGAAGATGCCGCCGCAAGGCAGAAACAAAGCAGAAAAGAAGCGGCAGGCCGAGCGGCTTTCGGCCTTGCGACTTCTGAAATCAATGCCCGCCGCCCACATTTTCGCCACACCGCAAAGCGATTTCGTCATCGTGGCGGCCGACAGCCGTCTGCCTGAAATCCTGGGCTATGGCATCCGCCACGGCAACGCCGCTAAAAAGCCTACCACCGGAGTGGCCGCCGACACCGCCGCCGACGCACCGACACCACTGGCATTGCGGCAGCTATTGGGAAGCTACGGGCGATGTGTCAACGCTGGCATTTCCATCTCTACCGCCGCCCCCGACGGCGGAGCGCCCGTTGCCCCGCTGCTCTCGTTCACGCGCCATCAGGAAGCGCCCTACAACGCCTTCTGCCCCTACTATCGAAATGACGACGGCACGCTGAGCGAGGAGCGCTGCGTTGTCGGCTGCGTGGCAACGGCCTTGGAGGAAGTTATTTCCTACCACCGCCGCACCATCGTCTTGGCCGACACGCTCCACGGATGGACCACACCGCATTACACCATCAACGACATTCTTCCTGGCACATCGGTCAACACGCGCCTCATTGCCGACAACTACAACGACCCCGCGAACTACACGGCGGAACAGGCGGAGGCTGTGGCAAAGCTCTCGTATATGCTCGGCGTGGCCGCCCACATGAACTGGACACCATCGTCAAGCGGCAGCAGTGCCGCCCGTCCTGTCGAAGCCTTGAAGCGGGCTTTCGGCTTTGGCTATGTCCACTATGCCGACAGCTATAAATACCGTCCTGACGATTGGCTCTCAATGATGCGCAACGAATTGCGCCAGGGCCGCCCTGTCTTCTACACGGGAAACGCTATGCCGCTAAACGGCCATGCCTTCGTGGTGGACGGACTGGACGAAGACGGCTTGTTTCACGTTAACTGGGGAACGAACGGGGACTTCGATGGTTTCTTCCGCCTCGACATTCTTTATGCCAACGAACCGTCATACGACACGACGCCAGAGGGTGCCCAGGCTGGTTTCTTCACCAACCATCAGGCCATATTCCTACATCCCGACCGCCTCAACGTCAGTCTGCCCGACACCTTGCAGCGAACGGGACTTGAATTGATTGTCGACTCGCTCGCCTTCCTCCTTGAGCCAGAGCACGGCAAGGAGACACCAATACGTTTGTGGGTGCGCAACACGGCCGCCTACCCCGTCACCACGTCCTTGGAGTTTTTCACAAACGACGCCGCCGACCTCCATCCCTTTGAAGACGGCAGCTATTGCGCCCTCACCTGCGTCACACTCCAACCTGGCGAGCAACGCCAACTCTCGGTGAATCTCTATTTCAAGAAGGGAGGGGAATATATTTTGCGCCTCTCTCCCGATGATGTCCACATCATCTACGAACGCCCCGTCAGAGTGCCGTGGGGAGAGCCTGCGAAACTCACCGCCGCCACACCGCAACTATCGTTCCCCGAAGCGGGCACCCTGCAAGTGGAGGAAACCATCAGCAACGATGCGGCGGCAGGACGCGCCGGCCTGTGTTTCTATTATGAAGTGTTTAAGGGCCGCGACTACCTCCACGGCGGTGTGGTCCATCCGCTCTTCTGCTACGCCGCCCCCGGAGAGACGGTCAGACACACCGTCAAATTCCGCGCCCTGGAAGCCGGAGAGGAATACACGCTCTACGTGCGTCGCGGCTGGGGCGACATCTGCCACACGCTCCACTTCACGGTGCCTTCAGCAACAAGTATCTCGCTCCCCGCCTTTTCCGCCGACGACAATGCCGGGGAAAAGAAAGGGAATAAATACGACCTCTTGGGCCGCCGCGTCCGACACGGCCGCCGCGGCCTCCCACACATCGCCAACAGGCGCGTTGTCATTGAATAGCAAACCACAAAAACCTCATCCATTATGACTTTCGACAAAAAATACTTCGAAGAAAACGAACCGCGTTTTCTCGCCGAACTCTTCAGCCTTATCCGCATTCCGAGCATCAGTGCGAAACCGAGCCACAAGGCCGACATGACGCGCTGCGCCGAGCGTTGGTGTGAACTTCTCGTGGAGGCTGGTGCCGACCATGCCCGTCTGATGCCGTCGGCAGGCAATCCGCTGGTGTATGCCGAGCGACACGTTTCCGACGATGCCCGCACCGTGCTCATCTACGCTCACTATGACGTGATGCCCGCCGAACCGCTTGAACTTTGGAAAAGCAATCCTTTCGAACCAGAGGTGCGCGATGGCCACATCTTTGCCCGCGGTGCCGACGACGATAAGGGACAGGCGTTCATACAGGTGAAGGCATTTGAATATCTTGTTCGCAACAACCTCCTGAAACACAACGTGAAATTCATCTTCGAAGGGGAAGAGGAAATCGGTTCGCCGAGCCTGGCCGCCTTCCTTGAAGAGCACAAAGAACTGCTGAAATGCGACGTCATCCTCGTTTCCGACACGAGCATGCTGGGCGCCGACCTCCCCTCGCTCACCACGGGTCTGCGCGGACTGGCCTACTGGCAGATTGAGGTGACGGGCGCCAACCGCGACCTTCATTCTGGACATTTCGGCGGCGCGGTGGCCAACCCCATTAATGTGCTTTGCAAACTCATCGCTGACGTGATTGACGAAAATGGACGCATCACCATCCCACACTTCTACGACGACGTGGAGGAAGTGCCAGCGGCCGAACGCGAGATGATTGCCGCCATCCCGTTTGATGAGGAAGCCTACAAACAAGGGCTCGGCGTGGAAGCCCTGCAAGGCGAAAAGGGCTACAGCACGCTGGAACGCAATTCCTGCCGCCCTTCGTTCGATGTCTGCGGCATCTGGGGCGGATACACCGACGAAGGGGCGAAGACCGTCATCCCGTCGAAAGCCTATGCCAAGGTCTCCACGCGCCTTGTGCCACACCAGCAGCACGAAAAGATTTCGCAGCTTTTCATCGACTACATTAAGGAAATGGCACCGCGAAGTGTCAAAGTGGAAGTCACGCCGCTCCACGGCGGCGAGGGCTACGTCTGCCCTATCACCATCCCCGCCTATCGCGCAGCAGAAGATGGTTTCACGCAAGCCTTCGGCAAACGCCCACTGGCAGTGCGCCGCGGCGGCAGCATCCCCATCATCAGCGATTTCGAGCGCGTGCTCGGCGTGAAAACAGTTCTCATGGGCTTCGGACTTGAAAGCAACACCATCCATTCGCCCAACGAGAATTTCCCTCTTGACATATTCAGAAAGGGCATGGAAGCCGTGGCCGTATTCCATCAGCGCTACGACGAACTGGAAGGATAATCGCCGGAAACACATACACTATCTTTATAAGTAGGTGTTCAAAATTAATTTATATTGAACACCTACTTAACATACCTCTACTACCAACCCATGAAAAAAAACATTCTGAAAACGCTACTCCTGGCAGTGCTGCTGCCAACCGCCTCCGTTGCGCAGTCTGACGACGCTTCAAGCATTTCCAAAACCATTGACTTTGCCACGAAACAGGTGGGACTGGAAACGGCCGCTATCCAAAAAGCCAAGAAACCGCTCAATCCCGTGACGCTCAACAAGAAGGGCGAAGTGAGCTACTGCAGTCCTTACGACTGGCGTAGCGGTTTCTTCCCCGGCACCTTGTGGTATCTCTACGAACTCACTGGCGATGAGCAATGGGCCAAGCAGGCGGAATACATGACGACCTCCATCGAATCGGCTAAAACGCTGACGAGCCACCACGACGTGGGCTTCATCATCAACTGCAGTTTCGGCAACGGCCTGCGCCTGAAGAACGTCAAGGGATATAAGGACGTGATGGTGCAGGCGGCGAAGTCGCTCGCCACCCGCTTCCGTCCCGGCGCTGGCGTCATCCAGTCGTGGAACGTCAACAATCCGAACAGTTGGCAGGCCAAGAGGGGTTGGGAATGCCCCGTCATCATCGACAACATGATGAATCTCGAACTGATGTTTAAAGCCACCCAACTTTCTGGTGACTCGACTTACTACCGCATCGCCGTGAGCCATGCCGACCAGACGCTGCGAAACCAGTTCCGCCCCGATGGCAGTTGCTACCACGTGGTGGACTATGCCCTGCGCGACGGTGCCGTGCGCCACAAGCAAACGGCCCAAGGATATGCCGACGAGTCGGTGTGGAGCCGCGGGCAGGCATGGGCTGTCTATGGCTACACGATGTGCTACCGCTATACGCGCTTCGACCGCTACCTGCAACAGGCCCGCAAGACGCTCCAGCTCATGCTCTCACATCCGCGCATGCCAAAAGACCTCGTGCCTTATTGGGACATGGAAGCACCCAAAATCCCCAACGAACCGCGCGATGCTTCTTCAGCGGCCGTCATCGCTTCTGCGCTCTACGAATTGATGACGCTCGACATGGGCCACGCTGACGAATACAAGGCAACGGCCGACCGCATCATGAAGAGCCTCGGCTCGAAAGCCTATCGTCCGAAACTCGGCGAAGCGGGCCATTTTCTCTTGCTGCATTCTGTGGGCAGCATCCCACACAATTCTGAGATTGACGTCCCGCTCAACTATGCCGACTATTATTACTTGGAAGCGCTTTCAAGAAAGGCATACATTGACCTCTATTTCCAAAAGAGAAATAAGTAATGGTGAAAGAATAAGTTGAGAAATTTTGACCTGTATTTTTGTCGGTTTTGGAATTTGGAAGAGGGAGCATAGCGGGCTATGTGACCGATGACAAATTTCAAAAACGGCAAAAAGACAGGCATAAGAAATAATTCCTTACTCCACAAAATTGGTCAAGTTATTTTTTTACCATTACTATATGCTGAGAACAAAATTCTTCCTTTGCCTGCTGGCCCTGGCCTTGGCCACACCGCTGGCTGGCCGACCGAAGGTGGTGCTCTCCGTGAGCAATCCTGGCAACAGCCAACGCGCAGAAGTCGTTTCCTTCGACATTCACAAGATATGGCAGGCGCTCGATGTTCCCGAAGGCACCCCGCTCATCGTGCGCAACGCCTTCCGCCAGCAAGTGGCGAGCCAGGCTGGTGCCGATGGTTCTTTTCTCATCGAGACTTCTGTCTTGCCGCAGGGGACGGCTGCTTACACGGTGGAAGCTGGAAAGCCGATGGCTTACGAACCTTTTGTGGGCGGAAAATCCTATCCTTGGCGTGTTGACGACTTTGCCTGGGAGAACGACAAATGTGCCTACCGCGCCTACGGCCCTGCCTTGCAAAAAACGGGCGAGCAGGCCTACGGCATCGACATTTGGCTGAAGAGCACGCCCTATCTCGATGTGGAGAAACGCTACGAAAGCGAGCGCCGGGGCCTGGCGGAAGCCGCCGCACTGCGAAAACAGGGCCGCGCCCAGGAGGCCGATTCTGTTCTCCTTGCCACGACCTACCACCGCGACCATGGCACGGGGCTCGACTGCTACAAGGTGGGGCCGAGCTTGGGATGCGGCACGCCAGCGGTGCTGCTCGGCGACAGTCTCGTGCTGCCTTGGTGTTTTGAACGCTACGAAGTGAAGGAAAACGGTCCGTTGCGCTTCAGCGTTGAACTCACCTACCCTGCCAAACGGATAGGCAAGGAAACGCTACGCGAACACCGCCTCATCAGCCTCAGCAAAGGCTATTATTTCAACCGCATGACTGTTTGGTATGAAGGCATGAAGAAGAAGAGCCAGATAGACGTTTGCGGCGGACTGGTGGTGCACACCAAGCGCACTGCCGACCTCACGCTCGCCGACGATTTCATCGCCTACACTGACCCCACGGATAACGCCGCCCGCCACAACTTCGAAATTTATGTGGCAGTGGTGTTCCCCGATGGCATCAACGAGACTCGCCTCATCAGAGACTCGCACCACGAGCGCCAGGGCATCGTTGGCAATGCCATAGGCGTGAAACGCGGCCTCAAAGCCGGCGCCGCCTTCACCTATTGGTTTGGCGCCTCGTGGCACAAGAGCGGAACGGCAGACCAGGCCGCATGGCTATCGCAAATCAAGCGATTTGTCAGCAACCAACGACAGCCACTTCAGCTGAGCATCAGCAAGAAGGAATAAAGATTCCAGCCAATCTGCCAATGGCTTCAAAAGAATGAGACTATACGCCAGAGAAAAGGGTGTTCTAAAATTTGCGTTTTAGAACACCCTTTTCTCTGGTCTTTTATTGCAGCCCCATTATTCTCTTAGTAATGGTGCTCTAAAAATGCTCTGTAGTGATACATAACACTATCATAGATTTTTTCGGCTGATTTTGTATATGCGCTCGGATGATACGAACAGAAGATAAGAACACCCGTCGGTTTGTGAAGCCGAATGGAGTTGTATTCCTTTCCTATACTGGTTAGCTCCTCTTGCGGAAACATATCTAAAACGAATCTGTAGATGTGCTGGCTGGCACAGACAATCATAGTAGGAGCCAGAATCTCTATTTCCCTCTTGAGGAAATCACCGTAGTTACGAAGATGCCATTTCAGTTCTTTGTCATCGAGCTTTCCGTCCCCTGGCTGTTTCTTGCATTCAACTATGGCAAAAGGCTGGGTGTTAAAGAAATCCTTTACTTCATCAAAGTGCTGCGCTACTTCGCCATACCACCATGAATTATCTTTGTCTGCTTTTGACAATCCCCAAAGGAGGAAAGCGAGATTCCGTAGGAAGGGGGTTTCTAAGTTCCTATTTGCTTCTTTAGTTTTGTGGTGCTTGGCGGTATCCTTCTCTGTATCTATCAACCATTCACGGATGTCTTCGTCCCATTTTTCAGCACCATCTTGATTCTGATCTTTCAACAAGAACAATACACGATTACGTGAAGAAAACCATGCCCCTTCATTTTGACCAATAGGTTTTTTATTATACATCAGCCCATCCCTTGTAAAATGAGATGTACTGTCCTGCTCTTTCATTTTGGATTTCCACTCAACAAAGAGGTCGTCCAGATCGTTTTCAATTCTTTTGCTCATTACATCCAGTTATTTTTTGGGTGGCATCCCTTATAATTCTCCAGCAATATGTGCACGTGGCCAGCGCGGAATTACCATACACTTTGAGTCGATGGTTACGCAAATTTACGAAAAAGAGTATGCATTCACAAACACCTATTTAATCACACAGGCGTTTTATCCCCCTTTACTATACCCTCCAAAACACAATTTCGCGCACTTCCGCGTTTACTAAATATTTAAGAATCATTGCGTTTTCTTGAAGCCCATTACATTTTCTACACATTTTGGCCTTCTCTTTTTGCCTACCCCGAATGGAAGCACATCTTGTATCTGTTAAGTACTTGATAATCTGGCATGTTTGTCCGATATGGACAAACAAAATTACAGAAGCCCTCGAATAACTTGAAATTTAGATGTTTTTTTTAGAAAATAAATAATACCTTTGCAACCAGCAACGAGCAAAAAGACTTTGTAAGCGCAACAGATTTTGGCTAATTTAATGAAAGCCATATTTTATGAGAAATGCGGAAACATTGAGCCATAAGAACATGTCTCATGATGCAGTCAGAATCTGAATTCAGAAAGGGCTTCTACAAGCTCACCGACAAGCAGCGCGCAGAATTGCGGTTTTGGGCGGAGGAGCTCAGCCATTATGTAGAATGAGTGCCATTGTGGAGCATGGGCATTCCGACTTGCCGTCCACCTACTACGCCATGCTTTGGCTTGACATCTACGAAAATGGCCCCACTCGGGAGCCTTACACACCGCGAGTCAGCGAATGGATGACTTGCTCTCCAACACTTCCTATTAACCTCAAATTCTGGGAACCCACCTTAGCCAACCGCTGCATGGGGGCCATGCTTTCCCGAATGAACAACGACCGACATGAACACCGACCGACATGAACACTTATCAACTCAGTAAATTTACGCATTTCGCGACCAAAGACATGGCTGTCATTGCATTCAATCTGGCTTCCAATGGTTTTCTGCTTCTCCACAAAGAATTGGGGGAACAGGTGAAAGCGCTACGCCACTCCATCGGCCAATTGCAGAACTTGCATCCCGAACTGTTTGACAAGATGCTTCGTATGGGCATGATTGTGGAGGCTGAGGCCGATGAAGTAAAGGCTCTGGTGGATGCTTGGCGGGCGCACGATGCCGATCCTTCCACCTTCGGGCTGATTGTCAATCCCACTTTGGGGTGTAATCTCCGTTGCTGGTATTGCTACGAGCAGCACGACCGCATGCCCATGATGGAGGAGGCCGTGCGGCACTCCATTTGCCAGTTGCTCGACCGGAAGGCTGAAGATGAAGGATTGGAAAGCATGAACGTGTCGTTTTTCGGCGGTGAACCCTTGTTGGGATTCCATCAGGTGGTCATGCCCATTCTCGGTCGTGCGGCCGAGGTGTGCGGCGCAAAGGGCATCGCACTCCATTCCAGTTTCACCACCAATGGCGTGCTGCTCACTGAGGAAGTGCTTGACGGTTTGGAGTCAGTGGGTCTGACCAGCCCCGCCACCTTCCAGATTTCGCTCGACGGCAATCGTGAGCACCACGATCATTCGCGCATCGGGGCCAATCGCCAGCCCACCTACGACTGCATCGTGACCCACATGAAGCAGGCTGCTGCGCGTCATCACCAAGTGTTTGCCCGTCTCAACTACACGGCCAACAATATCACCTCATTTACCGACGTGCTCAACTACTTCTCGTCGATGCCCGAATCCGACAAATCTTACATCCAGTTCAATTTCCAGCAAATTTGGCAAGATCAGGAGCAAAACGACCTCACCGAGGCAGTGGCAGAACTCAAGGCACAGTATGCCAAGGAAGGCTTTGCCGTGGAGTCCGACCACATTTGCCACCGCCACAACTGCTATGCGGATCATGAGAACCACCTCGTGGTGAACTACGACGGCTTGCTCTTCAAATGCACGGCCCGCGACTTCAAGGAGACGCGAAGCGAAGGTCGCCTCCAATCCGATGGCATAGTGGTGTGGAACGAGAAGTATGCCCGACGCATGGAGGTGAAATATGCCAACAAGGCCTGCCTCACCTGCAAGATTCTGCCAATATGCAATGGTGGCTGTTCGCAAAACAAACTCGATGCTCACAATCTCGATCATTGCTACAACGGCATGAGCGAAGACGACAAGGACGAGCGAATGCTTCAATGGCTCAAAGAACTCATTACCAATTATCAACCCACTAATAACTAAAAATTATGAAAACAGATGCCACACTCACCCGTCTGTTGCAGGAGATGCCTGCACTGACCGCCGACCTCGAAGGACGGCTTCACGGAGGATTCTGCGCTTTCTGCGACACGGATTCCTGTGAGGAAATCACCAAGGACAACGCCGACTGCAATTGCAACTGCAAGAAAAAGTCAAAGGGCAAAAAGAATAGACGCACGGTCAACCCCGACTGCAACTGCAACTGTTTGGGCGAGCCCAACGACAGCCACTATAAGGCGCAAACGGGCTTTACCCTGTCATTCTGAATCGATTTCACCCCTTAATTTTGTCCGAAATTATTTTTACATTGAAAGTGCGTTATCGGGATGCAGTTATTTTCTTCGGGAGAAGAAACATAGCGGGCTATGTGACTGAGAACGAAGGATACAGATGCGCCCGAAAAACGTGCTTTCAATGTGAATACACCTGCTGATATTATAAAACAATTATGAAAACCTACTTATTCCGACCTCACATGAAGAATGGCCAAAGAATCTTACTACTCATAGGTTGTTTTTGGGCCTTGCTCGGCTCTGCTCAAAAGGATACGAATCATCACTTGTGGGTGAACGTAATAGACGCTTTCACTGGGCAAGCTTTGTCCTTAGACCGCAATGTCAAGGTCGACCTGTTGCAGCTCGACAGCACCGTGGTATCGTCAGCCGTTTGCCGTGAAAGACGAGACCAAGGAAGTGGCGAACGCCAAATGATCGTGACGTTTTCAGTTCCGTTACAGAAAGACCCCCGTTTCCTTCTCCGCGCTTCAGCCGCAGGCTATACCACGAAATATGTCCCTGTCACACTTTTCTGGAACAAGAGATTTGCGGAGTCCTCGAAGGACATTTCTCTTCGCCGCACCACCGCATCCGATAAGGCCTACCAGCTGGGCGAAGCCAAGGTGACGGCCACCAAAATCAAGTTCTACAACAAGGGCGACACCCTTGTTTACAATGCCGATGCTTTCCAGCTTCAAGAAGGCTCGATGCTTGACGGGCTCATCAGCCAGTTGCCCGGGGCAGAACTCAAACCCGATGGGCAGATATTCGTCAACGGAAAGAAGGTGGAAAGCCTCCTGCTCAACGGGCGTAACTTCTTCAAGAACGACAACACCGTGCTGCTCGACAACCTGCCCGCTTACATGGTGCACCGTGTGGAGGTGTACAATCAGGAGAGTGAAACCAGCAAACTTCTGGGCCACAAGGTGGATGAAGGCCAACTTGTGATGGACATCAAGCTCAAGCGCCAATACTCCATCGGATGGATTGGCAACACGGAGTGGGGATACGGCACGGAGAAACGCTATCTGGGACGCCTTTTCGCCCTGCGTTTCACCCCCCAGTCGCGCCTAAGCGTGTACGGCAACCTCAACAATGTGAACGATCGCCGCAAACCCGACGGCAACGGCGGATGGGGCGACTTCGACCCTTCGGGCGGACTGACGGCCACGAAGCGGGGCGGATTTGACTACAGCGTCTACGACAAGCGCAACCGTTTCCGGTTGGAAGGCGATGTGAATGCCTCCTACACCAACAACGACAACCAGTGGGGAGGCACCTCCACCGATTTCCTTTCCAGCGGCGATGTGTTCAACGCCGTGTCCAGCAGGCAGCAGACGTCGAGCCTCAACCTCTCCACCAACCACAATTGGAAATATACGAACCAGACCACCAACAACGGTGCCAGCTTCTCCCCCTGGTTCAGCTATTCGCACAATGACTACCACTCCAACTTCCGCAACGGCACCTTCGGCGTGAAACCCTTGGACAACTATGCCGAAGTGCTCGACAGCCTCTTCTCGCCCGAATGGACGACCACCGTACGCCACCTCATCCGACGCAACGGTCAGCAGGCCCGTGGCAACTCCGACGGACGCGATGTGGGTGCCTCCTACTGGACGTTCATCAAGATTCCCCAATCGCGGGACGGCTTCTCCGTCGATGGCCATGTGCAGTACGTCCACTCCAAGTCGGGTGAGTTCAATCATTTCACTTACAACCACCTCGAGCAGGAGGCGATGCAGACCGATTTTCGCAACCGCTACAACTACTTCCACCAGCAGAACACCACCGTGAAGGCCCGCTTCAAATACTTCTGGCACTGGACGCGCAACATCTATCTGAACCCCAGCTACACCCTGCAGTTCAAGCGCTCCGAGGGCAACCACTCGCTCTACCGTCTGGAATTCCTACCGGAATCCGAAGGCAAGGACCTCGGCTGGCTTCCCTCGCAGATGGAGAGCCTGCTGCAGGCCCTCGATGCCGATAACTCCAACGAGTCCACCCTCAACAACTGGAGCCATCAGCTGACCCTCGACTGGCAGTGGAACAAATATGTGAAGGACGAGAACTACCGCACCCTCTCGTCGTGGAACATGACGGTGCGTCCCAGCCTCGTTTACGAAACGAACCGCTTCGACTACCGCTCCGCCAACGACCCGCAGCATCTCACCCCCGGCTACTGGCTTCCGCAGTTCTACTTCCAGCTGAAGCGCGGCACACCCTCGCTCCGCCACCAGCTGAACTTCGACTTCTCCCTCACCACGTCGGCCCCCTCCATCACGAGCTTGCTCCGCCGCACCGACACGGCCGACCCCTTGCACATCACGTTGGGCAATCCCAACCTCAAGCGCAAGCTCGACGGCAACGTGTCCTTCAACTACCGCGCCGATCAATGGTTGCAGCGCAAGGAGCGCCAGCTCTACGGCAGTGTGGGGTGGCACATCACGCACAATGCCTTGGCCGCCAGCTACACCTACAACCGCAAGACGGGTGTCACCACCACGCAGACGGTCAACGTCGACGGCAATTGGAATGCCTGGATGAACCTCAACTTCACGCTGCCCATCGACCGCCAGCACCGGTTGATGTTCACCACCGCATCCTCGGTGAGCTTCTACCACACGGTTGACTATGCCAGCAGCCGCGAGCAGGAACACCCAATCCGCACCACCACGCAGGCCACGATCACGAGCGAGACGCTCCGCCTCAACTACCGCTACAACTGTGTGAACTTCGGCCTGACCGGTGCCGCCACCTACAACCACCAGGCTTCCACCCTCGAGGGCTATGTGTCGCCCAACACGTGGAACGTGCGCTACGGCCTCCATGCCGTGGTCGACCTCCCGTGGCGCCTGCAACTCTCCTCCGACCTCACCATGTTCACCCGCCGCGGCTACGAGTCGACCTCGATGAACCGCGACGACCTGGTGTGGAACGCGCGCCTCTCGAAGTCGCTCTGGAAAAACCAGCTCACTCTCATGGTCGATGCCTGGGACATCCTGGGCAACCTCTCGAACGTGAACGTGGGCATGAACAGCCGTAGCATGTGGGAGTACTACACCAACGTGATACCTCGCTACGCCATGTTCCGCCTCGTCTATCGCCTCAACCGCCAGCCGAAGAAGAAGTAACCCCTGCCGCAGGGGCTTCGCGTTTCTTCATGGCCAAAGATGGCACTTAGCGGAATAACAAAGCAGCACGAGCCGCCATGCGAAATAAAAAGGAAAAGTGGTGTTCTGAAACAATGATTTCAGAACACCACTTTTCATGTATCTTATCTCAAAACCACTTTCTTCGTTTCGCAAACCCTGCTGTTTTGCAGGCGGGAAACGCAATAGGTGCCTGGCGAAACCGACAGCGAAAGCCGCGTCTGCGCCTCTCCTGCTGGAACAGTCGTTTTGAGAAGTGTCTGCCCCGTAGCCGACGTCACCACGATGTCGGAGCCGTCGGCATTGCCGTCGATAAAGGAAACGCGAAGCGAAGAACCGCCCTGCCCTTTGTCGGTCTTGACCGTCATGGCTGCCGCTTCGATTTTCAGCGGCTTAATGGCCGTTGAGGTATTGTCTATCTTGAAAAAGATGACACTCTCCTTGCCGTTGACCCATCCGTTGAAGGTCAGATAACGGTTGCCGCCAATGGTGATGACCGCTGCACAATAATTGCTGCCGCTCAAAGCCGCTTCAAAACCGCCAGCGAAGTCGAGGTCTTTCACGACACTGCCGTTGGAAGAAACGACTTGGAAACCCGTCATCACCACGTGTTGCTTTTCAGAAGCGAGCGTGGTTTGCTCAGTGACGATATGGTCATTGCCAAACCACACGTCCTCGGAGTAGTCCACATTGCCCATACTTGCGCCCGGGTAATTTGCAGAGAGGGCACACTTCGGAACGAGATATTCAAAGTCCTCATCGGTGTTGAAGAGCGTTTGCGAAACGTCGAAATAGCTGTTTCCGGCAAGCGAGCCGCCGCCGTCAAGGTCTACGTTGCACAAATAGAGATGAGAAAGACTGGTGGACTTGTCCACATTCTTCATTCCCGCATCACGCCAGTCGCTGTATTCCACATTATATACGGCATCATATTGATACATATAGCGCCAGCCGTAATCATTGTAGGGCTTCGCCTCAAAAATCCAGTAACGCAAGGGATATTGCAGTCCGAAGGTGGAATAAGCGAAATACATGTTCGCGTTAGTCCGTCCTCCCATCATTTCCACCTTGTCATAGTCCACCGTGACAAGCGTGTCGCCGTTTTCCTGCCGCGTGAAACTGAGCGCCTTGCTGACGTCATTCCCATAGCGCTTTTGCTCGGCAATCCATTCGGAGATATTGCGATAACCGCTCTGCTGCTCTTTAAATCTCACCGTTTTATTCACGTGCCTAACGTCACGCTGTTGCACTTTGTAAGTTAAGGTGTAGTAAAACTTCAAGTCGTCCTTCACGTCAAACGACTTCACGAGTTCTATGTTCTCGTCGTAAACATTGATTCGAGCGGAGACGCCGCCATTCCCGTCCTGTCCATCACGCAGCGTGAGCAACGGTTTGTTGTTGTAGGTGAATATCTTGGGAACAGACATGCAACTGCCTTCGTTCACTGTCGGAAAACTGAACGCTCCAGTTGAAACGGTCTGTGCCATCGTGCCGCCTGCGAGGGCAAAACCCAGGGCGGCGAATACCAAATGCTTCATCATGAAAGGGTGATTATCTGATTGTGTTAGTTTCGTTTTTTCTACGAGAGATGCAGATACGCCTGCAAGACACAAAGGTAAGAAAACAAATTCAGATAACCACCTTCGCAACCTTCTTTCTGCCAGACTTCCGGACATTTGGCGGAAGCCTGGGGCGAAGCACTGTAGCTCACTTTGCTCGCAAAGTGA
>ERZ1023888.152-NODE-152-length-22017-cov-167.066069_pt1 | contig 22017 bp, 19 predicted proteins | sample MGYA00380396_ERZ1023888 | MGnify/ENA primary metagenome ERZ1023888 (study PRJEB33179, sample SAMN07448998) | human gut metagenome | biome: Human-gut; feature: Human associated habitat; material: Faeces | host: Homo sapiens | place: India: Bhopal | collected... | reverse complement strand
GCTTTCACCAGACTATACTGTACACGCCGAACTGGCGCACAACTTTAGAACCCTCCGGCCTTCAGGCCGGTCCATCTTAAGAACCCTTTTTATGCAACCCTTCTACACAACCCGCGGCGTCAGCCGCGCCCCCTTTTTTAATCTGCGGCGGAGCCGCCACCACCACCCTTTGAACCCTCTGAACCCTTTGAACCCTCTGAACCCGGACCGCCAAAGGCGGTCCTCCGCCCCTTACAGCACTTCGTCCATGCTGCCCATGCGGTAGCCCTGAAGGTCCATGGTGACATAGGCAAAGCCCAGGCTGTGGAAGGTGCGCACTACTTCCTCGTGGATGCGGAAAAGTTTCCACAAATCCTCAGGCAGTACTTCGATGCGGGCCAGATTTCCTTCATGAAGCCGCACCCGGAACTGCTTGAAGCCTTTGGAGAAAAGGAAATCTTCCGCTTTTTCCACCATGGAGAGTTTGTTCTCTGTAATGGTTTCTCCATAGGGGAAACGGGTAGCCATGCAGGCAAAGGACGGTTTGCTCCAGGTGGGAAGACCCGCTTCTTTGGACAGGGCACGGATGTCTGCCTTGTAGAGGCCGGCATGACGGAGAGGGCTCCTGATGCCAAGTTCCCCAAGGGCCTTGAGTCCCGGCCGGTACTGGGAGGCATCATTGAGGTTCGTGCCGTCGATGACATAGGCAAAGCCTTCCTTTTCCGCGATTTTCTTAAGGGAGCTGAAAAGGAAATGTTTGCAGAGATAGCAGCGGTTCGAAGGATTTTCTGCAAATCCTTCAATGCCAAACTGGTCCATTTTCACCACTTCCTGCCGGATGCCTTCCTTTTTGCAGTAGGCTATGGCGTCTGCCACTTCCCTTTCCGGCACGGAAGCCAGGTTCATGGTGACTGCCATGGCCCTGTCCCCCAGCACCTTCCTGGCTTCATGCATAAGGTAGGTGGAATCCACGCCGCCGGAAAAGGCCAGCACCACGCTGCCCAGCTGTTTCAGATATGCTTCCAGATGATCCTGTTTCTTCTGTAATTCTTCTGTTACCATTGGTTTCTCCATTCTTTAGAAATACTGATCCGCAAGACTTCCGGCGCCAGCCGGAAGGAACGAGGGCGGTTTCTATTCATTTCATTATTATACCATCCACTGCCCCTTTGATGACAGTCCATGAAGAAGGAGAGGAAGGCTCCTTCCCCAGGCGCAGCAGGAAAGCTGTTCTTATTATAAAAGGCTGAAGCCTGCTTCAGGCAAGCCGCAAAGCTATCTTAGTTTCCCCCTTTCCCTTTTTATGGTATAATTTACTTGAGAAATATTATCATAAAAGGAGGACCATCATGGGTACCCTGTTAACTATACTGATTACAGCAGCCATTGCCGGCTGGTTCGGCTACAGCCTCTACCGCATGTGGCGGGGCGCCAGCGGCAGGGACTGCGCCAGCTGCGCTTTAGGCGCAGGTTTTGATTACGCCCTGTACAATGATAAAAAGGCGGCGCCTCCCAAAGCGGAATTCGTCACCGCCGCCGGCCACCACATTATCGTGGATGAAGCAGCCGCCAGGATGCGGAGAGAGCGGATCCGGAAAATGATGGAAGAACGGTAAGTCAAAGAGGCAGCGGAGAAATGTTCCTCATTTCTTCACTGCCTCTTTTTTCATGCCCAAAAGAGACTGTGGAGAAATCTCACGCCTCAAATGGCAGAAACACCGCACCGCCCCTCCGTCATTTCGACGGTCGCAGCGAAGTGGAGAAATCTCACTCCTCAAATGATAGAAACGCTGCACCGTCCCTTCGTCATTTCGACCGAAGCGCAGCAGAGCGGAGAAATCTCACTCTCCCGTGGTTTGCCGCAGGCAGGAGATCTCTCGACTCAGCGTTTCAATAGCCCCGAGGTCTTTATCCCCATACCGCCATGTCCCTCCGCTCGAGATGACGGTGGCGGCAGGCAGCATACGGTCATTTCAAAAGGGCAAATGGCAGAAACGCCGCACCGTCCCCGTCATTTCGACCGAAGTGGAGAAATCTCACTCTCCCATGGTATGCGGCAGGCAGGCTGCCTGTCATCATGGGGCGGTCATAAAAAAGGGCTGTGAAGAAATGATGACCATTTTTTCACAGCCCTTTTTTAAAAGAGAGTATCAGATGAGGATCATGCTGCCTGCTGCCAAAAGGAGGCAGTAGGTGACGCGGTTGAACATTTTCTGGTTGATCATATCGTGAATTTTATTTCCCAGATAGATGGCGATGACCAGAGGAATCACTCCCAGGCCCAGGAGTTCAAAGAATTCCGTATTGTAAAGGCCTTTTTCATAATCGTTGAACATGAGTACCAGGTTCAGGATGGTCCATACGGAAGCCACATTGGCACGGAAGGAATCCTTATCCCGGAAGGTGGCTACCAGGTATACCACCAGCAGGGCACCGCCGGAAGCAAACATGCCATGAATGACGCCGGCTCCCAGAAGAACAGGGATGGCGATCCAGTTCGGCAGGGCGGAAGCGCTCTGTTTGAAAATCAGGCTCTTCAGCGCTGCCCCTACGATAATGGCGCCGTAAAGAGGTACCAGAATCTGGGGATTCACCACGTTGTAAAGGTGAATACCGATGGCCATGCCCACCAGCATGAATACCACAATGCGGAGCAGTTCCTTCGGGTTGATGTACTGACGATTCTGATACATCAGGAGTGCGCACACCAGCCAGCAGATGGCATTAATGACCGCTTTGGCCATATCCGGTCCATAGAGAAGAATAGTTGGCGGAATGGAGAGCATGACTCCTGCAAAGCCGGTCAAAGCCTGCACGATATTGGAAATAAACACGGCCAACATAAAGAGGGCTAATTTAACAAATTCAGGAAGCATCATTAAGTCCATATAAATCACCACATTTCTTAAAATTTCTGTCATCCCGGGGAATGCTTCGTCCGTGGAAACCCCGGCGTTTCTTTTGATGGCACCATTATAACCCCGGTTTTCACGGAAAAAGCCCCTTTTCTCAAACAGTATAAACCTATCTAATTATATCATTGAAAATAGGATTACTCATCACTTAATTAGATTGATAATGGTTCTGTCATTCTTTACATAAAATCATAATGATGCGTCTGTATGATTTATCATCATAATAGATTTCATGGGCCTTCCCGAAACAGCCCCTTCACTTTTCATCATAAAAAAATTGACTCATCCTCTATTTTTCCTCTCCCTTTCCGCCCTGTTATAGAAATTGTTTATATAGAGCACTCATTCTTTTCGTACCTCTTGACAAGATTTTAAAATGTCCTGTTTTGGCCCTGCCCGTTTCCTATTCATCCTGTTTCCTGTATAATACAAATATCATCATTCCATTTCCCATGACCGGGAAAGCACCTATGCATTCACAGCATCCGGTTTCATAAGGATGAAATCGAAAGTCCCTGCATGGCCTCTTCCCGAAAGCGCAGAAGCTGCGCAGAAAGGCGTCCTATGTCTGACAATACCATTCCGTTTCCCCAGGGAAACCGCACAAAAAATGTAAAAGCCGATATGTTTGAAAAATACATGAAAGACGAGGGGCTGAATTTCTTCCGCCGCCAGGAAACCCATGATTCCTACGACACCATCGTTTTCATGACCGCCATTCCCGCCGGGAAGCATCATAAGCTGGTTGCCGCTGTCATCACGGACAACAGCATGTACACTCTCCTGCGGATCCATCTGGGCACTGCCCCCAAGGGCCCCGCCAGAAAGACCTTCCTTGCTTTCCTGAACGACCTCAATGCCCACCACGCCATCGTGAAATATTCCATCGGCTCCGATGAAAATGTATTCCTGGACGTCACCTTCACCACCCGTCCGGAAAACTTCGACCCCGCCACCATCCGTACCACCATGGACATCGTGGTCTACCAGCTCTCCCAGACCTATGACGACATCGCCCGCCGGCTGGACAAGCCGGGAGACGAGACAAACGGATTCTCGCTGTAAAGGGCCGCGCAGCGGCCCCGCGCCCTTTAGGCGCGAAAGGTTCTTAAGATGGACCGGCCCTGAGGGGCCGGAGGGTTCGTAAGTTTGACGGCCTTTCAGGCCGAGGGTTGTGGTATCGCCCTTACGGTGCACAGCGAACACATTTTGAAGGAGCGCTAGCGACGCGCAAAATGTAGTGAGTCGTTTCCCCTTTAGGGGGCGATGAGTATGAAGTCAGCGTTACGGGATTTACTTTCAGTGCCATATGGCATGATAAACATTCTGCAGTGGAAAACCATACAACCACGCCTGCGGTGCGGGGTCGGTCTGTTTTCCCTCGGGCGAAAGCCCGGTTGTCAAGGTTTTATCATAAGAGGGCGCCTTCTATAAATGTAAAGCGCCCACAACAACCCTCAGCGGCAGAGCCGCTGTCAAACTTAAGAACCCTCGGGGCGATAGCCCCGTCAAACTTTAGAACCCTCAAGCCCCAATGGGGCTTGTCCATAAGGCGTGTCAACCTTCGGGAATACAGCTTCCCGCCGATTCTTCACAAAACCCAAGGAGCATTTTCATGATTCGTCCCATTGTCAAAGATATCCTCTTCCTCCAGCGGAAAGCCGAGAAGGCCAGCCGGAAGGACAGTGCGGCGGGCCGGGATCTTCTGGACACCCTGGCCGCCCACAGCGACACCTGCGTGGGTCTGGCAGCCAATATGATCGGCGTTTCCAAAGCCATCATCGCCATCCGGGATGAAAAACGTTTCCTTCTCCTCTACAATCCGGTCATCACCATGCATTCCCTCACATATTATGATACGGAAGAAGGGTGCCTCTCCCTTGCCGGAAAGCGTCCCTGCCGGCGCTATGACTGGGTGGAAGTGAAATATGAGGATGAAGACTTCCACAAAAAGAGAAAACGGTTCCAGGGCTTCACTGCCGAAATCATCCAGCACGAAATGGACCATCTGGAAGGTATACTGATATAGAAAAAGCACGTCCCTAGAGACGTGTTTTTTTGATGAACCATTTCCAATTTTTTCAAAGCATGGCAGCCCTATTAATAGTATAATAAAAGGGACCATCTGGAGAATCAATGATCCGGATTTAGTAGGAGGAACCATGAATATTTCCATCATCGGCGCCGGAAGCACCGCACTGGCCGGAGCCGCTTATTTTAATCTGAAAAATGTGCCCTGTCAGGTGTATGTGAGAAACCGCATCAAAGCAGCCTGCTGGAACCAGTCTCCCCTCACAGTGAGAGGCAAAATCGACACATCCCTGTACGTCCCCTTTACCACAGATTTAAAAAAGGCCGTGGAGGAAGCGGACATCCTCATGGTATGCACCCACGCCACAGACCATGAGAGCGTCGTCGAAGAAATCGCCCCCTTCCTTCATGACGGGCAGTGCCTGCTTTTCATGAACGGCTGCTGGGGCGCTATCAAGGCCTGCCGCCTTCTGTCCAAACAGCAGGATGCCCCGTCCATTTCCATTGCGGAAACTGCCAATATGCCCTTCATCGCCCGCCTCTCTTCCGATTATAAAACATTGGAATTCAAGGCCATGAAAGAAGAAATCGGCTATTCCTGCCTTGGTGAAGAAGGAGAACTGAGCACTCTTCTGCACCTGATGGCGCCCAAGGTGAGCCGGGTCGCTTCCCCTGCCTCCACTTCCCTGTCCGCCACCAATCCCATCATCCACGTGACAGCCTGCCTTTTCAACATGACCCGTATTGAAAACGGAGAGAAATTCCATTTCTTCGGTGATTCCCTCACACCAAAGGTGGCTGCCTACATGGAAGCCTGCGACCAGGAACGGATTGCCATAGGGAAAGCCCTGGGCCTTTCCCTCTCCTCCCTTCTGGACGTGCTCAACGCCTCCTGGGGAGAGAAAAAGGAAAATCTCTACGACGCCCTTACGGAAAATCAATCCTATAAAACCGTCATGGGACCTACGGACCTCAAGGGCCGCTACCTTTCCGAAGATCTTCCCTGCGGCATGGGAAGCCTTCGGGATCTGTCCGATATGATGCACGTAGAGGCCCCCCATATCAGAAGTCTGGTGGATACCCTGTCCCTCTACCTGGGAAAACCCTACACTCCCTTCCTGACGCCCCAGGATTTACGGGTGATTAAAAGTCTGAAATAAAAGGGGGCGGCAGAGCCGCCCCGGGTTCAGAGGGTTCGGCCCGCCAAAGGCGGGCTGGTTCAGAAGGTTCAGAGGGGAGAGTGGACGGCTCCTGCGGAGCCGAGGGTTCTTAAGGTTCTTAAGTTTGACAGCCGCCTTTGGCGGCTGAGGGTTGTGGATTGCCGCTTCGCGGCAATGGAATTGATAATGCCGCCTTGCGGCATACCATACGCCCTCTGCGCCAGCCCGCTCTGCGGGCAGAGCCCGGGAGAGAGAGGCGCCTGAGCCCTCTGCTTTTGTAAATACATCATGCCGTCGTAGAGCCCGGAGGCAGCGATAAGCACATATCGGACAGCTTTCCCCTGTCTCACGAACCCAGTCAGCGGATAGCGGATAACGGACAGCGGTCCCATCAGCTCACCAAAGAGGAGGATATCTATGAAAAAACTATTAGCACCCATACTTGCTGCCTGCCTTATGGTGGGCGGGGAAACCGCATTGGCGGAAAACTGGATCCCCTTCCAGGACTCCGATACCACCCTGGTGGATACGGACTCCTACGTGGACAGCGGCCTTCGCTCTTCCCTGTCCATCAAATCCAAAGCCAAAGAGGGCGACACCATTTCCAATATTGAATTCGACAAAAACCACAGGACCTACCGGGTCACGGAAATGAAAACCCTGGATGCCAAAGGCGCCGTTACCAACGATTTCACCTACAGCGACGATCCCCAGAACTGGAGCGCCCTGGTGCCCCATTCCTTCGGCATGAACCTGTACAGCCACTACGTGGAAAATCCCCTTCCCCGTTTTACCAATCCCCAGTGGCTCGTCATTTATAAAGAAGAAGGCGTCCGTTTCCACGGAAGCACCTATGACGTAGAAAAAAACACCATTTCCTATAAAGACGGCTACGCCACCTTCTGGATCCGCATTTCCTACCCCTGGAAAGACCAGAACTTCTCCTCCGTCATTTACCAGGTCCGCATGGACGTCCCCCACAAGCGGATCCAAACCCTTTCCATGACCCGCTATGACTACGACGGTAAAGTCCAGAGTCACGGCGCCGGCAGCAGAGACCGGGAAACCATTGCTGAAGGCTCCCCCATGGAAAAGGTGCATGCTTACATTAATAAAGAACTGCTGGCCGGACACATCCGCATGATGTCGTCGCTCTAGGAGGCCTTTATGGGGGAGGGTTCTTAAGATGGACCGGCCCTATGGGCCGGAGGGTTCGTAAGTTTGACGGCCTTTCAGGCCGAGGGTTGTGGTGGCGGCTTCGCCGCAGTTTAAAAAAGGGACCGCATTCCCTCGGGCGAAGCCCGGTTGTTAGGTTTTATCATAAGAGGGCGCCTTCTATAAATTTAGAGGCGCCCTACAACAACCCTCGCGCCAAAGGCGCGTCAAACTTTAGCCCCTTAAGAACCTTCGGCCCAGCGGGCCGTCAACCCTCAAGCCCCAAAGGGGCTTGTCAATAGAGGTATTATGATTCGAATATACGCACATACAGAAAATGAAGAGCAGGCAGAGGCCTGCTACGGTGCCTTTCTCACCGGCACCATTCCCCAAAGCGGATGGATCCTTACGGAAGGAGCCCATTTGTATCTTTTAGACAGAAAGCCGGCCATACCGGAAGGAGAGGGCCTTGCAGTCGGCGAAGGACCGGTGGATTTCATTTCCACCACCCTGCCTGCTGCAAAAGCCCGTGCCGCCTACGGAGCCTATCTCTCCGGCCGCCGCCTGCCGGCAGGATGCGCCCTGGCCGCCGGTGAAGGGGCCATTGGGATTATCTCCTCTTCCGCCTATGAACCGGACCTGGGGCATATGGATATGTACCGTCTTCCTTTCGATCCCCTGGAAGAAGTGGTGACCCCCAGAGAAGCGGCCAACCTGTACGGCGCCGATGCCAAAAGGGTGCAGGCCGACTGTGAAGGGGCAGGGGAAAACGGGATCTTTTCTCTTTCCGAAGTCCGCCATTCCGGAAATACCTGGCTTCTCCTGCGCCGCGCTGCAGAAAGAGTGTACCGGGGCAGCGCGGAGGAAAAGCCGCCTTTCGCCTTAAATCCCCTTCTCCTTGTGTTCTCCACCATCGATGCCGCCCGCATCTGGAACCGGGACAGCGGCACCGTCAGAAGCGCTGCTGCGGGCGCCGGTCATGCCGCAGCCCGCATGGAAGAGGGAGAGCGAAGGAAATCCGGCCGCACCTGGCTGGTCACCCGGGATGCCATGGACCGTCTCTTCGGCCAGGCCCTTCCGGCAGCCATGAAGGATGCCATGAAATGGCTCAGATAGGGGGCCGCTGGACACACCTTCGGTGTGAGGGTTGACGGGACTTCGTCCCGAGGGTTCTAAAGGTTCTTAAGTTTGACGGCCTTCCAGGCCGAGGGTGGTGGATTGCCCTTCGGGCAATGCTTATAAAGTCAGCGTTACGGGATTTACTTTCAGTGCCATATGGCATGATAAGCATTCTGTATCGAAAACCTTTACAACCGCGCCTGCGGTGCGGGGTCGGTCTGTTTTCCCTCGGGCGAAGCCCGGTTTGCTTGTTTTTCCTCGGGCAAAAGCCCGATTGTTAGGTTTTATCATAAGAGGGCGCCTTCTATAATTTAGAGGCGCCCTACAACAACCCTCGCGCCAAAGGCGCGTCAAACTTAAGCCCCTTAAGAACCTTCGGCCCAGCGGGCCGTCAACACTCAAGCCCCATAGTGGCTTGTCCATAAGGCGCCCACCCCCATTCCTCTAACATCCCCTCCCTTGCATTTCTTCCCCTATCTATGGTATATTGAAAGTGATATATTTAATTCTCTGCAAGGACGAGAGAAAGTACATGGATGGAACTGATAAAGCGAGCCCGGATGGTGGAAGCGGGTACGGGAATTTCATGGAAGTGCCTCTCTGAGCTGACAGTCTGAAGGAAGTAGGGCTGTCCGGGAAGCCCGTTACAGCCTGCAGTCTACGACTGGCAAAGATTTCTTCGGCGACGAAGGAATGAATCTGGGTGGAACACGGAATTCTCCGTCCCATGGGGACGGGGTTTTTATATTGCCAATAAGGAAGCGCCGGGAAAATCATCAGGCGTTTCCCTGAATAGTAACCATAGAAAGAAGGCTCTTTATGTCCCTTGTACTACGCGCCGAACATATCCGCAAATCCTTCGGAAATGTGGAGGTTTTAAAAGATATCAATCTGTCCGTGGAAAAAGGAAGCGTCGTGTCTATTCTGGGTCCCTCGGGCACCGGGAAGACCACTTTTCTCCGCTGCCTGAATTACCTGGAGAAGCCGGACGCCGGGAAGCTCACCATCAGCGACGTGTCTGTGGATTTCTCCCATATTTCCAAGAAGGATATCCAGCGGCTCCGCCGGAAATCCACCATGGTTTTCCAGCAGTTCAACCTGTTCCGCAACAAGACGGTGCTGGAAAATGTAACGGAAGGCCTGATTTACGGCTATGGAAAGCCGAAGAAAGAGGCTGTGGAAATCGCCATGAAGGAGCTGGAACGGGTACACATGGCAGATTATGCGAAAATGTATCCCTCCGAGCTCTCCGGCGGTATGCAGCAGCGGGTCGGCATTGCCCGGGCCCTGGCTCCCCGGCCGGATGTGATTCTTTTCGACGAACCTACCTCCGCCCTGGATCCGGAGCTGGTGGGCGAAGTGCTTGATACCATTGCCTCTGTAGCTACCCTGGGCATTACCATGATCATTGTCACCCATGAAATGCATTTCGCCAAGGAAGTGTCTTCCAAGGTGGTCTTCATGTCCCATGGGGAAGTGGTGGAAGAAGGCAGCCCTGATGAAATCTTCGTCCATCCAAAGGAAGAAAAGACCCGGCAGTTTCTTCAGCGCATGCTGAAAAGAGAAGAGGGGTAATATGCTGACCTTTAATATGTCCTATTTCCTGGGCCTCTTCCCCCGGCTGTCCACGGCGCTTCCCTTCACCATGGAAGTGATTGCCGCCTCCATTCTGCTCTGTCTTTGTACCGGCACCCTGGTGGCAGTGATTCGCATTGCCAAAGTGCCCTTTCTCCATCAGCTCTGCGAGGTGTGGCTGTCCTACAACCGGTCCATGCCTTTCATTCTGGACCTGTACCTGGTGTACTTCGTGCTGCCGGTGATTGTACGGGCCTTCCGCATCAGCCCCGACGGCTGGCCTCTGACAGCCTATGTACTCATTGCCCTTGGCTTCCACTATACGCCGGTAATATCGGAAATCATCCGTCCTGCCTATCTGTCCGTGGACCGGGGGCAGCATGAGGCAGCCATGGTTTTCGGCCTGTCTCCCTTTCACCGGGTGGTGCACATCATCGCGCCCCAGGCCCTGCCGGTGGCCCTTCCCAGTCTGGTCAGCGAAGCCATCAACATTTTAAAGGACACCTCTGTCATGTTCTTCATCGGCGTGGTGGACCTCATGGGCCGGGCAGGCTTGATTATCAACGCCAACTACGGCCAGGGAAAGCTAGAAACCTACTGCGCCGTAGCCCTTATCTACTGGGCTCTGGTGATTCTGGTGGAAGCGGCCTTCCACCTCTTCCAGAAATACAATGGAAACCATGAAAGGAGGGCCTCCTGATGATTGATTTTGCTGTACTGCCCAGGGCCTTCCTCTTTATCGCCCAGGCCATTCCCAATACCCTTTTCATGGCTTTCATCAGCCTTTTCTTCGGCATTCTTTTCGGCTCCGTCATCGCCGTGATCCGGCAGAGCTCCGGACGCTTCGTGAACGGCATCTTTGCCGTCCTCGTTTCCTTCTTCCGGGGCGTTCCTTCCATTGTGCAGCTCTTCATCGTGTACAACTCCCTGCCCTTCCTGCTGGCGCCGGTGATTTCCTCCTTCACAGGACAGACGGTAAAGCCTTTTGACGTGAGCCCCTACTGGACGGTGTACACCACCTTCATTCTGTACAATACGGCTTACCAGTCGGAAAATGTGCGGGGCGCCCTCCTTTCCGTAGACCGGGGCCAGTATGAAGCGGCTGTGGCCACAGGCATGACTCCCCTGGCCGCCTTCACCCGCATCATCTTTCCCCAGGCCTTCATTGTGGCCCTCCCCACGTTTTTCACCTACTACCTGAAGAACATTAAGCTGCTGGCTCTGGTATTTACAGTGAAAGTGGTGGATATGTTTGCCGAAGCGGACATTTTCTCCGCCCTCTACAACCGCCGCACGGAGCCTTACATTGCCGATGCCATCGCCTACTGGACTGTGGCCATTCTCCTGACCTTCTTCTTTTCCTGGTGGGAAAAGAAACTGCGGACCAAGATCTGAGGGAAAAACCGTAACGCCCGGAGTCTCATAACAATAAAGCCGTATTTAAAAAGTTTCCTGTCCCACGTGGAACCAACGGGTTTCACTCCGGCAGGAAACTTTTGGCGTATAAGGTTCCTCCCCGATATGGCTCCAATGGTGTTTCATACCTATAGGAAACTATGAGCGAAAAGTTTCCTCCCCTGCGTGGCGCAAGTGGTATTCATACCCACAGGAAACTGTTCGCAAAAGGTTTCTCCCCCGGCGTGACGCCAGTGGTGTTTCATACCTTCATACCCACAGGAAACTTTTCCGCAAAATATTGACTCTCCCTCCCCGGTCCCCTACAATGAAGGTATTCTTACCAATCCGCATTTCCCCGGGAAAGGAGCTTTCACCATGAATATACGAGAGGAAACTAAGCAGATGAAACTGGCAGCCCCCCTGCTTGCCGCCATGCCCATAGAGCAGAGGAACCGGGCCCTGGCATTGATAAAGACCCGTCTCAATGAACATCGGGAAGAAATTTTTGAAGCCAACCGGAAAGACCTTTCCCTGGCCCTGGAAAACCATGTGGCGCCGGCAGTGATGAAACGCCTCACCTTTGATGAAGCCAAACTGGCCGATGTGACGCAAGAACTGGAAAGCCTGCAGTCCCTGCCGGATCCCATCGGGAAAATTACCCTGCACCGCCAGCTGGATGAAGGGCTCACCCTCACCAGGGTGACCTGTCCCATCGGCGTCATCGGCGTTATTTTTGAAGCCCGCCCCGACGCGCTGGTGCAGATTTCCTCCCTCTGCCTGAAGAGCGGCAACTGTGCCATTCTGAAAGGCGGAAAAGAAACCACCTATACCAACCGCATCCTCTTTTCCCTGATTCATGAGGCAGCCCTGGAGGCAGGACTGCCTGCCAAGTGCCTCCTTCAGGCGGAGCAGCACAATGAAATCGATGAACTGCTGGCATGCCATGAGTCCGTGGACCTCCTCATCCCGCGGGGCTCCAACGCCTTCGTACAGTACATTATGAACCACACCTCCATCCCCGTCCTGGGCCACGCCGACGGCGTCTGCCACATGTATGTGGACAAAGACTATGACATAGCCAAAGCCATCCCTCTCATTATTGACGGGAAAACCCAGTACACCGCCGCCTGCAATGCAGTGGAAACGGTGCTGGTGCACAGGAGCATTGCCGAAGATTTCCTGCCCAGACTGGCAGACGCCCTGCACAAAGCCGGCGTCACCATCCGGGGCACTAAAGAAGTGAATGCCATCATTCCGGTAGACGTGATTCCCGAAGGAGAAAGCTGGCATAAGGAATATCTGGACCTCATTCTGGCCATCAAACTGGTAGGCAGTACAGATGAAGCCATCAGCCACATCAATACCTATGGCTCCCACCACACCGACTGTATTATTACGGAAAATGAAGAAACCGCCCGCCGCTTCATGACCCTGGTGGACTCCGCCGGTGTCTATCAGAACGCCTCTACCCGCTTCGCCGACGGCTTCCGCTACGGCTTCGGCGCCGAAGTAGGCATTTCCACCTCCAAAATCCACGCCCGGGGCCCTGTGGGACTGGAAGGCCTGGTTTCCTATAAATACAAACTCCTGGGCCATGGCCAGATCGTAGGGGACTACGCATCGGGAAAGAAGAAATTCCATTTCAGGGATTTGTGAAAGGGACCGCTCCGCGGCCCGGGTTCAGAGGGGAAGGTTCTTAGGATTGACCGGCCTGATGGCCGGAGGGTTCTTAAGTTTGACGGCCCTTCGGGCCGAGGGTTGCGGATTGCCCTGAGGGCAATGCTTATGAAGTCAGCGTTACGGATTCACCTTTCTGTGTCATACGTCATGAAAAGCATTACGTCGATCAGCCACCTCCGGTGGCTTTCCCCCCTTTGGTGCCTTACGGCACCACCTTCCCCCCGCGGAGCGGTGGGACTATAAAGATTCGCAAAGCAATCCTTCCATAAGTCGCTCACAGCATATATGATTTTCGCCGTCAAAGGCGGCATAAAAATTGGCGCCCCAAAGGGCGCCCACCTCGCCAGCGCAGCGGTACTATATACCTCCCGAGGGCGGAGCCCTCAACCCGTCCGGGAGGCGTCAGCCGGTCCCGGACAGAACCCTTGGCGCCCAGGGCCAGAGGCCCGGCGGCGCCATCAACCCTCGCGGCGAAGCCGCGTCAACCTTCGGGAATACTGGAAAGCACCGCCCAGGTCCCGGTCCCCAATCCCCATTCCCCACTATCCAAAACACGGTGAAATCGCTATCCGATTTTACCGTGTTTTTTATTCGTGATATGATACAAGTGAAATCTGTAGAAAAGGAGGCCCTCCATGTCCATTACTCCGGTGATTTTAGTTATCCTGACCTTTATCGTTAATTTTATTATGGATTTTTCCTTCTGGTCTGTGATGCTGTCTCTTTACTATCTGGGCGGCGCCCCGGCAGGTACCGATGACGGCACGCTTCTGGTGAAGCTGACTCTGGCTTCGGTGCTCATTCCTGCCGTTCTGGCGCGGCTGGGGGTGATGGAGCGGTTCTTTGTCTATTCCGAAGGCGGGAGGAAGGCCTATGGCGAAGACGGACGCCTTCTGGAAGAAGGACTTGAAAACATCTGCCGGCGGGGAAATCTGATTCCTTCGGACTACCGCCTCTATGTAGGTCTTCGGAATGAATACAATGCCTTTTCCCTTGGAAAAAGCATTGTGGTCATGGCGCCCCTGCTCCGCCAGTTTCCAGAGGAGGAGCTCCTTGGCATCATGGCCCATGAAATGGGCCATATCCAGAGGGGCCACACCGGCGCCAGCCTGCTCTGCGTAGGCATGTCCTGGTTCGGCCAGATTATCGTGCTGGTGTACAACACCATTTTCCTCATCTGCCGTCTCCTCGTATGGATTCCCTTCCTGGGTCTTCTCATCAATTTGATGGCCCTTTTCATCAGCCTCCAGTACAATATCCTGTCCTTCCTCCTCCAGACACCTATGCTCTTCATTTCCCGTTTCGGAAGCAGGAAGGAGGAATATGAAGCCGACGCCTACGCCTGCCGTCTGGGGCTGGGACGGGGCCTGGCCCTGGGGCTCTGCCACATCGAATCCATTTACGGCAGCGGAAATGCGGGCTTTTTTAAAAGCCTGCTGAACGACCACCCTGATACCCCAAAACGGATAGAAAGAATCAGGAAATATCTGGAAACCCACTAAGGAGGACATTCATGAAGGAAAAGCTGACCAGACTTCGCAAAGAAAGACAGTGGGGCTCCTATATTCTGGCCCTGGCCGCCATCCTTCTCACCCTTTTCTGCCTCATCCTCCTCCTTGCCAAAATAGCCAGCTTCGGCGCTGCCCGGATTTTCAACTATGCCGTCACAAAGCAGGACATGCTCCGGGGCACCATCACGGTGGAATCCATCACCGCCAATATCCACGGCGGCGTAACCTTCGAAAACCTTTCCTGGGATGACCCGGAGGGAAATCCCATTCTCCGTGTCCCCTCGGGCACCTTGAAAGTGAATCCCTGGGATATCCTCCGAAAGCACATGGTCTCTACCACCCTGGAAGAAATCACTCTGAATCGCCCGGTCTTCGCCGTCCGCTTTGACGAAGACATGAAGGTGGACTTTGTGAAACAGGATCATGCGAAGGACGAGGACCGGAAGGACGAGAAAACGCTGGAAGACAAAGTGTCCAATTTCAACAGGAACGGCAGACCCCTTCATGTAAAGCTGACCATTCATAACGGCCGCATGGAGTCTTTTTACCGCCAGCGCCACTACATTGCAAAGCACGTAAACATGACGGGCACCATCGATACCAGAGGAACCACGAAGCTGAGCCTCACCACCGGCTCCTTCGGCGGGACCGCCATCGGTGACGGCGTGGAGCTTGCCTGTGAAATCAATTTCAAGGAGAAAGGGCTTCCTTCCCTCATTAATTTTACTGCCCGAGGCGTGGACCCCGCCTCCCTGGGCCTGGGCGATGACATTCACGACAAAATGACCCTTACCGCCCAGGGAAGCGGTCCCCTGGCCCGCATGGAAGCAGACGGGACAGTGACTATGAAGGAACTCCATATCCCGGCCCTGGACTTCAGAAATGTCAAAGGGGATGTCCATTACAGCAGCGGAGAGGTGACTTTCTCTGATGTCACCGCCCGGGTCTACGGCGGCACCGTAACCGCCCGGGGAAATTACAATATAGACAGCCGGGCCTATGACATCTACCTTCAGGGCGAAGACCTGGACAGCCGCATTCCTTCCAATGAGCCCCGATTCTACTGCCTGGTGAAGCTGGACGGAGAAATCCACTGCGACGGTAACCAGAAGCACCTCATTGCCTTCGGCCGCTTCTCCTCAGGCCCCGGCTTCTACATGCTGGTTCCCTTCAAAGGCATCACCGGCACCTTCAACAACCGCTGGCGGGCGGTGGATTTCTACGACGTATCCATTGACACCAGCTTTGGCATCATCCGCACCGACGCCTTCCACATCATCGACGGCCGCCTCCACCTGGGCACCATCGAGCTGGTGGATAAGGAAACAGGAAAAGCCATGAATCTCCGGGAAGCCAGAAACAGCGAAGGCCCCATGAAGACCATCAAAGAGATTCAAAATAATATAGACAGCATCAAAGAACAGGTGGATGGACTGAAGCCATGAGCCCCCTGATGATAAGAAAGAGGCTGTGAAAAAATGGAAATCATTTCTTCACAGCCTCTTTTTGCTGCTCTGCCGCCATCAGCCATGGCCTACCCAGCGCAAATTCTGCCGGTGATGGAAAATCTTATCTTCAAGAGCCGGAAAGGCAGTCCTTCTCGGTGCATCAGGAGAGTCCCTTCGCCCTGGCTTTTGGAAAAGTGCATTCTCTCACAGATAGGATGATACATCCTTCCTTCCCAGAAGCAGGGCCGGAAGAAGTCCCGCCACAGTGCCGAGGATGGTCACCAGAGGAATAATCAGGGCACCCCGCCAGTCCGGCGAAGTAACCATGGTAATGGCCGCACTGCCTGCCACCATACGGGCCGCCCCGAGACTGGCGCCATAGCCTGCCAGCCAGCCGGCGCAGCTGCCAGCCAGAAGGAGCATCCCTTCTTCCGCCAGAAGGAACTGGCGGATTTTCCATTTTCCTGCCCCCAGTGCTTCCAGCAGGGCCAGCTCATTCATGCGGGACAGACCGCTCCAGTACATGACAAGGAGGGTAATCACAAGGGATACGGCCAGGAGGGAGGTAAGGAAAATTTCCCAGAAATGTTTCGTCTGCCCCACCATGGCATAAAGGGAAATAATGGACTGCGACGGGAAAACCATCTGCACATCCCTGTTTTTCTGATAAGAAGCCAGAAGGGCCATGGCTTCCTTATAGCCTTTCGGCACCACCAGAAGGGCCGTCACTTCCCGATGGGCCTCGTCCTTTTCTCCATGGGCTTCCCACACATCCTTCATATCGATGAAAATGGCCGTATCATAGGGACCGCCCACCGGTTTCACAATGCCCGTCACCCGGAAAGGATGGTCGTGGGCCCGGCCTTTGGGCGATGTGCCATGAACAGAGCGGAATGTATCTCCCACTTTGAGACCTGTCAGGCGGGCCGTTTCACTGCCAATCACCGCCTCCCCTTCCTTTTGGAAAATCTGTCCTTCCTGCAGGGAAAGCCAGGGGTCCCTGTTTTTGACAGGGCGGTAGGAAAAGAGATCCGCCCTGGTGCCAACGATGCGAAAGCCCCGGTAATTATCGCCAAATCCCAAAGGATACACGGCCTGGGTCTTTCCTGTATTCACCAGCTTCTCCATTTCCTCATAAGGAATATTTCCCACCGGCCGGTCCCGGAGAAAGACCGTATTCAGCACCAGCTGATAAGCGGACCCCTTCGCCCCTGCCAGAATAGGAAAAGGGCTCACTGCCCGGTTGATGCCGCCGTAAAGGCCGCCGGCCATCTGCAGGATAAACACCGGCAGAGCGCAGGTCACCACAATAAGCAAGAACAGCAGAAACTGCCTGAGCGGCCGCCGCACCAGCGATAGAAATGCCAGACGAATCATAGAAATGCTCCTTTCTGCACATCATAACGCACCGGGAAACGGTCCATCACCCGTGTATCATGGGTGGCACAGAGAAGGAAACAGCCTGCCTCCTTCTGATAGGCCAGCATCAGATTCATCAGCTTCCTGCCGTTTTCCTCATCCAGCGACGCCGTAGGTTCATCAGCCAGAAGAACTGCCGGACGGCGCACAATGGCCCGCAGGAAAGATACCCTCTGCTGCTGCCCGCCCGAGAGCCGGTCCGCCCGGCGCCCTGCCAGGCCCGAAAGACCCACCCTGGCAAGAAGGTCCTCCATTTCTCCCTCCTTCACCGTCCTTCCCGCCAAAGAAGCGGATAAACCGATATTCTCCCCCACTGTGAGATAAGGAAGAAGGAGGGGCTTCTGGAACACATACCCCACCCTGGATGAGCGGAACTGACAGCGCTCATTGGGAGTCAGGGCAGTGACGCATATATCTCCTATGAAAATGGTGCCTCCTGTCGGTGTAAGGAGCCCCGACAGGCAGTGAAGAAGCGTGGTCTTTCCGCTGCCCGAAGGTCCTGTAATCACCGCCATGCCGCCATCGGCCAGGGTAAAAGAAGGCACCGAAAGAGCACGGAGCGTCCTGCCCCCGCCGTCTGGGAAATCGCAGATCAGTTGATTGATGGTTATCATGATTATCTCCTTTATATATTTCGGGGACACGCCTGCGGCGTGAGGGTTCAGAGGGTTCAGAAGGTTCAAAAGGTTCAGAGGGGATAGGTTGACGGGGCTTCGCCCCGAGGGTTGTGGCCGCCTGTCGGCGGCGGGTTATGTTCGCTGGCGCTCAGGGGGCAGGGAGAAAGGTTCTTAGGATTGACCGGCCTGATGGCCGGAGGGTTCTTAGGTTTGACGGCCTTGCAGGCCGAGGGTTGTGGTGGCGGCTTCGCCGCAGATTATAAAGTCAGCGTTACGGGATTTATTTTCAGTGTCATATGGCATGATAAGCATTCTGGTGATTAGCCGCTACGCGGTTCCCCCTTATCCGGCTGCGCCGGACTTTCCACCTAAAGGTGAAACGACTCACTATGATTTGTGCGTCGCTGGCGCTCCTTCAAATCATGTTCGCTGTGCATCCACGGGAAAGCGTGTCACACGATTCTCAGGTCGCTTTGCTCCCTTACGAATCGTGTTCCCTTGCCACCCCATCCGGGGGACAGAATAAATCGCTCTATGCTTTCCTGCAGAGACATGGCTCCATGGCTAAGCATCCATAGTCCCACCACGAAGTGGGGGGAAAGTGGTGGCGCCAGCCACCAAAGGGGGAATCTCCCACGCCCGCCAGGGCGGTTGGCCTGTTTTCCTCGGGCGAAGCCCGGTTGTCCGGTTTTCGCCGCCAAAGGCGGCATAAAAAATGGCGCCGAAGGCGCCGTACCTCCCCAGTGGAACGGTACTTCATACCTCCCGAGGGCGGAGCCCTCAACCCGCCTGTAAGGCGAAGCCGATCACAGGCAGAACCCTTGGCGCCCAGGGCCAAAGGCCCGGCGGCGCCATCAACCCTCACGCCCGTAAGGGCGTGTCAACCTTCGGGAATACAGCTTCCCGCCGATTCTTCACAAAAACCCATGGTTTCCCTGACGCAAAAGGCGGCATATCCCATGTACCTCTCTTCATCAAAAAAAGCACCATTACAGTGCTTTTTAAGTCAAACGATGTGCCGGCTGGAGAAATCAGTTGTCTATGGAATCCGCATGGACCCGAAGCTGGCTCACAAATCCGGTTTCTTCGTCGGTCTCGCTGCCTATTTCCAGAGTGCCTGTAACGGTGATGGGCGTGTCATAGGGGAGTGCGGTGATGGGATCATCAACTTTGACAACGATAATGTTATCAGGCCAGTCTGCGTCACTGGAACAGAAAGGGCAGACGGACATAGGAACTTCAGTGAGCACGAAGAAATGTATAGTCGGCGTCAGTGGCGGTGCCATATAGCCTGACACGGTCACTGTGCCTCCTTCCAGGCTCAGTGTCTTGTCGGAGAAGGTGAGCCCGTCAGCAGAATAGCCGGAATAAATTTCGTCGAAGGATAACTCTTCCGCTTCTGCCGGCGCTGCTCCCAAAAGCAGGACAAAGGCCGTAAGGAAAATCAAAAGAATGCGTTTCATGGTAACATCCCGGGAAAAAGATTTCCCCTGTTATTTCTTATTCTTATTGGCATCAATGCCCAAAGCCCTCATCATGCCGAAGAAGACTTCTGTGTTGTCCATGGTGCCGTGGAAGTATTCAGATCCCGGGCCGCCGGCATTGAGAAGGATATCATCGGCGGAATGGCATTCCTGGGGATCGTTCTTCGGCGTATTGGCCGGCATCAGTTCAGCCGGGTCGCCAGGATGGATACGGGCCGGGTTTGCCTTGGAAGAAGCATGGGATACCTGATGGTATTCCACCTTGTCCCCGTTCTGCACAGCCTCTTCCTTCGTTTCTGTAACAGCCAGAGCCGGAGGAGTGGGGGTCTTCATGAAATGATAGTTTTCGTAGTATTCCGGATGGTTAGCGTACTGCACAGCCAGGGTCACATCGGGATCCGGGTTATCCGGGAAACCATCATGGTTGCCATCCTTGAAGGTCGGGAAAATGGAGTTTGCGTAAACGCGAACGGCTTCGGTGCCCTTCTTGCCATCCCGTTCATGGTAAGTGCCGCTGATGGAAATACCATGGGCATGGTCAGCCAGAACGATGATGAGGGTGTTATCGCCATGTTCCTTAGCCCATTTTTCTGCATACTCAATGGACTTATCAAATTCGATAGTATCGTAAGCAGCTCTCTGCCAATCCATGACATGGAGCTGTTTATCAATGGAAGCGCCTTCAATCATAGCAAAGAAGCCGTTGGGGTTCTTGGACAGGATATCCAGAGACTTCTTCGTCATGTTCATGAGGTTCGGCTGATCATCAAAGCCCTTCAGCACCTTCGGGTTCTTCAGCATTTCACGGTCGATGTACACATTCATGGTACCGGTATGGAAGAGGCCCAGCATAGGCTTATCAGAAGGAGCTGCCATCATTTCCTTGGAATTGGTGACGAAGGTATATCCCAGATCCTTGAAATCCTGGATCACATTGTCATTATCCTTTCTCTTGGAGCCGGGAACCGACTTCGGCAGATAACGGGCAGAACCGCCGCCCATAATGACATCGGGACGATGGTAAGCATCCAGATAGCTCTTAGCCAGGAAATCTTGGTTTGCTCTTCTTCTGGTATGGCCGATCATGGCAGCCGGAGTCGCATCGGTGGATTCCGCCTGGGTAATGATACCCACAGACATGCCGCGGGTCCGTTTCACGATTTCTGCAATATTTTCGACCTTTGGATCATCGAAAGGATCCTTGGTGGAATCTTCATAAACACCCATGGCGTTCACCACAGACTTATGGCCGGTGGCATAGGCGGAAGCAGAGTTGGCGCTGTCGGTAACCAGGGAATCATAACCGGAAGTGGTAATCACTGCATTGTGATCCAGCTTTTCCATAGCCAGAAGATCATTGTACTTGCCGTTGGTCATGCCCTTGGAAAGGATGCGGGCCACCTCTCTGGCCTGCAGAGACATGCCGTCGCCTACGAAAAGAATGACATTCTTCGCCTTCTTAGCAGCCTTTTCCTGGACCACTTCATAACCGGCAGAAGCAGTGGAAAGACCCAGACCATCCTTTGCATTCACAGTGACTGCGATTTTACCGGTCTTGGAGAAATCCACATCATCAATACGGTAAGAAGTCACTCCATTGCCCAGATCCTTCGTAACAGCCTGCTTGCCGAAGAACTTGTCCGCAGGAACACCATTCACCTTCACATCTACCGACTGAAGATTCTTGGCATTAGACACTTCTACGTCAAAATCAAAACGGGCACCTGCCCAGAACTTGGCATTATCTACCGGAAGAATCCGGATATCCGCTGCCTCAGAAGGAAATATACCCCCCAAAAGGGCACCTCCTGCCAGAAGACCGCAAACTGCTGCTTTCATCCAAGTTTTTTTCATTCCTTTGCTCCTTCCATTGATGCAATCATCACTTGTATATCTGCATTCCATCATAAAGATGGGTTGCAACGATACAGAAAGGATTCTGTACAGGAAAAGAAAAAAAGAAATTAGAAATGTCTGAATTTCACAAAAAAAATTGACAAAACCCGGAATTCTGTAAAAGAGGAGAAAAGGGGATACTTTGGACACACCTGCGGTGTGAGGGTTGACAGGGCTACGCCCCGAGGGTTGTGGAAAAGGGTTCTTAGGATGGACCGGCCTGAGGGCCGGAGGGTTCGTAAGTTTGACGGCCCTTCGGGCCGAGGGTTGCGGATTGCCCTTCGGGCAATGCTTATAAAGTCAGCGTTATGAGGGAGGGTTCTTAAGATGGACCGGCCCTATGGGCCGGAGGGTTCGTAAGTTTGACGGCCCTTCGGGTCGAGGGCTGTGGATTGCCCTTCGGGCAATGCTTATAAAGTCAGCGTTACGAGTTTACCTTACTGTATCATATGGCGTAATAAGTATTCTGCTGACTGGCTCGCTGCGCTCGCCCCCCCCTATCCGGCTGCGCCGGACTTCCCCCGCAAGCGGGGCAGAATAAAGCTAACGCATAGCGAAGAATAAAGTCCCCCCGCCGGGCAATGCTATTAAGTTAAGAGAAAAACGAGCAAAATATGTCTTTTAGGGATG
>ERZ1023888.147-NODE-147-length-22194-cov-9.923529_pt1 | contig 22194 bp, 18 predicted proteins | sample MGYA00380396_ERZ1023888 | MGnify/ENA primary metagenome ERZ1023888 (study PRJEB33179, sample SAMN07448998) | human gut metagenome | biome: Human-gut; feature: Human associated habitat; material: Faeces | host: Homo sapiens | place: India: Bhopal | collected... | reverse complement strand
GCATGCTGTCGATGTCGTCGAGGGTGGAGACGCCGGAGAGCACCAAAATAGTCTCCAGCCCCGCCTGGAAACCGGCCAGTATATCGGTGCGCAGGTTATCGCCGACGATCACCGTCTGCTCGGAGTGAGCCTGCATTTTATTCAGTGCTGAACGGATGATCCACGGGCTGGGTTTGCCGACGTAAAACGGCTTACGGCCGGAGATCTTCTCGATCCCGGCGCAAAGCGCGCCGCAGGCAGGGTAGAAGCCGCGACCGTGCGTATCCGGGTTAGTGGCAATGAAGCGGGCGCCGTTGGCGACGAAGAAGGCGGCCTTATGCATCATTTCCCAGTTAAAGGAACGAGTTTCCCCGACGATGACAAAATCCGGGTTCACATCGGTAATGGTAAAGCCGGCTTTGTACAGCTCGTGGATCAGCGCCCCTTCTCCCACCACGTAGGCTTTTTTGCCTTCCTGGCGACGCAGAAAATCGGCGGTGGCCATCGCTGAGGTGTAAAAGGCGCTATCCGGAACATCAATTCCAGCGGTGGCGAAACGGTTCGCCAGATCCTGGCCGGTTTGCGACGGGTAGTTGGTCAGCATTACCAGCGGCATGCCTTTATCGAGGATGCGCTTGATAAACTCGGCTGCGCCGGGAACGGCGACGTTATCGTGCATCAGTACGCCGTCAATATCACAAATTATGTTTTGAATGGTCATGGTGGGTCCAGAATCATTAACAAAGACGAAACTATACGCGTCATCGATGAGGTTTCACACCTCTGACGGGCGAGGCCCGCCCGTATCAAGGTGACGCGCTATCAGAAAAGGGGCGATTAGCTCTCAAGCAAACGCTGCAGCAGCGTGCCATTAAGCATGGCGCGTTTGACCAGCGCGAAGGCGCCGATTGCAGAGCGGTGATCGAGGGTGGAGCGCACCACCGGCAGGTTCTTACGAAACGCCTTAAGCGCCTGGGCGTTAATGCAGCCTTCGATGGCCGGAAGAAGGACCTTTTCAGCTTCCACTATTTCGCCGGCGACGACGATTTTTTGTGGGTTGAACAGGTTAATGGCGATGGCGATCGTTTTCCCGAGGTGGCGCCCCACGTACTCAATCACCTCGCAGGCCAAGGCATCGCCCTTGTTGGCCGCTTTGCAGATAGTTTTGATCGTGCAGTCATCCGGCGTCAGACGGCTCTGGTAGCCCTGCTCCAGCAGGTGGCGAACCCGCTGTTCAATGGCGGCATTGGCCGCGACGGTCTCCAGACAGCCGAAGTTGCCGCAGTGGCAGCGTTCGCCCAGCGGGTCGACCTGAATATGGCCAATTTCGCCAACGTTGCCGTTGCGGCCGATAAAAATGCGCCCGTTGGAGATAATCCCCGCCCCGGTACCGCGGTGCACGCGCACCAGAATGGAGTCTTCGCAATCCTGGCTTGCGCCAAAATAGTGCTCGGCCAGCGCCAGGCTGCGGATATCGTGGCCAACAAAGCAGGTAACATTGAAGCGTTTCTCCAGCGCCCCGACCAGGCCCCAGTTTTCCACCGCAATGTGCGGCATATAGCGGATCACGCCGCTTTCCGGGTCGACGAGGCCCGGCAGGATCACTGAGATAGCGATCAGCTCGCGAATTTTGCGCTGACAGTTTTCGATAAAGGTGGCGATGATATTCAGCAGGGCGTGTTCCAGCGTTTCCTGGGTGCGCTCGGGCAGCGGGAAGTGCTCCTCTTCCAGGGGCTTGCTGCTTAAATCATACAGGGTCAGAGTGGCGTCATAGCGGCCAAGCCGCACGCCGATGGCGTTGAAGTTGCGAGTTTCTGCGATGATAGAGATAGCGCGGCGGCCACCGGTGGAGGCCTGCTGATCGACTTCTTTGATCAGGCCGCGCTCAATAAGCTGACGCGTGATTTTGGTCACGCTGGCAGGGGCAAGCTGGCTTTGTTCGGCTATCTGAATGCGCGAGATGGGCCCATGCTGGTCAATCAGGCGGTACACGGCCGCGCTGTTCAGTTGTTTTACGAGGTCAACGTTACCAATTTGAGCTTGTCCGCCTGCTGTCATACTTTTACTTACTCAGTGACGACCTCGTTACCATTAACGATGGTCTTGGTGATTTTATAATCGCGTGTAAAGGCGGTCAGGTTAGCGACCATGCCCGGCGCAATGCTGCCGAGCTGCTTGTCCACGCCGATAGCGCGCGCAGGATAGAGCGTCGCCATGCGCAATACTTCGTCCAGTGCCACGCCGCAATGCTCAACCAGATTACGCACCCCTTCAATCATGGTCAGCGAAGATCCGCTGAGGGTGCCGTTTTCATCTACGCACAGCCCATTGCGGTAGTATATTGTTTTCCCGGCAAAAATGAACTGGTCAATATTCGCCCCCGCCGGCGCGGTGGCGTCGGTGACCAGGCACAGCTTGTCGCCTTTCAGGCGCTTGGCGTTGCGCACGTTGGCGTAATCGACGTGCATCCCGTCGACGATGATACCGCAGTAGACATCCGGCTCGTCAAAAATCGCCCCGGCAAGACCCGGTTCGCGGCCGGTAATGTACGGCATCGCATTATACAGGTGGGTGGCGAAGGTAATGCCCGCGCGGAAGCCGACTTTCGCCTCTTTCAGCGTAGCGTTGGAGTGGCCCGCGGAGACAACGATCCCGGCGGCGACCAGTTTGCGGATCACTTCTGGCTCAACGCGCTCAGGGGCGAGGGTCACTTTGGTGATCACATCGGCGTTGTCGCACAGGAAATCGACCAGCGCCGCGTCCGGTTTACGCACGTAGTCCGGATTGTGGGTGCCTTTCTTAACGATATTCAGCCACGGCCCTTCGAGATGCAGGCCCAGCGCCTGGTTCGGATGTTTTTGCAGATATTCGCGCATCACGCGCACGCCTTGCTTCATCAGATCGTCGCTGGAGGTAATCAGCGTCGGCAGGAAGCTGGTGCAGCCTGAGCGTTCGTTGGCCTTCTGCATGATCTCCAGCGTTTCGACAGTGACCGCCTCTGGGCTGTCGTTAAACTGCACGCCGCCGCAGCCGTTGAGCTGGACGTCGATAAAACCGGGGGCGATTATTGCGCCGTTGACTGAGCGCTGCTCGATGTCAGACGGCAAATCTGCCAGCGGACAAAGACGTTCGATAAAGCCATTAGCGATAACAACCGCATGGTCATCGAGAATTTCATGACCGGTATAAACCCGGCCCTGGGTTAATGCATACATTACGACCCCCGGTATATACGCCTCATCAGGTCAGCGTTCGTTCGTTTGCCGCCGGCATGATGGTGCGTACAAAGAAAAAGATGATCCCGCGCCAGGGCGCGGGAAGGACTACATTACAGACCTTTAATATTTTCAGCTTCTAATTCGTTGAAATATTTCAGCGTCTTCACTTTCAGCTCCATGGTGGACGGTTCGTCGCAGACGATCACCGCCTTCGGATGCAGCTGCAGACAGGTAATAGTCCACATGTGGTTGACGTTACCTTCTACCGCCGCCTGCAGCGCCAGCGCTTTCTGATGACCCAGCACCAGAATCATCACTTCTTCTGCGTCCAGCAGGGTGCCCACGCCGACGGTCAGCGCATATTTCGGCACCAGATCCACATCGCCGTCGAAGAAGCGGGAGTTCGCTACGCGGGTTTCATGGGTCAGGGTCTTAATACGGGTGCGGGACGCCAGAGAAGAGGCCGGTTCGTTAAACGCGATATGACCATCGTTGCCCACGCCGCCCATGAACAGGTGGATTTTACCGTAGGAACGAATTTTTTCTTCATAGCGACGGCATTCCGCATCGATGTCCGGCGCGTTACCATTCAGCAGGTTGATATTTTCTGCCGGAATATCAACGTGGTCAAAGAAATTACGGTGCATAAAGCTATGATAGCTTTCCGGATGCTCTTTCGGCAGGCCAACGTATTCATCCATGTTAAAGGTGACGACGTGCTTGAAGCTAACCTGGCCTGCTTTATGCATTTCAACCAGCGCCTTGTAGGCGGTCAGCGGGGTACCACCGGTTGGCAGACCCAGGACGAACGGACGGTCCGCGGTTGGTTTAAATGCATTAATGCGGTTAACGATATGGCGGGCAGCCCATTTACCGACCTGCTCAGCGGTTACCAGGGGAATCAGTCTCATTCTTCACCTCTATAGTCAAAGTAGATTCTGGCGGATTGGCGCCAGCACTCTAAGGAGAGTATTGCAGCAACTGCGCCGACCGGGGTCAATCCGTGTTGATTTTTTGAATGATAAAATAAGTTTTCGTTGTTAGCCAGTGCAAGGGAGGAGGGAATACGATATTTGGTGATAATTATCACAAAAAATACCCGTTTAATTTGCGATACGAATTAATTTTTCACACACTTTGCCGGTAAGTGATAAAACCGACCTTGTTACACAATAAAAAAGTGGCTTTGAAATGAGCCTCATCGGGGTCTCATAGGGGGAATAAGATGAATATTTTAGGTTTCTTTCAGCGACTGGGTAGGGCGTTGCAGCTCCCTATCGCAGTGCTGCCGGTCGCGGCATTGCTGCTGCGTTTCGGGCAACCAGACCTGTTGAATGTACCCTTCATCGCGCAAGCGGGTGGGGCGATCTTTGATAATCTGGCGCTGATCTTCGCAATTGGTGTGGCATCAAGCTGGTCCAAGGATAACGCCGGTTCTGCGGCGCTGGCCGGTGCGGTAGGGTATTTCGTGATGACCAAAGCGATGGTCACCATCAACCCGGAAATCAATATGGGCGTGCTGGCCGGTATCATTACCGGTCTGGTGGCAGGGGCGGTATACAACCGCTGGGCCGGCATCAAGCTGCCGGACTTCCTGAGCTTCTTCGGCGGCAAACGCTTCGTGCCGATCGCCACCGGCTTCTTCTGTCTGATCCTCGCGGCGATCTTCGGCTACGTCTGGCCGCCGGTGCAGCACGCTATCCACTCTGGCGGCGAATGGATCGTCTCCGCAGGGGCGCTGGGTTCCGGTATCTTTGGTTTCATCAACCGTCTGCTGATCCCAACCGGTCTGCATCAGGTGCTGAACACCATCGCCTGGTTCCAGATTGGTGAGTTCACTAACGCCGCTGGCGCTGTGTTCCACGGCGACATCAACCGCTTCTACGCCGGCGACGGCACCGCGGGGATGTTCATGTCCGGCTTCTTCCCAATCATGATGTTTGGTCTGCCGGGTGCGGCGCTGGCGATGTATCTGGCGGCGCCGAAAGCGCGTCGTCCGATGGTAGGCGGTATGCTGCTGTCCGTGGCCATCACCGCGTTCCTGACCGGGGTAACCGAGCCGCTGGAATTCCTGTTCATGTTCCTGGCTCCGCTGCTGTACCTCCTGCATGCGGTGCTGACCGGTATCAGCCTGTTCATCGCAACGGCGCTCGGGATCCATGCGGGCTTCTCCTTCTCCGCAGGTGCAATTGACTACGTGCTGATGTACAGCCTGCCGGCCGCCAGCAAAAACGTCTGGATGCTGCTGGTGATGGGCGTGGTGTTCTTCTTCGTCTACTTCCTGCTGTTCAGCGCGGTGATCCGCATGTTCAACCTGAAAACGCCGGGTCGTGAAGACAAAGCCGCTGACGTGGTAACGGAAGAAGCCAACAGCAACACTGAAGAGGGGCTGACCCAGCTGGCGACCAGCTATATCGCCGCGGTGGGCGGAACGGACAACCTGAAAGCCATTGACGCCTGTATCACCCGTCTGCGTTTGACCGTGGGCGATTCGGCGAAGGTGAACGACGCCGCCTGTAAACGTCTCGGCGCGTCCGGGGTGGTGAAACTGAATAAGCAAACCATTCAGGTTATCGTCGGTGCGAAAGCAGAGTCTATCGGCGATGAGATGAAAAAAGTGGTTACCCGCGGCCCGGTAGCGGCAGCGGCAGCCGCACCGGCTGGCAACGTCGCCACCGCAGCGCCCGCGGCTAAACCGCAGGCGGTAGCGAACGCGAAGACCGTTGAGTCGCTGGTTTCGCCGATTACCGGTGACGTGGTGGCCCTCGAGCAGGTGCCGGACGAAGCCTTCGCCAGCAAAGCCGTCGGCGACGGGATCGCGGTGAAACCGACCAGCAACATCGTGGTGGCCCCGGCCGCCGGTACCGTGGTGAAAATTTTCAACACTAACCACGCGTTCTGCCTCGAAACCAACAACGGTGCGGAAATCGTCGTTCACATGGGTATCGACACCGTGGCGCTGGAAGGCAAGGGCTTCAAACGTCTGGTTGAAGAGGGCACGGACGTGAAGGCGGGTGAACCGATTCTGCAAATGGATCTGGACTTCCTCAACGCCAACGCGCGCTCAATGATCAGTCCGGTCGTCTGCAGCAACAGCGATGACTACAGCGCGCTGGTGATACTGGCGAGCGGTAAGGTCGTTGCTGGCCAGACGCCGCTGTATGAGATTAAAGGCAAGTAAGGCTCCTGAGTCGAGTTTTTGCCTCAGCGGCGAAGGGAAACCTTCGCCGCTTTTTTTTCCAGCAATCGGCCCCATAATCCTCTTCTGATACCTATTTTACGTAACTAATAGTTGTCACTACGCCCTGCTTGTAAGATCATGTGCCGTTATACGTTGTTTACGCTTTGAGGAACCCGTGATGAGTGAGGCAGAAGCCCGCCCGACTAACTTTATCCGTCAGATTATTGATGAAGATCTGGCTACCGGTAAACATACCACCGTTCACACTCGCTTCCCGCCGGAGCCGAACGGTTATCTGCACATTGGCCATGCAAAATCCATCTGCCTGAACTTCGGCATCGCCCAGGATTATCAGGGCCAATGCAACCTGCGTTTCGATGACACCAACCCGGTGAAAGAAGATATCGAATACGTTGAGTCGATTAAAAACGACGTGCAGTGGTTAGGTTTCTACTGGTCCGGGGACGTATGCTACTCGTCTGATTATTTCGATCAGCTGCATCAGTATGCGGTTGAGCTGATCAACAAAGGTCTGGCCTATGTTGATGAACTCTCTCCTGATGAAATTCGCGAATACCGCGGCACCCTGAAAGCGCCGGGTAAAAACAGCCCGTATCGCGACCGCAGCGTGGAAGAGAACCTGGCGCTGTTTGAAAAAATGCGCAGCGGCGGCTTCGAAGAGGGCAAAGCCTGCCTGCGCGCGAAGATCGATATGGCCTCGCCGTTTATCGTGATGCGCGATCCGGTGCTGTACCGCATTAAGTTCGCTGAGCATCATCAGACTGGCAACAAGTGGTGCATCTACCCGATGTACGACTTCACCCACTGCATCAGCGATGCGCTGGAAGGCATTACCCACTCGCTGTGTACCCTGGAGTTCCAGGACAACCGCCGCCTGTACGATTGGGTGCTGGACAACATCAGCATCCCGGTGCATCCGCGTCAGTACGAATTCTCGCGCCTGAATCTCGAATACACCGTGATGTCCAAGCGTAAGCTGAACCAGCTGGTGACTGAGAAGCACGTGGAAGGCTGGGACGACCCGCGTATGCCGACCATCTCCGGTCTGCGTCGTCGCGGCTACACCGCCGAATCCATCCGCGAGTTCTGCAAGCGCATCGGCGTGACCAAGCAGGACAACACCATCGAGATGGCGTCGCTGGAGTCCTGCATTCGTGAAGATCTGAACGAAAACGCCCCGCGCGCGATGGCGGTGATCGATCCGGTGAAACTGGTTATCGAGAACTATCCGCAGGGCGAAAGCGAAATGGTGATGATGCCGAACCATCCGAACAAGCCGGAAATGGGCAGTCGTGAAGTGCCGTTCAGCGCCGAAATCTGGATCGATCGCGCGGACTTCCGCGAAGAAGCCAACAAACAGTACAAGCGTCTGGTGCTGGGTAAAGAAGTGCGTCTGCGCAACGCCTACGTCATCAAAGCGGAACGCGTGGAGAAAGATGCCGAAGGCAATATTACCACCATCTTCTGCACCTACGATGCCGACACCCTGAGCAAAGACCCGGCCGACGGCCGCAAGGTCAAAGGCGTGATCCATTGGGTAAGCGCGGCGCATGCGCTGCCGGTAGAGATCCGTCTCTACGATCGTCTGTTCAGCGTGCCAAACCCGGGCGCGGCGGAAGATTTCCTCGCAGTGATCAACCCGGAATCGCTGGTGATCAAACAGGGGTACGCGGAGCCGAGCCTGGCGCAGGCCGAAGCCGGTAAAGCTTACCAGTTTGAGCGTGAAGGCTATTTCTGCCTCGACAGCCGCTATGCAACCGCAACCAGTCTGGTGTTCAACCGCACCGTCGGGCTGCGTGATACCTGGGCGAAAGCGGGCGAATAACATTTCTTTTCTGTCAAAGCGTCGCTCCCAGCGGCGCTTTTTTTGTTTCAGAATCAGCTAATTAAACTTTTCATTTTCGCGATGCGAATTAATTCTGTTTCTGCGCGGTAATAAATAGCGCTTCTGATGTTTCCTGTCACATACAAAAAACCAATGTAATCGCTTTCAATGATTGCGTTTTTCCCTGATTTTGCAATGATTTCCATAACAAAATCATCAGAGATAAGACTGTAACAAAACGACATAAAATATGTGCGCTTTGTCATAATCTTAAGCTTTGCCTCACGAAAAACATTGATAATTCGCGTCACGAAAAATAGTCTATCTACAGTGGTTTCGCGGTCTTTTTTACCGCCCCACATTTTGCAGTTTTATTTATTTTTTAGCGATTGACCGCTGGTCTTCGCCTTTTAAAACGTCAAAGAGGATATGCACATGCGTACGTTTAGTGGCAAACGTAGTACGCTGGCGCTGGCTATTGCCGCCGTCACCGCGATGTCGGGCTGGGTTGTGGCTCCACAGGCCAGCGCAGCAGGCTTTATCGATGATTCAACCTTAACCGGCGGTATCTATTACTGGCAGCGTGAGCGTGACCGTAAAGATGTGACCGACGGCGACAAATACAAAACCAACCTTTCCCACTCCACCTGGAACGCCAACCTGGACTTCCAGTCCGGCTATGCCGCCGATATGTTTGGCCTTGATATTGCCGCGTTTACCGCGATTGAAATGGCGGAGAACGGCGATAGCGGCCACCCGAACGAAATTGCCTTCTCGTCACGTAACAAAGCCTATGACGAAGACTATTCCGGCGATAAGAGCGGCATCAGCCTGTATAAAGCGGCAGCGAAATTCAAATATGGTCCGGCGTGGGCACGTGCGGGCTATATCCAGCCAACCGGCCAGACTCTGCTGGCCCCGCACTGGAGTTTTATGCCAGGTACCTATCAGGGGGCGGAGGCCGGGGCTAACTTCGACTATGGCACGGCGGGCGCGTTAAGTTTCTCCTATATGTGGACGAACGAGTATAAAGCGCCATGGCATATCGAGATGGACGATTTCTATCAGAACGATAAGAAGACCAAAGTCGATTACCTCCACTCCGTCGGCGCTAAATATGATTTCAAAAATGACCTGGTGCTGGAGGCGGCATTTGGTCAGGCTCAGGGCTATATCGATCAGTACTTTGCTAAAGCCAGCTACAAGTTTGACGTCGCCGGCGCGCCGCTGAGCACCAGCTACCAGTTCTACGGCACCCGCGATAAGGTCAGCAACGGCGGGGTCAACGACATCTATGATGGCACCGCATGGCTGCAGGCGTTAACCTTTGGTTATAAGGTGGCGGATGTCCTGGATCTGCGTCTCGAGGGAACCTGGGTGAAGGCTGATGGCCAGCAGGGCTACTTCCTGCAGCGTATGACCCCGACCTACGCCTCTTCCAATGGTCGTCTCGATATCTGGTGGGATAACCGCTCCGACTTTAACGCCAATGGCGAAAAAGCGGTCTTCTTTGGCGCGATGTATGACATGAAAAACTGGGATATGCCGGGCTGGGCGTTCGGCGCGTCTTATGTCTACGCCTGGGATGCGAAGCCGGGCAGAATGTCCTCTCCGGATGCGTACTATGACCCTGACTATCGCCTGAAAGAGTCGGCCTATAGCCTGGATGCAATGTATACCGTACAGGAAGGGCGGGCGAAGGGCACCCTGTTCAAACTGCACTTTACCCAATACGACAACCATTCCGATATTCCGAGCTGGAGCGGCGGCTACGGCAACATCTTCCAGGATGAGCGCGACGTGAAGTTCATGGTTATCGCCCCGTTCACTATTTTCTGATGCCTGCGCGGCGGGCGTGAGCCTGCCGCACCTCTGGGAGAACGACAATGAAAAAAATGCTGCTTATTGCCATGATGGCAGCGGGCCTGGTGGCCTGCACCACGTCGCCGGCGCCGAAAGAAGACACCAAACTGAAAGATGCCTATAGCGCCTGTATTAATACGGCGGAAGGGAATCCGGACAAGATTGAAGCCTGCCAGAGCGTACTGAATGTGCTGAAAAAGGATAAACAGCACCAGCAGTTCGCCAACCAGGAGAGCGTTCGCGTCCTGGATTACCAACAGTGTATTCAGGCCACCCGCACCGGCAACGATCAGGCGGTGAAAGCGCGCTGCGATCAGATCTGGAAGGAGATCCGCAGCAATAATACGACCCATTAAATCAGACGACAGCGGCAAACGGGCGGGGCATATCTCCGCCCGTTTGTTTTTTTTGCGCTGACTCTCCGCCGGCTGATAGCCGCGGCTCAGCCGCACGAACAGTAGCGCGGTGGCAATGAATGCGCACAGCTCGGCGCATATTAGCCACCAGCCCGGCGGGCTTTTATCGCCGGTGAGCTCGACCAGGGCGGTGGAAATAGCTGGCGTCAGGTCGCCGAAAATGGCAGTAGCGAGACTAAAGGCCAGCGAAAAGCCCACGGTGCGGACGTATACCGGCATCACTTCGGTCAGCGCCGCGACCATCGCGCCGTTATACATGCCAAAGAAGAACGAGAACCATAGCAGGACCAGCGTCATACGGGTGAAATCGGGCGCGACGGTGAGCCAGTGCATCACCGGCCAGGTGGTGAGCAGGGCCAGCACGGTAATGCCCATCAGCACCGGACGACGACCGATCCGATCAGAGATCGCCCCGCTGGCGAAGTTCCATATCAACTCTCCGGACAAAGCGGGGATGAGGAAAGTCACCCCAGGGGCGTGTGCGGGAAGGGTGCCAGAGGCGCCCATAAAAAAGCCAACCGGCAGGTTGGCTTTTCAGTCTCAGCGAAACGGGGAATTATTTTTCCACCGCGTCGTGGGCGTGTTCGTCCTCGCGGCAATCCCCTTCCGCACAGTGACCGTACAGATACAGACTGTGGTTGGTCAGGCGGATGCCGTGGCGGGAGGCAATTTCACGCTGGCGTAATTCGATCGAGTCGTCGCTGAATTCGATCACTTTGCCGCAGTCGAGGCAGATCAGGTGATCGTGGTGATGCTGCTGGGTCAGTTCGAAAACGGATTTTCCGCCTTCGAAATTATGACGAGTCACGATGCCGGCGTCATCAAACTGGTTGAGGACGCGGTAAACGGTCGCCAGACCGATCTCTTCGCCCATGTCGATCAGGCGTTTATATAAGTCTTCCGCACTGACATGATGGTTATCCGGTTCCTGCAGCACTTCAAGGATTTTTAGTCGAGGAAGTGTGACTTTCAGGCCAGCCTTCTTTAATGCGGTATTGTTGTCAGTCATGCGGAATCTGTCCTGTTGCTAAACGATCTACTTCCTTCAACGGAAGTCATACAGAAATTAACCCGACGTAATGCGTCTCATTATAGAACTGCCACTGGTAAATGAAAACTGCAAGCATCGGGCCTGGTTTGCTGTCAAAAACGAGGCACCAGCTACAAACTGCGTCACGTGCCTCGTAGAATCAGAGGACATTGTACAGATATGTGATTAAAAGTTAAAAACTTGTAGCTATTAGTTTGATTGCTTTTGTCTATTAATGCGGCGCAACTCAATGATTGCGCCGCTTAATCATCAGGCGTTTTTGATTTCTTCGAGGTGCAGCTCTTCGGCAACCTGCTTCACCCATTTCTCAACGCGCTCGTTGGTCAGCTCCGGCTGGCGGTCTTCATCGATGGCGAGGCCGACGAAGTGGTCGTCATCCGCCAGGCCTTTGGAAGCTTCAAAATGATACCCCGCCGTTGGCCAGTGACCGACGATGGTCGCGCCGCGCGGCTCAATGATGTCGCGGATGGTGCCCAGCGCGTCGCAGAAGTATTCTGCGTAATCTTCCTGGTCGCCGCAGCCGAACAGCGCCACCAGTTTGCCATTGAAGTCGATCTCTTCCAGCGTCGGGAAGAAGTCATCCCAGTCACACTGCGCTTCACCGTAGTACCAGGTCGGGATACCGAGCAGCAGGATGTCGTGGGCTTCCAGGTCTTCTTTGCTGCTTTTGGCAATGTCGTGAACATCAGCAACATCTTTACCAAGCTGCTTTTGAATCATTTTTGCAATATTTTCGGTGTTGCCGGTGTCGCTGCCAAAAAAGATGCCGATGATTGCCATGAGTAAAATAACCTCTTGAAACTTAAATGATGTGGTAGGGACGCAATGCCCATAGATAACGGCAATCATAGCAGAACAGGCAAGGGCGCGGAAACAGCAATCACGCCCGACTGCACACTCTGCTACATGAATGCGGGTTTTTCGCGGAAAGTTAGACTTTTCCCTGGCTGCGCAGGGCGGTTAACTGGGCCATCAGCATCTCTTCAATGAGATCGCTGCGGCTCATATTACGCGCTTCCGCCAGCTCGTTGAGCGCATCGACCGCATCGGCGTTGAGTTTTAACTCCACGCGCTTCAGCCCGCGAACCCTATCGCGTTTCAGCTGGTTACGTTTGTTGATGCGCAGTTGTTCATCGCGCGACAGCGGATTGGTTTTCGGTCTTCCCGGGCGACGCTCGTTTGCGAACAAATCTAATGTCGTACGGTCCGTTTGTTCTTTTGCCATGATTCTGAGTGACTTCGGGGAAACAAGCTGCCGGGCTCTAGCCGGCGCAGATAGCGCGCCATCATACATCAGGCGAACGGCTGCGCCAACGACCGCGGGCATTCTGCGGCGCGGTCGGGCATATTTTAGCCAATCAGGCGGCGATGCTCGTCAGATAGCGGCGGATGGCGCGTAACACCGCCTCGGGTTTCTCGGCATGGACCCAGTGTCCGGCGCCGGCGATGACGTGGGCCCGGGCCTGCGGGAACTGGGCCAGCAGCGCGTCGCGGTAGGCGTCGGTCACATAGGGCGAGTTGCCTCCGGGAATAAACTGCGTCGGGTGCGGCCAGGCCGGGATGGTTTCCCAGCCGACGATATGCGGATACTGGTCCCACAGCACCGGCACGTTGAAGCGCCAGTCGCCGTCGACGAATGATTTCAGCAGGAACTGAATCACGCCTTCTTCCTGCAGGTGCTCGCGCATCACCTGCGCCGCCTGCTGGCGGGTGCTGGCGGCGGATTCGCTGACGGCGCGGATAGCGGCGAAAATCTCATCATGGCGGCGAACGTGATAATCCACCGGCGCGATATCGATCGCCACCAGACCGCTGATGCGTTCAGGCGCCAGGGCGGTAAGCGCCATTACCGCTTTCCCGCCCATCGAATGGCCGATAAAGGTGGCGCGCTCGATCTGGTGCGCGTCGAGCGTATCAAGCAGATCCTGCGCCATGGCGGGGTAGGTCATCTCTGGCGACCGCGGCGACAAACCGTGGTTGCGCATATCGACCTGCACAATATCATGGTCGGCGATCAGGTCGCGGGCGAGGATGCCCAGGTTGTCCAGGCTGCCAAACAGACCGTGGACCAGCACGATCGGGGAGTGGTTGTGCGGATTCTGTGCAGATTGCGCTCGGCTATTTAATTTCATGGCAAAGTTCTTTTTTTCGCTCCGTCGGGTTAGGGTATTATGTTGGACATTCTGCCATCCGGCTGCAAGACCCAGAAGTTTTCTGAGTTTTACCGCCATCCTGGTTTGACGCTATCCGCGGTTGGGATTTGTACTTATAATCCCAACGATTTGTATTCAGAAAAGATATCGCACTGGATTAAGATGAAAACAATTGAAGTTGATGATGAACTCTATCGCTATATTGCCAGCCACACTCTGCATATCGGCGAGAGCGCATCCGACATTTTACGGCGTATGCTAAAATTTTCCGCCGTTTCCCAACCGGCTACACCGGTCAGCAAAGCCGCGCCGACGCTGGCGCCAGCGCCTGTCGCTGAGGTGAAACCCGCTAACCCGGTGAAAGATAAAGTCCGCGCCATGCGCGAGATGCTGTTATCTGATGAATACGCCGAGCAGAAGCGCGCGGTGAACCGTTTTATGCTGGTGTTGACGACCCTCTACTCCCTGGACAGTAAAGCATTTGCCGAGGCCACCGAGTCTCTGCACGGCCGCACGCGCGTTTACTTCGCGGAAGATGCGCGTACGCTGCTGAAAAGCGGTAATCAGACCAAACCGAAACAGGTTCCTGGTACACCGTGGTGGGTGATCACCAATACCAATACCGGCCGTAAATGCAGCATGATTGAGCACATCATGCAGTCGATGCAGTTCCCTGCGGAGCTGATTGAAAAGGTTTGCGGCACGATCTAGCTTTTTAACATTTGCACCAGAAGGATCAGGCAATGGCAATCGATAAACGTGCGGGGCAGCCTGCGCAACAGAGTGATTTGATTAACGTCGCCCAACTGACTGCTCAGTACTACGTGCTGAAGCCTGAAGTCGGTAATGCGGAGCATGCGGTAAAATTCGGCACCTCTGGCCATCGCGGTAGCGCGGCGCGCCACAACTTCAACGAACCGCATATCCTGGCCATCGCCCAGGCCATTGCGGAAGATCGTGCGAAAAACGGGATCACCGGTCCGTGCTATGTCGGCAAAGATACCCACGCCCTCTCCGAGCCGGCGTTTATTTCGGTGCTGGAAGTGTTAACCGCCAACGGCGTCGACGTGATCGTGCAGGAAAACAACGGCTTCACCCCGACGCCGGCGGTCTCCAACGCGATTCTGGTGCATAACAAAAAAGGCGGTCCGCTGGCGGACGGCATTGTGATCACCCCGTCACACAACCCGCCGGAAGATGGTGGTATCAAGTACAATCCGCCAAACGGCGGCCCGGCTGATACCAACGTCACCAAAGTGGTGGAAAACCGCGCCAACGAACTGCTGGCCGCGGGCCTGCAGGGCGTGAAACGCATTTCTCTGGACGCGGCGCTGGCTTCTGGCCACGTTAAAGAACAGGATCTGGTGCAGCCGTTCATTGAGGGGCTGGCGGATATCGTCGATATGGCCGCAATCCAGAAAGCCGGCCTGACGCTGGGCGTCGATCCGCTGGGCGGGTCCGGTATCGAATACTGGAAGCGCATTGGCGAGCACTACAAGCTCAATCTGACCATTGTTAACGATCAGGTGGATCAGACCTTCCGCTTTATGCACCTCGATAAAGACGGCGCCATCCGCATGGATTGCTCCTCAGAGTGTGCGATGGCCGGCCTGCTGGCGCTGCGCGATAAGTTCGATCTGGCGTTTGCTAACGACCCGGATTACGACCGCCACGGGATTGTCACCCCGGCGGGGTTGATGAACCCGAACCACTACCTGGCGGTAGCGATTAACTACCTGTTCCAGCATCGTCCGCAGTGGGGCAAAGAGGTGGCGGTGGGTAAAACGCTGGTCTCCTCCGCGATGATTGACCGCGTGGTGAACGATCTGGGCCGCAAGCTGGTGGAAGTGCCGGTGGGCTTTAAGTGGTTTGTCGACGGCCTGTTCGACGGCAGCTTCGGCTTCGGCGGCGAAGAGAGCGCCGGGGCCTCCTTCCTGTGCTTCGACGGCACGCCGTGGTCCACCGATAAAGACGGCATCATCATGTGCCTGCTGGCGGCGGAGATCACCGCGGTGACCGGGAAAAACCCGCAGGAGCATTACAACGAACTGGCGGAACGCTTCGGCGCGCCGAGCTACAACCGTCTGCAGGCTTCCGCGACCTCCGCGCAGAAAGCGGCGCTGTCCAAGCTCTCTCCGGAAATGGTCAGCGCTGACACCCTGGCGGGGGATCCGATCACTGCCCGTCTGACCGCGGCGCCGGGCAACGGGGCGGCGATTGGCGGCCTCAAGGTGATGACCGACAACGGCTGGTTCGCGGCGCGTCCGTCAGGCACCGAAGACGCCTACAAGATCTACTGCGAAAGCTTCCTCGGCGAAGAGCATCGCAAGCTGATTGAAAAAGAAGCGGTAGAGATTGTCAGCGAAGTGCTGAAGAACGCTTAACGACGCACTACCATCAGGCCCCTTGCGGGCCTGATTTTTTTCGCAAGGATAGCGATGAAAATACAACGGAAGTCTCTGTTTTTGTTCTGGGCGTGGATGGATCTCTTTTTCGTCCTGCAATTCTTATGGTGGAATATTGCCCACCGCCGCCTCCCTTTTTACGACGATCTGCTGGCTTATCTCCAGCTGCTGCACACCTGGGGCTCCGCGGCGGTCTGGCTGTACCCGCTGAATGTTCTGCTGATTATCAGCATCCCGCTATCGATGATCTTTTTTTTCCACCAGAGCCGCTATGCGCTGTGGCTGGCCTGGGGGCAGGCGCCGCTCAGGCTGCTGTTTATGCAGCCTTCGCTATCGCTGGGCCTGTGGCTGATTCAGGCTGCCGGGGTCCGGCATGTAGCGATCCTGGCAGGCTTTCTGCTGCTCTCTGAAGGGCTGATAATCGCCAGCCTCTGGTACTGCAGAGGCGGGATTCAGGGCATAAAGCGATAGCCAATCCCGGTCTCGGTCAGCAAATGCTGCGGCCGTGCCGGATCGGCCTCCAGCTTTTGTCGCAGATGACCCATATAGATCCGCAGATAGTGGCTGTGCTCCACGGCGTTAGGCCCCCACACCTGATTCAGCAGCTGGCGCTGGGTAAGCACTTTGCCGGGATTATTCAACAGCGCCGCCAGCAGGCGAAACTCGATAGGCGTCAGGTGGATCTCTTCGCTGCCGCGCAGGATGCGGCGGGCGGGGATATTGACCTCCAGGTCAGCGAAGCGCACCACCGGCTCATCGGCCTGCGCCGCGCCGTGGCGACGCAGCGCGACGCGCAGACGGGCCTGCAGCTCGCCGATGCCAAAGGGTTTACTTAAGTAGTCATCGGCGCCGGCATCCAGGGCGGCAATTTTGTCATGCTCTTCGCTACGCGCTGACAGGACGATAATCGGCATCTGGCTCCACTGACGCAGGTCGCGAATAAAATCAATGCCGTCACCATCCGGCAGGCCGAGATCGAGGATCGCGAGGTCGGGCTTACGGGTGGCGGCTTCAATCAGCCCACGCTGCAGGGTTTCCGCTTCAAATACGCGCATGCCGTCGGCTTCCAGCGCGGTGCGGAGAAAGCGTCGGATAGCGTGTTCGTCTTCGATAATCAGAACGTTAATCACAATTCCTCAGGTAGCTCTTCCAGTTCAGGGGGCGTTTCTCCCGGCAGTGTAACACGGAATGAGGCGCCGCCCTCGGGCCGGTTGCTGGCGGAGATGGTCCCGCCGTGGACGTCGACGATGGCCTGACAGATGGCAAGGCCCAGCCCGACGCCAGGGATCGCCGACTCTTTGTTGCCGCGGGCGAATTTATCAAAGATAGTCTGTTCCTGGCCTGCCGGGATCCCAGGACCGTTATCCCATACTTCCAGCGACAGCTGCCGGGCGTCCGCCTCGGCGCGAATGCCGATGCTCGCCCGGGCGCCGGCATACTTATGGGCATTTTCCAGCAGGTTGATCAGCACCCGCTCGAACAGCGGCCCGTCGACATGCACCAGCTGGAGGGGATCGGGTAAATCTAGCTGAATATGCTGGCCGCCGAGGCTTGGCTCGAGCATGCGCAGCGCGCTGCCGACCACTTCCTCCAGCGTCAGCCACTCCTTATGCAGATTAAAGCCGCCGGACTGGATCCGCGCCATATCCAACAGGTTGTTCACCAGCCGGGTGGTGTTGAGCACATGCTGGCGGATTTCGTTGGCCTGCGGGGCATGTTTTGAACCTTCGCTGGCCAGATCGAGGGTCAGAATTTCCGCCTGGCCAAACAGCACGGTCAGCGGAGTACGCAGATCGTGCGACAGGGCGGCGAGCAGCGAGTTACGCAGGCTTTCCCGCTCGCTGGTCAGACGGGCCTGCTCTTCGCTGGCGGTCAGGGTGAGGCGCTCCAGGGCGCTGGCCACCAGCAGGGTAAAGGTCTCCAGCAGCCGCTGCTGCTCCGGGATCATCAATTGGCGCAGATTCTCCGGTTCCACCACCAGTAGTCCCCAGGTGCGGGCGGCGCTCTTCAGGGGCAAGATCTGATACGGCACGCCGGGCAGGGTATCGGTGCCGGCGCCGGCAGGTTGGCCCTTATCAAAGCTCCAGCGGGCGATGGCATCATCCCACGGGGTCAGCCCTGACTGGTGGGTTAAGGGCAGCAGTTTTCCCTGGGCGTCCGGGAGCAGCAGCTGGCTGCGGGCCTGAAAGGTGGAGGCGATAAATCGCTCGCTGGTGGTGGCGATATCCTGCTGGCTGCGACCCACCGCCAGCGCTTTAGACATCTCATACAGATGGCGGGTACGGCGTTCACGGTAGCGCGCCACCCGCGCCTGGTAGCGTACGCCGGCGGTGAGGTTGCCGATAAGCAGGCCTACGGTGAGCATCACGCCGAAGGTGAGCAGATACTGGACATCCGACACCGCCAGCGTCCCGCGCGGGGCGACAAAAAAGAGATCGAAGCTGATGACGTTGATCACCGTCGCCAGCACCGACGGCCAGCGGCCATAGACCAGGGCGATGAGCACCACCCCCAGCAGATAGAGCATCACCAGGTTGGCGGCTTCGAAGGCCATCAACCACTGCATGGCCACCAGGGTAATGATGGCGCATAGCGCCACCGCCACCGCGCAGCCCTGCAGCTGCAGGCGCCATTTCTCCAGCGCCGGACGGCTGTCGCTGGCGCGTGCGGCAAGGGGGAAGGGTTTCTCATCGAGGGCGATTACCACCAGATCGAGGTCCGGCGCATGGCGAGCCAGACGATCGGCGAAGCCGCTGCGATCCCACCAGCGGCGCTTGCTTTGGCGGCCAATGACGATTTTGCCGAGGTTATGTTCGCGGGCGTAGTGGAGGACCGCTTTCTCTTCCGACGGGTCGGAGAGGGTGGCGGTTTCGGCCCCCAGCTCCTGGGCCAGACGCAGCGCGGCGAGAATAGCCCGCCGCCGGCCTTCCGGCAGCCGGTGCAGGGAAGGGGTCTCGACATACACCGCATGCCAGACGCTGCCCAGGCGGGCGGCGAGCCGGGCGGCGGCGCGCACCAGCTTTTCGCTGCCGGTGTTGTGCCCGATACAGAGCAGGATCGCATCGCGGGTGTGCCAGACTTTCTCCTGGCCCTGACGGTCGCGCCAGGCGCGCATCTGCTCATCGACGCGGTCGGCGGTGCGGCGCAGGGCCAGCTCGCGCAGCGCAATCAGATTGCCCTTGCGGAAAAAGTTTTCGATAGCGCGCTCGGCCTGGCCGCCGATGTAGACTTTGCCCTCATTGAGCCGCTGGCGCAGATCGTCAGGGGGGAGGTCCACCAGCACCACGTCGTCCGCGGCGTCAAAGAAGGGATCGGGAACCGTCTCCCGCACCTGCACGCCGGTGATCCCGCTGACGACGTCATTCAGGCTTTCCAGATGCTGGACGTTAACGGTAGTGAAAACATCTATCCCGGCCTCCAGCAGTTCATCCACATCCTGCCAGCGCTTTGGATGGCGGGAGCCTGGCGCATTGCTGTGCGCCAGCTCATCCACCAGAATCAGCGCCGGACGGCGGGCGAGGGCGGCGTCGAGATCGAACTCATAGACGTACCGCCCGCGATGGGCAAGCCGCCGCGGCGGCAGAGTGCTCAGGCCCTGCAGCATCGCGGCGGTCTCTTTACGGCCGTGGGTCTCCGCCACGCCAATCAGAATATCCAGCCCCTGGGCGCGCAGCCGCTGCGCTTCCGCCAGCATCGCCCAGGTTTTCCCCACTCCGGCGCAGGCGCCAAAGAACACTTTCAGTTTGCCGCGATGCGGGGCGGCGGTGTGCTGCAGCAGGCGGTCAGGGTCCGGGCGCAGCGGCTCGTCACTCATTTACTTATCCTTCAGGGCATCCAGCGCCATATTGAGTTGCAGTATATTGACCACCGGCTGGCCAAGGAAGCTCAGCAGCGGGGTTTGTGTGGCCTGATTCACCAACTGGGTTACCTGCTCAACGCTCAGCTGGCGCGCTTGAGCCACCCGGGGCACCTGCCACAGCGCGGCGGCCGGAGTCAGGTTGTTATCGAGACCGCTCGCCGAGGTGGTGACCAGTTCGACCGGCACCCGCGGGTCGGCGTCCGGGTTGGCGGCGCGCAGGGCCTGCACGCGCTCGCTCACCGCTTTATCCAGCGCCGGGTTGCTGGCGGCGAGGTTGCTGCCGCCAGAGGCCATGGGATTATCCGCCGTCTCCGCGGTGGCCGACGGGCGGCCCTGGAAATAGCCTGCGGCGGTGAAGTTCTGGCCAATCAGCGCCGAGCCGCGCACTTCACCGTTCAGGCGGATCAGCGAGCCGTTGGCCTGTGAGTTAAACCACCATTGTCCCAGGCTGGTGGTTAGCAGAGGATAGACGCCGCCGGTGAGCAGCGTTAACAGAATAAATAGCACAAGTGCTGGACGAATCAATGACATAGTTTGTTCCTCACACCAGACCGCTCAGGGTCAGCAGCAGGTCGATGGCTTTAATACCGATAAAGGGCACCAGCAGACCGCCGAGGCCGTAGATCCACAGGTTGCGGCGCAGCATCGCCGAGGCGGAGAGCGGGCGATAGCTGACGCCTTTCAGGGCCAGCGGGATCAGGAAGACGATGATCAGCGCGTTGAAGATAACGGCGCTGAGGATCGCCGATGAGGGCGAATGCAGGCCCATCACGTTCAGCATGGCCAGCTGAGGATAGACCGCGGCAAACGCCGCCGGAATAATGGCGAAATATTTTGCCACGTCGTTGGCAATACTGAAGGTGGTCAGCGAGCCGCGCGTCATTAACATCTGTTTGCCGATATGGACCACCTCAATTAGCTTGGTGGGGTTGGAATCCAGGTCGACCATGTTGCCCGCTTCCTTCGCCGCCTGGGTGCCGGAGTTCATAGCTACCGCCACGTCGGCCTGAGCCAGCGCGGGCGCGTCGTTAGTGCCGTCGCCGGTCATCGCCACCAGCCGACCTTCCGACTGGTACTGGCGGATCAGCGCCAGCTTGGCTTCCGGCGTCGCTTCGGCGAGGAAATCATCGACGCCGGCCTCGGCGGCGATCGCCGCGGCGGTCAGGCGGTTATCGCCGGTGATCATCACCGTTTTAATGCCCATTTTGCGCAGCTGGGCGAAACGTTCTTTGATGCCGCCTTTGACGATATCTTTGAGCGCAATAATCCCCAGCACCTTTTCGCCTTCGGCGACCACCAGCGGCGTGGCCCCCTGGCGAGCGACCTCTTCCACCTGTTTATCGACATCGGCAGGGAAGTGGCCGCCGTTGGCCTCCACGTGGCGGCGAATGGCGTCCACCGACCCTTTGCGGATCATGCGCTGATCGATATTGATGCCGCTCATCCTCGTTTGCGCGGTAAAGGGGACAAAGGTGGCGTGCAGCGACTGCAGATCGCGTTCGCGCAGGTTAAAGCGCTGTTTCGCCAGCACCACGATGCTGCGCCCCTCAGGGGTTTCATCCGCCAGCGAGGAGAGCTGGGCGGCGTCGGCGAGGGTTCGCTCTTCCACGCCGCGAGCCGGCAGGAAGGCGGAAGCCTGGCGGTTGCCGAGGGTAATGGTCCCGGTTTTATCCAGCAGCAGGACATCGACGTCGCCAGCGGCTTCCACCGCGCGGCCGCTGGTGGCGATCACGTTGGCGCCGAGCATACGGCTCATCCCGGCGACGCCGATGGCCGACAGCAGCCCGCCGATGGTGGTCGGGATCAGGCACACCAGCAGGGCGACCAGTACGGTAACGCTGACCGCATTGCCGCTCCACGCCGAGAAGGGCCAGATGGTGGCGGTGGCCAGCAGGAACACCAGCGTCAGGGCGATCAGCAGGATCGTCAGGGCGATCTCGTTCGGCGTTTTACGGCGCTGGGCGCCTTCCACCATGGCGATCATCCGGTCGAGGAAGGTTTCTCCCGGGTTCACGCTGCAGCGGATCACCAGCCAGTCGGAGAGAATGCGTGTCCCGCCGGTCACCGAGGCAAAATCGCCACCGGATTCACGGATCACCGGGGCAGACTCGCCGGTAATGGCGCTTTCGTCCACCGAGGCGCCGCCTTCGATGACTTCGCCATCGCAGGGGATAATATCCCCGGCTTCCACCAGCACCACGTCGCCTTTGCGCAGGTCTTCCG
>ERZ1023888.144-NODE-144-length-22688-cov-10.402024_pt1 | contig 22688 bp, 25 predicted proteins | sample MGYA00380396_ERZ1023888 | MGnify/ENA primary metagenome ERZ1023888 (study PRJEB33179, sample SAMN07448998) | human gut metagenome | biome: Human-gut; feature: Human associated habitat; material: Faeces | host: Homo sapiens | place: India: Bhopal | collected... | reverse complement strand
CGGCGAAGGCGTTGAGCGTGTCTTCCAGACTCACTCTCCGGTAGTTGACAGCATTGCTGTTAAACGTCGTGGTGCTGTACGTAAAGCTAAACTGTACTACCTGCGTGAGCGCACTGGTAAGTCTGCTCGTATCAAAGAGCGTCTTAACTAATAAACGCATCACGCTACATCCAAAGCGTGTTATAAAACAAGGGGTTAGCGTAATGCTAGCCCCTTTTTTATTGATGTTGTCCACGGAGTGTCCACGTAGAATTGCTGAATGCCCACAATGACCACTTTGCACAGGTAATAAAAAACCTGCCGGAGCAGGTTAGAGCCATAGTTGATGTTGCTGATATTTTGAGGGGTGGGGCGGAGCTGGGTCTATTTCTCCAGGCTTAACGATAAAGCGAGCTAAAGTTTCATGAGTAACAAATGTGCAACCACAATTTATGTTTTGGCACTGATGATAGCGCTCTTTTGTTTCCGTGCTCAGGTATCGGCTGGACCGAGCGTGTGCGGCATCCTGGCATAGTGGACAATGCATCATGATTTTTAATCCCCCTATCTCGCAGTCATTGAGGTGGATAATAGCCCTGAAACTTACATTTGCAAGTTAATGTTTGCATTTTTATATTTCCTTCGCCTCATACTCTACATCCGACAATCTCACCTCAAGCTCTAGGCTCGTCGTAAAGCCGCCATTGCTCAGAGAGTGCATCACCTTAGTAATTGTCCACGATTGCTCGTCTATGACGCGCTTAAAGCCTGAAACCTGTACTGGTGTCTCCGGGTAGAGGTCTGCTCGCCCCGTCGCCAGCCGGATAGAAAACTCAGCAACACCACGTTGCAGTTTGTCCCATTTGGCCTGTGCGGCTCGCATGGCCTGCGCTTTGGTTGAAAAAATTGTAGTCAGGGCAAACACGTTGTCATCCTCGCCGACCATGTATTCACCCTCCCTGGCTTCCGGCGTCTTCACCGTCTTTTTCTTCGTTACCGGTTTGGCTTTGGGGTGCTGTAGCGCGCGTAAATGCTGCTCTTTGGGTTTGCGTTTTAACGCAACCTTTTGTTTTTGTGGCTTCGGGTCTTTGGTGTGCAACCACTTTGCCGTAACGCCGGTATATGCCCCACGGTCAGCAATGGAAAACTGATGGCGGTCGCCATCGCTGCGGGTGATCGTGACCTGCGGAATGGCTTTTCCGCTGGCTGTAACCCCACGACCGGCTTTGAGGAAAAGTAACTTTCCCGCTTTTACCGAAACCTCACCGCCGTTTCGTTCGGCGAGCCGTGTCAAAAATTTGGCATCCGATTCCTGTGACTGGTCGATATGCCGAATTTTTATTCCGGCCAGCTCCGGTATAACGCTCGACACCAGTTTGTTACGTGTCGCTATCGCTGCCACGATTTCGCCGAGCGTCTTGTCATGCCAGGACTCTTCCCGACGTGAGTTAAGCGTCCCCCGAAAATCGGCGCTACGGGCGCGGATTGTCACCGTATCCGGCGCGCCATGATGTTCAACCTCATCAACGGTAAAACTTCCCTTACCAATCAACGCAAAGCCTTTCCACCCGAGGTAAAGCGTCAGTACGGCACCGCGTAACGGCAGCTCGACCAGCCCGTCAGCATCATCAAGCTCGATGTCGAGCTGGTCGGCTTCGAATCCGCGATTGTCTGTCATGGTCAGGCTCATCAACCGATTACTGATGTTGCCGGTAATATCTTTGCTGTCGAGCATCAGCATAAAATCGGGCGTCAGTACTCCACCCGCATTCAGGTTCAGCATATCGAGCATCAGCTAATCCCCACCATGCCAGCCACTGACGAGGCCATATTTCCCGCCTTGCCAATCAGTGATTTTGCCTGTTCGCCGATATCGCCATACAGCGCCGCAAGGGATTCATCCACGCGGGTGAGGGTCAGCGTAAAATCAATTTTGCGCGGCGTTCCGTCAGCAAAAAACAGGCTTCCTGTCTCGCTGATATTATTGATGACGTACATACCGTAAATCGTGCCGGTGCCATCCAGTAACGGCCAGGCGCGCCCCTCGTCAGCCATTAAACGAATGGCCGTCATCGTCAACTTTCCGCCGGTGAGCTCCGGGTAAAGCACACCGGCCAGGGTTATTTTTTCATCCCCCGGCCCCAGATACTGGAAAGAATCCCGCTTACCAACGCGGGAGTTTGACGGCCACCGATATTCGGCATCGCGTTGCATCGTCTGGTGTGGCAACGTCTGGCGCATAAAAACAAACATACCGAGTGCGAGCATCATTTTTCGTCACCTCCTATCCGTCGTGGTTCATGCTGGCACGCTGGCGGGCGCGTTTTTCACGCTCAAATTTTTCAAGCGCATCCTGTAGCTGGCGATCGAGCTGCGTACCGCTGCCGCCCCCCTGAACGTCGATGTGATATTCGTTTTTACTTTGGTCTATATAAGAACGTCCCGCCGGTGCGGTGACGGGTTGATATGCCTGATAGCCACCGTAAGTGCCGGTTGCCGGAATATAAGAGTTACCCTGCGTGGCTGCGTTCGCTTTTGCGGCAGTCTGGTCAAGCGTGCTGGACTCTTTATTAATAATGCCGAGTTTCTCAAGCACCCAATCAATACCGCTGCGCAGCTTATTAAATGCCGTCAGCGGCAGCGTTAAGGCATCCGCCAGCCGTTGACCGAACAACACACCGGCATCACGAAAACTGTTTAAGGTTTCCTGCGATGACTTGACCGGCGCAATCAGGTTGTTAAACCAGTCCCACGCGGCTTTCAGTTTTCCGCCCAGCCAGTCAAACATCGGTTTAAGCGGCGCAAACAGTTCAGCTACTGGCGCAAATGCGGCCCGCATCCCTTCAATCACTCCGCCGAAAAATGCGCTGATGGGCTCCCAATATTTACGGATGAGCAATGCCCCGGCGACAATCGCAGCCACAACAGCGACAACCGGCCAGGAAATCGCACCAATAGCGGTAATGATGCCTCCGGCCACCGTTGTAAATACGGTACCGAGCGCCGTCGCAGCGGCGATGATGGCATTGACTCCCGTTATAACCGGCCAGGCAATCAGCCCAATGGCCCCAATCATACCCACCACGCCAAGCGCCACGGCGGTAATCACCCCCAGCGTCTGCGCGAGCTCTTTATTTCGCTGGATCCACTTATCAAGTTTGAGCACATAGCCGGTCGCAGTCTGCACCAGTGTGCGTAATGAGGATTCCTGCTGGTCAAACAGGTCGGTGCCAACAGCCTCATACGCAGACTGAAACTCTTTGAAGTCGCCGCCGAGGTTATCCTGCATGACTTTAACCAGCTCCTCGGTCTTGCCGTCCGAGGCTTTAAATGCCGCTGTCAGCTTATCGAGTTTCCCGCTGGCCGCAGCGTCTAACAGGGCATTAGACGATTTCAGCGCTTCCTCGCCGAATATCGTTTTCAGGTATTCGCCTGTCTGACTTGTTCCGAGCTTATTCTTTTTAAAACTGGCCTGGATTTCTTTCAGAATGGTAAATACGGGCCGCATGTTGCCCTTGCTATCTGCCGTCTTAACCCCCAGCTCTTTTAATGCCGCCCATGCCTTACCTGTTGGGGCCTGTAACCGGCTGACGACAGCGCTGCTCCCGGTACCGGCCATCGATCCCGTGATATTGTTATCATGAAGCACACCCGTCATGGCGGCGGCTTCTTCGAGGCTTACTCCCGCAGCTTTGGCAACTGGGGCCAGATAGGTTAAGGCGTCGCTTAATCCCTGAAAATCGGCCGCTGATTTATTCATCGTTGCTGAAAGCACATCGCCGATATGGGCTACCCGGTCATTTGAAAGCTGGAAAGCGTTTTTGGTACCGAGCAAAAGCTGTGCGTTCTCTTCCATCGTCCGCCGGTTAGCGAGCGCCATATTCAGCGTGACGGGGGTCGCAGCCTGGATTGCTGCCGCATCGCCGCCCGCTTTCGCGATGATAATCTGAGCTCCGGCAGCATCATCGGCAGAGGCGGCAGTATTGTCGCCCAGCAGTCGGGCTTGTTTTCGCAAAGCCGTCATTTCTGCGGAGTCTTTCGCCACACCGAGTACAGCCTGTAACTCGGAATTTTTCTGCGCAAAATCATAACCCGGTTTCATCAGTGCAACACCGGCCAGCGTGCCGGTCGTCGCCATACCGACACCGGCGGCACCCATTGCGGCAGCGTTTCCGGCCAGCTCTTTACCTGCCTGATATCGCTGCTTAACCGCGTTGAGCTTTGCCTGTTGCGCGCTGACGCGCGCCAGCGCTTCACGCTGGCGATTGAGCTGCACCGTCGTTTCGCTGATGCTGGTTTTTAACCGGCGCTCGTCTGCCGCCAGGGTGCGGGTATTAATTCCCGCCTGGCTGAGTTCCTGCCTATGGCGTTGTACGGCTTGCCGCAAGCTGTTGTGTTTGAGCTGGAGCGCGGCGGCGCTTTTGCGGGCGGCATCCATTGCCTGCGCTTGTGCGCGCGTCGGCTGTTCAGTATTTCTAAACTGGATCGCCAGCGCGGCAGCTTCCTGCTTCGCTTTCTTCAGCTCCTGACCGGTAACGGCGAGTTGCGCGCTTGCCTTGCGAAACCCGTCAATACGGGAGGCCTGGCCGTTCAGTTCACGCAGTGATTTTTGAGTGTCCCGGATATCACCAGACAGCGTTTTGCTCGCTGTCTGGATGGATTTAAACGGGCGGGTCGCCTGGTCAACAGCCTTGAGTAATACCTGCAATTTAACGTCGTTACTCATTCGTGTTTCCGCTTCGCTGTAGCGCCTTTTCGCGCCAGGTGGTGAGCTCGGTCAGGCTCATGGGATATAACTCTGATGGCGGCCAGTGAAAAATCACCGCGATATCCGCCATCAGGTCATCGACCGACATATCTTTCGGGAAATTTAATCCGCCAAATTCGGCGACAAAAAACCGATCACCTTTGTTGCCAGCGCCATCAAATCGGGTAAATCCATCATGACGACATCCGACTCGGTAAGAGACGGGCTGGTCATACGCGGCAGCACTTTAATCAGGGCATCCACTTCAGAGCGCGCAACGTCGGCCAGGCTGACACCGCGCAGGGTTCCGGCGTTGGGTTTCATCAGGGTGATTTTTTCGATGACCTGCTCGCCGCGTTTGATGGGGTTTTCCAGGGTGACGATGTTTTCTTTGCTCATGATTTTCTCGCTGTTTACGGATTCGGGATTAACCGGCCAGGCATGCTGGCCGGGGAAAAATTACAGGCCGATATTGCGGCGATGCTGATCGAGTCGGTCGACACCGTTCACCTTCTCAATCATGTTGAGGACGTCGATTTCTACCAGCTCTTTACCGTTCATGGTCAGCTTGTAGTACGTGCAGACCAGCGATAACTTGCTGCTGGTATCCTCGCCCTGTTTGCTCTCGCCGTTATCGACTTCCTTCACCTTGAAACGGGTCTCAACTTCCACCGCCACGGTTTCGCCGGTATCGTCCCGCTGGTAAGAGCCTGCATAGCGCAGTAGCGTCCCGGTACCGACGGCACCATAAAGCGACCAGATCGCATCATCAGGGAAGCCGCCGAGGGAAATCTCCATCGCCAGCGCGTCATCGTCGAGGCCGAAATCGACAGGGGCCGAGCCTGACATCCCGCCGCCCCGGTAGTTTTCCAGCTTACGGGTCAGCTTTGGCAGGGTGACGGACTCGATAACGCCGAGATAGCTGACGCCATCCAGAAACGTGTTCAGGTATTTGAGCTTGCGCGGCATTGCCATTTGTCAGGGCTCCTTAATTGCTGTTAACCGATGACACCAGATTCGCCAGGTATTTATCGGTAATGCGCTGGCGTAACGTCAAGTTTTCGAGAGGGGGAACCGGCGTATAGTCGTAATCGATATACAGTTTCCCGGCTTTGAGGGTCGCCGCGTCGTTGGCCGATTCATCAAACCAGCAGGTCGCATCGACGATATAGCCCGCCGTTTTCATCTCGCGGAATTTCGCATTGATACCCGCAACGATGTCTTTAATCAGCGTGGCCGTGATCGGCTTGTCGACCGCCCACATGTGACCAGCGGCCATTGTGTCGGCGATAACCTGCGCGGTGCGGGTGTAGTTCTCAAACAGGAACAGCGGGTCATCGGAGCAGCAGCGGTTACCCCAAAAGCGGAAACCGTCTTTGCGAATGAGCGTGGTGACGCCAGCCTCGTTAAGCAGGTCGGCATCGGTGCCGGATTCCTGCAAATCCCAGAAGACCGACGCGCTGATGCCGGTGACGCCATTTACGCCAACGTTTGACAGGGTTTTGTGCCAGCCGGTGTCCTGGTCGATTTTGGCGCGCAGGCCCAGCGCGCGGGCGGTCGCCCAGGCGGTTTCGGTCGCGTTCGCCGTGGTATCCCATGCCAGAAAATCCGGCCAGATAACCATCAGCTCACGCTGGCTGAAATTCTCGCGATAGAGCATCGCCTCGGAAATGTTCTGGCAATCCCAGGCGCTGATATAGCCAAAGGCGCGTAGCTTCTGGCAAATCGGCGCGAGTGCGGTCGCAACCTCAAGGGAATCGAGACCCGGCACGCCGAGGATGCGCGGTTTAACGCCGGTGACAGCCTCCGCTGTGAGCAGCGCTTTCAGCCCGGTGTAATTGCCGCTTTCGTCAGTGCCGCCGATGATATTAGAGACAGTCTGCGCTTCGGCATCGTCGCCGGTACCTTCGGCAACGCGCACAACGACAATGACCGGTTTTGACTGGTCGGCGATTGCCTGGAGGGATGCGGCCAGAGTGCCTTTTGTACCCGCTTTCGCAATGGCGCTTTGCACGCTGGTAATCAGTACGGGCTTATTCAGTGGGAAGGTGGCGGCATCGGCATCGCTGGCCGTGCAGACCATGCCGATAATCGCCGTTGATACGGTGGAAATGACGCGGGTGCCGTCGTTAATCTCGACAACCTGGACGCCGTGATGAAAATCGCTCATCCGTTTAACTCCGTGGTTAAGGGTGAGCATTATTTTCAATCGTGGGGGAAGGGGTGACGAGTCATCCCCGCTGTAACAGGGACAGTACAACAGAAATGACCGTCACAGGGTCAGGCAACGCGGCTCCAGCACATCAGCAGGGTGTGGGCCTCAACCACGCTGAACGATTTACCCTCGCCTAGGTTGGCGGTTTTGCCGCTGGTCGTGTGTTTGTGCGCCGGTACCGTGACTTCGTGTTCGTGCTCTCCGGCATCATCGGTCACACCCAGCTCTTTCGGGTTAAAGAGCTGCCGCACATCACCGCCAATTTCCCACGGGTCATCTTTACCGGCTACACCACCATGATTGTGTTTACCGTTTTTCGTGGTTGTCAGTTTTTGCTCTATCTGCTCGCTGGTTTCACCGCTCACATCAATCTTAACGGCGGGCAGATTGGCCTGCTGAAGTGTGACGTTATCGCTGCCGCCGATCTGCCCGACGTCCGAACCGTCCGCTTTGCCGACGCGGATCGTTTTATTTTCACCGGTGTAAATCCATTCCGACCATGGCCACCGCTCATTAGGATTCAGGTTCTGGCTGAAAAAGCGCGTGGTGCCGACAGGGTTGTCGAGTTCCCAGGCATCACTCACAGCCTTTTCTACCGCAGCGGCAATCGCCTCCTGAATATCTTTACTCAGCACGATTAGCTCACTATCCGTGTAATCTTTCGCCTCATCTTTTGCCGCCTGCACTTCACCGGCGGTTGCCAGGATGACGGAGGGATCGGCCTTTAACTCGACGCTGGCGGTGTTACTGACAGCAATCCACAGATTAACCGAATGCAGCCGCCCGCTGCCTTCGGACAGCAGCGGTTTGTATGACGGCGGCAGGCTCGCCACCGCCAGGCAATGCCCGGCCTCATCATAGAGGGCCGCTTCCCGCAGCCAGAACCCGCCGACCTGCGGCAGCATAATCATTTCTGTACGAATGATATTTGCAGCAGTATCAGCGACAACCACGCGATTCAGGCGGGCACGATATACTTCATTGACCAGTTGCGCGCTGGTCGGGTCTGGCACCGGCACCGAGCCGCCGCCATCCCCTACCGCCATTTCTGCAAAATCAACCGCAACACCGGTCAGTGCAGCCTGTGCCATCCTGGCCGCACCGTATTCTGTCAGGGTGGTTATATATTCGGCCATGCTCACCTACTTAGATCAGGGGCTTGTAATAAACCGGGCGAGAACCGGCTATATAACCGCCACCATCACGTCCATATTCCATAGCAAAAATACCGGCTGATGCGCCGAGCGCATTGTGTCCGCTACGACTCAGCAGTGCACGATTCGCATTAATCCCCGTTGACCACACGCAATCGCCCTTAAATGCCGAACTGTCGCTACCAAATGGATACAATGCCAGGGCCTTCAGCTTTTGCAGGGCAGCTTCCGCGACTGGTTTAGCACTGTTCGTCGAAATGGAGCCAAACGGGGCCTGCATGGTACCCGATACCGTAATGGAGTACGGCACGTTGCTGGCACTCAGGGCAAAACGCACGCTGGTCGGCGTGGTGGCGACGTAATCCCCACCCTCAACCGTTCCCGTAAACGTCGGGGTAATCAGCTCGCCGGTTAATGCGTCCATCGCTTTCCATGCCGGTGATGATGGAGAAATATTGGATGCATACAGCGCTGCATCATTGTTTGCCAGGAATTGTAATTCACCGGCCATCATACGCACGCCATAGGTGTATTCAGCAATGTTGCCGCAGAGGTCAGAAATCCCCGAAAACGTGCGGTCGTGTCGCCAGTCCACCGGACCGGAACCGGTATACGTCACACCCGTGGTGTTATTTTTATCCCCTGGCTGACGGCCATCCACACGCTGACCGAACTCTGACGGGTCATCTGAGGAGAAACCCCAGTTGGTGTTACCGAGCGGTTGCGTCCCTGCACGAAACGCCTGAATCGCCAGCAATCCCCATTCTGCCGCCGTGATGGCGTGCCAGCCCGGACCGCACGCTTTCGCCGTGTTGTAGTAGATATAGTTATCCGGGTTGCTGAACGTCGGGGAGGCAAATGGCAGGGACAGGAACTCGCCATTTTTAATCACGCCCTGGTATGTCCCGATAAAGAGCTGCGGGATTTCTTTTCCGTCCACAATAAACGCCGGGTGCGTACCTGCGCCCATCCCCAAAGAGTCCAGAGTGACTTTGGGAATAATATTCACAAAGCTGGGCTGACCTTTTGCCGTGTAAAGTACCGTTTGCGCTCCACCCGATGCCGCCTCGACGGACTGGCGCAGCGTGTCTTTGATAAGAATAGTTGACATATATCGCCCTCGTTATTGTTGGGAGTAATTAAAATACGTATCCAGATATACCAGCCGCGCGTTAAACCACGTCAGTATTTGGTCAATGCTGGTGACGCTTAATGATGGCTGCGTGGGCCATTTTTTAATGTCCGCTTTCACTAAATCCGGTGAGTATTTGCTCTGAAATTGTTTAAGCAGAAAATACAAATTATCCGGTGAGAAAATCCCCTGATTGCGTAAATCCGCATAGCGTTGATTAACGTCATCGCCATAAGCATTCCTGACTTTCATCCAGAATAAATTGGCACTTCTGTCAGTCCCCGGCACGGTGTCGGGCAGGTAACTGATCGTCGTCCCCTCAAATTTCAGTCCATAGGTTGTATCGAGGTCGTAGGGCATGAAGAACCATTTCACCCCATCCCACGTAATAAATTGCACGTTTTTGGTATTGTTATTCGCCCACAGGTCGGTCGCCCCGATTGCAGCCAGTAACAGATAAAAATCAATCGCATTATTTTTATCCATTTTTGTATTAATGTTGGCCGTAAAATCCGCCTGTCCTGAGGATGCAAATACATCCCATGCGGCGAGCGCCGCCTGCGTCGCCTCCGTCTGCGTCTTCGGCGCTTTAAAGCTGTATTGCGCCTGCATCGCTGGCGTCGAAATTTTAGTGATATCAACCCAGGCGGTATTCGCGTCCATCGAAATATGTATTTGCGTCGGATTATTTTTCGGGATGTTGTAATTTTCTTTCTTTTTACCGACCGCAAACGTGCCAATACCGTAAAACGCGTCATTGACGTACAGCACCGCCGGATAACCGACAGGATGCGCACGCGCCCCCGTCGGGAAACCATCGGCACCGACTTTACCAGTATAGGAGTGGTCGATATCGCGCTTAGGCCAGCCACGACGGGAATCCATCATCTGCGACCACAGCAGGAATGATGCATACTGCCGGGCGTGAGTGTTATCAATCCAGTTTGATTTAAACGTCCACTCATCGTGTGGAATAATGTCGCCGATTTTTAAATCCATATCCTCATCACGGTCAGCGGTTGAGCTGAAGGTAATATTGAGATTTTTTTTCGGGAACGTCGCCGACGTGTCTCCCTGCACTTCAAATGTGCTGAAAAAGCTAATGACTTTTCCGTCAATATCGATACGTGCCGTCGTCGGATATTGTCCGGCGGCTTTATTTGGCGGCACGCCATTTGGGGAATTAACGGAAATGCGAATAATTCCCACCGGCTCACCAAACACAAAATGCGTATCCAGCAGTGGCGGCGAGGCCGTAGCGGAGTCTGCCGGGTCGAAGCCCTCCAGCGGGGCCAGCGCTGCGGTCATTTTATGGGTCAGCATCAACCGGTTTAACTGATTCTCAGGGCTGAAGTACACCAGTAAGCTGTCGGCCTCATTCAGCGCTGCGGCGTGCATCTGCTGTGCAACGTACAGCTTTTGCAGTGTCAGCTCGTTATCTTCCGTGGATTGAGCATTATCATTCATTGCCAGGAGCAGGTTTTGCACGGATAAATATAACCGCTGATGCCAGTTGCTCAGATTATCCAGAGCCTCCAGCGTGCTGTCATTATCATTTGATACATCACCGATTGCGGAAGCCTGCACCTGCTGAGACAAATATAATTGCTGCGCAACAATCTCCAGCGCCTTATAAAGCCCCTCAATCCCTTTCGCACTCATTTCATCATTGATAAAACGCGCAACACCGTTATCGTTCAGATAATACTTAAATACCACGGCTGTATTTACCGTGTCATAAATTGCCACGCGGAATATTTTGCCATCAGGAGTTCCCGCCAGCCCCGTAATGGTGCCTTCCGGGTCATCCTCGGTTTGATAAAAAGTATATTCACGATAGTCCGGGATAGATTCCAGTTGCGATTTCAGCCAGGCTGTACGGTTCGCCAGTTCTTTGGCCTGAATATTTGCCGCACCATCCTGACCGCCTTCAACTTTTTGCTGACGGGTCAGCAGCGTCACGCTGTCTTCCCATTGTACCTTTTCTGTAATATTCATTTTATTCACCTGAAAAACGATAAATGCCGTCGTAACGTTGAGTTCCGTCATAGCTTGCCGAACCATCGTATTTAAATACGCCATTCGGATTGTTGCCCGGCGGGCAGTAATGATAATTTCCGTCGTAATGTGCAATACCGTTGTAATAAATACAGTCCGGTGGCGTATATCCCTTCGGGTAAACCGTAATTTCCTCGCCGTCTGTTAACGCGCAAGCGGCATAGGCATAACCATGTGAACTACTGGATAACGTTAATTGCGAAATATGGCGACTGACCGGCTTTGCATCGCCGATAATCCGTTCCAGCTCTTTAATCATCGGTTCAGTTATACCGATATCATTGAGTTCAATCTCAAGGCGGAATGTCCCGGCAGGGTCGGCCACTTCCCACCATTCCTGAAGTGTCATGCTGTAGCCCAGCGTTTCAATCACCCGGCGAACGGCGGCAACGGTGCCTTTGCGTTGGTGGATCCAGAAAGCATCACTGACCGCCTGGCGTTTCTCTGTTTCCGACCAGGTTTCTTCCCAGCGGTCGACAGAAAACGCCCACGCCAAATAGGGCAGGAATTTCACCGGGCATTTCCACGGATTCCACAAATCTCGCAGCGGCACGGATAAATCGCTGATGACGGCGCACGCTTCGGCGGCTCGTTGTTCCAGCACCGACGAACCGGTCGCCATCATCGAATTACTCATCGGAGCCCCCGATCACGACGCTGGTTTCTGTGCAGTACGCGGCCTGGGTTTTGTCGAGCACGACGTCGGCCAGCGGTTCGCGCAGTTCGACGCGCTGGACACCCTGCACATGCAGCGCGGCATAGATGGCAGATAGTCGAATATCGCGACCGAGGCGGCGCTGCTCTGTGATATAGGCGGTTAACTGCGCTTTGGCAGCGGCAAGAATCGGCTCGGTTGCCGGGCCGGGGTACACATACAGCACGGCATCGACTGCATAATTGACAATCTCGGCCGAGACGACAGTCAGGCGGTCACCGACCGGGCGCACGCTCTCATCATTCAGCGCGGTACTGACGGCCAGCAATAAATCATCCGACGCGGTGCCGTCACCTTCCCGCGACAGCACGGCGATAGTCACCTCTGCCGGGGCCGGGCTGTTCGCCGAAGCATCCGCGACACGACCATCGGCGCTCAGGGCGTGAAATTCATAGGCACCGGTTGGCCCGGCGACACTCATCCCCTCAAAAGCAGCCGGTACGCGCTGGCGTAAATCGCTGTCGGATTCCATGACCGCCGCCACCGGCGGGATTTGTGTATCGTCTCCGGGGGTAATGACCAGGCGCTCAACGTTATTATTTGCCGCGAGCTGGTCGAGGTCGTTTTTAATGGCGTAGGCCACCATTCCGGCTTTTGCCGCCTCGTTGATACGCTGGCGTAAAATCACTTCCCGATACGCGTTCTCTTCCAGATATTTCACCAGTGGATCTGACTCCAGTGTCAGCGTCCTGGCGATCGCTTCCTGCTCGTCTTCCGGGTACAGTGAAATCAGCGTCGCTTTGCGCTCGGCGAGGATGGCTTCAAAATCCAGCGTTTCCACCACATCAGGTGCGGGGAGCTGGCTCAGGTCGATAACTGCCATAGGTTCAACTCACAGGGATGGTTAAGGAAAGGCTCTCGCCGGTATCGGTGATTTGGCCGGTCACGTCGACGACCATCTGCCCGTCAAACTGCCGCGCTGTGCTGATGCTGGTCAGCCTGACGCGCGGCTCCCACTTCAGGATCGCCATGTAGCACGCCGCCATAATTTGCAGCTCAAGCGCCGGGGTCTGAGGCTGGTCAATCATCTGCGACAACAGCGAGCCGTATTCACGACGCATGACGCGGGAGCCGACGGGCGTGCGCAGAATATCCCCGATGCTCTGGCTGATATGGTCAACGTCTGAAATGCTTTCACCGGTCGTGCGGTTCATGCCGAGATAACGCGCTGTCATAGTGGTTCCCCCGTCTGTCCGCCGCTGTCGCCAGGGTGTTTATGGGTGTGGAGCACCTTGCCGTTAGAAGAGAATGAGCCGCCGCTGTGCTCGATATCACCGGACATCTTGCCGCCTTGCTTCACCTCCAGCGTGCCGGTCGTGAGCTTGTTGGTACAGACCACCTCCGGCGTATCGAGGGTGACGCGGGTCGAGGCTTTTACCAGCACCACCGGCACGCTGACGGCAATCGTATCGGATGCGGTCACATCGGCGGTTTTAATGCCGGTGACGGTCAGCGCGCCGGTTTCCGGCTCATAACTCATAACGGCACCGTCGGGAAACTCAACGTGCCAGGCGTCCGCCGAGGCCGACGGCGCGGGGTTGTCGTCGGAATAAATACCCGGCAGGACAAAGGCGGTATCGAGTTCACCGCCCACGGCCAGAATCATCACCTGCTCACCAATGGAGGGAGCCCACCAGGTGCGCGAGCGCCCGGCCCGGTGCGTCAGCCACTGGAGCCAGTCGGTATAAATGCCGCCGGTCTGTACGCGACAACGCCCGGCTTCGAGGTCAGTTTCGACGACGATGCCGGTGCGGATCATGTTGCGTATCGCGCGGGCGAGTTCCTGGATAGATGCGAGAGTATTCATAGGAGAAAGGATGCCGCCGGGGTGTTCCGGCGGCAATCTGCGAGCGTTTTGCCCTGGCTGGCACAACGTTAATCGGCGAGATAGTCGATAATGACGCTTTCCACAAGCTGCCGGTCATCGTCGGTAAAGCCCATGAGCTGGCGCTGTCGGTACTCGACGGCGGCGCTTTTTGGGGATGGCTTATCCTTGAGCCCGAGCTGATGCACGCGGGCGATGCGCTGCACTTTTCCGGTAAATTCCACCACTGCCGCGCTGTCGTTACCGGTCGCTTTCATATAGCGGTTGGTTCGCAGTTTCGCGAACATCTCGCGCTTAATCCGGCCTTTCTTTGCCCTGACGGGCTGGCGCTTACGCGGGGCAAAGGGCGAACCGTCCGGGGCTTTCTGCGATTTAATGCGCTGCTGTTGCCGCTGGCGCAGTTTCTTCGCAATGTCGGCGGTCATCCGACGCCGCCCGGCGGGGGAAAGGGCCGCTATCAATCCGGCGAGCTTGTCTTCAAAGGGTTTGAAGTCATTCATCCCATTTACTCACCAGTTCGCCATTACTCCACATCTCAACGGGGCGCGTTACCGGCTCCGGCGGTGGCGGCTCAGGGATGTTCTCAACGTGCAGCGCGCCGTCGACCTCTTTGACCAGCGTGCGCTCGGTCAGTAACAGGCTGATACTGACATCGAGGCTGCTGTCGTTGTTGATGTCGGCATACCAGATAAAGCCCTTTTTTCTGCCCTCGTCGGTTGTCATGATGTCCGGCTGATTGACCCGCAACCAGGCCATAATCGGCACAAAAAGCAGGTCAATATCGTCGGTAAAATCCGTGACCACGATGTTAAGCGTGTACCGCTTTTCAAACGACAGGGAGCGCGCCAGCGTCGCCGTATTGTTGCCATCGTCCAGGCGAAGGCAAAGCATATCGGGGTTGGTACGAAGTACCGGCACCGCATCAGTTAAGGCTTTTCGCAGACTGTTGGGCTTTTGCATCGATTTCATCCTGGCATTGTTTCACCGTATCGACCTGGATTGCGCAGCTTTTCAGGGCGTTTTCGAGCTGGCGTATATCCGCACTCAGGTCGCCATTAGTCAGCGGGTCGCTTCCCGGCATCGGGCAGGGGCTGACCTTCGGGCAGGCGTTGTAAACAATCACCGGCGGCGGCGTTGGTGCAAGCGGTGCGCTGGTGCAACCGGCGCACAGCATCAGGTAAATCAGCGCGATACCAGCGGCGAAACGCTTCATTTTCATTGAGTAACCTCGTGATGGTTTGTTCACGCCTGAAGGCCAGCAAATTAGCGGCGGTGAGCTTATCCCGCATGGCAACCTGCGCCAGCTCTTTGCGCTGCGACTGCTCTGCGGCAACGTTGAGCTGATTTTTCAGCATGGTGATCGTGGTTTTCTGCGTACCGGCGACCCGGTTCGCACGTTCAAAAGAGGCACGCAAATTGCTGTTATCGTGTCGCATCCACAGCAGACCCGCGCAGGCCAGTGCCAGCAGGATAATGACTATTTTCATGCGGATACCCCTCCGGCCTTGCGCCACACTGCGACCAGTTTGTCGAGGCTGTGCTCACGCTGACCGTACCCGGCCCCCGGCAATGAAGCCCATATATTGCGACAACGGGAAATGGCGCGCTCAATGCGCCCCTGCTGCAAATCTTCCAGCGCGCCGCGCTCACGAATCAGCTGAATGGCGAGCCTGTCCTGTGATGCCGGGCTGAAATCCGGCAAAGCGAGCTGCTTTTTGTAATGCGGCCAGAACAGGTAAAGCTGCTGGTAACGCCCGGATGCCGTGGATTTTTCCCCGCGACGATTGAAGACCTTCGCCGGGCGCCCACCGGCAAACGGGTGATCGCGATAGTCGGTAAAAATCTCTGGCTTGCCATCAAAACCGGTGACGATGACGTCGTACCCGTTGTTTTTCGTCAGCGGGTGCGTCGCCGTACCCTCTGAAAATGCCAGCGTGTCGAGGAATGCCGCGACGTTGGGGTGTGTCTTAATGACCGCCATCGCTTTCCCCTTTTTTAATCCTGCGCTGAATTGCAATTTCCACCGCCTGATAACCGGCGATACCCAGCATGGAGCCAAATCCGCACACGGCGGCAGGCGGCAGGTCTGGAAACTGCACCAGGGCCACCCCGGCCACCATCGAGACAAAGCCCCCCAGCAACATGCGACCAATAAAAAGCCGGGCGGTGATGGGCTCACCACCGGCCAGCACTTTCCCGACGACAATCAGCACGCCGATCACAAAAAGTGACAGGACGCTTTTTTCACCTTCCGTCATGTGTTTACTCCCACAGATTAATTGTTTCAGTTACGGGGGATGACTGGACGTCGGGCAGTTCGACCACCGTGCCATGTGGCAGCACTGCGCCGAGCTCGGCCAACCCCGGATTTGCGGCGAGCACCGACTCGAATACCCCCTCAGTGCGCCCGTAATACCGGGCGCAAATCATGTCGAGCGTGTCGCCCTGTTGCGCGATGGCCTGCATCAGATTTGGCTCACGATGCAGCGGGGTTTGTCCTGGACGCGTGATACCGCCCAGCGCATGTCCCGCCACAGCTCGTCGACAGTGGTATCGATGCTGTCGGCTTTCTTGTCGCCTTTGGCGCTGGCATCCACACCGCGATAACGCTCATAGAGCGTGGCGGTCGCCATTGAGGTGACGGCGCGCAGGTAATAGAAAACGCGCACGCTCTCGCCGTCGAGATCGTCAGCCGGCACGTCGGCCAGCTTGCTAAAACCCCCGGCAATCTGCTGTTCCCGCCACAAAAACAGCTCGGCATTGGTTTCGGCGATGCCGGTTTTGATGGCCTCACGCAGCCGGGCCGGGGCGACGGTCTGCTCAAGGCGCATCCCTTCACGCACGCGTTTCGGGTCGATGTCAGGAAAGAAAAACGTATTTTTTATCACCGGCTCATCGCTGGCAGGCGGCGGGATGACCACCACGCCACCCGGCTGCGGCTCATCGTTCTTTTTAATAATCAGCGTCGTCATGACTACCTCTGAATAGGTGGGCGGTGGACGCCGGTCTCAGGTCGGGTAAAACACCCTCATCGACCGGCGTGCCGCCCTAGCGCGGGGCGCATTCTGTTAACCGGCGGTCTTTTTCGGTCGGCCACGTTTAGCCGGTGCCGTGGTTTTCACGGCGCGCGGCGCGCTTGCCGGGGCTTTAACGACCGTTGCCGGTTTGGGCTTCAGCTCACGCTCAAGCCGTTCAATGTCTTTTTTGACGCCTGCCTGACAATCGAGCTGCATCGCTCGCTTGAGGTGGGCCAGCGCGTCGGCGGGCTGTTTGTTATCCCGCAACACCTGGCCGGTGATTTTGTGCAGTTTTGCGCGCACTTCATCAGGCATATCGGCGGCGGCGGTCAGCGCCAGCGTGTCGAGCAGCTGGCTGATGACGACCGGTTCACCGGCGGCATGGGCGCGCATGGCGGCGAGCGCCACCTCTTCGGTAAACATGTACTGCGGCGTGCGGCGGTGTTTGCCTGGCATGGTCAGACCGTACTTAAACGCGTAGCGGGCAATATCCATCGCGCCGCCGATATCGCCGACATCGAGACGCCACAGCATGACGGTCATCACGATGTCATCCTGCGCACCTTTGCCCTGTTCCAGCACGCCACTGACCCACGGCAGATAGAACGGCAGCAGCTCGCGCTTTTTCGTGGCTTTCAGCTCTTTACCAAAGATGGCTTTTAACGTGCGTTGGTCTGCGGCCAGCTTAACCAGCATCTGCTCGTAGGCAGTGGCATGCCGCAGCGGGTTGTTTTCCCGCTGCGCGGTTTCAATGGCCGAGACCCGCATCATGTGACGCTGTGCGGGGCTCGTCATCGGTTAGCCCTCCGGTTGCGCGGCAGAGAAATCGCCCAGCTTGATATTTTCAATGAAGCACCCGGCGGCGTAGGTTTCGACCACGTAATCGATGTTCATCGATTCGTAGTTTTCCACCTGGTCGAGTTTCGGGTTTTCGATGATGGAGCGGCGGTGACTTTCATCCATGAAATAGATGGACAGGTTATCGAGACGCGTCACCATAATCGCGTTCGCCGGGAAGTACGGCACACGGACGGCGGGCAGGTTGCCGATGCGTTTCTGGCTGATGATGATGTCAGCCGCGAGCGCTTCGCTGTTGGGCTGGTCTTTGTTAACGATCGGGAAATATTTGTCGGCCAGCAGCTTACGGCCAACAATTGCGACGAGCTCCGAATCTTCCTGATAAATCTCGTCAATCAGGTTGTCGGTGGCATCCATGACCAGCGCATCGAGGTTAACGTAATCGCCGTTTTTACCCACGCGGATAACAGCGGAAACGACGTTTCCTTCCTCGTCGACGATTTTGCTCATCACGCGGGTCGGTGCTTCATTGCGGTATTTCTGCGGCCAGCCAACGGCGACATCCTGCAACATCGGATGAGTGGCACGGTCAGAGGTTTCGGCGCGCTCAACGCCGTTGAACCCGGCCATGATGAAATCGAGCGCCTGCCGCTGGATGATGGCATCGCGAATACGGCGCTGGAAGTCCTGGAAGCGCGCCCACAAATCCAGCTTTTTATATTTGAAGTGGAAGTCAAAGTTGACCTGATCGCACTCGTACTTGTTGGACTCCAGCGCGGTAAAGTCGGCTGTTTTACGCTCCTGGCCGCTGTTGGTGTCCGTGGTGCTGGCGATGGTGCCATTGACGCCGACGCCAATTTTTTCACCCTTCAGCTCATCCACCGGCACGATATTAATTTTCTGCAAAAAGGCCGAGGACATCTGCACGGTGTTCATCATGGTTTGCGTGACGGACGGCTCGACGTTGAATTTTTTACTCACGTCGTCCGTGTCGATGCCGTTCAGCTCGGCAACGCGGGACAGGTAGGCATTGAATTTAAAACGGGTTTCCTGACGCATAGTCTTTCCTGTTGGGTTAAATCGGGTTGTCTGACCGGGCAAGCCTGTCGCCCGGCGATAAATTCACGACCGTTTAGCAGTCGGTCAGCAGCTCATCGCCACCGCCACCGGTGGAGAGCTTGCGGCGTGGCTGCGTGGTGCTTTCGGTTTGATCCAGCGACGTTTTTAACTGGCTGAATGCCTGGCTGGTCTGGTCGGCCTTCGTGGTGACGTCCTTTTTCAGGGTCGCAAAGGCGTTTTCCAGCGTGGCAAGACGCTGTTCAGTGGCAGTGAGGTTTTCCTGCACATGCTCACTGACGGTCGTCACGGCCTCATGCACATCCTGAAAACGAGCGTCATCGCTGGCCTGTTTGCGGCTGAAGATCGCTTTCACTTTGTCGCTCAGGGCGGTAAAGACATTTTCCGCCTGGTCTTCAAACTCCAGCTCTGCGAGGGTGGCGACGGAAATCAGGTTGCCCGGCTCGGCTTTGAAGCGGTTGAGGGGGTTAAATTTGGCACCCCGGCAAAATTCGAGGTATTCGGTGCCGAGGCTGGCCGGGTCATCGGTCACCGCCAGACCAACCAGGTAGCATTTACCGCTATTGGCGAAATTCGGCTGAATTTCCATTGAGGTGTAGACCTTCTGCAATTTTTTATTCATTGCGATCAGATCATCGGTCGGGGTGATTTTGGCGAACAGCGCCAGCTTGCCTTTCAGTACCGAATCGTCGTCAATCTTTTCAGACTTCAGCTCAACCACATCGCCGTAACGGCTGAACGGGCCATCCGGCAGGATGCCTTTCAGGTGTTCGAGGTTAATGCGGCATCCGTAGACGCGGGGGTCAAAGGTCTCGGCCATTTCCTGAATATCCGTCGCGCTGATAACGCGGCCGTCACAGGTATCGCCTTCGACGCCGATGCGAAACCATTTTGAAACTTTTTTTGCCATTGTCAGGAGTCCTGATATCGGGTTAACGGGTCGGGGTTAGTTTCCCGACGTCGCCGCCCACCCGCCATCTGTCCCGGATGGCTTATCCCTCACACAACAGCACCTTAGCGATTCGCATCACCCGTTTCTTTAGCCTTGCCCTGTATCAATCACGGCGAGGCATCCATGACCATCACCACCGACACCACTTTGTTAAACGACCCGCGACGCCAGGCGGCTTTACTGTACTGGCAGGGGTTTTCCGTGCCGCAGATTGCCGAAATGTTGCAGACCAAACGCCCGACGGTGCAGAGCTGGAAACAGCGCGACCAGTGGGACGAAACGGCACCGCTGAACCGGGTCGAAAGCACCTTAGAGGCCCGGCTGATTCAGCTCTACGCAAAGCCCAACCTCACACCCCACGATTTCAAGGTGGCAGATTTTCTGGCCCGGCAGATGGAGCGCTTTGCACGCATTAATCGCTATGGCCAGACCGGAAACGAGGTTGACCTGAATCCCAACGTGGCCAACCGCAACAAAGGCGACCGCAAAAAGCCGACAAAGAACTTTTTCAGCGACGAGGCTATCGAGAAACTGGAAGAGATTTTCTTTGCAGAGTCTTTCGAGTATCAGCTCCGCTGGCACCGCGCCGGGCTTGAGCACCGTATTCGCGACATTCTGAAATCGCGCCAGATTGGGGCGACGTTCTACTTTTCCCGGGAGGCGCTGCTGCATGCGCTGAAAACCGGCCATAACCAGATTTTTCTGTCAGCGAGTAAGACGCAGGCGTATGTATTCCGCGAGTACATCATCCAGTTTGCGCGCCTGGTCGATGTCGACCTGACCGGCGACCCGATTGTCATCGGCAACAACGGCGCAAAGCTGATATTTCTCGGCACCAACTCAAACACCGCGCAGAGCCATAACGGCGACCTGTATGTCGACGAAATTTTCTGGATCCCCAACTTCCAGAAACTGCGCAAAGTGTCATCAGGCATGGCCTCACAAAGCCACCTGCGCAGCACCTATTTTTCGACGCCTTCCACCCTGGCACACGGCGCTTACCCGTTCTGGTCGGGGGAATTGTTCAACCGGGGCCGCGCCCGCGCCAGCGAGCGGGTCGACATCGATATCAGTCATGACGCGCTCGCCGCTGGCGTGGCGTGTCCTGACGGCCAGTGGCGGCAGATTGTCACCATTGAGGATGCGCTCGCCGGGGGCTGTACGCTGTTCAATCTGGAGCAACTCCAGCGCGAAAACAGCGTCGACGACTTCCGCAATTTGTTTATGTGCGAGTTCGTTGACGACAAGGCGTCGGTGTTCCCGTTCGAGGATTTGCAACGCTGCATGGTCGACAGTCTGGAAGAGTGGGAAGACTTTGCGCCGTTCGCCGACAACCCGTTCGGCTCCCGCCCGGTGTGGGTTGGATACGACCCGTCGCACAGCGGCGACAGCGCCGGGTGTGTGGTGCTCGCGCCGCCGGTTGTCGCCGGTGGCAAGTTCCGCATTCTGGAGCGTCACCAGTGGAAAGGCATGGACTTTGCGACGCAGGCCGAATCCATTCGCCAACTCACCGAAAAATACAACGTCGAGTACATCGGTATCGATGCGACCGGCCTCGGTATTGGCGTCTTCCAGCTGGTTCGCTCGTTTTATCCCGCCGCCCGCGATATCCGCTACACGCCGGAAATGAAAACCGCGATGGTGCTGAAGGCAAAAGACGTAATTCGCCGCGGCTGTCTCGAATACGACGTCAGCGCCACCGACATCACCACCTCGTTTATGGCTATCCGTAAGACCATGACCAGCAGCGGGCGCAGCGCCACCTATGAGGCCAGCCGCACCGAGGAAGCCAGTCACGCGGACGTCGCCTGGGCGACCATGCACGCGCTGTTAAACGAACCGCTTACCGCTGGCAGCGGCCATGCAACATCATCCATTCTGGAGTTCAACTGATGAGTAAATACAAAGGCCGCAAGCCACAGCCACAAAAGCGCCCGCGCAACATGAAAGACACCGCGCCCCAAAAAGTGGAGGCGTTTACTTTTGGTGAACCGAGCGCGGTGCTCGACCGCCGCGATATTCTGGATTACGTGGAATGCGTCAATAACGGCCGCTGGTTCGAACCGCCGGTCAGCTTTAACGGGCTGGCGAAAAGCCTGCGCGCCGCCGTTCATCACAGCTCGCCAATTTACGTTAAGCGCAACATTCTGGCCTCTACGTTTATTCCGCACCCGCTACTGTCACAACAGGACTTCAGCCGCTTCGCGCTTGATTTTCTGGTGTTTGGCAACGCGTTTTTAGAGCTCCGAAAGAGTGTCACTGGTCGTCCGCTGAAGCTGGAGGCGTCACCGGCGAAATACACGCGGCGTGGTATTGAGGATGATGTCTACTGGTGGGTGCCGTCATTCGACCAGCCGCACCCGTTCGCGCCGGGATCCGTATTCCACCTGCTTGAGCCTGACATCAACCAGGAGCTGTACGGCATGCCGGAATATCTCAGCGCGCTAAACTCCGCCTGGCTGAATGAAGCGGCGACGCTGTTCCGTCGCAAGTATTACCAGAACGGGGCGCATGCGGGTTACATCATGTATGTGACGGACGCCGCGCAAAGCGGTACCGATGTTGAGGCTCTGCGCGATGCAATGCGCAGCTCGAAGGGGCTCGGCAACTTCAAAAATCTGTTTTTCTACGCACCGCACGGAAAACCGGACGGCATAAAAATTGTGCCTCTCAGTGAGGTGGCAACGAAAGACGATTTCTTCAATATTAAAAAAGTCAGCGCTGCCGACCTGCTCGACGCGCACCGCATCCCGTTCCAGCTGATGGGCGGCAAGCCGGAAAACGTCGGTTCGCTCGGCGATATCGAGAAGGTGGCAAAGGTGTTTGTCCGTAACGAGCTCATCCCGCTACAAGACCGGATGCGCGAGGTCAACGCGTGGGCCGGTCAGGAGGTGATCCGGTTTAAAAGTTACACCCTCGACACCGAAAGTGACTGATTTCCGCCGCCTCCGGGCGGCTTTTTCTTACCCCCACGCCTGACCGCCTCAGAAGCCCGCCACGCCCTCATACACCACCACAC
>ERZ1023888.140-NODE-140-length-23005-cov-10.513508_pt1 | contig 23005 bp, 19 predicted proteins | sample MGYA00380396_ERZ1023888 | MGnify/ENA primary metagenome ERZ1023888 (study PRJEB33179, sample SAMN07448998) | human gut metagenome | biome: Human-gut; feature: Human associated habitat; material: Faeces | host: Homo sapiens | place: India: Bhopal | collected... | reverse complement strand
TGTCGGCACGTCACTGGCAGAAGCCAAAGAAATGCTCCGCAAGCACCGCAATGAAAAATTACCCCTTGTCGATAAAGAAGGCAACCTCCAGGGTCTCATCACCATCAAGGATATCGAAAAGGCTACGAAATACCCGAATTCTGCCAAAGATGGCAACGGCCGTCTCCTGGTCGCTGCTGCTGTCGGCGTAACCCATGACATGACCGACCGCCTCGACGCTCTCGTCGCTGCCAAAGTCGACGTCGTCGTCATCGATACGGCTCACGGCCATTCCCTGGGCGTCCTCAACACGCTGAAAGAAATCAAGAAGATGTACCCGCATCTCCCGGTCATCGCCGGCAACGTCGCTACGGGTGCCGCTACGGAAGCCCTCATCGAATGCGGCGTCGACGCCGTCAAAGTCGGCATCGGCCCTGGCTCCATCTGCACGACCCGTATCGTCGCCGGTATCGGCGTACCGCAGATCACGGCCGTCTATGAATGTGCTAAAGTCGCTCAGCGCTATGGCATCCCCATCATCGCCGACGGCGGCATCAAGTATTCCGGTGATATGGCCAAAGCCATCGCTGCCGGCGGCAACGTCGTCATGATGGGCAATCTCCTTGCCGGCACGGAAGAAAGCCCGGGCGAAACGGTCATCTATCAGGGCCGCAGCTACAAAGAATACCGCGGCATGGGCTCCCTGGCCGCTATGGAATGTGGCAGTAAGGACCGTTACTTCCAGGAAGATGCCAAGAAGCTCGTCCCCGAAGGCATCGAAGGCCGTGTACCGTACAAAGGACCGGCAGCTGACACGATTTACCAGATGGTCGGCGGTCTCCGCGCATCCATGGGCTACTGTGGCTGCCACAACATTAAAGAAATGATTGAAAATACGCAGTTCATCCAGATCACCGCAGCCGGCCTTCGTGAAAGCCATCCTCACGATGTCAACATCACGAAAGAAGCTCCGAACTACAGCGTAAACTAAGCAGGGCGGAGGGATACGTTGATTAGTACAATCGATATCTTGTCCATCCCCATATGGAACGTCACCATGGAAGAAGCCCGGAACCTGGCCTTTAAGTGCATCGACGAAGGCCGGGCCGCTTCCATTGCGACGGCCAATGCAGAAATGGTCATGCGGGCCCAGACGGACCGCGAACTGGCCCATATCCTCCAGCACGCCGACCTGGTAGTTCCCGATGGGGCCGGCGTCCTGTGGGCTGCAGAACAGCAGGGCAAGAAATTTAAAGAACGCGTGACAGGTGTCGATTTGGCGTGCAGTCTGCTCCAAGAAGCAGCCGCACGCCAAACGGCTGTCTACCTCTTTGGCGGTGCCCCGGGCATTGCCGAACAGGCTGCGGCCAATGTGCAGCAGCAACTGGGGTCCCTGAACATCGTCGGGACTCATTCGGGATTCTTTTCGGCTGACGAAGAACAGGGTATCATCGAAGATATCCGCAGCAGGGGGACGCGCATCCTCTTGGTCGCCCTCGGCGTGCCGAAACAGGAAAAATGGATATCCGAGCATCTCTACGAACTCGGTCCCTGCGTCTGTATGGGCGTCGGCGGGACCTTCGACGTCCTGGCCGGCAAAGCCGGCCGGGCTCCGAAATGGATGCAGGACAACCGCCTGGAATGGCTCTATCGCCTGTTGAAGGAGCCGACGCGGTTCAAGCGCATGCTGGCGCTGCCGAAATTCGTCGCGGCTGTCAAGCTGGGCGGCCGGGCTAAGTGATGAGGTGATGAGTTGAAAAGTGATGTCTTGAACAAACCTTATATCGTAGAAGACGGATACCCCTTCATTATCGTGCCTCTGTTACTGGCTGTGGCAGCAGGTTATTTCATCAATGCCTACGCCGCCGTCCTGCCGCTGCTGCTGGCTGCGTATTTCACCTACTTCTTCCGCAACCCCAGCCGGACCATGCCGACAGACGACCATCTCCTGGTGTCGCCGGCCGACGGGACCGTCGTTGGCGTCGAAGAAGTGGAAGAAGATGCCTATCTCAACCAGAAGTGCCGGAAAATCATCATTTTCCTGTCCATCTTCGATGCCCATGTCAACCGGGCACCGCTGCCGGGGACTATTGATTTCCAGCAGTATACGTGCGGCCGCTTCCGTCCGGCTTATAAAGAAGGCGTCGGCTATGAAAATGAACGCTATTCCATCGGCATCCATTCAGCCCATACGGATATCCTGGTCACCATCATTGCCGGCATCCTGGCGCGGCGCATCGTCTCCTGGGTCACCTTGGGCGATGAACTGCAGCACGGCCAGCTCTACGGCATGATCAAATTCGGGTCGTGTGCAGAAATCTATGTCCGCGACAACGTGGAAATCACCGTCAAGAAGGGCCAGAAGGTCCGTGCTGGTGAATCCGTCATAGGGAGGATTGTCCAATGAAAAATGTAATACCATGTCTGTTTACATCAGGGAACCTCAGCTTCGGTGTCCTGAGTATGATCATGACCCTCCACGGGCTCTATACCTGGGCCGGTGTCTGCATCCTGCTGGCCATGGTCTGCGACGCCTGCGACGGCCGCTCGGCCCGCGCCCTGGGAGTCGCCGGTGATTTCGGCAAGGAACTCGACTCCTTGTCCGACGTCGTATCCTTTGGGGCCGCCTCGGCTTTCCTGATCTATTCTTATTCGCTCCAGTCCCTGGGCTGGATTGGCGCCATCCCGGCCATCATCTACGCCGCCCTCGGCGGTATCCGCCTGGCCCGGTTCAACCTCAACACCGGCGTCATCCACGGCTATTTCCAGGGCATGCCGATTCCTAATGGCGGCTGCCTCATTGCGACGTACGTCATTTCCGGCGCCGTCCTGCCGGCATGGCTGCTGGCCATCTTCGTCGTCCTCCTGGGCTACCATCTGGTCAGCAAGGTCCACAACCCCGATTTCAAGGGGGCCAGCCCGGACGTGCTCCACAAATCGGCCCTGGCCATTGCCCTCATCTTCGGCGTCCTGGTCCTGGCCTTCGTCGACTGGCATCTGATCATCACCATGCCTTTCTTACTGTATATCGTCTTCGGGTTAGTCAATACGGCCATGAACGTCGCAGCTGCTCGCTAAGTCTTTAGGGAGAGTCGCATATGGAACACATCTTGGATATCATCATGATACCCATACAGGTCATCATCGTTTTTTATTCCCTCTATTATTTCATTCTCGCCTGCTTCGGTCTCATGAAGCGGCGGGAACGCATTACGGTAGCGCCTAAGAATACCTTCGCTGCCGTTATTTGCGCGCATAATGAAGAAAAAGTCGTCTGGCAGCTCATCGACAATCTGAAACAGCTCCACTATCCGAAGGATATGTACGACATCTACGTCGTCGCCGACAACTGCACGGACCATACGGCCGACATCTGCCGCGAGCACGGGGCCATCGTCAAGGTGAGGACCAACAAGGAACAGGTCGGCAAGGGCTATGCCCTGGACTGGATGTTCTCGCAGATGCTGGCCCAGGAGAAGCAGTATGACGCCTTCGTCGTCTTCGATGCGGACAACCTGGTCCATCCGGAATTCCTGCGGGAAATGAACAACCACCTCTGCAAGGGGGAAAAGGTCATCCAGGGCTATATGGATTCCAAGAATCCGACGGACTCGTGGATTGCCGGCACCTTTTCCATCGCCTTCTGGCTCATCAACCACATGTGGCACCTGGCCAAGTACAACATTGGCTTGTCTACGGCCCTGGGCGGCACGGGCATGTGCATCGCCACGGAAATCGTCCGCAAGTACGGCTGGGGCTGCGACTGCCTGACGGAAGACATGGAATTTTCCATGAAAGTCCTCCTCGAAGGCGTCCGCACCTGCTGGGCCCATGATGCCATCATTTACGACGAAAAGGTCGTCGGCTTCATGCAGTCCTGCCGCCAGCGCAAGCGTTGGGCCCAGGGCCAGTGTGACTGCGGCGAACGCTTCATTCCCAAGCTCTTTGCCCGGGGCATCAAGACCGGCAACATCCGCATGCTCGACGGCATCGTCACCTTGTCCCAGCCTTTCTTCATGATGGCTTCGACCATTTACGCCGTCCTGGCTTCCATCAATTCGTATCTGCCGTTCTATACGAATATCCTCAATGCCATCGTGCCCGTCCAGATTTGGACCATCATCGGCGTCGGCCAGTACCTCATTCCGGTCATCGTCCTCTTGCAGATCAAGGTGCCGCCAAAATCATGGGCATACCTCATTATTTATCCGATTTTCATGTACAGCTGGATCCCTGTCAACTTCCTCGGTTTCAAAGACCGGCACAAGATGAAATGGAGCCACACTCTGCACACGCGGGCCCTGTCTTATGAAAGCGCGGCCTTATTGCGTAAAGAAAATAAGAAGTAAGGAGATAGACTATGCATATTTTGTTGACCAATGACGACGGCTTGAAGGCGCCAGGCCTTCAGACGCTGAAACGGGAACTGGCATCCCATGACTGCCGCCTGACTGTCGTTGCGCCCAATGGCCAGCGCAGTGCGGCGTCTCATTCCATGACCATCAACAAGGCCCTCTACTGCCGCGACGAATCGACGGTACCGGGAATCCGGGAAATCGCCGTATCCGGTACGCCTGTGGACTGCGTCAAGATGGCCATGGAATATTTCCTCAAAGAAGATAAACCGGACCTCATCATTTCCGGCATCAACGACGGCTATAACCTGGGCAGCGACGTCCTCTATTCCGGGACCGTGTCGGCGGCCATGGAAGGGCCGTATTACGGCCTGCCGGCCTTTGCCGTATCCATGCTGGGCATGACCGATGAACGCTGCGCTCAGACGGCCCACCTCGTCTGGGACCTGGTCCAGAAGCTCGTCGTCAAAGGCCGCTTCCCGGGCATCGCCAACATCAACGTGCCGCCAGAAGGGGCTGTCAGCCTGGACAACGTCCGCGTCGTGCCCCAGACGGTCCAGATTTACCACAATGTCATCGCTGAGAAACGCGACCTCGACGGCAGCGTCTGCTATCGTATCGTCGGCGATATCGACATGACGACGGCTCCCGACGACAGCGATGTCGCCTGCATCCGCCAGGGTCATATCGCCCTGACGCCGCTCAAATGGCAGCAGACGGCCGACCGGGTCATGGACCACTTAAAAGGATGTCTGTCACTATGACTGATGAAGAACTCATAGAAAAAGCGAAAGCCTACCGCGCTCATTCGTACAGCCCGTATTCTCATTTTCCCGTCGGCGCCGCCGTCCTGGCCGCGTCGGGGAAGGTCTATGGCGGCTGCAATATCGAGAATTCCAGTTATCCTCTGGGCAACTGTGCCGAACGGACGGCTATCTTCAAGGCCGTATCCGAAGGGGAGCGGGACTTTACGGCTATTGCCATCGTCGCCGATACGCCCGGCCCCTGTTCGCCCTGCGGCGCCTGCCGGCAGGTCATGGCCGAATTCCATATCCCAAAGGTCATCATGGCCAACCTGAAAGGGGAATGGTGCGTCGTCACGATGGATCAGCTCCTGCCGTACGCCTTTTTTGACACAGATTTGTAAAGAAAGTTCGCTGAATACGGACAAATTTCCGTAAAGGGCTTGCATTTTTTAAGAAGCCGGTTTATAATAACAATCACATCATACATATTGCGTGAACGAAACACACGGGAGAAGGCAATGCCTACCGACGGAGTCAAACTCTCAGGTGCCCCCGCAAGGGGGTGGGACCGTGTGTGGACACGACTCTGGAGAGTCCCGTTTGGGCGCCGAAGGTGCAAGGAAGCGATTCCTAATCTCTCAGGCAAAAGGACAGAGCTGGCAGAACGACCTTTCTTTTTCTGCGACCCTTAGGACCTATCTTCAGAGTGATGATGATAGGTCTTTTTTCATGTCATTATAATTACCATAACAAAAGGGGAGTATGAAAGATGTTAGAAACGTTGAATGCCATTGATAGTTTTGTCTGGGGCCCGCCCTTGCTGGTCCTGCTCATCGGGACCGGCCTGATGCTGACTGTCCGCCTCCATCTGCTCCAGGTCTTCCGCCTGCCAAAAGCGCTGAAGCTCATCTTCACGGCCAAGAACCAGGGCGAAGGCGACGTAGACAGCTTCAAGGCCCTGTGCACGGCCCTGGCCGCTACGGTCGGGACAGGCAACATCGTCGGCGTCGCTACGGCCGTCCATGCCGGCGGCCCGGGCGCTATCTTCTGGATGTGGATGGCCGCTTTCGTCGGCATGGCCACGAAATACGCCGAAGGCTGTCTGGCCGTCAAATATCGCACGGTCGACAAGAACGGCGATATTGCCGGCGGTCCGATGTACTACATCGAAAACGGCCTGGGCAAGAAATATAAGCCCTTGGCTTTCTTGTTCGCCTTCTTCGGCGTCCTCGTCGCCTTCTTCGGCATCGGGACTTTCGCGCAGGTCAATTCCATCGTTGAAATCACGCGCCTGACGACGAGCATCCCCGTCGAATACACGGCCATCGTATTGACTATCCTCGTCGCTGCCATCACCATCGGCGGCCTCCAGTCCATCGCCCGCGTCGCTTCCAAAATCGTCCCGGCCATGGCTGTCATCTATGTCGTTTCTACGGTCACTTTCCTCGTCGTCTTTGCCGACCAGATCCCGGCTGCTGTCGAACAGATCATCGTCAGCGCCTTTACACCGACGGCTGCAGCTGGCGGCTTCCTCGGTGCCACGGTACTGGTTGCTATGCGCAACGGTGTCGCCCGCGGCGTCTTCTCCAATGAATCGGGCCTGGGCAGTGCGCCTATCGTAGCCGCTGCGGCCAAGACGAAATGGCCGGCTGAACAGGGCCTCATTTCCATGACCGGTACCTTCATCGACACCATCATCATCTGCACCTTGACCGGTCTGGTCCTGGTCGTCAGCGGTGCCTGGATGGGCGACGTCAATGGCGCAGCCCTGACTAATGCGGCTTTCGCCATGGCTTTCCCGACCTACGGCAGCATCATCCTCTGCGTCGGCCTGACCTTGTTCGCCTTCACGACCATCCTTGGCTGGAACTACTATGGTGAACGCTGCGTCGAATACCTCGTCGGCGTCAAAGGCATCATGCCGTACCGCATCATCTTCATCGCCCTCGTTGCCTGCGGCGCGTTCATCAAACTCGACGTCATCTGGGTCCTGGCTGATATCGTCAACGGCCTCATGGCTATCCCGAACCTCATCGCCCTCATCGGCCTGTCTGGCGTCGTCGTCGCCGAAACGAAGAAATACTTCGCTCATCTGAAAGAAGAAGAAATGGTCGTAGCCGAAGATTCGGAAGAAAAAGTACCGGCTGGCCATTAAGTCGTAAAAATTTTCAAAAAAAATACTTGACGATTCCGTTAGTTATGGTATAATTCTTCTTGTGCCAAGCACTGAAACACCATGTGCCGGGCACAAGAGATATGCCGGGGTGGCGGAATGGCAGACGCACCTGACTCAAAATCAGGCGGGTAACACCGTGAGGGTTCAAGTCCCTCCCTCGGCACCAAGCAAAGAGGCTTGTCGCATAGCGGCAAGCCTTTTTTTATTTTTGTGATGGAAGCCTCTCCTGATAGGAGAGGTGGCCTGAAAGGCCGGAGAGGTTAACCTCTCCAACTTCTTTTTCTTTCTATCTAGATATGTTATAATGAGATAGACATATGATTATAGGAGGGAGTCGATTCACATGAACGAAATCTTTGCCAGACGGAGTATCCGTAAATTTTTACCGACAATGGTAGAAGATGAAAAGATAGAACAGTTACTGCGCGCCGCTATGGCCGCTCCTTCGGCCGGGAACCAGCAGCCCTGGGAATTTTATGTCGTCCGCGACAAACGGGTCATCCAGGACCTGTCCCACTGCAGTCCCTATGCCGGCTGTGCTGCCGGTGCTTCTTTGGCCATCGTCGTCTGTTCCCGCGATGAAAACATGCGTTTTCCGGCTTTCATCAATCTCGACCTCAGCGCAGCTGTCGAAAACATCCTGCTCGAAGCAGTACACCTCGACCTCGGTGCCGTATGGCTCGGCGTCGCCCCGTATAAGGCCCGCGAAGTCCTCGTCCGCCGGTCCCTCGGCGTTCCTCAGGGCCTGACCCCGTTCGCCATCGTCGCCATGGGCTATCCCCAGGCTACGGCCGAAGAAAAACCCCGCGAAGACCGCTACGACCCGTCGCGCGTACATTATGTATGATTAGTTTGTAGTACAGAGTTTGTAGTTTGCAGAGAAAGGTTTAAATTTAAACCCATCCGCTAACCACTAACAACTTAAAAGGGCTTGTCGTCATACGACAAGCCCTTTTATACACCTGAAAGGAAAATCCCATGTCTGAAGAACGAGCTCCTATTACTTTCCATCTGGAGGAATTGCGGCGGCGCATCATCGTCTGCCTCGTGGCCTGGCTGGTGGGCAGTATTATTTCCTATATATATGCTGAAGATATCATCGCCGTCATTTCGGCTCCTGCCGGGAAATTGTATTTCCTCAATCCGGCAGAAGTCTTTTTTTCTTATATAGAGATCGCCGCCTTTGCCGGTTTCGTCGGGACCCTGCCCATCCACTGCTTCGAATTCTGGCGCTTCCTGCGGCCTGCCCTGCGCGGCGGGGAAGTGACGACGGCCTTGTGGTTCATCCCGTCGGCGCTGCTCCTGTTCTATGGCGGTTCGGCTTTTGCCTTTTTCTTCGTCCTGCCGGCGGCAGTCCAGTTCTTTATGGGCTTTGCCACGGCTTCCCTGCAGCCCATGTTCTCTCTGGCGTCGTACCTGTCTTTCTTCATCGCCTTCCTGCTGCCCTTCGCCCTGGGCTTTGAACTGCCCCTGGTCCTCCTGGTCCTGTCCCGCCTGGGCCTGGTGACGCCGGCCATGCTCAGGGCCAAGCGCCGCGTCTTCGTCCTCCTGGCTTTCGTCTTTGCCGGTGTCGTGTCGCCGACGACGGATATCTTCACGCAGACGTGCATTGCCGTTCCCATGATTGTCTTATATGAAGGGACAATCATCGTCATGAAGGTGACAAACAGGGGAAGCCGGGAAAACGGCGAAAAGGGCGGAGAAACATGACTTGTATACAGTATTTTTATAAAGACAAAGTGTGCCGTCCCTTGTAATGTTTTCCTATTTTGTTATAATGAAGAAAGCGGTGAATGTATGGGAGTGGACATCTGTGCGTTTACCGGTCTTGACTTAATATTTCTAAGCAGGAGGGTATTTTCATGAAAAAAATTCGTTCGGTTTTAGTTGCCAACCGCGGAGAAATTGCTATTCGTGTTTTTCGGGCTTGTAATGAACTGGGAATCCGTACTGTAGCTATTTATTCCAAAGAAGATTCGTTGTCCCTGCATCGTTTCCGTGCAGATGAATCGTATCTCGTCGGTGAAGGTAAAAAACCGGTAGATGCATATTTAGATATTGAAGATATTATCCGCATTGCTCACGAACACGACGTCGATGCCATTCATCCGGGCTACGGCTTCTTGTCTGAAAATGCGGACCTGGCCAAACGCTGTGAAGAAGAAGGCATTATCTTCATCGGGCCTAAAGTCGAACACCTCATCATGTTTGGCGATAAGATCAACGCCCGTATCCAGGCGAAGAAGGCCGGTATCCAGTACATCCCTGGCAGCGACGGCCCGGTCATGAACTATGCGGAAGTCGAAAAATTCGCCAAGCAGGTCGGTTTCCCAATCATGCTCAAAGCCGTCAACGGTGGCGGCGGCCGCGGCATGCGCATGGTCGACCGCATGGCAGACCTTCGCGATGCTTATGACCGCGCCAAATCGGAAGCCAAACTGGCTTTTGGCAGCGATGAAATTTATTTGGAAAAATGCATCGTCAATCCGAAACACGTCGAAGTCCAGATCATGGGCGACGAACACGGCAACGTCATCCACCTCTTTGAACGGGATTGCTCCATCCAGCGCCGTCATCAGAAAGTCGTCGAAACGGCTCCGGCTTCGGCCCTGCCTGTCGAACTGCGCCAGAAAATCTGCAACGCTGCCCTGAAATTGATGAAGAACGTCCATTACGTCAACGCCGGGACGGTCGAATTCCTGGTCACGCCGGACGGCGAATTCTACTTCATCGAAGTCAACCCGCGCGTACAGGTCGAACATACCGTTACGGAAATGATCACGGGCATCGACATCGTCCAGACCCAGATCAAAGTCGCCGAAGGCTACGCCCTCGACAGCGACGAAATCGACATCAAGTCCCAGGACGACGTCCGCTGCCTGGGCGACGCCATCCAGTGCCGTATCACGACGGAAGACCCGATGAACAACTTCATGCCTGATTCGGGCAAAATCATGGTATACCGCAGCGGCGGCGGCTTTGGCGTCCGCCTCGACAGCGGCAATGCCTACACCGGCGCCATCATCACGCCGTACTACGATTCGCTGCTGGTCAAGACGACGACTTATGGCCGGACCCATAAGGAAGCGGCTGAAAAGATGCTCCGCGTCCTCAAGGAATTCCGTATCCGTGGCGTCAAGACCAACATCGGCTTCTTGATCAACGTCCTCAAGAGTCCGGAATTCATCGCCGGTACGTATAACGTCAACTTCATCGACGACCATCCGGAACTGTTCAACCTGCCCGTCGTCCAGGACCGCGGCACGAAACTCCTCAAATACATCGGCGATACGACCATCAACGGTTATGCCGACGCCGGCCATCAGGACAAACCGGAATTTGAAGCCCTGGAACTGCCGACGCCTGTTGCCGGCCCGTATCCGGATGGGCCGAAGCAGAAATTCGATGCCATGGGACCGGAAAAATTCTCCCAGTGGATCAAAGACCAGAAGAAAGTCTTCTTTACCGATACGACCATGCGTGACGCCCATCAGTCCCTGTTTGCGACGCGCGTCCGCTCCATCGATATGCTCCGCGTCCTGGAAGCAGCTTCCAAGAAACTGCCGAACCTCTTCTCCTATGAATGCTGGGGCGGCGCTACTTTCGACGTAGCCTACCGCTTCCTCTATGAAGACCCGTGGGTCCGCCTGCGCCAGATGCGCAAGAAAGCGCCGAACATCCTCTTGCAGATGCTCGTCCGCGGTGCCAATGCCGTCGGCTACACGAGCTATCCCGACAACGTCGTCAAGAACTTCATCGACCTGTCGGCCAAGAACGGCATCGACGTCTTCCGCGTCTTCGACAGCCTCAACAGCCTGGACAACATGTATGGCACGATCCAGGCCGTCCGCGAAAACAACAAGCTCGCCGAAGTCGCCCTCTGCTACACTGGCGATATCCTCGACCCGGCCCGCGATAAATACGATCTGAAATACTACGTCAACATGGCCAAGGAATTGCAGAATGCCGGCGCCAATATCATCGCCATCAAGGATATGGCCGGCCTCTTGAAACCGGAAGCCGCTTACCGCCTGGTATCGGCCCTGAAAGATGCCGTCGACCTGCCTATCCATCTCCATACACACGACGGTTCGGGCAATGCCATCTGCACGTATGACCGCGCCATCGACGCCGGTGTCGACATCGTCGACGTCGCTTATTCCGCCTTTGCCGGCGGCACGAGCCAGCCGAGCATGAGCACCTTGTACTACGCTTTGAGCGGCAAGGACCGCCAGCCCGACCTCGACGTCGATGCCATGGAAGAAATGTCCCGTTACTGGGCTACTGTCCGTCCGTACTATAAGGGCGTCGATAAAGCCGATGCGTATCCGAACACGGAAGTCTACCAGCACGAAATGCCAGGCGGCCAGTTCTCCAACCTGCGCCAGCAGGCCAAAGCCGTCGGCCTCGGCGACCGCTGGAACGAAATCAAGAAGATGTACCACACGGTCAGCATGATGTTCGGCGACATCATCAAAGTCACGCCGTCGTCGAAAGTCGTCGGTGACATGACCTTGTTCATGGTCCAGAACAACCTGACGGAACAGGATGTCTATGATAAAGGCGACGTCCTCGACTTCCCGCAGTCTGTCGTCGAATTCTTCGAAGGCCGCATCGGTATTCCTTATCAGGGCTTCCCGGAAAAACTCCAGAAGATCGTCCTGAAAGGCAAGCAACCCCTTACGGAACGTCCGGGCAAGAGCCTGGCTCCTGTCGATTTCGAAGCTATCCGCAAGAAATTGACCGATGCCGGTTATAAACACGAAGACGAAGACATCAACGCGTACTGCCAGTATCCGAAAGTCTTCAAGGACTTCAACGAAACGGTCAAGAAATACGGCGATGTCAGCGTCCTCGATACGCCGACCTTCTTCTTCGGCATGAAGAAGAACGAAGAAGTCCACGTTGAAATCGAAGAAGGAAAGGACCTCATCATCACCCTCATCAACATCAGCGATCCCGATGACAGTGGTGTCCGCACGATTACCTTCATGTTCAACGGTGCTGAACGCGAAATCCAGGTCCAGGATAAGAGCGTCGACATGAAGACCGTCACCCGCCGCAAGGCTGACCCCGACAAAGCCGGTGACATCGGCGCAACCCTGTCCGGGTCTGTCGTCAAAGTCCTGGTCACCAAGGGCCAGAAAGTCAAGAAAGGCGAACCCTTAGTCGTTACCGAAGCCATGAAGATGGAAACGACCATCACGTCGCCTATCGACGGCACAGTCGGTGAAATCTACGCCACCAAGGGCCAGGCCATCATCAGCGGTGACTGCCTGTTGGAAGTACTGGAGTAATCGCTATGTAGTATAAAGTTTGTAGTTTGTAGTAGATGAGGGTTAAATTTTTAGCCATTCACTGCAAACTAAAAACTACAAACTGTCAACTAAAAAGAGGCTGTCTTAGTACGACAGCCTCTTTTGCCATTCATTCACAAAGGAGTTTTTATCATTATGAAAATGGTAACGGTCTATTTACTGGGCAAGAAGTTTTCGGTCCCTGAAGATCTGACGATCATGCGGGCCATGGAATATTCCGGTTTCCGCCTGGTCCGCGGCTGCGGCTGCCGCAGCGGGTTCTGCGGGGCCTGTGCCGTCGTTTACCGCCTGCAGGGCCAGACGGAGACTCATTCGGCCCTGGCCTGCCAGACGAAGGTCGAAGACGGCATGTGCGTCGGCCGCCTGGAATCGTTTCCCATCAAGAAAGAAACCTACGATATGGACGACCTGCCCGTAGCCGGCAACGTCGTCGGCCAGCTCTATCCGGAAATCTACAACTGCATCCACTGCAACGCCTGTACGCGGAACTGTCCCCAGGGCATCCAGGTCATGAAGTACATCGCCCTGGCCCAGCGCGGTGATTATGCCGGCTGTGCCAAGGAATCCTTCCGCTGTGTCTGCTGCAACATCTGCGCCGCCAGCTGCCCGGCCAAGATCAGTCACGGTGCTGTCGGCCTCCTGGCACGGCGCCTCATGGGCAAGTACATCGCCAAGAAGAGCAAGCACCTGGACCAGTGCGTCCAGGCCATCCGGGAAGGCCAGTTCGTGGCCAACGTCCAGCATCTGATGGCAGCCGGTGACGATGAACTGCACCGCTTATATGAATCGCGGGATATTGAGAAATAGGGGGACGATCATGATTTATACAGAAGAAATGCGGGCTTCCCAGGCGCGGGTCGAAGCTACGCGGAATATCCGTTTATCTGAAGAACTGCCGCGCTTTACGGCAGAAGAGAAGGGGGAACTCCTGCGCCAGTACCATCCGGATTACCATGAAGAAGGCTTTGCCGTCCTGTCCGTCGGCCCCAATAAAGGCGATAAAGTGCCGAAGGAACTGGCCGCCCTGCTGCAGGGCAAGAGCCGCATGGATACGGCCGACGTCGACTTGGACCACATCCAGTTCGAAACGGATGTCCTGGTCATCGGCGGTGGCGGCGCCGGTGCGGCGGCTGCCATCGAAGCGGCCCGGCACGGCGCCAAGGTCCTCATGGCGACGAAACTGCGCATAGGCGATGCCAATACGGGCATGGCCGAAGGCGGCATCCAGGCAGCCGACAAGGAAAGTGATTCGCCGGCGGCCCACTATCTCGACGCCATCGGCGGCGGCCATTATAAGAACAAGCCGGAACTGCTGGCCGAACTCGTCCTCCACGGGCCGGAAGCCATCCAGTGGCTCAGCTCGCTGGGCGTCCTCTTCGACAAGAACAGCGACGGCTCCATGGTCACGACCCATGGTGGCGGCACGTCGCGCAAGCGTATGCACGCCTGCGGCGACTATACAGGGGCGGAAATCATGCGCGTCCTCCGCGACGAAGTGCGCAATGCCGGCGTCGACGTCGTCGAATATTCACCGGCTGTGGAACTCCTCCTCGACGGAGAAGGGCAGGCGGCCGGTGCCGTCCTCTACGATTTCGATACCCGGGAATACCACGTCGTCCGCGCCAAGAGCGTCATCATCGCAACCGGTGGCGCCGGCCGCCTCCATTACCAGGGCTTCCCGACGTCCAACCACTACGGTTCGACAGCCGACGGCCTGGTCATGGCCTACCGTGCCGGCGTGCCCCTCATCTATGCCGACGCCATCCAGTACCATCCGACAGGCGCTGCCTATCCGCCGCAGATCTACGGCGCTTTAGTGACGGAAAAGGTCCGCTCCCTCGGGGCCATGCTGGTCAATAAGAACGGCGAAGCCTTCCTCCATCCCCTGGAAACGCGTGACGTCGTCGCTGCGGCCATCATCCGCGAATGTCAGGAACGGGACAAGGGCGTCTATGCCCTCCACGGGCCGGCCGTCTGGCTCGACACGCCCATGGTCGACCTCATCAACGGCGAAGGGACCATGGAAAAGCGCCTGCCGGCCATGATCCACATGTATGAAAAATTCGGCATCAATATCCGCAAGCAGCCCATCCTGGTCTATCCGACCCTGCATTACCAGAATGGCGGCATCTGCATCGGCGCCAAGAGCGAAACGAAGATACCCGGCCTCTACGCTGCCGGCGAAGACGTCGGCGGCATCCACGGGACGAACCGCCTCATGGGCAACAGTCTCCTGGATATCATCGTCTTCGGCCGCATTGCCGGGACGGAAGCGGCTTCTTACAGCCAGACGGCCCATCCTGGGAAAGGGACGCTGGACCACGTCCGCCGTTTCGACGAAGAACGGGCAGAAGCCCGCGTCGATGACGACATCCTGTCGCCGAAGCTCCTGCCCAATTACACCCATAACCGCGGCACGCGGGGCTAGGCTTCGTGGAGCTGGCGGGCTTTGCGCTGGACAGCGATACTGATGAACAGCAGCAGGGCGCCGGCTGCCAGGAAGACGTATTTCATGCCCAGGAAGGTGGCGATGACGCCGCCCAGGATGGGGCCGCCCATGGCCCCGACCTGCTGGGCTGAGAACATCAGGCCGAAGACGCGCCCTTTGATGCTGGCACTGGTCTTTTCGGCCAGGATGGCGTTGATAGACGGATAGATGCCGGAGAAGAAGAGGCCGATGGCGAACTGGCTGGCCGCAAAGGCGTACAGCGTGTCCGGGATGGCCTGGACGAAGAAGAAGATCCCCGCCAGGACCAGGGACAGGCGCAGGGCCTTGACGAAACCGTGATGCTGGCCGAAGCGCCCCCAGAGCGGTGCCGTAATGGCGCTGGAAAAACCGCCTAGTGAGAAGATGAGGCCTGAAATGAAGACCAGGTTGTCCAGCTCGCCGGCCAGGTGGGAGATGTATGTCGTCAATATGGGCTGGACGATGAGGATGACGACCTGGACCAGGGCGGCACTGACCAGCATCAGGCGGATGACGGGAATCTTCCAGAGGCTGACCTTTTCGCCTTCTGCCCCGGCTGCGGCCGTATCCGCTGCGGCTGTATCCGTCGGCGGTTCTTTGATGAAGAAGACTAGGACGACGAAGTTGAGGAACAGGGCGCCGGCTGCCAGGAAGAAGGACATGCGCATGCCGAAGGCTTCGGCCAGGATGCCGCCGAAGAGGGGGCCGATGATGCCGCCTGCCGTCAGGGCGCCCTGCATGATGCCCAGGCAGATGCCCAATTTCTTCGGCGGTGCATAGATGGTCATGATGGCCAGTTCCATCGGCCACAGGCCCGACGCGAAGCCCTGGAACATGCGCATGAACGTCAGCTGCAGCGGCGACGTGACGATGCCGCCGAGAAAATAGCTGATCGATAAGAGCAGGCTGGCGCGGATGGCCATGAGCCGCTTGCCCCGCCGGTCGGCCATGCGTCCCCAGATAGGCGCCATGATGGCGCTGATGAGGAAGGTCGACGAAAAGACGACACCGGACCAGATGTTGACCGAGGCCGCATCGACGCCCAGTTCCCGCGTCAGGTACATGGGCAGGAAGGGGATGAGCATGGTATAGCTTGAAGACATGAAGACGACGTTGCAGGTCAGAATGGCCAGACAGAATTTCCAGTTCACGGCGATCACCTTTCTCGTATGGATTGTTAACGTGCTAACTTCTTATTATACGCCGCCTTTTCGGGAATTACAACTTGTCACGATGGGAACACAGCCTTATAATGAATAATATCTATGTTGGAAAGGAAGGAACCTGAATTGGCCATGTACCTTGCAAAGCGCCTGGCCGGCGCTTGTGTCGTCTTATGGGCGATCATCACCATTACTTTTGGCCTCATGCATGCCATCCCAGGCGGCCCGTTTACGCAGGAAAAGAAGCTGCCGCCGGCCGTCATGGCAACCGTCGAAGCCCGATATCACCTTGACGAGCCCTTATGGTCCCAGTACGTCGATTACGTCCGCCATGCAGCCGTCCTCGACTTGGGGCCTTCTTATAAGTATCCCGGCAAGACCGTCAACGATATCATTGCCGAAACCTTTCCCGTATCGGCCCAGCTGGGGCTCATCAGCCTCTTTTTGGCCATCGGTACCGGCGTCCTGGCCGGCATGGCCGCGGCCTGGTATAAGAATACCTGGATCGACTACACCATGATGGTCGGCGCCACCCTGGGCGTCTCTGTGCCCAGTTTCATCCTGGCAGCGGTCCTCATCCAGCTCTTCGCCTTTACCTGGCCCATCCTGCCGGCGGCCCTGTGGAAGGGGCCGGCTTACGTCGTCCTGCCGGCCCTGGCCCTGGCGGCCCAGCCGACGGCCTTCATCATGCGCCTGACCCGGTCGAGCCTGCTCGATGCCCTGGGCCAGGACTATATCCGCACGGCCCGGTCGCGGGGCATCGGCACGCGGTCCCTCATCTGCCACCATGCCCTGCGCAACGCCCTGCTGCCTGTCGTCAGTTATATCGGCCCTTTGGCGGCGGCCCTCATGACGGGGAGCTTCATCGTCGAGACGATTTTCGCCATACCCGGCCTGGGACGCTACTTCGTCACCAGCATTTATAACCGCGACTATACGGTCATCTTGGGCATTACGATTTTTTACAGTTTCCTCATCATGATGATGAATTTACTCATCGATGTTATTTATCCGCTCTTGGACCCGCGGATCACCATGGATGGAAAGAAGGAGGGCTGATGATGGATTTTACACCGCTTACGGCTGCTGACCGGACGGAACCCTATGTACCGCCCCAGACCCTGCGCGACCGGGGCTGGCGGCAGATGAAGAAGAACCGCCTGGCCTTATGGGGCCTGGCCATCGTCGTCGTCATGAGCCTCCTGGCCATTGCCGGTCCCTGGCTGGCGCCCTATACTTATGCCGACCAGAATTTGACGGCAGCCAACGCCTGGCCGTCGGCTGCGCACTGGTTCGGTACGGATTCCCTGGGCCGTGACCTCTTCGTCCGCGTCCTCTACGGCGCCCGCATTTCCCTGTCCATCGGCCTCGTCGCCAGCCTGATCAACGTCTTCATCGGCGTCATCTACGGCGGCATTGCCGGCCTCGTCGGCGGCCGGACGGACCAGATCATGATGCATATCGTCGACATCCTCTATTCCATTCCCATGCTGCTCTACGTCATTTTGCTCATGGTTGTCTTCAAGCCGGGCCTGCTCAACATCTACCTGTCCCTGGGCATTGCCTACTGGCTCAACATGGCCCGCATCGTCCGCGGCCAGATCCTCAGCCTGAAGCAGCAGGAATACGTCATGGCCGCCCGCTCCTGCGGGACGTCGACGTGGCATATCCTCTGCCGTCATATGATTCCCAACTGCGTCGGGCCGATCATCGTCACCCTGACCTTGTCCATTCCCGACGCGATTTTTACAGAAGCCTTCCTGAGTTTCATCGGCCTCGGCGTATCGGCGCCCATGGCCAGCTGGGGTGTCCTGGCTTCAGAAGGCATCAATAGTATGCGCTCCTTCCCGTTCCAGCTCGTCTTCCCGGCCCTGGCCCTGTGCATCACCATGCTGGGCTTCATGTTCCTCGGCGACGGCCTGCGCGACGCCCTGGACCCGCAGAACCAGAAGGAGGGACGCTGATGCAAGCCTTATTAGATGTACGCCATCTGACCATTTCTTTCCATACTTACCGGGGACTGCTGGAAGCCGTCCACGACGTATCGCTGACCGTCAATCCCGGCGAAACCGTCGGCATCGTCGGCGAATCGGGCTGCGGTAAATCCGTCACGTCCCAGGCGGCCATGAAGCTGCTGCCGGCTGAAGCGACGGAATATACTGGCGGCCAGATCCTCTGGGACGGCCGCGATGTCATCCCCTTGTCGGAAACGCAGATGAACCGCCTGCGCGGCCGCGACATGGCCATGATTTTCCAGGACCCCATGACGTCGCTCAATCCCGTCCTGACCATCGGCAACCAGCTCTGCGAGGGCATCGCCCTGCACCAGCACCTGGGCCGTAAAGCCTGTGAAGCCAAGGCCCTGGAACTGCTCAGAGCCGTCGGCCTGACGTCGCCGGAAAAGCGGCTCCATCAATATCCCCATGAATTATCGGGCGGCATGCGCCAGCGCTGTCTCATCGCCATGGCCCTGTCCTGTTCGCCGCGGCTCCTCTTTGCCGACGAACCGACGACGGCCCTCGACGTGACGACAGAAGCCCAGGTCCTGGATGTCCTCAAGCGTCTCCAGGCGGAATTGGGCATGGCCGTCGTCCTCATTTCCCATAATCTCGGCGTCATCGCCCAGATGTGCCGCCGCATTTACGTCATGTATGCCGGCGCCATCATCGAAGAGGGGACGGCCGATGATATTTTCTACCGCCCGGCCCATCCCTATACCCAGGGCCTCCTGGCCTCACTGCCGGACCCGGCCCAGAAGGATAAAGCCCTAACCGGGATCCCCGGCCAGGCGCCGGACCTCTTCCACATGCCCGAGGGCTGCCGTTTCTATCCGCGCTGCCCCCAGGCCATGAAGGCCTGCATGACGGCGGCGCCGCCGCGGGAAGAAGCCGGACCGGGCCATCATTACACGTGCTGGCTGGCCCAGGCCGCCGCGGCCAAGGAGGCATTGCCATGAACCTCATCGAAGCCAAACATATCAGTAAACAATTCGTCGTCCAGCGGGACTGGCTGGGACGGCCCAAGAAGACCCTGACCGCCGTCGACGACTTGTCCCTGACCATCGGCCAGGGCGAGACGGTCGGCCTCGTCGGCGAATCGGGCTGCGGAAAATCGACTTTTGCCCGGACCCTGCTGGGCTTATATGCCAAGACCGGCGGGTCCATTGCCTATAAGGGCAGGGACATTGCCGACCGCGCTGTGGGCCGCGACTATCGCCGCCACGTCCAGATGATTTTCCAGGACCCTTATGCCTCGCTGGACCCGCGCATGACCGTCGAAGACATCATCAGCGAGCCCTTGCGCAACTACCATTTCTGTCAGGACGACAGCCAGCGGCGCCAGCGCGTGGCGTCCTTATTGGAACAGGTCGACATGCGGCCTGAAGCGGCCCAGCGCTATCCCCATGAATTCAGCGGCGGCCAGCGCCAGCGCATCGGCATTGCCCGGGCCCTGGCCGTCGACCCGGAATGTGTCTTCTGCGATGAACCTATTTCGGCCCTCGACGTGTCCGTCCAGGTCCAGATCGTCAACATGATGCAGCGCCTGCAGCAGGAACGGGGCCTGTCCTATCTGTTCATCGCCCATGACCTGGCCATGGTCCATCACATGAGCCGCCGCATGGGCGTCATGTATTTAGGCCGCCTCGTCGAATTGGGGCCGGGAGACGCCGTCTTCCACGACCCGCTCCACCCCTATACGCAGATGCTCATCGCCTCCGTGCCCCGGCCGGACCCGCACTACCGGCGCCGGACCATCGTCTGCGGCGAAGTGCCGAGCCCCCTCGACTTGCCCAAGGGCTGCGTCTTCCATCCCCGCTGTCCCTACGCCGATGAAGTCTGCCGCATCGACGTGCCTCATTTCCGGCAGGTCGCAGACGACCGCTTCGTCGCCTGCCATCATGCGAGAGGAGGCAGACGATGAAGAAATTACTCTTACTCCTGAGCTGCCTGCTGACGGCCGTCCTCTTCAGCGGCTGCGGCATCCAGCACCCCGATACGGTCAGCTACGTCCTGGAAGCGGAACCGTCGCGGCTGGACCCGGCCATGACGACGGCCCTCGTCGAAAGCAATGTGGAACTGCAGATATTTGAAGGCCTGACCCGCCTCGACGATGACGATGTACCCCAGCCGGCCCTGGCCGAAAGCTGGGATATCTCACCGGATGGCAAGACGTATACCTTCCACCTGCGGCCGGGCATCGAATGGAGCGACGGCACGCCGATTACGGCAGGCGACATCGAATATTCCTGGAAGCGCGTCGTCGATCCCGACGTAGCTTCGGAAAATGCCTATATGCTCTTTTGCATCGACAAGGCCGAAGACTATTTCAATAAGAAGGCCCCGGCCGATGCCGTCGGCGTCAAAGCCGTCGATGACCGGACCCTGGTCGTCCGCCTGAAGGAACCGACGCCGTATTTCCTCAACCTGACGGCGTTCCACTGCTATTATCCCGTCCCCAGGAAGCTCGTCGAAGCCAAGCCCGATACGTGGGCTGCCGATGCGGACGGCATGGTCTGCAGCGGCCCCTATAAAATCGTTTCCTGGAACCATTCCAGTGAAATCGAAGTCGTCAAGAACGACCGCTACTGGGATGCCGGTTCGGTCATCCTGGACCACCTCGATTTCCCCATCAGCGATTCCCAGGCGACGCGCCTGACCCTGGTCGAAAGCAATCAGGCCAACATGACCGTCGAACCGCCGCCGGCCGACCAGGAACGGCTGGAACAGATGGGCCTCTACAAGATTGCTCCTTATCTCGGCGCCTATTACTACGTCTTCAACGTCCAGAAGAAGCCCTTTGACGACGTCCGCGTCCGCAAGGCCTTTGCCCTGGCCGTCCAGCGCCAGGGACTGATGAAGTACATCGTCCGCGGTGAAAAGGAAGCGGCTTACGCCTGGGTCCCGCCGGGACTGAAGGACAAGGCCACAGGCCGTGATTTCCGTAAGGAAGGGGGGAACCTCATCGCCGAAGACCCGGCCAAAGCCCGCCAGCTCCTGAAGGAAGCCGGTTACGATGACCAGCACCCGCTGCCGGAAGTGACGCTCCTCTTCAATACCAATGAAATGCACAAGGCTGTAGCCGAAGCCCTGCAGGCCATGTGGAAAGAAAACCTCGGCGTCGACGTCAATATTACCAACCAGGAATCGAAAGTCTTCATGGACACCCGCGCCCAAGGCGACTACCAGCTGGCCCGGGCGTCGTGGATCGCCGATTACATCGACCCCATGACCTTCCTCGACGTCTTTGCCGATGACGAAAATGACGCCCAGTACCACAACCCGGCGTATAATGCATTGATTGCCAAGGCCAAGGCCAGCAACGACGAAAGACAGCGCATGGCCTATCTCCACGAAGCGGAACAGATGCTCTTCGACGACTGCGTCATCATCCCCTTGTACTACACGACCCAGCCCTACGTGGCCCAGCCCTATATCAGGGGCTACCACTGGTCGCCGCTGGGACTGGTCGATTTCAAGAAAGCCTATATTGATGAATCAGAAAGGAAGTAGCCTTATGGAATATACCTATGCAGAACCGTTGCAAGCTGGCGACACCATCGCCGTCGTCGCCCCGTCGTCAGCCCTGGCCGGTGCCGACGTGACCAAGGGCCTCACCTTCTTGCGGTCCCTCGGCTATGAATTGAAAATCGGGAAATCCGTATCTGCCTTTGACGGCTATCTGGCCGGCCCCGACCGGCTGCGGGCAAGGGATATCAACGAAGCCTTTGCCGACGACGCCGTCAAGGCCATCGTCTGCCTGCGCGGCGGCTATGGGGCGACGCGCATCCTGCCGCTCTTGGACTATGAGCTCATTGCGGCCCATCCCAAATTGTTCGTCGGCTTCAGCGATATTACGGCCCTGCATACGGCCTTCCTCCAGCGCTGCGGCTTCTGTCCCATCCACGGGACTATGGTCATGTCCCTGGGCCGCAATGCCTCGGAATATACGAAAGAGCAGTTCGCCTACGGCCTGCAGCATCCCTATGAAGCGCGGGAACTGCCGCTGCCGCCGGGCTGCCAGCCGGAAACCCTCGTCCCCGGTGCCGTCACGGGCCCGCTGGCCGGGGGCAATATGATGCTCCTGTCGGTCCTCATGGGCACGCCTTATGCCATCGATCCGCCAGACGGCGCCATCCTCTGCCTGGAAGAAGTTGGGGAAGAGGCCTATGCCCTGGACCGCATGCTCTGCCAGTTCGAGGAATCGAGCCTCATCGACCGCGTCCAGGCCATCGCCTTCGGCGAATTCCACCACTGCGGCCCTGACGAAGGCGCCCGTTATGAATGGACGGTGAAAGAAGTCCTCCAGGCCTATGCCCGCAAGTGGGGCAAACCGGCCGTCATGGGCCTGCCCTTCGGCCACGGTGCCGACAACGCCTGGCTGCCCCTGGGCCAGATGGCCGGTCTCGAAGCCCGCCTGGACGGCGTACGCTTTACGCTGCTGTAATTTGGATAGGAGAGATTCTCATGGAATATAAAGATTTGAAAGACCAGGCCTGCCGCTATGTCGACGAACTGAAACCGGTCATCTACGGCATTGCCGAAAGCCTTCACGACCACCCGGAAACGGGCATGAACGAAGTCTTCGCGTCGGCGGCGCTGAAAAAAATCCTGCAGGACCGCGGCTTTGCCATCGACAATCCCGTCGCCGACGCTTTCCCGACGGCTTTTCACGCTGTCTGCGGTCACGGTCCTTTTCAGATGGGCTTTTTGGCCGAATACGATGCCCTGCCGGAAATCGGCCACGGCTGCGGCCATAACCTCATCGCCGCCATGAGCGTCGGCGCGGCCCTGGCCTTTGCCA
>ERZ1023888.126-NODE-126-length-24555-cov-47.144286_pt1 | contig 24555 bp, 20 predicted proteins | sample MGYA00380396_ERZ1023888 | MGnify/ENA primary metagenome ERZ1023888 (study PRJEB33179, sample SAMN07448998) | human gut metagenome | biome: Human-gut; feature: Human associated habitat; material: Faeces | host: Homo sapiens | place: India: Bhopal | collected... | reverse complement strand
GAACACACAGAACCTTCTGGCAGAGAAGCCCCTCCCACAGAACACTCTCTAAGTTTATAGAAGAATGCGACGCAACAAAACTTCTGTGAATTCCGTGAATTCTGTGGGAGAACCGACGCAACCAAACTTCTGTGAATTCCGTGAATTCCGTGGGAGGACCGACGCAACAAAACTTCTGTGAAATCCGTGGGAGAACAGACGCAACCAAGCCATCTGTGCAAATCCGTGAAATCTGTGGGAGGACTTACGCAACCAAACTCCCATGAAACCTGTGGGAAGATGGCGATACTATCTCGGTTGGTGCAGCGGAAACCGCTGCACCCCCTTTAGAATGTTCAGAGGGCGGAGTGGGTATGGCAAGATGCCATACCCTCCTAAAGAGTATAACAATAAAAACAAATGCGAATGAGAAGAATAATCACTATACTGTTTGCATCGCTACTGCTGCTGACCACAGCGTGCGTCGACGAAACGGAGTATGCCGACAATCCGCGCGGCAACTTCGAGGCTCTGTGGCGTGCTATCGACGAACACTACTGCTTCTTCGACTACAAGCACGAGCAGTACGGACTCGACTGGGACGAGGTGCACGAGCGATACAGCCGACAGATTGCCGACGACATGACGACAGGACAGCTGTTCGAGGTGTTAGGCAATATGCTCGGCGAGCTGCGCGACGGACACGTGAACATGTACTCGGCGTGGGACGTGGCACGCAACTGGTCGTGGCACGAGGACTACCCGTCGAACGTGAGCGACACGCTGCTCTCGAAGTATCTCGGCACCGACTACCGCATCGCTGCCGGACTGCGCTACCGCGTGCTCGACGATAACACGGGATACATACGCTGCGCTACCTTCGCATACAACTTCGGCGAGGGCAACCTCGACAATATAATGCTCTACCTCGCACCGTGCAACGGACTGATCGTCGACCTGCGCGACAACGGCGGCGGACAGCTCACGGCTGCAGAACAGTTGGCGGCACGCTTCACCAACGAGCGACTGTTGGTGGGCTACATGCAGCACAAAACGGGAAAAGCGCACACGGCGTTCTCGGAGATGAAGAGCCAATACCTGAAGCCGTCGAAAGGCATCAGATGGCAGAAACGGGTGGTGGTGCTGACCAACCGCGCGGTGTATAGCGCAGCCAACGAGTTCGTGAAGTACATGCGCTGCTGCCCGAACGTGACCGTCGTGGGCGACCGCACAGGCGGTGGAGCGGGTATGCCCTACTCTACCGAACTGCCTAACGGCTGGAGCGTGCGCTTCTCTGCCTGCCCTATGTACGACAAGGATAAGAACTCAACTGAGTTCGGCATAGAGCCCGACCATAATGTTGCGTTGAAAGAAGCCGACTGGCTGCACGGTGAGGATACTATCATCGAGTTCGCACGCGAATTGCTCAGAAAGTAAAGAGGCAGAAGAGCCTTTTTACTCTTTTGCTCTTTTACTTTTTTACTCTTTTACTCTTAAATCTGGCTGCGTGGTATGGGCAAGATGCCCATACCTCCTACTTTTTTTCTCTTTTACTTTTTTACTCTTTTACTTTTACTCTTACCAGTACTTGTTGCGGTAGTACTCCAGTACTCGCAGAGAGATTACTCCAGTTTAGCAGCGAGATTACTCCAGTACTGTGGTGAGATTACTCCAGTACTGCTGCGGTAGTACTCAAAAATGGTACACTTAGGGGTATGCAACAACGCTTTTTATAGCTGCATCGTGACCACTTCGGCGTTCGCCATGCGTGGCGTTTCGTTCATCGGCGTGCCGCTATGCACGCTTCTTATTGCCTTGTTCATTATTCCGTGTCCCACGGCAAGCACGGTTTTTCCCTCATAATTATCCCTCACAAACTGCAGGAACGCAGCGGCACGCGCCCTCAGAGCGTCGAGCGACTCGATGTCGTCGGTCCACCGAGCATCCTTTAGGTCGGGGATGTATCTGCCGGTGAAGCTGCCCCAGTCGCGCTCGCGCAGCAGCTTTGTCTGCACGATGGCGTCAGGCGACACGCCGTGCGCAGCCGCCAGTATCACACACGTGTCGAAAGCGCGCTTTAGGTCGCTCGACACGAACACGTCGATGGGCGTGTCTTTCAGCTCGGCAGCGAGGGCGCGTGCCTGCTCGATGCCGTTCGGGGTCAGCTCGCCTTGAGTCTGCCCCTGCATAATCTGGCGCACATTGTCGATGGTCTCGCCGTGGCGCACAAGAAGAAGTGTTGTCATATCGTTGTTTTTTTGTTGTCCATTAAAATATTAACGCCAAATATTTGTTTTTATTTAAGAAAAAACTACATTTGCAAAAAATAATGACTAAAACTTTAAACCTATGAAGAAAAAACTACTATTAAACATGTTGTTGTGCCTTATCACATTATCTACGTTTGCACAAGAATACCGTCCGATGCTGACCGACGGCAAGGAGTGGCATTGTTTTCGTAGAGTGGCATTGTCGGATGTAGATTGGGAGCCGAACGGAGAATGGACATACACCATAAAGGTGGTGGGCGACAGTATTATAAATGGTGTCGCATACAAGAAGATGTGCAAGGAGTATACCCAGGATGTTCCGTCGGGAGAAAACAGATGCACGTACTTCGCCGCAATAGAAAAAGACCGTAAGGTGTATCGCTACAGCGAAGATGGAGATGTTCTGTATCTTGATTTCAATCTGCATGAAGGCGATTGCGTTTCCGGCAATCCTGAATTTGTAGTTACAAATGAAGAAACGTTTGAGGCGAAAAACCGCCAGTACAGACGCCTTGTGCTGAATGGCTACGTTTGGGTTGAAGGCATAGGCAGCAGAAGCGCATTTGAGATTATACCGGAAATGGGAAGCGAATTGGCGCCGCCCTATATCCTGGAAGACTATATGGTAGAGTGTTACGACAACGGTGAATTGATATTCACCAAAGACGACTTCTATAACACAACGACCGGCATCGAAAACGTAACTGCTGAGGACCCAAAGAGCGCAGACCTGTATAGCATTTCGGGTGTGAAGATTGCAAAACCTGAAAAGGGCATATACATACAGAACAAGCGCAAATACATAGCGCATTAAAGCGTAACGTGAGAGTATTGTATATAAACGTAAAAGCGTCACCACTTGGTTTTTGCCAAGTTGTGACGCTTTTACTTTTATAAGTTTCGTGGCTACGTGGTATGGGCAAGATGCCCATACCTCCTACTTTTTTACTTTTTTACCTTTTTACTCTTTTACTTTTAAAAGTACTTTCACCGCTTCGCCCACTGTCGGCACACCGCTCACCACCATTGAGCGTTTGCCGTTCACCTCCTTGAGGTTGCAGCGGCGTGCGTTGGCAGCGATGAAGTCGAGTGCCTTGCCGAAGGTGGCACTGCGGTAGTAGGCAGAGTTGGGGTTGCTGACGAACTGCATCTGCATACGTCCCTGTTTGAGTATTATCTTCTCGCAGCCGAGGCTCTTGCCGTAGCGACGCAGTGCCACCACCTGCAGCAGTTCCTCGCCCTCGTGCGGTATGGCACCGAAGCGGTCGATGAGTCGCTGGCGGTAAGCGTCGAGCTCGTCGTCGTTGTCGATGTTGTCGAGCTCGCGGTAGAGCAGCATACGCTCTGCGCTGCCCGGCACATAGGTGTCGGGGAAGTACATCTCGAGGTCGCTCTCCACGGCGCAGTCCTCTACGAAAGCATCGCCCGTGAGGTTGTTGCCTGCAGCCATTTCCTCGGCGTACATGTCGGCAAACTCGTCGTTCTTCAGTTCGGTGACCGCCTGGTTGAGTATCTTCTGATACGTCTCGTAGCCCAGGTCCTCCATAAATCCGCTCTGCTCGGCACCGAGCAGATTGCCGGCACCGCGGATGTCGAGATCCTGCATGGCGAGGTTGAAGCCGCTACCCAGCTCGGAGAAGTTCTCCAAAGCCTCCAGTCGGCGGCGCGCCTCGGAGGAGAGCACCGACTTAGGCGGTGCAAGCAGATAGCAGAACGCCTTGCGGTTGGAACGTCCCACGCGACCGCGCATCTGGTGGAGGTCGGAGAGTCCGAAGCGGTGGGCATCGTTGATGATGATGGTGTTGGCGTTGCTGATGTCGATGCCGTTCTCGACGATGGTCGTGGAGAGCAGCACGTCGTAGTCGTAGTTCATAAAGCCGATGAGAATCTTCTCCAGCTCCTCGGGCGACATCTGTCCGTGTCCGATAGCCACACGCGCATCGGGCACGTATTTCGTTATGAGCGAGGCAATCTCGGACAGGTTGCTGATGCGGTCGTTGACGAAGAAAACCTGTCCGTTGCGCGACATCTCGAAGTTGATGGCATCGGCTATTATCTCATGTCCGTACACGCCTAGCTCGGTCTGTACGGGGTAGCGGTTGGGCGGCGGCGTGCGCATGATGCTCATGTCGCGTGCGCCCATCAGCGAGAACTGCAGCGTGCGCGGTATCGGCGTAGCCGACATGGTGAGCGTGTCGACGTTGGTCTTCAGCGTGCGCAGCTTCTCCTTTGTAGACACGCCGAACTTCTGCTCCTCGTCAATGATGAGCAGTCCGAGGTCGTGCCACTCCACAGCCTTTCCTATCAGCTTGTGCGTGCCGACGAGTATGTCTATCTTGCCCGCCTTGAGGTCGGCAAGCACCTCGCGCGTCTGCTTCGCCGTGCGGGCACGCGAGAGGTAGTCGACACGCACCGGCATACCCTTCAGACGGTCTGAGAACGTCTTGTAGTGCTGGAAGGCGAGCACCGTTGTGGGCACGAGCACTGCCACCTGCTTCGAGTCGCACGCTGCCTTGAACGCTGCGCGTATAGCCACCTCGGTCTTGCCGAAGCCCACGTCGCCACACACCAGGCGGTCCATCGGTCGGGCAGACTCCATATCGGCCTTCACGTCGTGCGTGGCACGCTGCTGGTCGGGCGTGTCCTCGTAGAGGAACGATGCCTCAAGCTCGTGCTGCAGATAGGAGTCGGCAGAATAGGCGAAGCCTTTCTCGTGGCGACGCTTGGCGTAGAGTTTGATAAGGTCGCGCGCAATGTCCTTGATGCGCTTCTTTGTGCGCTCCTTCAGCTTCTCCCATGCGCCGGTGCCGAGCGTGCTGAGTCGGGGCGGTTCGCCCGTGTCGCTGCGGCGGTACTTTGATATCTTGTAGAGCGAGTGGATAGACACGTCGACGATGTCGCCACGCTGATAGTAGAGGCGTATCATCTCCTGGTAGGAGTCGCCGACAGGCACGCGCACCAAGCCGCCGAACTTGCCGATGCCGAAGTCGACGTGCACGATGAAGTCGCCGGGTTCCATCTCTTGCAGCTCCTTCATCGTGAGTGCCATCTTGCCCGTTCGGGCAGCGTCCGACTTCAGGTTGTACTTGTGGAAGCGGTCGAATATCTGATGGTCGGTGAAGAAGCACAGACGCAGGTCGTTGTCGGCGAAGCCCTCGTGCAGAGTGCGGTTGACGGGAGTGAAGGGGAGGGTTGAATGTTGAGTGTTGAGGTGTTGAGGTGTTGAGGTGTTGAGGTGTTGAGAATTCCTGCGCATCTGCTGCAGCTCCTCACTGTCGAAAATATCGCGCAGACGTTGCGTCTGCTTCTCCGAGTCGGCGAGAATATAGAGCTGGTAGCACTGCAAGAGATAGTCGTCGAGGGTCTGGGTGAGCAGACTGAAGTTCTTGTGGAAGAGCGGTTGCGGCGAGATGTGAAACTCGATGGACACCTGCGGTGTGCCCGAAGGCTTTGCGCCGAACTCTACAAGACGGAAACGGCAGATTTCTTCGCGGAAGCGCGAAGGTGCCACGAGGTTGTTCTCCTTGCGCATATCGCGCATTATCTGCTGCTGCTCCACCTCCGTTGCTCCCTCCAAGCGTTCGGCCATGGCTTGCTGCGAGAAGCCGTCGTTGTATATCTGCTCGATGGTAGAACAGAGATAGAGGCGGTCTTTCATCACGAGCAGTGCATCGTCGGGCAGTAGCGACGTGAACGGCTGTTTCTCCTCGGTGAGCTGCGCCAGTTCGGGCACGATGCGCACCTGCTGCTTCGCGTCCTTCGAGAGCTGGTCGGCTACCTCGAACGTGCGTATGGTGTCCACCTCGTCGCCGAAGAAGTCGATGCGGAACGGTAGCTCCGACGAGTAGGAATAGACATCGATGATGCTGCCACGCATTGCGAACTGACCAGGCTCGTAGACGTAGTCGACCTCCTTGAAGCCGAACTCGCGCATCTGGCGTCCGAGGTCGGCAAAGTCGATGATGTCGCCAACGGCGATGTTGATGGTGCGCTCGTCGAGGCGGCGCTTCGACACGACAAGCTCGCTGAGCGCTTCGGGGCAGGTCACAACGTAGAGAGCTTCAGCAGCACTGTCTGCATTCTTGCCTACGCCCTTGCCCGTTGATGCCTTCTGCGTGTCAACAGAGGTAAGAGCCGCGAGACGACTCAACGTCTCGGTGCGCAATATCTCGTTGGCTGCGTCGCGCTGTCCGTACTTCACCGCACGACGGTAGGACGACGGGAAGAAGAGCACGTTGTCGGTGCCGAGTATCTGCGTCAGGTCGTGATAGAAGTAGCCTGCCTCGTCGTTGTCTTGAAGGATGAAAACGGCGGTGAGAGTTTTGAGTTTTGCGCTCGACTCGAAGAGACGCTTGCCAGAGCAAGAATTTTGAGTTTTGAGTTTTGAATTTAAGCGTTCGGCTACGGCGGAGAAAAACACAGGAGCCGATGAGGCAAGTAGTCCGCCGAGGAATACGTGTCTCACCGACTCGTCGCTGATAGCTTTCAAAAAAGCCCCGCACTGTGGCAGGGCTGTATAAATGTTGCTGATGTTTCTTATTTCCATAGAATCGGGTGGGTAGTTTAGTGCTTCGCCTCAGGATACTTTCTGAACCAGCCGTCCCATCTGAGTCGCATCACGCCAAAGAACGCCTCGCCGAAGATACCACCGCTCATCTTGCTGACACCCTCGCGACGGTTGACGAAGATGACCGGCACCTCCTTTATCTTGTAGCCCATCTTGTAAGCCGTGAACTTCATCTCTATCTGGAAGCCGTAGCCCTTGAAGCGCACCTTGTCGAGGTCGATAGACGAGAGCACGCAGCGGCGGTAGCACTTGAAGCCGGCTGTGGTGTCGTGCACCTTGAAGCCCGTAACCATACGCACGTACTTCGACGCGAAGTAGCTCATCAGCACGCGACCGATAGGCCAGTTGACCACGTTCACGCCACTCACGTAGCGCGAGCCGATAGCCACGTCGTAGCCCTCGTCGTGACAAGCACTGTAGAGGCGTGGCAGGTCGTTGGGGTCGTGAGAGAAGTCGGCATCCATCTCGAAGATGTAGTCGTAGCCGTGCTCAAGCGCCCACTTGAAGCCTGTGATGTACGCCGTGCCAAGACCCAACTTGCCGCTGCGCTCGAGGATGAAGAGGCGGTCGCCGAACTCATCACTGATGAGGTGCTTCACGATGGCTGCAGTGCCGTCGGGACTACCGTCGTCGATGACGAGGATGTGGAAACACTTCTCAAGTGAGAACACCGCGCGTATGATCTTCTCGATGTTCTCCTTCTCGTTATATGTCGGTATGATTACTATACTATCGCTTTTGTTCATTGTTTTGCTATTGAATGGTTTTACATTGTCAACTTGTAACTCGTCAACTAATATGCAAATATACTAAATGTATTCGATACGGGTGCCGCCGTAGCGTTAAAAAACGTGTTTTCGGGAGTTTTACTGGTCGGGGTTCTCCACAAAGCCCTGATATTGCTCCTCCAGTCCGCCCATCACCACCTTGTAACTCTCCTGCTCAAGATACTTGATGTTGTCCGCGCCCTTGCCTACAGGCAGTATCGGCTTGTGTATGGTGAGGCGGAGCGGATGCCAAACGACCCACTTCATGTCGCGAGTGCGTGGCATGATGTCGAACGAGCCATTGATGGTGAGCGGCACAACGGGCAGCTCGATGTCGTCGGCGAGCATGAAGGCTCCGCGCTTGAATACACCCATGTGTCCTGTGAACGAGCGTGCTCCCTCGGGGAACACCACGAGCGACATACCACCCTGCAGCGTCTGTCGAGCGCGGTCGTAGGTCTCGCGTATCTTGCTTGCGCCACGCTTGTCGACGAAGATGTGGTGAGCCGACTCGCACGCCTTGCCAACGAACGGCATCTGGCGTAGCTGGCGCTTCATCATCCACTTGAAGTTGCGCGAGAGGAAGCCGTAGATGAGGAAGATGTCGAACGCTCCCTGGTGGTTGGCTACGAACACATACGACTGACCCTTCACAAGGTTCTCGCGTCCCTCCACCTTCACCGGCAGCAGGAGTATGCGTATGATGAACTGCGCCCACCACTTGCCGGGGTAGTAGCCCCAGAAGTGACCGTTGCCTAAGGTGCAACCGATTGTAACCATCAAGCTGGTGATGAGGGTGTAGATAGCTATCAAGGGGAGAGCTATCAAGAGCTGATATATACGATACAGATATTTCATTGCTTTTTACCTTTTTACTTTTTTACTTTTAACGTGATTTCCACAATCTCCGGTTTCATGTGGAAGCGGAACGGCAGGAAACCTCCCACGCCCGTAGACACAAAGAGGAAGCGTTTGCCCTCGCTATACAGTCCGGCATCCTCGCTGTTGACAAGACTTGTGGGTCGCCAGCCGAAGAGCGACAGCTGTCCGCCGTGGGTGTGTCCGCTCAGCGTTAGTTGCGCTGTACATTGTGGCAGTATGTGGCGGCGCCATGCCGACGGGTCGTGCTGCATCATAATGACGAACGATTCGGGCGATATGCCGTGCAGTGCCTTGCGATAGTCGGCTTTGCAGGGGAACGGCGGACGACCGTCGTTCTCCGTTCCGGCTATCACTATCGAGTCGGCTCCGCGACGCAAGATGCGACGCTCGTTGAGCAGCAAGTCCCAGTTGAGCGAAGCCTCGAACGAACGTGTCATACGCTCCATACTGCGCTTCTGCTCCGCCGTGGCTGTCTTCACATAGTCGGCGTAGTCGTGATTGCCAAGCACGGAGAAGATACCATCGACCGGATGCAGATGAACCAACGTGGGCGCATGACGCACCAACTCCTGTGGGCGCATATTCTGTAAGTCGCCAGTGAAGAGGATGGCATCGGGATGTAGCTCGTTCACCTGTGCCACCATGCGCTGAGCAAACTCCTGCTTCATCGAGCCGAGGTGCATATCCGAGAGCTGCACGATGCGATAGCCGTCGAAGGCTTTCGGCAGACTGTCGAACTCGAGCGTAACACGCTTCACGTGCAACTGGTCGGGACCCACCATCGTACCCATGAACAGCACATAGAACCATCCGAGCACAAGCACCAGTCCGGTGTGGTTGCCCCAGTTGGTGCGCAACTTCAGCAGTCGCTTAACAGCCAGTCCGGCGAGCGACGACAAGGTGAAGACCACCTTCGGCACGATGAGCAGCCCGAGCATGAACAGATACACGTTGAAGAGCGTGAGGTTATCGGGCGCGAAGTTGCGCATCATCGAATAGGCTGCGGTACAGGCTATCATGGCGGCTCCTGGCACCCACCACAGCAGTCGCATCCATAGCGTCATGTCGAAGCGCCAGCGCAGATAGCGTCGGTATATGTACAGGTCGGGCAGCAACGTGAGCAGCAGTATGAGTATTGATATCCTTGCAATCATTATGTTCCATTTTATGGCACGTTTTCTCGCCATGGCATAACTCGAGCAAGCTCGGTTCTGCTCATTTGGCTTAACGAAAACGTTTCTTATAAACTTGCGATAGTGTTGTTACAGAGTTTTCATCTATTTCAAAAACCTGCGTATGAGCTCCACGGGCAGTCCGCGACGGTGCGCATAGTCGCGCAACTGGTCTTCGCCGATGCGCCCCAACTCGAAGTAATGCGCCTTCGGGTGGGCGAACATCAGTCCGGACACCGATGCGTGGGGCTTCATGGCACCACTCTCGGTGAGTCGGATGCCAATCTGCTTGAGGTTGATGAGCCGATCGATGATGAAGTTGACACTCGTGTCGGGCATCGACGGATAGCCCACAGCCGGACGTATGCCTTGAAAATCCTCGCGCAGGAGTTCGGCTACAGACAGATTTTCGTCGGGTGCATATCCCCATAGCGAGCGACGTACCTCCATGTGAAGCACCTCCGCCGTAGCCTCAGCAAGTCGGTCGGCAAGCGTCTGCGCCAGCATACGCTGATAGTCGTCGGTAAGGAAGTCGTGCTCCAACGCCAAGTCGACCGTAGTGGCGAACACTCCGATGCGGTCTGTCACGCCCGAAGCCTGCGGACGGATGAAGTCGGCAAGCGATAGATTCGGCTCGCCCTCACGTGTGGGATGTTGCTGACGCAGCATAGGCAGCCGCACATCGTCAATGAGTATGTCGTCGCCGTCGCTGTTAGCATCGAACAGGCCTACGGCAGCGTGTGTCTGGTAGCGCGTCTCAAAGCTATCGAGCATCTGTTCTGCCTCCGCCCGCATTCGGTCTTTAGCCTCCTGCGGCTTGCCCGAGAGCCCCCAGGCGAAGTAGAAGTAGAGCCAGTTGATGTACGGACGCAGGGTGGAGATGTTATAATCGGTGTATTGCAGCATCGTCGGTCTACTCTCTGAAGCGCACCGCCTCGCCGCGGCTCGACGCATCGAACGCCCAGTTGTTATATATAATCTGTCCGTTGCACATCGTGGTGCGCACCTGCCACTGATATGTATGACCCTCCATTGGACTCCAGCCGCACTTGCTCTGTATCGTCTCCGGTGTTACGGTCCACGGAGCGTCGGGCTTCACGATGACGAGGTCTGCCTTGTAACCCTTGCGCACAAAGCCACGCTTCGACACCTCGAAGAGCGTAGCTGGGTTGTGCGCCATCAGTGTGACGAGACGCTCGATGCTGAGCACACCTTTGTCCACAAGTTCGAGCATTGTGACAAGCGAGAACTGCACCATAGGCATACCCGAAGCAGCGCGTGCACATCCGCCCTCCTTGTCCTTCAGCAGATGAGGTGCGTGGTCGGTGCCGATGGTTGTTATGCGTCCGTCGGTGAGAGCGTGGCGCAGTGCGTCGCGGTCGGCAGCGGTCTTGATGGCAGGGTTGCACTTTATGCGTGTGCCGAGGCGAGCGTAGTCGTCCTGTGTGAATACGAGGTGAGCGACGACTGCCTCTGCCGTGATGCGTGGCGAAGAGCCGAACAGCTCAAGCTCGCGTGCTGTGGTCATGTGTGCCACATGCAGACGTGCACCTGTCTGCTCAGCGAGGTCTACGGCGCGCTTTGTCGACTCGTAGCACGCTGCCTCGGAGCGTATCTCCGGGTGGTGCTCCACTGCAGGGTCGTCGCCGTACTGCTTCTGTGCGTGCTTCATATTGCGGTTGATGATGTCGGTATCCTCGCAGTGAGCCATCAGCGGCAGTGTCGCCTTGCTGAACAGTTCGTGTAGCACGTCCTGTCTGTCGACGAGCATGTTGCCCGTAGACGAACCCATGAAGAGCTTTATGCCCGGCACGCGGTGTGGGTCGATACCGGTGACGCAGTCGATGTTGTCGTTTGTGGCTCCGATGAAGAAGCTGTAGTTGACGTGCGACTTTGTGGCTGCGTCCTCAAACTTAGCGTTGAGTGCTTCCTCGGTTGTGGTCTGTGGCTTGGTGTTCGGCATATCGAAGTATGTGGTGACACCGCCGTAAGCCGCAGCACGACTCTCGGTCTCCATGTCCGCCTTCTCGGTCAGTCCGGGGTCGCGGAAGTGTACATGACAGTCGATCACTCCGGGCATAACAAAACACCCCGTGGCATCTACGATGCTGTCGTAGTCGCCACGAGGTGTTTCTGTACCTTCTATAATGTCTGTAATGGTGTCGCCGTCGACAACGACGGAGGCTACACGCGTAGCCCCCTCGTTGACAAGCTTACCACCAAATACTAATGTTTTCATATTTCTTAGATATAGTTACTGATCGTTGTTAGCGTATGCTATTCGCTGGCAGCGGGCTGTGCCAGCTCGTTCGGTGTCGGTCCGTCGGGCATCGAAGGAACGGTAGCAGCACCGGCAGGCGCATTGTTCACTTCTTTCATGCCGTTCATAATGGCTTGGTTCTCCAGAGCCTTCTGATAGTAGTCCTTCACGTAGGGGTCGTTCTTGAACTTGTCGGTGGCTTTGCTCATGATATCCTCTATCCACGGTGTGAGTTCGGGATAGCGATAGCCGATGGTCATCATGAAGAATACGCCCGGACCGAGCACATTGTCGAAGTTCTCTGTGACGAATGTTGTGACGAGCTTGTCCTCTTCTGCCATGAGTCGCACTGCCTCGGCGTTGATGTGGCGTGTCACTGCCTCCATATCGCTACCGTCCATGATGGCGCGGTCGTGAGTGTGCAGCAGTTCGGCTTCCTGATTTTTCAGCTGGTTGTACTTGTTGAAGAACTTAAAGAGTTCGTCGTTGAGCGGTGTGCCACTCACATTCTGCTGTGTGTTGTCGAGCTTTATAGTGATGTCGCCACTTTCGATTACGAGTGGCAGTATGCTCTCGTCGTCCATGAAGATATTGGCGAGGCGCACGGTGTCGAACGTTCCGCTGAACTGAAACTGTCCGTGTACGACATCGCAGGAGTCAATCTTCTTGAAGTCGTTATTGCTTAGCACCTTCAGGTAGAGCATACGACCATCGAGTGTGGACACGTTCGAGGAGCCTTGTATGTTGTACGAGCTGGAGCATGATGCCAATGCTATTATACAGAGTAAAGCGTAAAGTAGCTTCTTCATTATCTTGAGTTTTTATTGGGTTCTTATTGTTTTCTTATTGTCTGTCTGTGGCTGGAGCATCGTCCTGCTCTTCACTGTCGGCTTCGTCCTCCACTGCGTCTTTCTTCAACTCCGATGCTATGCGGTGCATAGAGTACATCTCGAGTATGGCGGCAGCGAGCAATAGCAACACCCATTTGTTGTAAACTACGTTGAAGTAAGTGATGGTGTCGGCGAAGTAGTCCTTGAGCCACATATTGGCACTGTCTACCATGAGCAGACCTGCCAATACGAAGAAGATGTCGGCGAAGGTCATTATCTTCTTGAGTCGCTTGATGGTGGGGTTATGTCCTTCGTATGCCTGGTTCACCTGCATCGCTGCAAACAGTAATGCTCCGACAAGGAATATCCAGCATACAATCTGCTGTGCGAACATAAAGACGAAGCAGCCAGCTCCTATCACCATTAATACGCCTCCGATGAGGAATAGCGCGCTTTGTATAGTATTTAGTTGTTTCATTGTAGTTTACTCTTTTGCTTTTTCAGGTTGGGGGTCGTCGCTAAGCACATAGATATCCTCGTCGTCAGCCTTCATAAAGTAGCGTTCGCGTGCTATCTTCTGAAACGCTTGCGGACCCTGTCGCATCTCCTTCAGCTTCTTCAGGTCGCTTTCGTTCTGCGCATTATACTTCGCAATTTCCTCCTCCAGGTCGCTGATTTGCATCTCGAGTTGGAAACGATGCAGGAAGCTGTTCTCATCAACAAAGCCCACGGTGAGCACGCCGATGATTATGGTTATGGCATATTTATAATGGCTTATCAAAGCCAAAATGAGTTTCAGACGCCCCATTTTCGTTCTATATTATATATAATGTGTGAATATCGAAAGGCGCATCAACCCTTTATTGGCTCGCCTTTTCAGTGTTGCAAACTTACTACAAATTTTTCATATTCCGCCCGCTACGCACATTTTTTAGGGTTTATTATACAAACAAATTGTTTGAATATGCAAAATTTAGTTAACTTTGCACCCAGTTTATATAGTGTAGACTAAGGGGTGGCGGAATATTTACCGTCTGAGAACATACCCTCAGAGCTGATCCGGATAATACCGGCGTAGCGATAAGGTACAGATACGAACGGTTTTCTTTATTTCAAAAGCCCTTATAGTCTTATTATTGGATAACAACATCAACTTTAAAAAAGATGAAGAAAATCATTGGAGTAGCCTTGGCTGCTGCGTGCACTTGCCCTTCGCAAGCTGCTGGCGAGCAGAACAAGCTCGACACTACCCGTGTGAACAACCTCAACGAGGTGGTAGTAAAGGCTGTAAGAGCCCCGAAGAGTTCACCATTTGCAGTAGAAAACATCAATAAGCCTGAGCTTGAGCGCTTCGCTACCTCTGGTAGAGAGCTGCCTATGCTCTTCGCCCGCACACCGGGCGTGCTTGCATGGAGCGAGAACGGCGTGGGTACTGGTACTGTTTATATGCGTATGCGTGGTGCTGCCGGTAGCCGCATTAACGTAACGGTAGACGGTGTGCCTCTCAACTCGCCTGAGGACCAGTGCGTGTTCTGGGCAAATATGAACAGCTATGCAGCCCTCATGGGTAGCGCACAAATTCAGCGTGGCATCGGTTCATCAACCAACGGCGACGGAGCCTTCGGTGGTGCGGTGTCGCTTGCTACATCTGCGCCGTCGCTGAAGCCAACCGTAGAGGTTACGGGCTCTTACGGTTCGTTCAACACATACCGCTTTGGCGGCAAGTTCTCAACGGGTCTGCTCTGGGATCACCTCGTACTCGACGGTGCTTACCACGAGACCAATACCGACGGATACATCCACGGCACAAGCGGACGCTCAGGTTCGTACTACGGCGGACTGACATGGTTCGGCGACCGCTTCAAGATTTCGTATAAGAACATCGGCAACTTCGAGCACACCGGTCAGGCATGGAACGGTGTGCCAGCATGTAACTACGACGGCGACACCGACCTCAAGGCGTGGGGCATCAAGAGCTATAAGGATATGTGGAAGCATGGATTGGGCAAGTTCAACCCGCTCTACGAGTCGCTCAACATCCCGATGGATGACAACTGGGCACCCGACCCAAGTCAGCCACTTACAACAGAACGCTACAAGATGCGCGACGGCTCATACTGGGATCAGACTACTGACAACTTCGAGCAGAGCCACAACATCCTCAACTTCACATGGCAGCCTACCGACCGTTGGAGCCACTCCGTAACGGCTCATTACACATACGGCTACGGCTACTATAACGAGTTCAAGCAGAACACAAAGTTGGCTTCTAAGTTTGGCATCAACGAGATGTACGTAAAGGACGGCGAACTGAAGCTCGTGAAGTCGGACGCTATACGCAAGAAAGGACTCACACAGAACAACTATGGCGCTCTCTACAACGTAAACTATAAGGATGCTCTGTGGGATGTTACGGGCGGTCTTAGTATGCAGCTCTTCCGCTGCAACCACTGGGGCAAGGTGACATACATCGCTGACAAGACTCTCGAAGAAAAGTACTTCACTAATGGTCGCTACAAGTACTACGACTCTGACGCAGACAAGAACGACTGGAGCTGGTTCTTCAAGGCTAACCGCAAGTTCGGCAAGGGTTGGAACTGGTTCCTCGACATGCAGATGCGCTATGTCAACTATCAGACCGACGGCATCAACGACCACTTCGAGCAGGGTGCCGACGGCAACTACAAGAACCAGAGCATCAACATCAACGAGAACTACTTCTTCGTCAACCCGAAGGCTGGCATCAGCTACGACGCTAACGGACATAAGGTTTACGCTTCTATCGCCTACGCCAACCGCGAACCGGAGCGCAACAACTTCACCGACAACATCGGCTACGGCAATCCGTCGCCCGAGCGTCTGCTCGACATCGAGTGGGGTTATCAGTATCAGGGCGAGAACTGGTTCGCAGGTGTCAACTTCTACTACATGAAATACGTCAACCAGTTCGTGATGACTGGTGAGAAGAGCGACATCGGCGAGGCACTGACACGCAACATCAAGGACTCTTATCGTCTCGGTGCTGAACTGTCAGCAGGCTGGAGCCCACTCTCATGGCTCTCTGTAGAGGGTAACGCCGCGCTGAGCCGCAACCGTCTGCAGAACTTCAAGGAGTGTGTCGAGAGCTGGGATGGTGCTGCCGTATGGAACACATACAAGAGCTCTACCATTGCTTTCTCGCCGTCGGCTATCCTCAACGGCTTCGTAGATGTTCACTTCGCTGGTTTCCGCGCCACATGGCACACCAACTTCGTCAGCAAGCAGTATCTCGACAACACCGAGAATTCTGATCGCTCACTGCCCTGCTATTCGCAGACTAACGTGAACGCTTCGTACACATTCAACTTCGCGAAGCGTATGCTTGGCTTGAAGCAGATTGTGCTCGGTGCCGACTTCAACAATATCTTCAACCGTCACTATGCAGCTTCTGGCTACGTCTACTACGATTGGTACAACCAGGGTAAGCGCAACTCTACCGTGGCTTACATCCCAATGGCTGGTTTCAACTGCATGGGAACCGTAACACTGAAGTTCTAAAAAAAAGCCCCTCCCCATCCCTCCCCGTCGGGGAGGGTGCGCAGGGCAGAGTGATTCATGCTTTGTTTTTCAAAATATCACGGGGCAAAGTAATACATTCTTATAATTAATAATTCAATCCTCTCTCTCCTCCCCGATGGGGAGGTTGGGAGGGGCTGTTTTTTTTTGATAAAATGACAGATTTTCTCTCCACTCATTGGCTCGACATCGTCACAACAATCCTCGGGCTCATCTATCTCGTTCTCGAATACCGTGCGAGCATCGCGCTGTGGGTTGTAGGCATCGTGATGCCAGCCATGGACATTTACCTCTACTGGAGCCACGGTCTCTATGGTGATGCCGGCATGGCTGTCTACTACACGCTTGCCGCAATATACGGCTATGCCGTGTGGAAGTTCGGAGCGAAATGGAAGGCAATGATTAAACGCAAAGGCTCTGACAAGAAAGAAGGCGCAAGCGCGGTTAGCTCTGATAAGATAGAAGCTGCAAGCGCGGTTAGCAGTTCTTCCGAAGAGCTTCCTATAACGTTTTTTCCTCGCCGCCTCATCTTGCGCACGCTCGGTTTTTTCTTCCTTGCCTGGACTGCCACATATTATGTCTTGGTGGCTTACACCAACAGTACGGTTCCCCTGCTCGATGCTTTCACCAACGCTCTGAGCTTCGTCGGCTTATGGGCATTGGCACGCAAGTATGTTGAGCAGTGGCTCTTCTGGATAGCCGTCGACGTTGTCTGCTGCTATCTGTACGTGGTCAAGGGCATACCGTTCAAGGCTGGGCTCTACGGGCTGTATGTGGTGATAGCGGTCATGGGATATTGGAAGTGGAAGGGGCTTGCGAGAAAGGCGCAGGTATAGAGAATCTAGAACATCTAGAACATCTAGAACGTCTAGAACGTCTATAGTTTCTCCTCCCCCAGCTGTTCCTTCAGCCCCTTTATCTCCTCTTCCTTTCCATAATACATCTTTAGCGCTCTTTGCTTTAGATCCTCAAAGGCAACCTTCCACTTCGCAGCCTCCGCCTGCGCCTCAGCGAGGGATTGCTTCAGACGTGGCAGCTCTGCTTCAAGCTGCTTCAAACGCTCGTCTTGCTGCTGGCGATAACCTGTGCGAGCGCGGTGCATACGCTCCTTTATGCCGCCCTCAGTGATAAACTCCTGCTCCAGCTTCTTCAAGAACGACATCATCATCCGGTCGATGAAGTGGCAGAGCGTGATGGCATAGTTGCACATCTGTTCGTCAGTCCACTGCGCGAAGAACGGCTCATAATCGGACAGATGGTTATGATAGCGACAATAGTTGAGCATATCAGCGTAGCGCGGTTCACCGCTAACGAAGAATTGTAGGTGACGCGACTTTATATAGTCCTCAAAGTCCTCGCGCAACTCCTTCAGCGAAGCGCGAGCCACGTTGAGTAGCTTCAGTTGCATCTCCGTGGAGGCGACACCATCCGCCAAGCCTTCCACGATATTTTGCTTACACGAACGTGCTGCCTGTATCACTTGGTCGCGCGTGCGGTCTTTGTACAGGTGTATGAAGCGATCGCAGAAGGCGAACGCAAGCTGATATATCACATCCGACTTCTGATAGAAATAGAGCGCATCCCAATTGGCTTGCGATTTCAACACGTGCTGAGCATTCGAGGTTTCTGCCATAATAGAATAATAGATGAATAGTTTGATTTGATGCTGCAAATATAAAGAAAAAAGCAATAGAAAGTGCTTTTTATTGCGTACTTTTGCTTGCTCAAAACAAAGTGTACAGTTGACGAACAACCACTGCCTGCTAAAAACATAATAAACATGTGCAACCAACCACAAACTCCCAAAAGCTTTGCATCGCTACAGCCGGACGGCTTCGATGCGGTCGTCGTAGCCGGTGGCGACTTCCCCACTCATGCCGTGCCGCTCACGCTCGTCGAACAGGCGAGGATGCTGGTGGCGTGCGACTCGGCTGGCGAAGAACTGATACGACGCGGATACATGCCGACGGCGATTATAGGCGACTGCGACTCGATGTCGCAGGAGTTCATGACAGCGCACCGCGACATTATATATAAGGTGGAGGAGCAGGACTACAACGACCTTACGAAGGCGACGCGCTTCTGCGTGGAGCGTGGATGTCGCCGCATTGCTTACGTCGGAGCTACGGGCAAGCGCGAGGACCACACATTAGGCAACATATCGCTGCTCGACTTCTATCGTCGCGAGATGCACATCGCGGCGTTGATGGCTACCGACCACGGCGTGTTCCTTTCGGCTTCCGGCACAACGGAACTTGCCACCTTTGCCGGACAGCAAGTGAGCATCTTCAACCTCACGTGCTCGCACCTTGAGGGCGACGGTCTGCGCTGGCAGCCGTATGCGTTCGCAGCGATGTGGCAAGGCACGCTCAACGAGGCGACGGGCGAGAGCATCACGCTGCGTGGCGACGGCAGCTACATGGTGTACGGCGTGTACGAGTAGGTGAAAAACGTGCCTGCTTATTTTGTAATTTGCCGAGTTTATACTAACTTTGCACGCTCAAAACACCCCTTTCATCATTAACAATTTATATTTTTTATGTTCAAAAACAATTTCAACGCACGCCCTGTGGCATTGCATTTCAAGCACTTCACGCACCGCAGCTACGCTCTTTTCAGCTGCCTGGGTCGCGAGGTGCTCATCTGCACGCTCAGTGTGGCTACGCTCACCAACGCCAAGGCAGATGGCATCAGCACGAAGCCGGTAGCGTCGGCTCTGGCTCTCGACTCATTGAGCCGTGAGGAGGTGAAGCTCGACGAGGTGCTCGTAACGGGTTCGCGTGCTCCGCTCACTGCATTGCAGTCGGCAAAGATTGTGGCTGTCATTTCGCGCGACGACATTCAGCGTGCGGAAGCAGCGAGTGTCAACGACATTTTAAAGTTAGTCCCGGGCGTGGATGTCCGTCAGCGCGGGGGCTTTGGTGTACAGACGGACATCTCCATCAACGGCGGCACGTTCGACCAAATCACCATTCTATTGAATGGCATGAATATTTCGAGTGCACAGACGGGTCACAACGCTGCCGATTTTCCAGTTTCGCTTTCCGACATTGAGCGCATCGAGGTTCTCGAGGGTGCTTCGGCACGTGTGTTCGGTTCGTCGGCGTTCAGCGGTGCCATCAACATCGTGACGCGTGCCGATGCCGAGAACAACGTGACGGTGGCTGCCGAGGGCGGTTCGTTCGGCACGTTCGGCGGCGACGCGAGCGTGAACCTTGCTACGGGTGCGGTGCGCCAGAAGTTGAGCGGTGGCTACACGCAGAGCGATGGAGGCACGGAGAACAGCGACTTCCGTCGTCGTCGCGCCTACTACACGGGCAGCTGGAAGTCGCGCTACGTAGACATGCAGTGGCAGGGCGGCTTCTCGTCGCAGGACTTCGGTGCGTCTACGTTCTATAGTGCGAAGTTCAATAATCAGTTTGAGGCTACGCGCCGTTTCCTTGCGTCGGCACAGGCGGAGATAAAGCCGTGGGCTGACGAGCGTTTCGTGCTTACGCCGATGGTCTACTGGCATAAGGATGTGGACCACTACCAGCTTATAAAGGGCAAGGAGAGTGCTGCTGCCGGCGAGAACTATCACCGTCTCGACACCTACGGCGGCTCGCTCAACGCTCATGCCTCGTGGCTGCTCGGCAAGACGGCGGCTGGCGTGGACGTGCGCCGCGAGCATATCCTCAGCACGGCGTACGGCGATGTGCAGCCGGAGGACAAATGGGTGTCTATCGGCGGTACCGACCGCAAGTACAACCGACTCGGCGAACGCACCAACACGAGTCTCTTCCTCGAGCATAACGTCATCGTGGGCGGCTTCACGCTGTCGGCTGGCTTGCTCGCCAACCGCAACACGGCGCTCGACGGCAAGTTCCGCCTCTACCCCGGTGTGGACGTGAGCTACCGCCCGAACGACGAGTGGAAGGTGTATGCTTCGTGGAACCGCGCGCTGCGCGTACCTACGTACACCGACCTTTATACCAGCAACTCGGTGCAGCAGGGCGACATTGCTCTGCGACCGGAGAAGAACGAGGCGTTCAAGGTGGGCACGCGCTACCGCACGCACGGCTTCGAGGCGGTGCTGAGCGGCTTCTACTCGAAGGGTACGGACATTATCGACTGGGTGTACCCTACGGCTGAGAGCAAGAAGTATCAGGCTATGAACATCGGTAAGCTCGACAACATGGGGTACTCCGTTGATGCTGCGCTGCACCTGCAGGAGCTGCTGCCGAAGTTCTTCATCACACGCATAAAGGCTGGCTATGCGTTCATCCATCAGAAGCACTCTACCGACGGTGATGTCTTCGGTTCGCTCTACGCCTTAGAGTATCTGCGCCACAAGGCTACGCTGCAGGTTGACCATCGCATCTGGCGACAGCTCACGGCATCGTGGGCGCTGCGTTGGCAGGAGCGCATGAACGGTTATCATCCGTACACAAAGGTGGATGTGCGCTTGCAGTGGTCTGCGCCTACATACAATATATATGTAAAGGCTGACAATATCACAAACCACCACTACTACGACCTGGGCAACGTGAAGCAGCCGGGCATCTGGGTAATGGCTGGTGCAAGCGTGAAGCTCAAGTTCTAACGCTCCCACAGAATAGAGGGAACTGAAAACTCCCACAGATTTCACGGAATTCACGGAAGTATTTATAGAGAAAAACTCCCACAGATTTCACGGATTTACACAGATATATAGGATGGTATGGCATCCCTGCCATACTCACACTGCAATAAATGCACCTAAAATTCTGTGAATTCTGTGGGAGTTCTTTGTATAAGTTCCATCTGTGAAAATCCGTGGAATCTGTGGGAGGATTATGCCGAAGGCGTGGGTGTGGCAAGGATGCAATACCCTCCTAAGAAGCTTCTGTGAAAATCCGTGGAATCTGTGGAAGGATATCTCAGCAGAATAATTCTGTGGGAGAACCGCTTATTTCAGGTCGCCCACCTTATACAGGTACTCCGCAATCTGCACCGCGTTGAGCGCAGCACCCTTGCGGATCTGGTCGCCCGAGAGCCAGAACGTGAGTCCGCAGTCGTCGGCGAGATCCTTGCGCACGCGTCCTACGAACACGTCGTCCTTGCCGGCTGTCTCCAGCGGCATCGGGTAGACGAGGTTCTGCGGGTCGTCCTTCAGTGTGCAGCCCGGAGCCGCAGCGATTGCCTTCTGAGCCTCCTCGACGCTGATGGGGCGTTCGGTCTCAATCCATACCGACTCGGAGTGAGAGCGGAGCGAGCTGACGCGCACGCACATCGCAGAGCAGCGCACGTCGCTGTGCATGATCTTGCGTGTCTCGTTGAACATCTTCATCTCCTCCTTGGTGTATCCGTTGTCGGTGAAGACATCAATCTGCGGGATGACGTTATACGCCAACTGGTGCGGGAATTTCTCCACCTTCACCGGCTCGTTGTTCACCAGCTCGCGATACTGCTCCTGCAGCTCTGCCATGGCAGCTGCGCCTGCGCCCGATGCGCTTTGGTAGCTGGCGATGTGTATGCGCTTGATGTGGCTGAGCTGCTCCAGCGGCTTCAGCACTACCACCATCATAATAGTGGTGCAGTTAGGGTTGGCGATGATACCACGCGGACGCTTCAGAGCATCCTCGGCATTGCACTCTGGCACTACCAATGGCACATCGTCGCACATGCGGAACGCCGACGAGTTGTCGATCATCACTGCGCCGTACTTAGTGATAGTCTCGGCATACTCCTTTGAGGTGCCACCACCAGCCGATGTGAACGCAACGTCGATGTCCTTGAAATCGTCGTTGTGCTGCAAGAGCTTCACCTCATACTCCTTACCTTTGAACGTGTATTTCTTTCCAGCCGAACGCTCAGAACCAAACAACACTAAATTGTCAATGGGGAACTCTCTCTCGGCGAGGATGCGCAGAAACTCCTGTCCTACGGCGCCACTCGCACCAACAATAGCTACATTCATTTTCTCTTATTTTTGTTTTTATTTATATGTATTTGCTTACTAATTGCCTAATGTTCGTGCAAAGTTACAACTTTTCTGTAATCTAATGACCGGTTTACATCTTTTTCTACTACTTTACATTATTCATAACCAGCGTTAGGCGTAATAATTTTATAAAATCTGACTTAAAGAATACAAAATCGGCAAAACGGAATAATATCGGTATGGAAATAATGACTACCTTTGCGGATGACAAAATAACTTTGCATACGAATCTTAATTACGAAACATAATGGCTAACGAAATGACAGAACTGAAGATTGACATGGGACTCATCGCTCATTACGGCAATGCCGACTACATAGATGGCGACATGGTTGTGCTCGACGGCATCGACAAGGTGCTGCAGGTAGACGGCACGTTCAAGTTTGATATGATTATGATGGTCTACTGCACTAAGGGACGTATACAATTTGAAACCAACTCCAACGCATATACCGCAAAGGCGGGCGACGTGATTATCTGTCTGCCCAACAGCACATGGGAAAACGTGATGGTATCGCCCGACTACGACTCGAAAAGTGTCGGCGTGTCGAGCAAGGCAGCTCAAGCCAGTGTGCAGGTGAACCGCGACTACCTTACTCTGCTCGGTTACGTATCGCACAACCCCGTGATCCACCTCAACGAGGAACGCCAACAGATGTTCCTGAAGTACTACGCCATCATTGCACACAAGATAAAGAATCCGCATGGTTTCTATCATAAGGAGATTATGCACTGCTTGCTGCAAAGTTCCATCTACGAGCTGTTCGCCATCATCACGCCCTACGTGGAGTATAGCATCGAAGGGGGCAATCTCAAGCAGGCCAACTTGCTCTTCCAGCGCTTCATCGAGATGCTGTCGGCGAACAACGGCAGGATGCAGCCCGTGAAGAAATATGCGCAGGAGCTGTGCATCACGCCAAAGTATCTCTCGAACATCACGAAACAGGTGACGGGGCGCACGGCGCTCGACTGGATACACAGCTACACGGTGAAGGCGATAGAGAAGTATCTGCGCCGTTCTAACCTCTCCATCAAAGAAATATCGGAGCTGTTGGGCTTCCCCAACCTCTCGTTCTTCGGCAAGTTCACGAAGAGCCACCTCGGCATGTCGCCAACGCAATACCGCAAGGAGCAGAGCATGAGGAAGTAAGTATAGGGGGTGCACTTGAGACAAGTGCACCCCCTAAAAGTTATCTGCGCGAGCCAAAACCACCACTTCTTGACGACGAGCCACCGCCTCCAAACGACGACGAGTGTCTTGACGAGCCCGACGGCTTGAACGTTGAGCGTGGGGCTGACGAGCCCGACGAGTTGTCGCGACGCGAGCCGAAGCTGCTGCCTGAAAAGCCTCTATTGCTCTCGGGCTGACGCACCGTTGTGCGCGTGCTACTCTCACGACTGCCAAAGCCAGAGCCACGGCTTGAGCCGAAGCCCGACGAACTGCGGCTTGAGCCAAATCCCGACGAGCTGCGCGAGCCGAAACCGCTTCCGCTGTTGTCGCGACGCGAGCCAAGACCACTGTTACCTCTGCTCTCCACCCTACGGTTGCCACGCGAGCCGAACGACTGGCGGTTGCCACGTCCGTAGTCGCCGCGCTTGAAGCCGTCGCGCATACCGAAGTGGGCATCGCCACCACGGCGCGAACCGAATGTTCTGCCGTTGTACCACGAGCTGCCGTTGTTCTGACGCCACGAGTGGCCGCCACGATAGCTCACGTACACCGTCGGACGATGGAAGTAGAAGTAGTCGCGGTGCGGATAGCGAGCGTATATAGCGAAGTGCCAAACGCCTGCACTGAAGTAGAGCGGACGATAGAAGTAAGCTGCCTCGCAGAACATACGGTACTGCCAGTCGAGGAGCACATAGCTGAAGTCGATGTTACGCCAACGCCAGTAGTCGCCGTAGAGTTCGTCGTCGGAGTTGACACTGAGCAGATAGTCGAGGTTTATCTCGTAAGCCGCCTCATACTGGTCGTCGGTGAGGTTCAGCTCGTAAGCCATCTTATCGGTGAGGAACAACGCCTGTTCGCGTGCCTGACTGTAACTCATTGCGCTGGCTGCTACCGCGAAGCCAAGCACCATTACTATTGTTGCGAATAACCGTTTCATAATATCTCTGTTTTTAAAAGTTATACTTATCTTAAAGGGGTGCCTCCCAGGGGGTGCACCCTTGAGGTTTCCTTTCGCTTGCAAAGTTATGCTTTTGTTACTGCAAGCCAAAAGGATTTTCCCTAATCGGCAATGGGAAATTCCCTAATTAGCACAACTTTTACCATCGTGCTCCGTCCGCCGCCCGATCAGATTCCGTACGC